>Ga0207008_10033_pt1 | contig 42596 bp, 38 predicted proteins | sample Alteio_BWMinCont_83_FD_153489 | JGI IMG/M metagenome (GOLD analysis project Ga0207008, IMG submission 153489) | Enriched cells from forest soil in Barre Woods Harvard Forest LTER site, Petersham, Massachusetts, United States -... | ecosystem: Environmental > Terrestrial > Soil > Temperate forest >... | reverse complement strand
GGACGGTATCGATGGTATTGGTAGCCTCGGCGACGGCGCGCATTTTGGCGTCGACGTACTCGGCTAGTTTGAGAATGTAATCGGGATCGGAGCCGCGCAGGTTGTATGCCTGGTCGAAAATTTCCACCCGCACGCTGGCGTTCTGAGCGTCTCTAACTACTGGATCTTTCGTCGCAGTCGCCATTCGTTGTTCTCCGTGAAAGAGCTAAAGAAGCTAGCTGGCCTCGGCAAGCGATTCGATCTGTGCCAGCATTTTTTCGACGCGGCCACGGATATCTTCCCGCTCTTTCTTTAGTTGCACAGTCTCACGGCGCAGCCGTACGAGTTCTTCCTCGCGGTCTTCCATTTGCTGGCGTAGCCGCTGGGTGTCGCGTTCAGCCGTGGCCTGAGCCTGCTTGGCTGCCTTATACAGCTCTATAGTGCGATAAATTTTCTGTTCCAGAGCCTGAAAATCGTCAGCTGGAACCTGCTCTGCTAATGATTCGACCGCATTCGACGCCATACGTATGCTTCCCCAAGAAAGAATTCGAACTTACCCGCAGTATACTCCACATCCCTGTGGAGACTGAGAGCGCCTCGCCGCACTTTTTGACACGTCGCGGCCTGAGGGGACCGCATGTGGAGCTGGTTTCTTTTTGAAAATGTAAACCCAAGATCGGAAGTTCACATCCAACCCCTTGGCGGCAGAAATGAGTAATTGTTTGGACAGTTCTGAAGGCACTCTCAGGCGATTTGCAATCTTCATTTTGGCATTGACGATTTGGTGCGGCGGCAGTGCGAGAGCCAGTGCGCAGGCGTCTCGGAATCTATCTGCAGAATCAAACGGTGGCCGCGTTGCCCGAGGGAAATACATTGTGGAAGGGGTAGCGATGTGTGGCATGTGCCACACGCCCCGCACCGACTCGGGAGAGATTGACCAGGAGAAATGGCTAGGCGGTGCTGCGCTATGGCTGCTGCCGGCACGCCCAACAGCTGGTTGGCCTCTGAAAGCACCAAGGCTTGCTGGCTCTCCGGCGGCCAGCGATGAGGAACTGGTGCAACTGCTCACGACCGGTATTTGGAAAAATGGGAATCACCTGCGTCCGCCAATGCCGCAGTTCCGTATGAGCCGTGAAGATGCGGAGGCCGTGGTGTACTATCTGCGGTCGTTGACGCCGCACGCCGGGGATTGAGGCGGAGCGGCCGGAGAATTGGCTATAATGCCTTCCCAATCATGTTCGGAGGTTAAATCGATGAAATCCCTTGCGCGTGCCACTTCTACGGTGATTGCCGTACTGCTCGGTTTATCAACTGTGAGCGTGGCCAAGACCAAGGTTGAAGTGAAGGATGCCCAGGGGAAAGACGTGGGCACTGTTGTCATTTGGGATCAAGGATCGGGAGTCGCGCTTCAACTTAACTTGCACGACTTGACGCCGGGAGAGCACGCCATCCACTTCCATCAGGTTCCCAAATGTGAAGCGCCGGACTTTAAGTCGGCTGGCGGTCATTTCAATCCCGAGAGCAAGAAGCATGGCTTCGACAATCCCGAGGGACATCATGCTGGCGACATGAAGAATTTCACCGTTGGAGCCGACGGCAGGGCCAAGGCTGAATTGGAGGACACTGATGTCACGCTCAAGGACGGCCCGCACTCGCTCCTGACCAATGGCGCCGCGATCGTGGTTCATGCGAAGGCGGATGACTACAAGACCGATCCGTCGGGGAGCTCGGGAGATCGCGTCGCTTGCGGAGTGATCACGAAGTAGCTTCCGCTGCGAAAACCAAATCTGCTGAGGGCGCTGAGAATTTCAGGGTCTTGCCTTAAGGGTCTTCTGCAATCGTTTCTGCCCAGGCGTTTTCAGTTGTGCTTCTTTACGTGTAGTTTTCCCAGCTTGCGGGCCGCTTCATCCAGCGTCTCCGACTTCTTGCAGAACGCAAAGCGCACTTGCTTGGCTCCATCCTTCGGGTCGCGATAGAAGCTTGATCCGGGCACGCATGCCACGCCAATTTCCTGAACCAGATACTTTGCAAACGTGACGTCGTCTTTGTAACCGAAGGCCGAAATGTCGGTCATGACGTAGTACGCGCCGCGCGGGCGGAAGCACTTGAATCCGGCCGAAGTCAGCGCTGGAATCAGTTGATCGCGGCGAACGCGGTAGCCTTCGGCAAGTCTTGCGTAGTACCCGGCAGGAAGGCTTAGCGCCGCTGCGCCGGCTTCCTGCAAAGGAGCGGGAGCACCGACCGTAAGGAAGTCATGCACCTTGCGGATCGCGTTTGTAATCTTCTCGGGAGCAACGGCCCATCCCACTCGCCATCCGGTGACGCTGTACGTCTTGGACATGCCATTGATGGTGACGGTGCGGTCGCGCATGCCGTCGAGCGAGACCATCGCAATGTGCTCGGTCCCGTCGTAAAGGATGTGCTCGTAGATCTCGTCGGTAATAGCCAGCACGTCGAATTCGAGGCAGAGGTCGCGGATGAGCTCAAGTTCGGCTCGGGTGAACACTTTGCCGGTGGGATTGTTCGGCGTGTTGAGGATGATTGCCTTTGTATGTTTGTCGAAGGCGCGGCGCAGTTCCTTTTCGTCGAAGGTCCACTGACCGGAGTCGTCTTTGGGCGGGCGGAGCTTTACGAATTTCGGTCGCGCGCCGCTCAGGACCGAGTCGGGCCCGTAGTTTTCATAAAACGGTTCGAAGATCACGACCTCGTCGCCCGTGTTACATACAGCGAGAAGAGTGGAGATCATAGCTTCCGTGGAGCCACAGCACACAGTGATCTCTTTCTCGGGATCAACGGTGATGCCCTGCCATACTCCCATCTGTCGGGCAATCGCGTTGCGCAGGTTCTTTGCGCCCCAGGTAATGGCGTATTGATTGACGTCGGCCGCGACGGCCTGCTGGGCAGCCTGTTTGATTTCTTGTGGGGCAGAGAAATCCGGGAAACCTTGGGCCAGATTGACCGCACCGTGGAGCATAGCCTGGCGCGTCATTTCTCGTATTACGGATTCGGTGAAGTGAGAGACCTTGTCACTGAGGAAGTGTTTTGCAGCGGGCTTAGAGGACTTGATGGGCCGCGAGCTTCGGGGCGACTTTTTGGTGCGAGGTGTTTTGATGGATCGGGCTGGCATGAAAGGCAGACTAGCACAGCGCACATGCAGGATGGCGTCGCCAGAAGGTATTCGGTATCAGCGACAGTTTCTAGTGGCCGCGCATAGCTTTGCGATAGGCCAGGACATTCTTATTGTGTTCTGCCATGGTGCGGGCGAAGCGATGGTGGCCTTGGGCGTCGGCTACGAAATAGTAGTAATCGGTCTGGGCTGGATGCATCGCGGCCTCTAAGGCGCTGCGTCCGGGGTTGGCGATGGGGCCCGGAGGAAGTCCCGCGTTGCGGTAGGTGTTGTATGGCGAAGAGACGCTCATGTCGGCGTGATGCAGTGCCCCTTGGTACGTGCCGGCCAGGAGTTCCGCATAGATGATGCTGGGATCGGCTCCGAGGGCCATCTTTTTTGCCAGTCGGTTGTAGTAAACACTTGCGACTTCGGGACGCTCTGCCGGGACCGACGTTTCCTTTTCCACGATGGACGCCATAGTGACCACCTCGCGGGGAGAGTATCCGGCCGGGGGGTCTGACGCCACTCCTGTCGGGCTCGGAACTAATCCTAGCTGCAACGCCACTTGGCGGAATTGTTTGACCATGGCTCCGGCCATCTCCTGCATGGTCATCATTCGGGTGAACTCGTAGGTTTCAGGGAACAGGTAGCCCTCGAGCGAATGCGCGGATGGGTCGAGATCAGCGACGAGCGCAGTGTCAGATTGCGCCACCTGCAGGAAGTCGTCGGCCGGGCCGAGGCCCGCAGCTTCGATGGCGCGGGCAATGTCGAACATGGTAAAGCCTTCCGGCACGACCACGGTATGGAAGTAGACGTCTCCACGGCGAAGGCGCTTTTGGATGTCGATGATATTGGCGGACTTATCGAAGAGATATTCGCCAGCCTTGAGCGAGCGTCCATGATGGTAGTAGTGCCACAGGATGAAGGCTTCCTGACTGCGGATGATGCCAGCGTTCTTGAGTTCAGCGGCGATGCGGTGGGTGGAATACCCGGGGCGGAGCATGACAAAGGTCTCGCCGGGGGGCTCAACCGTTGACGTCAGGGCCCAGGCGAGCCATCCTGCGGCCGCGAAGATTGCTAGCAGAATCAGCCCGAAGATCTTGCGCACAATAAAGACAGTGTAGACGAGTCGTCTTTATGTTCGAACCTGACGATGGTGATACGGCTTTAGACAGGGACCGGATCAACCGAAGCAACTCTTGACGGGTGATTGTTTTATCTAAATCTGTCCAAACCTTGCGAGTTCTTGGTTGAGTTCCTACCCGTGGCTAGGTCGGAGGGGTCAGACAATTCGCTGACACTGTTACAAAGAACAGTAGGCAACCGCGGAAGTATCTGAGAACAGTACCTGTTGCGAGACGTCGAGCTTTTGAACCCTTTGAGTCGCGATATACTCAAATAGTTGATAGAGGCACGTTATATACCTTCATGAGACGTCGCTCGCCTTTTTTGACCTTAGCGTTATCCTTGGCGGTACTCCCTACTACGGGTTGTTTGCTCCGTACCCGTCGGGTAGAGGACCAGTACTCAAAGGTGCCCCTGCAGGAATCCTCGCAGCAGGGGTTGATCGATACTATTAACCAGCAGGCCGAAGCCATCCGGACGCTGAAGGCAACGGTCGACATCGACAGTTCCGCCGGCGGGATGAAAAAGGGTCATGTAACTGATTACAAAGAGATTCGGGGATACGTACTGGCGAAGAAACCCGATTCACTTCACATGATCGGGCTCATGCCATTCGTGCGGACGACGGCCTTCGACATGGTCAGCGACGGCCGCGACTTCAAACTTTGGATCCCTCCCAAGAACAAGTTCGTGATGGGCGAAAACCGGGTCATGACTCCGAACTCGGATCAGCCGATGGAGAATATCCGGCCGCAGAATATATATGAAGCGTTGCTGATCCGCCACGTCGACCCGAACACAGAGATTGCGGTTCTCGAGAATGGTTACGAGACCTTGCACGACGCCAAGGGCCACCGCGTGCTTCAGGATGACTACGAGTTGACGGTCATCAAGAAGGCGGGGGACGGCTGGATTCTCGAACGGAAAATTATTTTTGGGCGCACGGATCTGAAGCCGCACCGTCAGTTCATCTACAGCGAAGATGGCAAAGTGGCGACCGATGCGAAGTATGCCGAGTACAAAGATTACGACGGATTTAGCTTTCCATCGCGCATCGAGATCTACCGCCCGCAAGAGGAATATGCCATCACGCTGAACATGCTGAAGGTCGAAATCAACGCGCCTCTTAGGGACGATCAATTTGTGCTGGAGCAGCCGGCGGGGGCGCAGGTCGTGCACCTTGATCGTCCGCAGTCGAGTTTGGTCGTGCCGATCGGAAATCAGTAAGCGATCTACCTCATCAACTAGAGTCAAAGTCCCGTCACTCCTGTCGCTCGGGGGTGGGTTCTGTCGCCGGCTGCGCGACAAGAATGGTCCGCCCGCCTTAGGATAGATCTCTAATTCCCTATGATGAACAAGATGGTGGTTGCCAATCTGGCGCATCGCCCGACGCGGTCATTGATCACGATGAGCGCGATTGCGTTGGAAGTCGCGATGATCCTGCTGGTGGTCGCGGTTTTCTATGGATATCTGACCGGATCCAAGGAAAGCCAGAACGGTGTAGGAGCGGACGTCATGGTTACGCCACCATCGTCTGCATTGCTGCCCGGCATGTCAGGCGCGCCTATCCCCGAGAAGGTAGGAGACATTCTGCTAAAGATGCCACATGTGACTGTGGCCGCGCCGGTAATCTGGGCCTTCAGCCAGAAGCCGCTGGAGATTGTGTACGGCATCGACCTGCCGACCTTTGACAATCTTTCTCCAAAGTTTGCGTATTTGTCCGGAGGTCCATTTCAAGGGCCGAACGATGTGATTGTGGACGATTTTTTCGCTGGTATGAATCACAAGAAAGTTGGAGACACGATTGAAGTACTAAATCATCCTTTTCGGATCGCTGGCATCGTTCCTCACGGAAAGGGTGGGCGGAAGTTCCTGCCCCTGTCGACAATGCAAGACCTGATCAGCGCAGAGGGAAGGGTGTCAGTGTTCTACGTGAAACTCGATAGTCCGGCGAACATTGATGCTGTGACCCAGTCGATCAAAGAGAGGAAAGGGATGGAGCAGTATGCGGTGCGATCGATGGCGGAATATCTGTCGATGATGACGCCGGACAACTTGCCGGGTTTCAATGTGGCCATCGAGATTGTCATTGGCATTGCAGTGATCGTTGGATTCCTCGTTATCTTCCAATCGATGTATACCGCGGTGATGGAGCGGACGCGGGAGATCGGCATTCTGAAATCCTTGGGCGCGTCGAAGCTGTACATCGTGAATGTGGTTTTGCGGGAGACGCTACTGCTGGCCGTTTTGGGTATTATCGCGGGGATCATCCTCAGCCTGATTACCAGGAAGGTCATCATGGATGTGCGACCCGTGCAGCGGCTCTACTGGAGCAATCTGTGGGTGATGCGGGCGACGGGCATCGCAATTGTCGGGGCGATCGCGGGAGCTTTGTATCCTGCGTTTAAGGCTGCGCAGAAAGATCCAATTGACGCGCTGGCGTATGAGTAAATTGTAGGTCGGGATGAATCGCCTTTGGGATCAACGCTTCTTTTTTGTGGTGGGTTTTGCTTTGAGCGTCTTGGCGTATTCGTAACTGAGGTCGAGGTACTTCGTCAGTTCCCTCGTCTTTTCCAATATAGAATCTGGGACGGCAACGTATTCCTTCATGACCGTTCCGTAAGCTTCGAATAAGTTCGTCTTGTACTTCTTCAGAAACTTCTCTCTTTCGTCTTCCGAAAGGCGGATCGCTAGTTTTCCCTGGTGGAGAAGCGTGAACATATTTCCGTTGAGGGACGTGTAGGGGTTTGCGTCGCCCTTGCGTTCGATCTCTGGGCGGGTGGCGATCAGCTTGTCGTAGAGTGCGACGTGCTCAGCGGGAGATTCTTGCTTTGAGGGTGGCAAAGCCTAAGCCTCGGTTTCTTTCGCCCCTTTGGGGCTCGTTCACATTCTAAAAAATGCTAGCCCACGCCTTTGCGGCGTGGGCTGCATTCTATCGCCGCTTCGAGGCTCTTGCCAGCTTATGGTTCGTGCCTCTTGGCCCTAAGAGTTGGTCTGGTTTAGGCCTGCAGATTATCCTCTGCGGAAATCTACCGTCCCATATACGTGACATGAACGTAGGTGCCGAGCCTGACGTTGTAGGCGAGATACCAGCCGACGTGGTCGGAGTCGTCGTAGATGACGATGTCGTCGCTATCCCAGAGCCAGTCGCCACAATAGCCGACGTCGAAGGCCGCGACGCTGAAGTAGTATCCGCCGAACCAGAAGCGGCCCGGACCACCGCCTCCAAGGCGCCACACGAAGCGGGGGCCGAATCCGCCCTCAAAATGGCCGTGTTCCCAAGGATGGTCGAGGTGGAAGCGGGCGTCGCCGCGTCCCCAATCATGGCCGACCCATTCGCCATTCTGGTGGACGTGAGGGGCCTCCGGATGGCCTTCGTGGTCGCGAAAGGAAGCATGATCGTTCGATTGTTGGGGTTGAGCCTGGGGTACGGGCCGGCGAATGTTGTTGTGGGCAGCCGGTGGTCCGCCTCGAGGGATGTAGCCTCCCCCGACTGCCTCCCGGTTCCCGGTTTCATGGCCACCTCCGCCATGGTTCTCGTGTTGTGCGAGGGTTGGAAGGGACGCGATCAGCATGACGGCAATCAGTGAGTAAATACGTTGCATTTAGCCTCCAAAGAGCCGCCCCGCAACAGAGTACTTGCGGTAACATTGCGTTGACAATTGTTTGCAGGGTACGCTATCGTAAAGACTTTGGTAGTTGTGTGGTTGCCCGCCTGATGGTCCTGGCGTCCTCGTCAGGGGAATCAACGAGCGGTTTTCTTTCGCAGCCTTTTTCAAATCTGGGAGAGTTCCGATGTCAACGTATTTCCCCAAAGAGGGGGAAATTGTGCGCAAGTGGTACGTCGTGGATGCGAACGGGCAGACGCTCGGGCGCCTGGCTTCGCAGGTGGCGCGCATCCTCATGGGCAAAGAGAACCCGCGGTATACGCCGTTTCTCGATACAGGCGATCATGTGATTGTGATCAACGCGGAGAAGGTTCGCACGACCGGTGTGAAGGCGGAGCAGAAACAGTATCACCATTACACGGGATATCCGGGTGGACTGCGAACGGAAGATTACAACAAGCGTTTGGTGCGCAAGCCCGAGGCAGTGATTGAATCAGCAGTGAAGCGCATGCTGCCCAAGAACAAGCTGGCGGCGCATATGCTGTCGAAGCTGAATGTGTACAAGGGCGATAAACATCCACACCAGGCGCAGAAGCCGCAGGATCTTAAGCTGGAAGTGCGCGAATACAAGCCGCGGAAGGTCGCGGTTTCGTAACAACAGCTACGAGCCTCGAGCTACGAGCTTAGAGAAATTTATATCTGAAAGGTTAAGAGCTCGGAGCTCATAGCTCGAAGCTCGAAGCTAAAAATGGCAGAGTTGGTTCAATACTACGGAACGGGACGCCGCAAGACGGCGATTGCCCGCGTGTATCTGCGTCCAGGCAGCGGTGAGTTCAAGGTGAACGGACGTGCCTTTGAAGAGTATTTCGTGACTCCGGCGCAGCGTTCGGCGGCGAAGGCTCCGCTGGCATCGTCCGATACGGCTGCTTCGTTCAATGTTGTCGCCAGCGTGCTGGGTGGTGGCGTACGTGGCCAGGCCGATGCGGTGAAATTAGGCATCGCGCGCGCTTTGATGCAGTTCAACGCAGAACTGCGCAAGAAGCTGAAGTCTGAAGGACTGGTCAGCCGTGACTCGCGCGGAAAAGAACGCAAGAAGTACGGACAAAAGGGCGCTCGCAAACGGTTCCAGTTCTCGAAGCGCTAATTCAGTAGAGACGTTGCCTGCAACGTCTCTCGCCGCGTAGGCAGCCCGGCTTGCGGCTAGAGAGACGTAGAAACTACGTCTCTACGAAAGCAAATTTAGGTGTTCAATTCTTCCGTGCCTCGCGGCGCGGGGACGGAATGGCAATCGGCGAGCGGTACCCTTCGCTTCCGATGCAGACTAAAAAAGGAGAAACGTGGCTACTATCACAATGAAGGAGCTGCTCGAAGCGGGTGTTCACTTCGGGCACCAGACGAAGCGCTGGAATCCCAAGATGAAGGAATACATCTTCGGAGAGCGCAACGGGATCTACATTATCGATTTGCAAAAGACGCTGAAAATGTTCAAAGAGGCGTCGAAGTTTGTGCAAGATCTGGCATCCGACGGCAAAATTGTGCTGTTCGTGGGGACCAAGCGCCAGGCGCAGGATGCGATCGCCGAAGAGGCAACGAAGTGCGGCGGATTCTACATCAACCAGCGCTGGTTGGGCGGACTGCTCACCAACTGGGTCACCGTGCAGAAATCGGTGAAGCGGCTGAAAGAGCTCGACGAGATGGCCACGGATGGCCGTTACGAGCTGCTGCCGAAGAAGGAAGTCATCAAGCTGGAACGCGAGCGCAAACATCTGCAGGCCAACTTGGCCGGCATCAAGAACATGAACCGCCTGCCGGATGCGATCTTTGTGATCGATTCGAATAAAGAACAGATTGCGGTGCGTGAAGCGCGCAAGCTTGGCATTCCGGTCGTTGCAGTCGTCGATACGAATTGCGATCCGACCGAAGTAGATTACGTGATCCCGGGCAACGACGATGCGTTGCGGGCGATCCGGCTGTTCACCTCGAAGATTTCGGAATCGATTGCGGAGGGTGCGCAGTTGATGACCGACAAGCAGGTGGCAGATATGCAGGCGGCTTCGGATGCGGCGGCAGCTGCGGCAGACGCCGTGGGCGAATATCGTCCCGAGGAAGCGGGCGCGGTGGATGCGTCGGAAGACATCAGCATGGAAGAGGTGCTGGGTCCAGGAACGCACAAGAAGCCGGTAGCGAATGAAGACGCCGATTTGCCGAAGGTGGAGAGCCAGACGGTTTAATAGCAGAGGCCAGGGATCAGGGGCCAGTTGCCAGTAAAAACCCGGGCTTTGGAATTTCCGACCCGCGCGGGTCTTCACTAGAGAACGGCCCGGCGCGGGTCGTTGTTTCTGTAGAGATGTTGCTTGCAACGTCTCCTGCCAATCGCGGCAGATCATCATGTGGCTAGAAGGAGACGCAGCAAGCTACGTCTCCACGAAAAGGGAATTATTATGGGTACTACTACAGTGAATATTTCTGCGACACAAGTGAAGGATCTCCGGGAGAAGACCGGGGCTCCGATGATGGATTGCAAGCAGGCTCTAACCGAAGCCAAAGGCGACATGGAGCAGGCGGTCGTGATTTTGCGGAAGAAGGGCGTCTCGGTGGCGGCGAAGAAGGCAACTCGCGTGACGAGCGAAGGATCGGTGGGGAGCTATATCCACGCCGGCGGCAAGATTGGTGTGCTCGTCGAGGTCAACTGCGAGAGCGACTTCGTAGCGCGCACCGACGACTTCAAGGAGTTGCTGCATGATGTTGCAATGCACATTGCAGCCAGCGATCCGAAGTATGTTCGCAAGGAAGACGTGACGGCGGCGGACTTTGCACGGGAGAAGGAAATTTTTCTCGCGCAGGCCATCGCCAGCGGCAAGCCTGCAAACATCGCGGAGAAGATGGTCAACGGCAAGATGGAAAAATTCTATGAGGAAGTCTGCCTGTTGGAGCAGCCTTTCATCAAAGACCAGACCATCTCGATTGGGCAACTGATCGCGTCAAAGATCGGCAAGCTCGGTGAGAATATCGCCGTGCGCCGCTTTGCACGCTTCAAGGTGGGTGACGCGGGCGAGACCATCGCGATCACTAAACCTACAGAGCCAAAGGCCGAGTAATTTTCAGGCGCCCTGCGGGGCGCCTTTTTTGTGCCTTGGTAAACGACGCGCTACTGAAACTGCGTACGAGAACCCTTCATGACTACTACGGCGACCGCCTCTGCTTTCAAACGCATCCTGCTCAAGATATCCGGTGAGGCGCTGGCCGCGAACCAGGGCTTCGGCGTGGAGACGAAGCGCATTCACGAGATTGCGGGTGAGATTTCTGACGTCCACAAACTGGGCGTACAGATCGCCATCGTCGTCGGCGGGGGCAATTTCTTTCGAGGCGTGGCGCAGCAGGCCAAAGACATGGATCGAGTTTCGGCCGATCATATGGGGATGCTGGCGACGGTTATCAACGCGCTGGCACTGCAGGATGCGCTGGAAAAGCAAGGCACCTATACCCGCGTCATGTCGGCGATCGAAATGAATCAAGTCGCGGAGCCTTTCATCCGGAGACGCGCGATTCGGCACCTGGAGAAGAATCGAGTGGTGATCTTCGCCGGGGGAACCGGGAATCCATATTTCTCGACGGATACAGCGGCGTCCCTGCGTGCCATGGAGATCAAGGCGGACGTCATTCTGAAGGCCACCAAGGTTGACGGAATCTACGACGCCGATCCGATGAAAGTGGATGGAGCGCGCAAGTTCAATCACATTACGTACATGGATGTGCTGAAGCTGGGACTGAAGGTGATGGACTCGACGGCCATCAGCTTGTGCAAGGACAACAATCTGCCGATCGTGATTTTCAGCCTGAATCAGCACGGGAACATTAAACGCGTGGTGCAGGGCGAGAAGATTGGGTCAATGGTAAGCGCTTAAAGAATGCAGAAGTCCGAAGTCAGAACGCAGAATTGAAGGGCGCTGTGGGGAGCGCAGTTTTCATTCTGCATCCTGACTTCTCACTTCTGCATTCTGCCTTTTGCAGGTTTATAATTCGACGTTTTGAGTTTGGAGTCGGACGGGAGCTGACTGTATGGCGATCATGGCTTCAATTGCTGGACTGAAAGAAACCTATGCGCAACTGAAAACGCGCATGGATAAGGCAGTGGAAGACTTTCGCAAGGCGATGGCGGCGACGCGAACGGGCCGGGCTTCGGTGCACATGCTCGATAACGTAACGGTAGACGCATACGGCGCACAGATGCCGCTGAATCAAGTGGCGCAGGTGCATGCGCCCGAGGCGCAGTTGATTACGGTGCAGCCGTTTGATCCATCACAATTGGGCGCGATTGAGAAGGCGATCCGCGGCGGAGACCTGGGTTTGAACCCGATGAATGATGGAAAGATGATTCGCGTGCCGGTGCCTCCACTGACACAGGAAAGGCGCCAGGATATGGTCAAGCATCTGCATCGCATCCTGGAGGAGCATCGGACGGCCGTACGGAATATCCGCCGCGATGGCAATGACGCCATTAAGAAAGCGCTGAAGGACAAGAAAATCACAGAGGACGACGAGAAGCGCTCGCTCGACGAAATTCAAAAGCTGACTGACGGCGAGATCAAGAAAATGGAAGAGATGAGCAAGGCGAAAGAAAAAGAAGTGCTGGAGATGAAGTAGGTTTTCGTAACGTTGGAGAAGGTCAAGTCCCCACCCTGTGCGCAGGAGCGCGGAGATAAGGATAGGGTACCCGCTCAGTTCTACCGTTTCCTGTCTTCCGCAGCACGACTGTACATGTACTGATTTTCCTAATGACAAGCTCATCGCTGTAACCCCTCGAAATTTCGATAGATAACGGCACTCTGTGTTCCTGGTGCCTGGTAACTTCCCGTTGGTTACGCGACATTCCTGAAATCGCTGTGTTTCCATACCTGTGAAGAAAATCGCGGCTCCCCCCGGAAAACACCTTCACACAAACTTGAAATCGGAGTCAGCCATGAAAAAGTTCTTCGCGTTTGCTTTACTGCTCGGGCTCAGCCTGATGGGGTTGGGTTGCGGATCGTCTAATTCCTCGTCGCAGAACTCGAACTCGAATGCCAAGAGCGCCAGCGTATTTCTGACGGGCGAAGATGCCCCGGCCTCTGCGGTGGTGGGCTTTAACGTAACCGTCGACAACATTACGTTCAATAGCAGCACATCGACGGTGAGTGCGATCTCGTCGCCCGAGGCAGTGGACTTCGCGCGATTGATGGGCCTGCGCACATTGCTGGGATTCAACACCATCCCACAAGGTACTTACACGAGCGTGACGTTCACCTTTGAAAATTCCAACCCCGCACCGGTGATCAGCTATGTCGATGTCACCACGAATCCTCCGTCGGTGAAGACATTGACGGGGTCGTTTTCGCAGACCACGGTTACCGTTCCGTTTCCGACGGCGTCGCCGCTGGTGGTAGCCAGCAACGGCCTGGCTGGTCTGCACATCGATTTTGATGTGGACGATTCAGTGGTAACGAGCGGCGGCCAGATTACCGGTGCGATCAATCCGGTGATCAACGTAGCAGCGGTTTCGGCCTCGGAAGAGATGGGCGAAATCACCGACTTTACCGGCAATGTGGTTTCGACTTCGAGCTCGAGCAACTCGTTCTCAATGCAGGGACCATACGGAATGCCGAGGACGATTGATGTGAACTCGAGCACTCAGTACAACGGCAGCAACAGCCTGGGCACGCTGACGGCGAATGCGATCGTCTCGGTAATCGGAACCGTGCAGGCCGACGGCAGCATTCTGGCAAAGTACGTCGAGCTGATTACCACCGATAAGGCGTTCATCTCCGGGCGCGTTCTGGCAGTGAATCCGGCCTCCGGTCCGGCCACGTCGGTGACGATGTGGGTGGGCGAGGAAGTGGGCACGTCTGGCGTGATCCCCGTGGACACGGTTCAGACGATCAACTTGAGCAGCATTATGGACTATGAAGTTTGCTTCTTCGACAACTGGCTCACGCAGCAGGTGTTCAACAACACGTCTCTGGTGATTGGCCAGAGAATCTTCATCGGCGGAACCGTGTCGGGCGGAGTCTTTACGCCGGATATGGTATCGCTGCGGCGCCAGGGTGTTGTGGGTTCGCTGGTGTCGAGCAGCGTGAACGTCACTGGCGGTTCAGGAAGCAACCTCGGTTACTTCCAGATGCAGAACGATGCTTTGATGAGCTACTCGGCGGGCGGAGCATTTACGGTTTACACCGGGAATGCGACGACTTTCGAGAACATCGATGGCTTGTCGGGCCTGGCTTCCGCAGGAACGCCGAACCTGGTTTCGCGCGGGCTGGTATTCAAGGATGTGCTCACCAGCAAGCCGATCGTGGTGGCGGGCCGAGTTCGCGTGTTGCCTGCGGGACAGTAGAACCTGAAGCAGAAGGCGAGTGCCGGGCGGCGAGAGCCGCCCGGTTCTGTTTCTCGGGCTCTCCGGGACATGCGAGAACGTTGACGGAACACACGTATAATCGAACCAGCATGAAGCAGATCGTGAAGGCCGCCTGTCCGCATGATTGCCCGGATGCTTGCGGGGTTTTGATCACCGTTCAGGATGGACGGGCTACGAAGATTCAGGGGGATCCGGAGCATCCGGTGACGCGCGGATTTCTCTGCGCGAAGGTGGCGAAGTATCTGGACCGGGTGTACTCGCCGGATCGTGTGCAGTATCCCATGCGGAGGGTTGGGCCTAAAGGTCCCTCCGCAGGCGTCGAAAGTCAAAATGGGGCACCCGCTTTTCCCACACACAACCTGCAAGCCTGGAAGCGGATTTCGTGGGATGAGGCTTTGGATGAGATTGCCTCACGCTTCCGCGACATCTCGACACAGTTCGGCAGCGAAGCGATTCTGCCGTATTCGTATGGTGGAACCCTGGGTGCCCTCAATGGTGCCTCGATGGATCGCAGATTCTTCCACCGGCTGGGGGCGTCGCAACTGGATCGCACGATCTGCTCGGCTGCGGGCGAGGCAGGTCTGAAGTCCGTGCTGGGCGTGAAACTCGGTACCGAACCGGAGCAATTCCGGCATTCCAAGTACATCATTGCGTGGGCATCGAATATTCATGGGAACAACGTGCATCTGTGGCCGTTCATCACCGAGGCGCGAAGGAATGGCGCGAAGTTGGTCGTCATCGATCCCTACCGCACGCGAACGGCTGAGTGTGCGGATTGGTATTTGCCGATCAATCCTGGGACAGACGCCGCGTTAGCGTTGGGCATGATGCACGTCATCATCAGCGAGAATCTGCACGATGCGGATTACGTTTCGAAGTACACCCTAGGATTCAAGCAGCTGCGCGAAAAGGTGAAAGAATACCCGCCGGATCGCGTGGCGCAATGGACGGGCATTGCGGCCGACGACATTCGCAAGCTTGCACGAGAGTACGCGATGACGAGACCGTCGGTGATCCGGCTGAACTATGGTGTGCAGCGCTCTGAGGGTGGCGGGATGGCGACGCGGTCAGTCGTGATGCTGCCCTGCATCACCGGTTCTTGGAAGGAAGTTGGCGGCGGGTTGCAGATGTCGGTCAGCGGCGCGGCTGATCTCAATACGGCTGATTTGAAGCGACCCGATCTGATGAAATCTGCGTTAGGACGCGAAGCCCGGATTGTCAATATGGTCGAGCTGGGGAAGGCGCTGAACGCGGTGAATGATCCGCCGGTCAAAGCGCTCTTCGTTTACAACTCAAATCCGGCGGCGGTGTGTCCGCAGCATAATGACGTCGTTCGCGGATTGATGCGTCCGGATCTGTTCACGTTGGTGCACGAGCAGTTCTTTACCGATACCACCGACTATGCCGACATCGTGCTGCCGGCGACGACTTTCTTCGAACACAAAGATTTGCAGAAGGGGTACGGCCACTACTATTTGCAGGTCTCGAATCAGGCGATCGATCCGCTGGGAGAGTGCCGGTCCAATGTGGAGGTGTTCCGGGCGCTGGCGGAGCGCATGGGTTTTGAAGAAGAGTGCTTCCGGGAGAGCGTCGACGAGATGATCGATGCGGCATTGCAGTCGAAAGATCCATGGATGGACGGAATTAACCGAGGGCGGCTGGAAGCTGGTCCGGTGCGAATGAACTTCGGGGATCAGGGATTAGGGTTCAGGCGTCAGAATCCAGAGGAGTTTGGCTCGGCAGCAGCGACTGTCTCCACACATCCCGGCGAGACACATGCCGCATTTCTTCCTTTTGCTTGCGGCGGATTTCGCACTCCATCCGGGAAGGCGGAACTATATTCCGAGGCTCTGAAGTTCGAAGGGCTCGATCCTGTAGCAACGTTCACGCCTCCTGCGGAATCGCGCCACGGAGGCAATGGACGCGGCCTCCCGCTGGAACTGCTGGCACGCAAAGCGGACAATTTCCTAAATACGACGTTTTCGAATGTTCCGTCGATTCAGGAGATGGAAGAGATTGGGCTGCTGGAGATTTCGGCGGCGGATGCGCGGGAGCGGGGGATCGCGGAAGGCGACAGAGTCCGGGTATTTAACCGGCGAGGAGATATCCTACTGCAGGCGAGAGTGGATGGGAAAGTGCAGCCGGGTGTGGTCGCGGCGAGACTGAATTGGGCCAAGACGACACCGGGTTTTCAGAGCATCAACAGCTTAACCTCAGAAAAACTTACCGACATGGGCAACTCGGCCACGTTTTATTCCGTCTTGGTTGAAGTGGAGAAATTACAGGCGCTGTGACGGTGGTCGAGGCTAAAACCCGTTAGAATCAAACAAGCAACTCCTTACTAGAAGCAGGTTTGAAGCGACCGAAAGGATTCGCATTGAGAGTCGCAATTTGGACGCTATCCTGTGCTCTACCGTATAATTGCAGTTTTCTTACATCCCAGAGGCTGAGGTCGTAGCGATTCCTTTTCGCTTTCATCCGGAGAACCCTGTTGTGCGCAAAGGCCTGCCTGTTGCAGCGGCCGTGTGGGGTCCATCTCCTTCATTTCAGCGGTTTTGGAGGAGAATGGGATCGCGTACATTCCGGGTGTTGATGACCCTGACCGTGCTTTGGCTCGGAAGCGCCGCCGTAGTCACAGCGCAAACGGATGTCATCTCGGAGATTAACGTCACCGGAAACAGGCGGATTCCAGCCGACACGATCCGAGCCCGCATTTTCACCAAAGCGGGCGACATTTATGATCCCGCGGGCCTGGAACGGGATTTCAACTCGCTCTGGAATACCGGCTATTTCGAGGACATCAAGTTTCTGCGCGAACAGACGCCGAAGGGCTGGCGCATTATCGTCCAGGTCAAAGAGAAGCCCACGATTCGCGAGATCAACTATGTTGGCCTGAGTTCGGTGTCGAACAGCGACGTGCTGGACCGGTTCAAGCAGGATAAGGTTGGCTTGGTGGTCGAGAGCCAGTACGATCCCACCCGAATCAAGAAGGCCGAAGTTTCGATCAAACAGTTGCTTTCCGAGCACGGGCGACAGTTCGCAACGATTCGGACAGAAGTGCGGCCAATTCCACCGGCGGCTACCGGCATCACGTTTGTCGTCAAAGAAGGGCCGAAGGTAAAAGTCGGCAAGATCAGGTTTGAAGGCAATAAGAGCATCAAAACGCGCATTCTGCGCGGAGCCATGAAGAATCTGCGGCCGGTCGGCGTCCCGCACTCAATTTTCCTGGAAAACATCTTCGCCAAGACCTACGACGCCACGAAACTCGAGGAAGATACCGAGCGTGTGCGTGCCGAGTATCAAAACCGCGGATACTTCAAGGCAGCCGTCAGTGATCCCAAGACACAAATCCACGACACCGGTCACACGGGTTTTCACATTCCCCTGGTGCAATCGGGACCTGGCAAGGCCGTCGATATCACCATGCAAATCGACGAAGGAGATCAGTACCGGCTGGGCACGGTCACGTTTAAGAACAACAAAGCGATTTCAAATAATGCCGCACTGCGCTCGATGTTTCCCCTGAAGGACGGAGATATCTTCAGCCGCGAGAAGATTGCAAAAGGCCTGGAAAACCTGCGCAAAGCTTACGGCGAGTACGGATACATCAACTACACCGGCGTACCCTCGACCACGTTTGATGATGATAAGAAGCTGGCGTTCCTGGAGATCGATATCGACGAGGGCAAGCAGTTCTATGTCCGCCGGATCGAATTTCAGGGCAACACCACAACCCGCGACAAGGTGATTCGCCGCGAACTGGCTCTAGAGGAAGGCGGAATTTACAACTCGCGTTTGTGGGAGTTGAGCCTTCTGCGTTTGAACCAGCTTTCGTACTTCGATCAATTGAAGGCGGATGATCCGAACGTCACCGACAAAAAGCTTGACGAAAAGAATGGTCAGGTCGATCTGACCTTACACGTGCACGAAAAGGGCAAGAACAGCATCGGCCTGAATGGTGGCGTGAGTGGTCTGGAGGGTGCGTTCATCGGGTTGAACTACTCGACGAACAACTTCCTGGGCCGCGGCGAGACGTTGCAGGTGCAGATCAGCCTGGGCAATTTGGCGCGCAGCGTCCTGTTTGGCTACACGCAGCCCTACATGTTTGACCGGCCTCTGCAGTTTGGTTTCACGGTGTTTGGCAACAAGATCAGTTACAATCAGGCGCGGCAACTTTCCATCTTCAGCGGACAGACCCTGAATCTTTCCGCAGCCGTGTTGCAGAACCTGCAGAACTACTCGCAGTCGAGCGTTGGATTCACGACTTCATTGAGTTATCCGCTGCGGCGATCGTTCAAGCGCGTAGGCATTACCTATTCGCTGGACCGGTCGACACTACTTCCTCTGAGCACGGCCTCGAAAACGCTGTTTGACTTCATCGCATTCCGAGGAATTTCCGGTCCCAATGCGGTGAACGGGATCATTACCAGCAAGATCTTCCCGAATTTCTCATTCAACACTCTCGACAGTGGGATTTCGCCTCACCACGGCCACCAGATGACGGTGGGTGCGGAACTGGCAGGGCTTGGCGGCACAGTGCGATCGATCCGGCCGATCGTGCAATACAAACAATTTATCCCGATGCAAAACAAGGGGCGAAACGCGCTGGGCTTTAACGTGAGCGCGTCGTACATCAGTGGCTTCGGCGGACTCGTGTCGCCGCCGTTCCAGCGTTTCTACATGGGCGGCGAGAATGATATTCGCGGATTCGACATTCGGTCGATCTCGCCTGTTGCTTATCTTCCCAGCTCGAATGTGATTACGCTGACCAACCCGGATGGCACTCCGGTTCTAAAGAATCCGGCAAATCCACGGCAGGGTAACTGGACCGTTCCGATTCCCGTGGATCAGATCGTCTTCCCCGGCGGCGACTTGAGCACATGGGGAAATCTTGAGTATCGAATTACCATTGCCGGGCCTGTCGCCATCGTTCCTTTTGTCGACAGCGGGATTGATGCTGTACTGCGCCGCTCGCAGTTGCAAATCGCGCAGGTGCAGTATGACCAGGTCATCAGTACACCGTTTGGCTGTCCGCAGCTGGATGCAGGTTTCAACTGCATTGGAGGAAAGACGCTGAACCCGGTCCCGTCGAACCAGTTGCAGATCATAAGCTCGACGAACTGGCAGCCCCGCGTTTCGACCGGCTTGGAATTGCAGATGTTCCTGCCCGTGGTCAACGCCCCCTTCCGCATCTACTGGGCGTACAACCCCTTGCGGCTGGATGAGCAGGCGTCGCCGCCAATTCCGATCACGCGTGGTATGTTCCCGGCTGGTGCGGCGGGGGACTATACCTACAAGCAGGCAGTGAACATTTACGCTCCCAGTTTCATGCTGAGAGAGCCGCGAAAAACCTTCCGGTTTACGGTGGCGACGACGTTCTAGATGCGTTTGACGCAGGAATGGCGGGATCACTATAATTGTAGTGATCCACGCCAAAGAGTGCTTTCAAGGAGTGGACGCACGCTTGCATACCCGGCGTGAGATGCTGGCAATCTAGTGCGCCTTGTCCGATGGCGGCCGCTACCGTAGCGGAGACCTCATTCAGTGCGGCCCAGCGTTAACTGAAGAAGCGATCTGAGAGCGGATTTCGAAGTTCATTCCCGGAACCATGTTCCAAGGAGTTCAGCAACCCAATGAAAAGCAAGTTTCTGCGTGTTCTTCTGGCAGTCGCGGCGACGTTAACGTTCTCCGCACTCGCCCAAACCGGCAGCGCTGCCACACCGTCGAGTCCGGCTGCATCGTCGTCTACTCCGGCGTCGTCCGCGCCTGCCACCCCTCCTCCCAGCACGGGTAAGGTGGGCACCATCAACATTCAGGACGCCATCTTCGGCAGCAACGAGGGCCAGCGCGACATGCAGACCCTGCAGAAGAAGTTTGAACCGAAGCAGGCCGAACTCAAGACCCAGAACGATGAGCTGGAAGGTTTGAAGAAGCAGCTCAGCACTCAGCAGGACAAGCTGAACGATGAAGCTCTTGCCAATCTCAAGAAGCAGATCGAAGGCAAGCAGAAGACATTCGACCGCTCGGTGCAGGATGCGCAGGAAGAGGTCGGGAACCAACAGCAGGACATTGCGAGCCGTATTCTGTCGAAGTTGGCTCCGCTCGTAGTGAAGTACGCGCAAGACAACGGCTACACGCTGATCGTGGATACTTCGAAACCGTGGCCGCAGAGCCCGGTGCTTTGGTGGAATCCGGATGCGGTCGACATCACGAAGAATGTTGTTGAAGCCTACAACGTGCAGTCAGGTGTAGCTGCGCCGGCGCCGAGCGCACCGGGAGCATCTGCGAAGCCTGCGGCACCGAGATCGCCTGCGGGTACCGGAGCTGCAAAGCCCGCGGTTCCGAAGCCGAGCGACTCACCGAAATAGCTAAACAGGGACACCTCGAGTGTCTCAAAAGTTCCAAACGGTCGCGTGCAAACGCGGCCTTTTTTTCTTTCAGGAGCAGTGCCAGAGCCGACTATTGTGGTGTCCATAGCAGCAAGCAGAATTCACGCTGGAGGACACCATGTTTGCCGATAGTCTGTTGGAAACTTCATGGGCCCATCGCGGTCGGCGCAGTTGGACCACGCTGACATCTTTCGGATTGCAAGCGGTCGTGATTGGACTGCTGCTAATGATTCCGCTGTTAACGACGGTCGGACTGCCAGCCAATCCGCTCATCACCACGCCGGTGTCGTGGGGAGCGCCTCCGCCACCAGCGCCAACCCAGCATGTTAGGGCAACCACGCTGGTTCGGAGCAATTTCGCCGATAACGTTTTAATGCAACCCCCGTCGATTCCGCGGCAAGTTAGGATTCTCGATGAGACCGAGCCTCCGCCGCAAGTCAACTACAACAATGACCCTGGCGTGATCGGAAGCTCGGGACCTGGCGGCTCACGCGAAGGTGTGTGGAAATCAATGAGCGATTCGCTAAGCCGGGTTCAGCCTCCGCCTCCACCGCCCGCCACCGTCAAACGTGAATTCCGTACTTCGAGCATGCTCGAAGGCAGTCTGATCCGCCGGGTTCAGCCGATCTATCCGCCGCTGGCACGGAGCGCGCGGATTCAAGGATCCGTCGTACTGACTGCACTGATTAGCCAGGCTGGCACCATGCGGAACGTAACCGCGATCTCAGGGCCTCCGTTGCTGGTGCCAGCGGCGGTGCAAGCAGTGAGTCAATGGCGCTATCGGCCGTACGTCCTCAATGGCGAAGCGATCGAGGTGGAGACGCAGATTACGGTGAACTTCATCCTTGGAGCGAATTAGCGAATGCGTGTTAGGCGGGAGTAGCCCGGGCGTAACCTCGTCGCCTCGGCTGCTCCCGCTATAATCGCGAAAGTGGCAACCACAGCAGAAATCCTGAGCCGCACCGCGACCCGCCCTACCTGGGCGGATGTGTCGCTCACTACCCTCCGACAAAATTTTCGCACCGTGCAGAAACATGTTGGAGCGAGCGTAACCATTTGCGCGGTCGTGAAGGCGGATGCCTACGGACATGGCGCAGTGGAATGCTCGCGAGCGCTCGAAGCGGAAGGCGCGCGCTGGCTGGGTGTAACCTCGCTGGATGAAGCGATCCCGCTGCGGGATGCAGGCATCGCATCGAACATTCTGCTGATGACCGGCTTTTGGCGCGGCGAAGAGAACGAGATTGTCCGCTTGCACCTCACGCCGACCGTGTGGGAGCCGTGGCAGATTGAGTTGCTGGATAAAGCGGCCGCCGCGCTCGGAGTGGCGCAGCACCCGGTGCACCTAAAGGTTGACACGGGCATGGGGCGACTAGGAGTCGCGATCGACCAGCTTCCGGCGGTGCTTGGTGCTTTGCAACTGGCAGAGCATCTCTCCCTGGAAGGATTATCGACTCACCTGGCTGCGTCGGAAATTATGGACGCACCTTCCGTAGCGGAGCAGCAGAAGAGCTTTGATTCCGTCCGGCGCGTGGTGGCTGAAGCGGGGCTTGCGCCGAAGTTTGTGCACATGGCGAATACAGGCGCGGTGATTTCGCGGCGCGATACGTGGAACACTATGGTCCGCCCGGGAGTCGCGCTATACGGATACTACCTACCATTTCAACGCGCTGGGCGAACCGTGAGTGGCGGAACGCTACGTTTACCGGTGAAACCGATCCTCACCTGGAGGACGCGCATTCTCTCGTTGCGGAATTTCGGAGCGAACTACCCTCTGGGCTACGGCGGAACTTATATCACGAAGGCGCCTGCACACGTTGCGGTTCTGCCGGTGGGCTACGCGGATGGATACAATCGGCAGCTCTCGAATCGCGGACGTGTCATTCTGCGCGAGCACTATGCACCGATCGTCGGCCGCATCTCGATGGATCTAACGCTAGTGGATGTTACGGGAATTCCCGGAGTGGCAGTGGGAGATGAAGTAATCCTGCTCGGAACCGGCGAAGGCCTCAGCGTAGATGCGCTTGAACATGCAGAACTAGCGAATAGCACTCCTTACGAAATTCTCTGCAACATTTCAAAGCGTGTACCCCGGCGTTACGTGAGCTAACTTGCAGCAGCGCTAACGGCCGTCGCGCCCACTCGGACGATCAAACTCGACTGCTAACTGCTGATTCCCGCCATTGCCTGCATCCTGCCGAAAACTGGCTATTTTGCTTGCTAGACTAGAGGGTTCATCATGACCTCGCGCTACGCACAGTGGATGTATGACTGGGAACACCGGCTGACGTCGGTGGACAATAACCGCGTGATCCGTCCGCTGGAGTGGGGTGTTGAGTGGGCGCGCGATTGGCCGTGCCGGAATGGCTACCTCCCGGGACACGCGCCAGAAAATCCAGAGAAATTCTTTCTGGACTACAGCAGCCGCATCGTCGGGGCCAGTGATGAGTTCTACTCCTATACTAAGCCGCGCGATTTTCGAATAGAGACGCGCGAGGTGCAGGTTTTCTCGACGAGAGAAGTGCCGGATCCCAAACTCGAAGCCAAGGTCAAGGGAACCTTCGGCGAATTCCTGCGATTCACGTCCCCGGTGAAAACTCCCTACGCCGAAAACAATCTGGTGAATGCACGCTGGTTTCCGGCGCGCGGGCGACGTGCAGTGGTGCTGCTGCCCCATTGGAATTCGGATGGCATTTCTTACGTCAGTTTGTGCCGCGTGTTTAATTTGCTGGGCATTGCGGTGCTGCGGTTGAGCATGCCGTATCACGACATTCGGATGCCGGCTGAGATCGGCCGGGCCGACTACGCCGTGTCGGCCAACATCGGGCGCACGCTCGACGCAGTGCGGCAAGGGGTGATTGACATCCGCTGCTGTCTCGACTGGCTGGAACAGCAGGGATACAGCCAGCTAGGCGTAGTCGGGACGAGCCTGGGATCTTGCTACGCGTTCATCGCAGCGGCGCATGACCCGCGGATTCGTGTGGCCGCATTCAATCACGCGTCCACCTATTTTGCCGACGTCGTCTGGCACGGGCAGTCGACAAGGCACATACGGCAGGGAATTGAGCAGGCCATCAACCTGGAAGAATTACGCAAGGTGTGGCTGGCGATCAGTCCGATGTCGTATTTCAAGCAGTTCGCACGCTGGCCGAAGAAGTCGCTCATCGTTTATGCCGCGTACGACTTGACTTTCCTGCCGGAGTTTTCGAAGCAGGTGGTTGAACAATTCGAGCGACATCAGTTGGACCACAAGGTGGCGGTGCTGCCCTGCGGGCACTATACGACGGGTGAGACTCCGTACAAATATATGGACGGATGGCATCTGCTGTCGTTTTTGAGGACAGCGTTCTGAAAAGCAGGAATCGGCAATTAGCACTGGGGATTTGGCCGACCACAGCGCGAGCTGGCGCCGCGGTGCTCAGGACAGGAACTTCCACGTAGAATTATCCGATGGAAGAAGTTCGAGGAGCAACCGGAGATCGTTTTCGCGAATATCAGCGCGGGGAATATGTCATCAGTACTGATCCTGACCGGCTAGATCTGGATGTGATTCACGGATTCCTGACGAATTGTTATTGGGCCAAAGGCATTCCGCGTGAGACGGTAGCGCGTTGCATCGAGCATTCCCTGTGCTTTGGGATTTATGATGGTTCGGGCAGCCAGGTTGGGTTTGCCCGGGTGATCAGCGATTTCGCCACCATCGCGTACCTCGGCGACGTTTTCGTGCTGGACTCCCATCGTGGCCGTGGACTGAGTCGGTGGTTGCTGGAATGCATCATGCAACATCCGGCCCTGCAGGGAATGAGACGCTGGATTTTGCTGACACGCGACGCGCACGGGCTGTACTCGAAATTTGGATTTACTCTGTTGAAGTCGGTAGGAAGCTACATGGAGCTGCATCGGCCTGATGTATACGAGAGTGGGACAAAATCATGAAAAATTCTGGGATGTACCGTCCGCTGTACGAATCCGATCCGCAGATTGCCACCGCCATCGACAATGAAACCCGGCGCCAGCACGAAGGCCTGGAGTTGATTGCCTCGGAGAACTTTGTGAGCGAGGCGGTCCTCGAGGCTGCGGGTTCGGTGTTCACGAATAAGTATGCCGAGGGATATCCGGGCAAGCGCTATTACGGTGGATGTGAATTTACCGATGTCGTCGAAAATCTGGCGCGCGATCGGGCCAAGCAGTTGTTTGGCGCAGAGCATGCGAATGTTCAGCCGCATGCTGGATCGCAGGCCAACATGGAAGCCTACGCGGCGGTGCTGCAACCCGGGGACACGATTCTCGGCCTGAACCTCGCGCATGGCGGGCATCTCACACACGGACATCACCTGAATTTCTCTGGGAAAACGTACAAGATCATTCCTTACGGCGTCACCAAAGAAACCGAGACGATCGATTACGACGAATTGGAGAAACTCGCCGAGAAAGAACGACCGAAGCTGATTATCGGGGGCGGCAGCGCGTATCCGCGGATTATCGATTTTGCCCGTATGCGGCAGATCGCCGACAAGGTTGGCGCGCTTTATCTGGTCGACATGGCGCACTTCGCCGGACTGGTTGCTGGCGGAGCCCATCCGTCTCCGGTGCCGCATGCGCACATCGTTACTTCGACCACTCACAAAACCCTTCGTGGACCGCGCTCGGGGATGATTCTTTCCAAAGCTGAGTTCGGGCCGGCAATCGACAAAGTTGTCTTCCCGGGAATGCAGGGCGGACCGCTCGTGCACATCATGGCCGCTAAAGCCGTGTGCTTCCTCGAAGCATTACAGCCGGAATTCCGGGACTATGCCCGTCAGATTGTGGCCAATGCGAAAGTGCTGGCGCAGACGTTGGCAGACGAAGGCTTCCGCATCATTTCGGGCGGTACCGACACCCACCTGATGCTGGTCGATGTCTTCTCGAAGGGGATGCTAGGCAGCGAGGCCGAAAAAGCACTGGGCGAGGCCAACATCACGGTCAACAAGAATGCCATTCCGTTCGATACCAACCCGCCGCTTAGGCCAAGCGGCATTCGCATTGGCACACCCGCACTGACCACGCGCGGCATGAAAGAAACAGAGATGCGGCAGATTGGGCATTGGATAGCCGAATCTTTATTGCATCGAAGCGACGCCGCTGTGCTCAGCAAGGTGCGCAAGCAGGTCCTGGATCTTTGCGAAACGTTCCCGCTGTATGCTGAGCGCCGGGCGAAGGCCCAAGCGGAAGTGCGGGCCTAGCCGCCGAAGAGGCGCCCGCCCACGACCAGGTTCGTTCTCCAATGAAATCGCTGAACCGTGCCTACACGCGGCTCGACATGCGACGCCGGTATGAGTCATGGTTTTTCCGCTTCGGGCTTACGGACGGAACTGGTGCCTGGTGGATTCGCTATTTGTTGACCAACCCCGCGCGCAATGGATGCGTGGGACTGGCGGGTGGCGGACCGGCGCAGATTTGGGCGACCTGGTTTCCTCGGGACCAACGGCCGGAGACATTCATTCAGGAGTTTCCAGTAGCCGAGGTCAAACTCGCCGCTCCCTCCCAGCCCTTCTCGCTTGAAATTGGCCCCAATCGACTGGATGATGATTGCTGCCATGGGCGGATCGAGGCTCGGAGGCAAACCATTTCCTGGGACCTTCGCTATCGTTCTCACTATTCTGTCACCATGAGCAACAAGGGATGGATCGGGTTCTCGCGTACTCCCCATTCGGATGGAATCTTCAGCGGCGAAATTCGTATTGGAGAGCGGGTTTTTCGCGGGAATCCGCTTGGGATTGGAGTGCAGGGACACAATTGCGGCTTCAGGCACCGGAATTATTGGACATGGACGCATGTTTGCTTCCCGCAAGCCGATGGCGGGGTCAGCACACTGGAGGCACTTACCTACGAAATGCCGCTCGGGCTGCGCTTTCGAAAGGCCATTCTCTGGCATGGCGGAATGGCGCACTTTTTTCGGAGGCTGCGCGAGCCGGTCCGCGATCGGGATAGAGCAAAGTGGATGTTCGAAGCCCGGTCGTCCGCAGGGCGAATCGAGGTGGATATCGATGGTGGAGGGCGATCTTTGCATCGACTTCCCTACGCGAAGACCGATTGCTCAGGCACATTCGAAGTAGCGAACAACAGCCGTGCGAGCGCGCAAGTTCGTGTACGATTGCGGGATTGCAACGAGGATCTCTCAATCGAGGATGGTGCTGTGCTCGAGATGACTGGAGACTATTGACGACAGCGTGATTGGGAAATTGGGGGCAAGTATGCCCCCCTGAAGTCGTCGTTGAGCCGATCCCCCAACTACTTTAGAAGAGGCTGGCCGGGGGACATGATCGCTAACTTATGCAGTTTGGCGGTGAGACGGGTGCGGTCAGCATCGGTCTTGGCGGCGGCCAATCGTTTGCGCAGTTGGAGTATCTTCTCTTTGCGAGTACGACGCCGGCGTATCTCCGGTCGACGGCTGGGTGCGGACATGTGGAGCTCCTGGAATGAGATTGGAAAAATGCTGGCAGGCCCACTTTCGATCTGTCAGGGCTGCGCGCAAGTCCTTAGTTCATTGGAACTGATGCCGCGAGAAGTGTCAATGAGGGTGGCTTTGACGGATGCCGTCGACCTCGCACCATCCGGGTGACGTGCCGAGCGTTTTCAAGAAATCCATGATTACAGAACGAAAAGGTTAACGATGAACGTTCCGTTGCTCGATCTAAAGGCGCAGTACGCGAGCATAAAACCCGAAATTGATGCCGCCGTCGCAGAGGTCTTGGAGTCGCAGCGGTTCATTCTCGGCCCCAAGGTGGAAGAGTGTGAGAAGGCAATCGCCAAGTATTCAAATTGCTCTTACGGCATTGGCGTTTCTTCGGGCAGCGATGCGCTGATCGTCTGCCTTATGGCTGAGGGCATCCAGCAAGGGGACGAAGTCATCACGACGCCCTATTCCTTTTTTGCGACAGCTGGAGCTATCGCTCGCCTGGGTGCGACGCCGATCTTCGTCGATATCGATCCCGTCACATTCAACATGGACACTTCCCAGATTGCTGCGAAGGTCACACCGAGGACACGAGCTCTGATTCCGGTCTATTTGTACGGACAGATGGCGGATATGGACACTGTGATGCAGGTAGCGAAGGAGCATCGCCTGATCGTCATTGAGGACGCTGCCCAAGCCATCGGGGCCGAAGATAAGGGCCATCGCGCCGGATCGATCGGTGACTACGGGTGTTTTTCCTTTTTCCCTTCGAAAAATCTCGGTGGTGTCGGCGACGGAGGGATGGTGGTCACGAATGACTCCCAGAAAGCCGCCAAGGTCCGTTGCCTGCGGGGACACGGCGCAGAGCCAAAGTATTACCACAGGATCATCGGAGGAAACTTCCGGTTGGATGCGCTCCAAGCGGCGGTTGTTTCAGCCAAGCTGCCCCACCTGGATGAGTGGACGGCCGCACGGCAACACAACGCGAAAAGATATGATCGGTTGTTCCGCGAGAGCGGAGTTCCAGTTGGATTGCCCGAGGTTCGCAGCGACCGGCACATCTTCAACCAGTACGTGATCCGTACTTCGAAGCGCAACGAGTTACATGCCCATTTGAAGAAAAAAGGGATCGGGACGGAGGTGTACTATCCTGTTCCGCTGCATTTACAAGAGTGTTTCGCTTATCTCGGCTGCAAGCCAGGCATGTTTCCCGAAAGTGAGCGCGCGGCAGTAGAAACGCTTGCGCTACCGATTCAACCGGAGTTGACAGAAGCGCAGGCCCGTTACGTGGTTGATAGCGTGAGAGAGTTTTGTCACTAGATCCAACTGACTGGTTGACAGGATCGGCTGGCTTTACGCCGCGTCGCTTTTGGTCGAAACCGATTCGCCGGAGATCTCGACGCAGTCCAGCTCGACACGATACAGGCGATGGCACTCATCGCACCTAGCCGTTCCGTTCGCAGGCGATAAACGAATTCCACAGTAGCAAATCCATCCTATCTGCCTGGCTGGAACGCCGGCGACCAAGGCATAGTCCGGGACATCATGCGTGACCACTGCACCGGCAGCAACAAACGCATAGCGCCCGATGGTCACTCCGCAGACGACAGTTGAATTTGCGCCCAGACTTGCCCCTTGCATCACCAGAGTAGGTCTGTATTCGTGGCGTCGAACGATGTGGCTGCGCGGGTTAATTACATTGGTGAACACCACGGACGGACCGCAAAAAACGTCGTCTTCGAGAGTGACACCGGTGTAGACCGAGACGTTGTTCTGGATCTTGACGTTGTTTCCGATCGTCACACCAGAGGCGATCATGACGTTTTGGCCGAGATTGCAGCATGCGCCTAGCTTTGACTCGCTCATGACATGACTGAAGTGCCAGATTTTCGTTCCATTACCAATCTCGCAGCCAGAGTCAATGACAGCTGTTGGATGGGAGTAGAAATTCGCGCGACACGATTCTGACTCGTTCGAGATGCCGATTGGGTTGGTCATGAGTATTTTTGGGCCGCTAGTCTGTCCGTCGAGCGACCGCCCTTATCCTGCCAAGCGAGATAAGAGGGTCTTGTTCGCGCGAACCAGGTCCGTCGGCTTCTTGCTGAGAACGCTCTCATTGTCCTGCAGTGTGGTGTTCAGGGCGCGTTCCAGTGCTTCAACTTTTGGAATTCGAATCTGGCCCTTCAGTTCTTCAAGAAGAGTGTGGCTGAGTCTTAAGATCTCCGAGCAGTGATTCTCGGTGACCCGAAGCCAAAAATAAGCGGATTCCTGATTTTTCTCGGCTCCATAGCCTTCGAGATGAGCCAGGGCCAGGATGAACTGTGCGGGCACGAATCCATCCTGTGCGGCTTGAATGTACTTCTCGATCGACATTTTGGAATCGACACCATCGATTTCAGTTCTCGGATAGTCACCGTTCCGATTTGCCTTTCGCTCGTTGACCATCAGGAAAAGAAGCTCGATGCGGTTCGAGATCTTTAACTTCTCGAAAACTCGAAACAAATAATTCTTTACGGTGTGTTCGCTGAGGGCGAGGTGAGCGGCGATCTGCTTGTTGGTTAGTCCTTGAGCCGCGAGCTCGGCTACCTCGATTTCCCGCTTCGAAAGCGTGCTCACCTGGGAAATCGCGTCACACGAAGGGGCGCTCTTGATGGCGCCGAGCAAATAGTCGGCTCCTCCGTTGTGTACCCATATGCGACCCTGGCTGACGGCCAAGACGCACTCCTTGAGTTCCGAGAGAGGCTCGCTCCGACAGAAGACGCCCCGCGCTCCATTTCTGAACGACGAGATGATTTCGTCGCCGGTAATTTCGACGAGAATAACGATGTTGACGTGTGGATCCGTTGCGCTGACACGCCGGGCCGCATGCAGCCCTTTTCGCGGCATGGATTCGAGGTCGGCGCTGATCACGACCACGTCGGGCCTGAAAGTTCCGCACATCGAGATAATCTCGGCGGTCGTGGTGGCGACTGCCACTTTGAAGCGCGGATCCTGCGCCAGGCATTCAGCCAACAATTGGCTAGCCATGCGGTTGCGATCGGCGATCAGCGTTCTGATTGAATGTTCAGCAGACGGACTTGTCCGAGCGGACATATGCCCCCTCCCCCAAATGCAAATTGCCCGTAACTTGTTCGAATTTTCCCCGAGGAAGAAAAGCTGGAACTCTAGCGGTCCCTAGCTTGTACAGCGCAATGGAACTTAGTCTGAGGACCGAGAGAAGTCAAGGAAAAATGTCAGGGGGGTGACCGCCGAAAGTGTGATCGCGAATAGGGTTAAAAGGCTCCACCCTAGGGACTAATTTCTCGACCAAATCTCGTTCCGTCCAATAATAGCCTATAGTTATGGGCCCTCTTCTGGGGCGTTCTCGACAGCCCTCGCCCATCTCGCAAGACAAAAAATAAATTCGCGGACAAATCACTCGATTGTGGGCTGTCCAGCCTACAAGTCGTGGGAAGAGCGTCTCGCTCAGAATCAGGGAAGGATGCTTGGGGTCCCGGGGAATTCCAGCCACTTGTCCGATTGTAAAGGGCGGGCTATTGTCGCGCCTCGACGGTCGGGGTGTGTGATTTGCATCACGTAATGGGACTGAAAGGGCGGAGCTATAAGCCAGGGCGGAGATGATCCCCCTGCCTGCGGCGTCTGCTTGCAATCGAGTCCCATTCCAAGATGATTGAAGCCACAGTAGAATCGGACTCAATGTGGGAGAGACATCTTGAGTACATCTGGGTTAGCTTATCCTGGAGGTATTGATAATGCAGCGCCCCTTCCCCTGCAGGTGTTTCGCATTCAATTTTCGTCCGTTGATCGCGATTGTGTTTTTGCTTGCTTGCGTGGCTGCGTTCGCGCAAGAGAAAGAGCAAGACCAAGACGAGAATTTAAGTAACGGATTTTTTCTTCAACGAACGTATCCTTCCGGGCGTATCCCCCCCAACGCCCTCGCGGACGCGCGTAAGCAGCTGGCGAAACAGAAAAGCGCGTCGCCCATTAGTCTTCCGACTGCACCGTGGACGCTAATCGGTCCACAACCAACCACACCTCGTGATCTGTCATATCGTGGCTCCCCCGTCGTTGCCGGGCGGGTGACCGCAATTGCTGTCGACCCTGCGAACTCCCTGCATGTTTATTTGGGCGGCGCGGTTGGCGGAGTGTGGGAGACAACCGATGGCGGTACCACCTGGACTCCACTGACCGACAATCAAGTCACGCTTTCGATCGGGTCCATTGCGATTGATCCAACGAACACAAAGACTATTTACGTCGGCACAGGTGAGCAGGACTACCTCAACTCGTATTACGGAGCCGGCATTTTGAAATCGACCGATGGTGGCGCTAGCTGGACGCAGCTCGGGCAGGCGGCTTTTGTCGGGCCTTTCTCGGCTGGAGCGGGTGGCGCCTACATCGGGTCGTTAGCAGTTGACACGAAGGCGGGCTATTTGTTCGCAGGGGTGCTCTCCACTGGCAGCATGGGAAGTGGAGTCTATCAGTCGATCGACGGCGGCAACACGTGGACCGTGTCGCTTAGCGGTGCTGCGGGGAATGCGGTTCTATACGACGCAAATTCGGGGTACCTCTACGCTGCGTTGGGCCCGTGTGGGTCAGTTTGCGGGGGTACCGGAACTCTGCAGGCAGGAGTCTTCGTCTCGAAAGACGACGGAAGCACCTGGACGTCGCTGAACAACGCGACACTGCCAACAACCAATGTTGGCCGAATCGGGCTAGCGCTTTTCCCGTCCACTCCCGCTCCTCCAACGCCAGCGATACTGTACGCTGGCATCGCTTATGCGACGGGCGCTTCGGCCGGCTCTTTACAAGGCGTCTGGAAGAGCACCGACGCCGGTACCACCTGGACCCTCTTGACGGCATCAACGTTGTCAGACTATTGCACCCCGCAGTGCTGGTTTGACAATGTTATCGCCGTGTCACCAACGAACTCCAATGTCGTATTTGCGGCTGGCAAAGTACCGGTATTGCAGTCGCTTGACGGCGGTTCTACCTGGACCGATGTGAGTAGTACAGCGAATGGCGTGAGTGTGCACTCTGATACCCACGCATTAACTTTTTCCGCTGACGGAAGCTTGCTGTATGTGGGCGACGATGGCGGCACATGGGTAGGGTCCACTCCGGGGACCACTGCAGTGAACTGGACCGCGCTAAACTCTGCCCTGTCCATCACGCAGTTCTACAAAGGGCTTTCCATAAGTCCGACCTCAGTCGACACAGCGATTGGCGGTACTCAGGACAACGGAACGCAGCTCTACTCTGGGTCGCCGATGTGGGATCAGGTCATTTGCGGCGATGGCGGCGCGACCGCAATTAATCCGTCTCAGCCCAACGACATTTTCGCCGTCTGCATTTCGAATTCCGGACCTACCATCTACGAGTCCACGACAGGGGGTGGAGTAGGTACTTTTACTCAGGTTTTCACAAGCGCGGATCGCGCGTTTTTCGGCGAGACCCTGGTAATAGATCCCAGCAATACCCAGGTCATGTACTTCGGCACCTATCAGGTGTACCAGAGCACCGATGGAGGGCAGACCTGGACTCTGATCTCAGGGGATTTGACGAACGGCGGATATATCTCCGCGCTGGCTGTGGCACCCGGATCGAACGCCAGCTCTGGGTCGACATCGCAGGTGGTCTACGCGACTACCTCGGACGGAAATGTCTGGGTTACCACGAATGCCACAGCTGGCACAGCTGCTGTGTGGAACAAGGTGACGACTGGCTTACCAAACCGGTGGGTTTCAGAGGTTTTTCCAACCAACGCAACTACGGCATACCTCACCTATTCAGGGTTCTTGGTCTCAGGGGGCATTCCCGGCCACGTCTTCGTGACCACCAACACCGGCCAGTCATGGACCGATGTAAGCGGGAACCTGCCGAACATCCCGGTGAACGATATCGTGGTCGATCCGCAATCCCCGAGCATGCTCTACGTTGCAACCGACGTTGGGATTCTGGGATCGACCGATGGTGGTACGACCTGGACGACGCTGGGCACTGGGTTACCGAATGTTGCTGCTGTTGGCCTTCGGATTCATACGGCGTCGCGGATTTTGCGGACGGCAACGCACGGGCGCAGCATGTGGGATCTCCAGTTGCAAGATTTTGGGGTGTCTCTTAATCCAGCCAGTGCCACCGTTACGGCCGGTAAGACCGCAACGTCGGTGATCACTCTGACGCCGAACTCAAGCGGCTTTGGTACGCCCATCACGCTGTCGTGCGCTGGTTTGCCGGCAGGAGCAAGTTGCCAGTTCAGCACCAACTCGGTGACACCTAACTCAACGGCAGTCACAGTCAATCTGTCCGTTCCTACTGCTGCGTCCAATGCCGCGCTTCACTCAGCGGATCACCAGACTTGGGCGCAGGCAGCGACAAAGGATCGAGAGGATGCGAAAACAGCTTCGCCGAACTATCATTCGCGAGCAGCGCTCAATCGGGAGATCGCGCTAGCTGTTGGATTCTCTTTCGCTGTGATTTGCCTTGTTTTCCTGGGCGATCTGTCCCAACGAAAAACCTCAACTGCCGGTCTGGCGATTCTCATGGCGTTCTGCATAATCGGATTGGTTTTGCAAGTAGCATGCGGCGGGTCCTCGTATTCTCCGCCTCCACCGCAAAACCAAATCCCCGCGTTCACTAGCGCGAATAGCGCCACGTTTACGGTGGGCACAGCGGGTTCGTTTACGGTGACCACCACAGGAACTCCTACTCCGACGGTCACTGAGAGCGGCACTCTTCCGAGTGGGGTGACTTTCACGCCCAACACATCTGGAGGTGGCGTTCTCGCCGGTACGGCGACGGCTGCGGGGACCTCGCCCATTACTCTCACAGCATCGAACAGCGCCGGTAGTGCTACTCAGAAATTTACCCTCACTACGAGTGGCAATTCGAACCTGTACAGTGTTGTGGTTACCGGGACCTCCGGAGGAGTGCAACACTCGGCTACGCTGCAGCTGACTTTGCAGTGACGTTCGGCGGGAATAGACGTCAATCATGTCGGGTAGAAGTCAGGTTCGAACTCTAAGCTGAATCTCGGGAAGCGCATCCCAAGAGCAGAGACAGACGACGTTCGCGTCACCATCGTGTGACGTGAGAGGCGATCGGATGTATAGGCGATTCTACAATCTCAACCGGTACCCATTCGAGCTCAGTCCCGACCCTTACTTTTTTTGTGCCACGGCAGGTCACAAGGAAGTTCTGCTCAACCTTGTGTACGGGATTCAGAGACGAAAAGGGTTCATCGGGGTAACGGGCGAAGTGGGAACGGGCAAGACACTACTGATTCACTGTGTCTCGGAGTTGCTCCGCCGTATCGACGCGCCATTCGCATACGTAAACAATCCGCATGTATCGTCGATCGAGTTGATTCAAGGACTGCTCGATCAGTTCAAGTTGCCCTCGCGCGTTACATCAAGGAGTGACGGACTCGACCGCTTGGGCAGGTTCCTTGCGGATCAGTATCGCCGCAGCCGAACTTGCGTCCTGATCGTTGACGAAGCGCAACTTCTCTCATGGAAGATGCTCGAGGAGATTCGGCTGTTGGGCAATCTGGAAACGACCCGGCAGAAACTGCTGCAAATCGTCCTCGTGGGGCAGCCGGAACTGGATCGCAGAATCGACTCTCCCAGTTGCCTTCAACTCAAACAGCGCCTTAGCTTGAGATGCCGGCTCGCACCTCTCAATGAAGAAGAGACAAAGAAATACATTGTCGGTCGATTGGAACTCGCGGGCGCAAATTCGACGGCCCAGCACTTGTTCACTCCCGAAGCGTTGGCCGCAATCTTCCGTTACTCTCGAGGAATTCCCAGAGTGGTGAACACAATCTCCGAAAATGCGCTGATCGTCGGCTATTCGTGCCAGGCACGGTGCATCGGGCTCGATCTGATTGAAGAGGTCTCGAGCGGACTGCACTTGTCGCCTCCCGAGTGCAGAGTGGCTGTGTAGACTTTGGTTGCGAGATTCGAGATGACTATGAAGGATCTCAATTCGCTTCTCGATCCCGAGAATCTGCCCGGAATGCAGGAGCGGGGACAATCCGTGCGATTGCACGGACCGGGAGGCATGGATCCTCTCGATCTCCTCACTGCATTGGAAAGCGATCCGACGGTGGAAACGGGGGAAGAACCACCGTGGATTGCGGAATTTCTCTCGCAATACAGGCTGGTTTTCAGCGGCTCCGAATCATCCGCAGAAGCACGAACGGCTCCTGCCGAACCGATTCGCCTCGTCGAGTTTCCGCCGGTCGCTCCGCAGCCGTCGCCGAGCAACCCTGCTGTCGCAGTTGCAGAAGCGGCCGCTCCGCCACGTGTTGATGAGCCCTTGAGGTCGCTGGACGATCAAGAGCAGGATCTTCTAAATGTTCTTCGCGAACAGTGGAGTTGGTTTCACAGCGCAATTGCTGTGACGCTCCTGGCGCTATCGGCAGGGCTCGTATTGATGTTTGTCGCGCCAACTCGTCAAGCAAAAAGGAACGCCGCCTCTGCGCCTGCCGTAGCGCCTCACCTTGAGAACGCAACCGCTACCGACCCGGCGAGTCCTCCCACTGCATCGACCGATGTGAATCCCGAGAAAGTCGCGGACGGAGTTCCGTTACACAAAGTGCTGCCCATTTACCCAAGTGCCGCGGTCGCTCAGAAACTGGAAGGAAACGTCTCACTTCAGGCGGACATTGCGCGCGACGGCAAGGTGAAAAGGGTGACCGTCCTGAGCGGCGATCCAATTTTGGCTCAGGCTGCATTGGTCGCGGTGCGGCAGTGGACGTACTCTCCGGCTGGCGCCGACGAACCCGACCAGCGAGAGCAACAAGTTACCATTCGCTTCAAAGCGCCGTAAAGCGTACTCGCAAACGAAACGTGGCTGTCCCCTCCCTGAATTCGATTCTTTCCGAAATCAAAGAGCCACTCCCCCGGCTGAACTCTGTTTCGCGAGAACAATTGCGCCGAACGCGGGGCGGTCGAACCGCTTAGAAAGAGGAACAAAATGGGCAGGCTTTCGGATGCATGGAACCGAGCCGAAGCAGAGAGCTTGGAAGTAGTAGCCAGCTCCACAGGGACAGTGTGCGAACCAGACCTTGCGCAATGCCCTGCTCCTTCAGCCACGCCAACTCTTGAGGACACAAGCGCCGCTGAGGCGAGGGGTTTCTCAACCGCGAGTCGCGGAAATCAACCAGGAGCGTTCCCGCGGGAGTGGAGTCCCGATCCGCACCGCTTGGTGTTTCTCAACGGTAATGGAAATGGCAGTAAGCGCCACGAAAGTGTCGCGCAGCACTTTCGCGCCGTGAGCTCCCAGCTTTACAAAATCCGCCAAGTGCGTCCCATCTCCAGCATTCTGGTTTCGAGTGCGATGTCAAAAGAGGGACGGAGTTTCGTTGCTGCGAATCTCAGTCATGCGCTTGCACAGCAACCGGACAAGCATGTGCTCCTGATCGATGGAGACATGCGCAAACCCGCTCTCCATGATTACTTCGGGGCGAGCGCGGAACCAGGGTTGTCAGATTACCTTGCGGGAAGAGTGGATGCAGGCGCAGTCATCCAGAGAGGTCCGATTCGCGGCCTGTTCTTCGTCCCCAGTGGCGGAGCCACTATCGAGAGCGCCGAATTGCTGGCGAATGGGCGGCTGAAAGCCCTGATCAAGCGTGCCGCACGGTTTGACTGGATTGTGATCGACTCACCGGCGACGAGTGTCGCCTGTGATGCCAGCATCATGGCCGATGCCTGCGATGGGGTTCTGTTGGTGGTCCAAGCGACTAAGACACCGGCGGTGCTCGCCGAAAGGGCCGTTCAGCAATTTGCTGGGAGACCAATCCTGGGAGCAATCGTCAATCGCAGCGACCTATTTCGTTCGTACAGAGAGAACGCAAGATAGATCAAGAACTGAGCAGGTGCATCATGACTCGACCAACAACATTCAGTCCTTCGCTATACCTCATTCGCTGCAAGCCGGCGGTTTTCCTGGTCTGCTTGACGTTTGGTTCCCTCGTATCGGTGAAAGCGCAAGAGCCCTCCGCGCCACGTCCGATCGAGCCGATTCCTTCCGTAACGGCAATCGATCCGACAAAGGCGGCCCAGGACGCGACAGCAGGCGCCGCCCAGAACTCTGCTCCGCAGCTGACGTATCGGATTCCGAGAGGCGAGGAACGATATCTTCTCGGGCCGGGAGACACAGTCCTGGTTACGGTGTTCCGGTATCCCGAGCTTTCTCGAGCCGTTCGGATCGAAGGGGACGGCACCATCCGACTTCCCCTGATTCGTTCTGACATTCCGGCATCTTGCCTGACCGTCGAGCAACTCTCCACCGAAGTGGCGAAGCGTTACCTGGATTATTTGAAGGACCCCCAGGTAGACATCTCGATCAGAGATTACAGTTCGGAGCCGGTCGCGGTCGTCGGGGCAGTGAACAAACCCGGAAGTTTCTCTCTGCAAAGGCGAGTACGGCTCCGCGAGATTCTTGCGTTCGCGGGAGGGCCGTCGCCAGCCGCCGGAAGGCTTGTGCAGATTATGCACGACGATTCTGGGAACCCTGCGTGTCAGCCAGTTACGAGTATTGCAGCTACAGGCGACCCGTCAGAATCTGCTACGGCTGCAAAGCCTGCGGCTGCGAGTGACTCGTCGAGCAGTGCAGGAACGCCAACTGCTGCCAAGGGCGACGACAAAACCGCTGCGGCGAGCGTTAAGAACGCTGCCGCGGAAGCTGGCACCTCGGGCGCAGCCACTATCACGTCTTCGGGGCCTGTCCCAACTCCTACGACTGCGACAAATGCCCTGCCGGCTGCGGGAGTAACGTACGTCGATTTGGTGGATCTGATGCAAGGAGGCGGGACCGATCCCTATATCCGCCCGGGTGACATCATCAACATTCCCGAGGCGTCATCTGCCTTCGTGGTTGGTGATGTCAATCATCCAACGGTCGTTCCTCTGAACAAGCAAATTATGTTGTCTCGTGCGATTGCTTTGGCTGGCGGTCCGACGGCGAATGCGAGCTCTAAAGTCCGCATCGTGCGGTACATCGACACCAAAGGTGGCAACACAGAGATCGTGGTCAATCTTAAGGACATCTACTCGAACAAAACAGAAGATGTGGCGCTGAGGGCCGGGGACATCGTGCAGGTTCCGGGTTCAACGGCCAAGAGCTTGACGAAGGCAATCTTGTGGATGGGAGCATGGTGGAGTGTCTACAACGCGTACAACATCATTCAGTGATGTGGTCCGATCCGGGGCCTGCCGTCGACATGAGCAGAATCGCAGGTTGGAGCTGAACTATGTCAGATCAGAACGACGATCTTAGCCGCGTTTTTCCCGAGAGCATAACGGCTTTAGTGCCGCAAACGGATGCCTATTCCGGGCTCATCGTCCGCAACGGTGAGCGGAGTATGCATCTGCGCGATTACTGGCGCGTGATCCAAAACCATCGAAAGGCCGTGCTCTGGACTGTTGGTGTGTGGATGTTCCTGGCAACACTGCAGAGTCTGGTTACGCCGAATTTCTACGTGGCAAAGACTCGGGTTGAAATTGATCCAGAAACTCCGACAATGCAGCTTCCCGCGGACGTCACTGGTGCTGACTCCGTGAACACCTATCCCGTCTACCTCAATACCCAGTTGCAGATTCTGAGAAGCCCCGCGCTACTGGATCGCGTTGTGAAAGCGTTAGATTTAGAGCATGACTACTCTTTCCGCATGCACATGGCGCGCGGCGGCCACACAATTCGCAAGATCCTGCGCCTCGGATATATTGGACCAAAAGATCCCGGCGAGCCGAACCCGATCCCTCTCACGCAGTCCCTTCAGCCCGGCATAACGCCCGAGGCGTTAAGAGAAGACGAGCTTCTGCTTCCCTATGCGACCGATATACAGAAGAAACTCCTGGCTGAGCCAGTGAAAGAGTCGGGGGCGGTGACGCGCGATACGCGCCTGATTGACATCTACTACTCGGACGCGAACCCGATTCTGGCTGCGAAGATTCCCAACGGCATCGCGGATGCGCTGGTTGAATTCAACAGGCAAAGAAGGACAGAAATCGGCAAAGCCACGCAACAGTTCTTGTTACGCCGGACCGGAGAACTCAAGTCGCAAATCCGCGATGAGGAACAACAACTTTCGGGCTACGCGAAGAGCCATGACATGCTCACTCTTGACCCGGGTCAGAATACGGCTCTCGACCGCCTCGCAGTACTCAATCGACAGTTGGTGGAAGCAGAGAATGAACGTCGGTTGGCGAAGGCAGTCTATGACGCTCTTCGCGACCCTGGGGCTGCAGATGCCCAAGCTGAGCAAGATGCAAGACCGATTGCAGAAGCGCGCGCCAGTTTGATGGCATTACGCGCAAAACGCGCTCAACTGCTGGTCGGAACCACCGACAAATGGCCAGAAACGCAAGAGGTCAACCAGCAGATTGAGGAATTAGAGAAGTACATCAACGAGAGTCAAAAGCGTGCGAGTACGGTGGCCGTTACCAACCTCGAGACACGGTATCGCGCCGCCGCCGGTCGGGAGGAAAATCTGCGGGAGAGCTTCGATACACAGCGCGGCGTGATGCTTAAACAAGATCAGGCAGCGGTAACCTACCGACTGATGCAGCAGGAAATCGAGAGTAACAAGGTGCTGCTGGCCGATCTGCTGGGTCGCATGGGAGCGAACGATGTTCTGCAGGCAACGACAGCCAACAATGTCAGAGTCGTGGAGTATGCGGGCACTCCAAATCGTGACGAACCTACAGGACCATTTCGCCTGCCCAATCTGGTAGTGGTTTGCCTGCTTGCGTTGGCGCTGGCCTCCGGAGCTGCGTTTGTCCTGGAATACCTCAACAGCACTTTGCGCTCGCCCGCTGACGTGGAGGGCGTGTTGCACCTTCCGGCGCTTGGTTCCATTCCGTCACTTCCGGCGCCCCGGCAATCTCTGCTTTCATTCGCAACCCTGCGCAAGCGAATTGAAAGTCGCCGAAAAGATGGGTAACGCGCTGAAAGAGACAAAGTGAGCCTGGTTCACGGCACAACCAAACTGAGCGTCCAACTGTCGCTCATCACAGCGCTCCAGATTGTCTTGTCATTTGGTGTGCAATGGTATGTCGTTACCTACTACGGCGCGGGGTTTAAGACAGACGCACTCTACACCGGATGGACTATTCCGCAGGTGTTGACCACGATTTTGATCGATACCGTTTCAGTCGTTTTGATTCCAGCTCTATCCAAATGTCGCGAAGAAGATGTCCATCGCCACGGCTGGATGTTGTTTCTCGCGATGGGAATCGGCTTTCTCTCCCTGTCTGGGCTGCTGTTCCTCCTGATGCCCTGGATCATTCCGGTCATCGTCGCAGGATTCTCGCCGGCGGCGAAGCAGTTGGCGATATCGCTCAGTCGGGTTCAGATTTTCGGATTAGTGGGAACAGGTTGTTACGCGATTCTCACCGCGTTGTGTCAGGTTCGGAATAAGTTCATTTGGCCTGCCCTGTCGGTTTTCATCGGCGCCGCCGCAAATCTTGGATTTGTCGTCTGGCAGTTGCCCCGATTGGGAATCGATTCCGCTGCCTGGGGACAGGTGATTTTTAACATCTTGCCAGCACTGTTGTTACTTCCGGAACTGGGCAGCTTGCGGCTCACCCGGTGGCGAGTTGCGACGCTGAAGCATGGATGGGAACAGATTCGGCCGATCGTTCTGCTTAAGGCGTACAGCATGACGAGCATGCCGTTCGACCGTTTTCTTGCGTCGTTCCTTGTTCCGGGAAGCGTCGTGATCTTTGAACTCGTCTGGCGCTTCTACAGCGCAGCCATACGGGTACTGAGCAAAGGCATTTTGACTCCTTTCTTTCCTCGTTTATCGAGGCTGGCCCACACCGACAACTGGCAGGAATTCTCGAGCGTATACCGGCGGCAGTCTCGCATCATGATCGGAGTTGCGTCTCTAGTCTTGGTCGCTGTTTTTCTCGTTGCGTTCTTGGCCCTCATAGCGGTTCCAGCGATGCCTATGAGGCGATTGGCAGGCAGTTTGACCTCGCAGGACTTGTCGAAAATCTCCGTCGTCATTCTGTGTATGTCGGGGATGTTGCCTTTCATCGGGCTTACCAGCTCGCAAGTCAATGCGTACTACGCAATGGGCGATACCAAGACCCCCGCGCGAATCGGATTCCTGGTTTACACGATTGGCATCGCGCTCCGGATTGTGGGTTTCTTTGCCGGTGGCTTGGCGGGAATGGCGGTTGCTGTGAGTTGTTGGGCTGGATTGAGTTACATCGTGATGGAAGTTGCGCTCAGGAAACGGTGGATGCTCCACAAGCGTCTCAATGAAAGTCCTGAGTTGCGGCTCACCGAATTGCACCAAGAGCAGAAAGGCCAGCCCATTAACGTGCTCGACAACCTTTATTGAAGTCCACCGTCTCGTAGAGCGACGTTGAATCCAGTGATCGACACCAACTACCAACTTATGGACCCAGCGTCGAAGTTGTTTGCGGTGCGCGATTTCTTCGATGAGACACAGCGGTATCTCGCGAATAATGCCAACATCGAAATAAGGCGCCGGATAGTAAAGGAAATGGTGGGGGATATCGAAAATGCCAAAATCCTGGATTTCGGTTGTGGAGACGGAAGCATAGGTCTGCAATTCGTTGGCGCGTCAAATTCCGTGACACTCGTCGACATTTCACAGAAGATGCTGGACGTCGCAAGGAATCAGACACCGGCTTCGTTTCAAGCGCACGTCGAATACGTAAATGACGACCTCGCCCATTATGAGAGCTCCTCGAAATACAATCTGGTGTTGTGTCTAGGTGTGCTGGCGCATGTCGATGCCGTTGAAAGCACTGTGCGAAAGATCGCCGAACTGCTGAAAAATGACGGGAGATGCGTTCTACAGATAACGGACGCCGATCGAATGCTGGGGAAGTTATCAGAAGCCTACTGCGACGTCCGGAACCGGCTGGGACATGGTTACCCTAAACGCATGAATCGGATCGGGAGCCGCGAGCTTCGATCACTCGCAGCACATAGCGGGATGAGATACCTGGCTGAACGCAGGTATGCGAGTCTGTTGCCGGGAATGGGCCGACTGCCAATCCAGTGGCGAAAAAAATACCAGCTCTTCACGCTGAATGAGCGTTCGTTGTCCCGGTATGGTTCAGAAGCCATTATTCTTTTTTCAAAAACTGCATAGCGCAGAGCCGGTTCCGCTCCTCCCGGCGTTAAAAAGAACTATGCGCTCCGCTGCTTGCCATCCCAATAGGGTTCGCGCTTCTGCCTTCGGCATCGGTGCGAATAAAGACACATCCAGACCGTTCGGGATCACGCCGGATCTCCCTTTTCTCCACCAGAGCCTTGCCTGCAACTTTGCCGTCACACAAATAATCGCTTCCGCCCGCACTGCGGCGACCTGAGAAAAGAAGCGCCCTACCAATGATCGAATCCGGCTGACCTCACGCGTCGGATTCAAGTCGCCTCCCCGGAACGTCACGACCAGCGGACTGGCTCCGGCACAGACGCACAGCATTCCATTTACAGTTCCAAACTGCGCGTGGACGATCTCGGGGCGAAAGACCCTTATCTCTTCTCGCAACCGAAAAGCAGCCCGAACGAGGAAAAG
>Ga0207008_10032_pt1 | contig 43069 bp, 28 predicted proteins | sample Alteio_BWMinCont_83_FD_153489 | JGI IMG/M metagenome (GOLD analysis project Ga0207008, IMG submission 153489) | Enriched cells from forest soil in Barre Woods Harvard Forest LTER site, Petersham, Massachusetts, United States -... | ecosystem: Environmental > Terrestrial > Soil > Temperate forest >... | reverse complement strand
GACCTTGTGCCGGGTAAGCAACCTCCGATACATGAGCCGTGGATTGGACTGCCGCGACCGGGCGCTGATCAATCTTCTGCTGCAGTTGCTCGATTTGCTGCGCCAGAGCCGCCGCCTGCTGTTTCAAAGATTCGAGCTGTACTTTCACATCGGCATTGTCATCCCCTGCCCAACAATGCATTGCCGCGCTAACCACACAAACAAGGACAAAAACGACCCCTCGACCTGATCTCATGAAGACATTCCTTTTATTTGATGGGAGAGCGCCCTGCGATCCGAACTCAGGATGGATTCCTCTCCTTAACTTTCAGGAACGCAAACGGGGAAGAACAGGAATCGGTCCCGGGCGCAATGAAAGATCGCGATTTCGTTCACGCGACTCTGAACCATAGCAGGCGCGAATTATGGCATGCACATTACGTTGGTAAGGAAGGTTATACAGCGTATAAGTTATCGCGAGTCGACATCACGATAAGTGACTAACGTAAGGTGCGTCGGTCGTGACGAATTTGATACTTCTAATGTAACGGTGCGGGAAGAAAGAATTGCATTGATATCCAGGGTTTTGACCACGAAGTCTCTCACTTCCCAGCCTTGCACATCAGAGGCCGCACCATACCTCAAATAGGGAGAACCATGGCAAAAAAAGTTCTCGTGGTTGACGATTCCAAGACCGCGCTGATGATGGAGCGGGAGATTCTTGAGAAAAACACTCCCTATCACTGTGTAACGGCATCGGACGGGCAGGAGGCGTTGGAAAAGGCCAAGTTGGAACTCCCCGACCTCATTTTGATGGACGTCGTAATGCCACGCATGAATGGATTCGAAGCATGCAAGGCGATGCGCCAGCAGCAAAGCACACGCGAGATTCCGATCGTGCTTGTTACTACGCGTGGTGAAGAAGACTACATGGAAGCAGGCTTTCAAAGTGGCTGCAATGACTACATCACCAAGCCTGTCAATGGAGCAGAGTTGGTGGCGCTGTTGCAGAGTTATCTGGGTGAATGAACCGGGCGAGAACTATCAGTCTGACACTGAATTAGGCCCTAGCGCGAATACATTCTATGGATCGACACAACAACTCGAGTGCGGAACGATTGGGAACCCGAGCGATGAACGATCTGCGGCTGGCGACAGCACGGAAAAGGCTGATGGAGTGCTCTGGGCGGGCGGATGCCATTGAGGCTGTACGCGAAATTGTGAGCAACTTCCTCGGTTCTGAAGAAATGGCTCTTCTCGACTTTGGAAGTACCGGCACGAAGACGCTGTGGTCATTTGGTCTCCAGCCTCAGGACTGCAATCTACTTGCTTCTCTCGGAGGCGAAGGCTTCGGGCGTATCGCGCGCGGTGAATGTGCAATCGACAACCTGGGCTGCGATGGCGCCTCAACAACGAGGAAGGCGCGCGCCTTTGTTCCGATTCGCGTCGCAAACAAAACAGTGGGAGTCCTTGCGATTTTGCAGCTGTTGCCGCAGAAATCCGGCTTTGATGCCGCCGACATGGATCTCTTAAAGCTTCTCTCGATCGAGGCGGGTAGGGGCCTATTCGATTCGGAAGAGGGGCGAGCGTCGCACGAATCAGAAAGAAATAATGACCGATCCCGCCAAATTTAATCCCGCCACGCTGCCCGCGGAGTTCATGAAGAACTTTGAACACGCAGAAGCCAAAGGACCGAGGCATTTCCTGTATCCAGGGCAAGTGTTCGTCTCTGCAGACCCAATTTGCATCTCGACCATTCTCGGATCGTGCGCGGCTGTCTGCCTTTGGGATCGACACAAGAAGGCTGGCGGGCTAAATCACTACCTCCTTCCGGAAGGGCCGGATGACGGGGCCGAACCGATTGCGCTACGGGACGATTGCCAATCCTGAACTCCTGCGCCAAGTGCTCGCTTTGGGATGTGAAGTCCGTAACTTGCAAGCGAAGATCTTCGGCGGCGCAACCGCCTTCGGTACCGATCCTTCCCGATCGTTGGGCGCGCGGAACGTACAGTTAGCGGAGGAGTTCCTGCGCAGTCAAGGGATCCCGGTCGTAGAAAAAGATGTTTCGGGTAAGCGCGGGCGCCGGCTCGTATTTCAGATCTCCGATGGTGTAACGGTACTAAAGAATTTCGACCAGGTGTCGTAGGCTGGTCGAGCCTCTCGGACAGCGATGAGAAAGAGCAGAATGAATGGATTTTGATCGCGAAGGTGTGGTGGCATCGTTCCTTTCGGAAACAGAAGAGGGACTGAGCCTGATGGAGCAGTCGCTGCTGGCGATGGAGTCAAATCCATCGGATCCAGAGTTGCTGCCCAATATTTTCCGCGTGGCACACAGCCTCAAGGGGAATGCGACCTCTCTGGACTTCAAAGAACTAGCAGGGTTCGCGCACGTCGTCGAGGACCTGTTGGATGTTCTTCGACAGGAGCAATCTCTGCCGGAACCGGAACTCGTATCGCTGTTGCTGAAGGCGGTGGACGAACTACGAGCGATGGTTCCGTCGTTCGCCGCCGGCACAATCGATCTTACGAACGGCCAAAAAGAGATAAGGAAACAGATCGCACGAGAAGTCCAGAAACGTTCCAAGAGAGTCCTGAAGGCCGCAGTCGGTTCAGCGGATAGCCCCGTCGTGACGAAGCACGATGCGCTGCCCGGCGTCATGCCTCGCACGCTGCGCGCAGATGTCGAAAAGTTAGATCGCATTCTAAACCTGACAGGCGAGATTGTCACGGCGCAAAACCGGCTGCGACAGATGATCGAAAAGCTGGAGACCGCACAAGGATCGGCTCTTCTAGACATGCATCGCGAGGCCGAACGCCTATACCTCGAACTTCAAGGAGAGGTAATGCGGATCCGGCTCGTACCGGTCGGTCCGTTATTTCGGCAATTTGCTCGTTCTGTGCGAGATCTCGCCAAGAACCATGGAAAGATCGCACGCCTTGAAGTGATTGGTGCTGACGTCGAAGTCGACACCACGGTTCTCGAACAGCTGAAGGACCCGCTATTGCACCTGATCCGGAATGCGGTCGATCACGGTTTGGAGAAACCGGCGTTACGCGAGAGTCAGGGAAAGAACCAGTGCGGCGTGATCAAACTATCGGCGGCGCATAGCGCCGGAAACATCATCGTAAAACTGCAAGATGATGGAGCGGGATTCAATCGCTCAAAGATCCTGGAAAAGGCGAAGCGCATGGGAATCCTCTCTGAGAAGGACGTGGTCCGCGATCAAGAGATCTACGAATTAGTTTTTCATGCGGGATTTTCGACTGCCGATTCGGTAACGGACCTTTCGGGCCGCGGCGTTGGCCTGGATGTCGTCCGCCGGAACATCGATGCACTGCGTGGGATGGTTGAGATAACGAGTGAAGAAGGCAAGGGCACCTCGATCACATTGCGCCTGCCGTTAACTCTCACCATCATCGAAGGATTTTCCGTGGCCGTGGGCAATGAGACTTTCGTGGTACCGCTGGAATATGTAACTGAGTGCATTGAAATGCCGGCCGGTCGGCGGAGTTCCGATGCCTCCGGAATTCTGAATCTCCGCGGAAAAGCTCTGCCCTACATGCGCCTTCGCGATGTGTTTCATATCCCAGGCGATGCTCCGAAGAAAGAAAATGTTGTGGTCGTCAAGTTGAATGAACTCCACGCGGGCATTGCGGTCGATCGACTACTGGGGGGAGTACAGACCGTGGTAAAGCCTCTTGGACGGGCGTTGGGAGGAGTATCCGGGGTTGCCGGGTCCACTGTGCTCGGGGACGGGCGAGTAGGGTTAATTGTGGATGTTCCCAGCCTGTTGCGTGGAGTCACAAGATCGACTTTGCAGCCACTTCCGGCACAGCAGAAACGAACAGCAATCAGAGCAACGTCGTAAAGAGCGGTCTCACCTCGCGCAACAGTTTCGTGGGAATTGCGTCTCCGCATTGGGGAGCGCTGATGCTTGGAAAGACGGATGCTCCTTATAAGAACTCAACCGCAAAGTTCAATCCGTTCTTTGCCATGATCGGGGACTATCAAGTGATCATGGCTAACACGGGTGGCGACAATCGTGTCGAGTTTGGCACACGCCTCGACCACTCAATCTGGTATGAATCGCCAAATTGGCGCGGTGTCGTCATCGACGCGCTCGTTTCTCCGGGGCAAAATCGCGCTTCGAACAGCGATAACATTGCTGCCGGGGAGTCGGATTGCACCGGCGGCAATATTCCTGGCAGCGGCGGTATTACTCCCCAGACTTGCAGCGATGGATCGTTCGGAACGGCCACCAGCGCAAGCATTTCTTACACCAAGGGGCCGCTCTATGTAACAGGCGCGTACGAGCGGCACGAAAATGTAAATCGATCGAGCGACATCACGTCCATCTATCCCTCGGGCAATGCTTACTCTCAGCTTCTGGAAGCGCAGGACGTTGCAGCAGAAGACGCCGGTAAAGTTGGAGTGATGTATACCCTGCCGACCAAGACGACGTTCGGCGGTATCTTCGAGACCATGCACCGCTACGTGCCCGCAGATCTAGCCTTTCAGAACGAGCGCCAACGCTTGGGCACATGGTTTGTTGCCAACCAGAGATTAAGCCGTAACACGAGTCTGCATTTCGGCTGGGCGCACGCGTTTCGGGCGCCGGGCGACCCAGGGCAACATAACGACTCCAACGGGATTCCGCCGGGCGGGGATCCGGCCACCGACGCAGACGCCGGAGCAAAGGTGGATAACACCGCAAACATGTTTACGGTGGCATTCAAGGATCAGCTAAACAAGAATCTGATGGTATATTTCGACTGGGCACTCACCGCCAATGGTCCTGCGGCGCACTACGATCTCGGAGCTGGTGGACGAGCCGTGACAACCGATTGCCACGATGCTTTCGCCGCCACCGGAGGACTCGTCGGGTCGAACCCTCACTGCTGGACCGGCGGCCAGCTCATGGGACTTTCGGCCGGCCTCAACTATAAGTTCTAGGAACGAGAACGTCATACTAGGTCAAAGAGGCAGTCGATGTGAGATGACTGCCTGTACGACCTCTTTTGCACAAGCGACTCCTTGAGGGTCTCGGCGTGCGCCCGATTAGCCATCCTGTTACGCCGTCATCTTGTTAGTCGTTCGAGTTATTCCGTTTAAACAATCCAAAGTCCGGTTCGGCTTAACCGAAAATTACATTAGGCTTCAGCGCAGGACGTGTGCTGGATGTCACCTCGGGGGAGCGACTGCATCTCTGTAATCGCTTACTTGCAATTCCCATTCCGAGCATCTGAGGGCTCCCGCGTTGGGGCCGCCAGCATCCCTCAGACTACAGTTGTGGAGTGTGAATGCCAAGTCTTGCGGGATTCGTCCGCCCAAGCTTTATGCGGGTTCGAACTCTATACCTCAACGAAGAAGCCCGGGCAAAAAGTTCTTGACAACTGATCACCGACGGGACTATAAAACCGTCCTATCTTGGGGAAAGCGTTTACTCGGACTGCATAACCTCACCGTGGAGGGTTCGCTGTGGCTGAGTTCTATCCCAGATTCTTCTCTCGTCTTTTGCTCCCTCTCTTGCTGTTGTCCAGTCTCGTGTGCCACGCGCAGTACAACGGCAACGTTCAAGGTGTAGTGTCTGATCCGGCAGGCGCGGCCATCGACGGGGCTACCGTAACCTTGCGCAACACTGACACAGGTATCTCCGCCGTGTCGAAGAGTGTTGATTCCGGTAACTACCGTTTCAGCAGTTTGCCACCCGGGAACTATGTGGTGAGCGTGGAAGCTGCCGGATTCCGCAAGACGGAAGCGACCTTCACACTGAATACTTCGGAGACGAAAGGCATCAACCTTAAGCTTCCTCTCGCGTCCGCAAAAGAGACGATTACTGTTGAAGTGACTCCACCTTCCGTCGACACGGATGATAGCCGCCTGCAGGCGACGCTTTCTTCGGACACAGTTCGAGATCTGCCCGAGGCGAATCGAAATCTATGGGATGTTCTGGCAGTGGCTCCGGGCGTAGTGGGCAACGGTACGCGTGCCCCTGGAGAATCTCCCGGCGGTTTCGCGGACAACTTCGGAACCCAGACACCGCAGATCAGCGCCAATGGACGGAGCTATACGGGCAATCTGGTCATGGTCGACGGGATGAACGTAACCAGCCCAATTCAAAATGGAAATATCATACTGGCGCCGATTCCGGACGCCGTACAAGAAGCGACCTTACAGACCAACTCGTGGGATGGGGAAGTCAATCTAGGTAGTTCTATTCTGATCCAGGTGACGACGAAATCCGGGACCAACCAGTTTCACGGCACGGGCAGTCTCTTCTTTACCAACCAGGATTTTCAAGCGACTCCGGAGTTTGCGTCTGGCGCCTTTACGCCCTTTGCGCGCAAGGATCTGGTCGGCACGCTGGGAGGCCCGATTCGCAAAGGCAAGACATTCTTCTTTGCCGATTTTGAAAAGCTTTGGGCGACAACCGCAGCCGCTGCCAACACTGGCACGCAGTATTTCGAGGATCCACAGTTTGTCGCATGGGCTCAAACGAACTACCCGAATAGCGTGGGGACCCAGGCTCTGGCGGGATGGCCGGCGACAAACTTGAAGGGCGGGCTTTTCCAGACAGCGCAGCAATACCTGGGCGCAGGCAATTGTGGCACGACTACGCCTTTGACCCCTCCTTGCAATCTGCCGATGATTGACTCAGGGAGTTTCGCTGCGAGTCCCTACTACAACGCTTTGCAATACAATTTTCGTCTGGACCAGTACTTCACGCAAAGCGATCGCTTGTATCTGAGTTACTACAACGACTCCTTCGATCAGCAACAATTGTCGCAACGGCCCCGACTGGGTGCGATCAACATTATGCGGAACCGGTACGGCCAAATCGACTTTACCCATACGTGGAATGCGAATTTGTTGGCGGAGGGCGCATTTGCCTTTGCGAGCGTCGGTGGTGCGAACGGACAGGGTGCAAGCCTCGCGGTCCCAAACATCAGCGTAACTTCAGGTGGATTGGTAGGATTTCCCGTGGCTGGCGGATTCGGGCCTGGAGAATATCGGGGGCCAAACTACAATTGGCGCGGCCTCTTGAGTTGGGTGCGGGGCAAGCACACGCTCAAGTTTGGCTATGACGGGGATCATGCCATCGAGCACGGCGATTTCACACCCGCCAATGTACGACCCGGTTTTACTTTCACGAACCTGTTAAGCCTAGTTCAGGACAATGTGTTCCAGGAATCGGTGGGCGCCTACAACCCGCTAAGTGGCCAGGCAGGTAGCGTGGTTTTCGGTGGTCAGACAAATCCGTTCGGCTTCTTTGTACAGGATGACTGGAAGGTGAAGTCGAACCTTTCGTTGACTTTGTCTCTGCGCTGGGATGATTTGGGAAATCACACCCCATGGGGAAACAGCGGCTTCCAGTTCAGTGCACTGATTCTCGCTCCTGGCGGCGATTTCAATACGCAAGTCGCGAACGCATCAGTGGGAACCGTTCCGTCAGTGTTTGCCAACTCGATGAAAAACCTGTTCAGTCCTCGAATTGGTTTCTCATGGGATCCGAGCAAGACAGGTCGGTGGGTCGTTCGAGGAGGCATCGGTGTCTACCACGATTGGGTAGTCCTTGGACAGAGCGTCGATCAAACACGCAACAATCCTCCTGGTGTATTGAGCGAAACGTTCACCAGTGTGGCTCCCAACGGGACGCCCTTGGGCAATTACTTTTCCATCGCGCCGTCTGAGTCTTACCCTTGGGGATTCGTCTTGCCCAGCATTCCGCCGGGCGGTTTGAACTCCCATGGAGGCATCGTGGGTCTGCCAACAAACGTCAATTCTCTCGATCGAAGTCTCGTGGCTCCGCTCGCGGTGAATTACGTGGTCGGCTTCGAACATCAGTTGGTGGGGAGTCTGGTCGCCGGGGCGAACTACTCGGGTGCGAGGAGTTACAACGGGCTAACCGGAGCTAACGTAAACCGCTTTCCGGGCGGAGCTACGTTTTCAGGGGCTGGTGGAAGTGTCGTAGAGACAATCGGAACGCTGAACCCGAACTTCGGAGCGATCACGTTCGTCAACAACGCGAACGCTGCTACTTACAATTCGATGATCCTTTTTGTGCGGGGAAAAGCGGGTCGTCGCAGCAATTTCCAAGCATCCTACACCTTGGCGCATGCCAAGGACTATCCGGAGGCGAACACCCGTTTTGATCAGGACGCCGGCCTGAATATTCCTGCTCCCGGTTCGTACTTCAACTACTACGGCGATGCCAACTACGATGTACGGCAGCGGTTTTCGTTCTCAGGCGTATACAACTTGCCGGGCGTCAGCACTGGAATTGCCAAGGTTCTTACATCAGGCTGGGCCCTTTCGGGTATTGCTGCAATTCAGGCGGGGACTCCATTCTGGGTGATTGACAATCGGCCGTTTGATCCGATGTGCAATGTGAATGGAGCGGCAACCGCATGCTCGTCGTCGGCTGCATTGGGCTTCCCCATCATTCCGGGTTCGATGGCTCCCGATAGCGGCGACTACAACATGGATGGCACGAATTACGATGTTCCCAACACTCCCACTCAAAACTTTGCCGGGTCGCACAGTCGGAGCGATTACGTCCACGGTCTGTTCAGTGCCGGTGCCTTTCCTCAACCGGCAGTTGGCACGGAGGGGAATCTGCGCAGGAATATTTATCGCAACCCCGGACTCGTCCAGGTGGACGCGAGCGTTTTGAAGAACAACCATTTGCCGTGGCTTGGAGAAGCGGGCAATCTGCAATTGCGTTTCGATTTCATCAACCTGTTCAACCACCCCAATCTGGGGCCTGTAGACCCGAACATGGGCGATGCAGGCTTCGGGAAGGTCGCAACTGCGCTGAATGCGCGTCAATTGCAGCTAGGAGTGAGGGTCTCATTTTAGGTCGAGTTCAGTGCAGATTGGTGCATGATAGCGAGTCGAAGCATTCCTTCGGCTCGCTATTCTATTCTGTAGCTGATCACAGTACGCTGATTGACGCGCTGTAAGTCTCTCGGCGAGCCATCAATGATGGCATGCTGAGAACGGTGTTATGGATTATGGGGAGGGATTCGCCAGAGCGAGGACTATGAAACGATTCTCAAATTCGCGGCGGCACTTTCTGAGGCAAACCTCCATCGCTGGTCTTGCCTGTTCGGCCAACGCCCTAGTGGGCGGTCCGATCTCACTGGCGAAGAGTGCTTTCGCACAGAGCACGGCCTCTGTATCGTCAGCCCGTGTTTATGTCGACACGCGACGAACCATTGCTCCCATCGACAAGAATCTCTTTGGATCATTCCTCGAACATCTGGGCCGCGCAATTTACGAAGGAATTTATGATCCGGGTTCGAAGCTGTCGGATTCAAACGGATTTCGCAAGGATGTCCTGAACGAGATCCGCCAGTTGGGGGTTCCCATCATCCGCTACCCGGGAGGAAATTTTGTTTCCGGATACAACTGGCTTGATGGCGTCGGACCGAAGCAGAGTCGGCCGCGTGTGCTGGACAAAGCCTGGAACACGATCGAGTCCAACCAGTTTGGCACAAATGAATTCCTTGCCTGGTGCAAAGCTGCTGGCACGTCGCCATTAATGGGGCTGAATTTAGGAACGGGAACGCCCGAGGAAGCGGCTGCTCTTGTGGAATACTGCAACGTAGATAAGGGTACGCGCTGGAGCGATCTGCGGCGGCAGCACGGGGTCGCTGATCCGTGGAAAATCCAACATTGGTGTCTGGGCAATGAGATGGACGGTCCATGGCAGATCGGTCACATGTCGGCCACCGAATATGGCATGAAGGCTGCCGACGCAGCGCGGCAGATGCGCGATGTCGACGGGGATCTGAAGCTGATTGCCTGCGGGTCCAGCGGGCCTCTGATGCGGACTTACCTCGAGTGGGACCGCGAGGTGCTGGAACAATGCTACGACTATGTCGATGGGCTATCTCTGCATCGCTACTTTGGAAACTGGGAGCGAGACAGCGGCGGACATTCAGAAAAGTATCTGGCTCTGAACCTCAGCATGGAGCGTCAGATTGCCGAGACAGTCGCGGTCTGTGACTTGGTTCGGGGTCACAGGCGCTCTCCAAAGAAGCTCTGGCTTTCCTTTGATGAGTGGAACGTCTGGTATCGGACAACTGGAGGAAACGACGTTGATGGCAACCGGAAAGAAGCTCCCCACTTGCTGGAAGAAGTCTACAACCTCGAAGATGCACTTCTGGTCGGAGGGTTGGTCAATTCGCTGCTGCGGAACTCGGATCGAGTTAAGCTGGCCTGCTTGGCGCAACTCGTCAATGTGATCGCGCCAATCATGACAAATGCAAGCGGTTTGCTTGAACAGACGATTTACTACCCATACAGCTGGGCGCTGCAATTTGCGAGAGGGGCCGTGCTCAACCTTCTGGTGGAATCCTCGACGTATGCGGTTGAGGGCTTCGATCAGGTTGCACATGTCGATGTAGCCGGATCACTGAATCGTGATGATGGGAAACTCTCGCTCTTCGTTCTGAATCGAGATTTGTCGAAGTCGCATGACGTCGAGATTGTCTGGGAGGACAGTGCTCCATCACGCGTTACCTCGGGATCATTGCTGACCGGGGATGACCTGAAGGCATCGAACAGTTTTGCGGTGCCTAAACGGGTCGCGCCGCAGAGCTTTACGGTTCCCGCGGTGAGCGGCAGCCGCACCAAGTTCGAAATTCCGGCGCGGTCTTACGCTGTGATTCAGTGGTCTATGTGACGAGGGTCGGCATCTGGAACAGTCGCGTGGGCCCTCTTGGAGTTGACTAGCGGGGCAGCAAATTAGAAGCGGCAGAGCCGCGGGTGGTTTTTAGTGATTCGGTTGAACCATCTCTATGGGGAGCCAGTGCGGTAGACCTGCGAAGCACGAGAGTGGTAATCAGCTCATATCGTTGACGCTCCTGGGTACGAGGCTCATCCACCACGTTCAACAAAGCCTTGAAAGCAATCTTTGCCAGTTCGTGCTGTGACATCTGAACTGTTGTTAACGGAGGGATCGTGAACTCCGTGAGATGAATATCGTCAAATCCAATCACTGACAGCTCATCGGGAATCTTGATGTTGCGCTCATACGCTTCCCGCATCACGCCAATGGCGGTCATATCGTTCGAGCAAAGAACGGCAGTGGGCGGTTGATTGAGCGCGTGGAGTTCTCGGAGTGCGTTCATGCCGCCTTCCAGCTTGTGGTTCCCGACGACAATCAGATCCGGAGACAGTCCAATCTCCGCCATGGATGACTTGAATGCGTCACGTCTGGCTGCCGCTGACTTTAGGTCTTGCGGTCCTGAGATGAAAGCAATTCGTGTATGACGCAGTGCGGCCAGGTGTTGTACCGCCTGGCGAATACCGTTGAGATAGTTGATGCGGATATTCGCAATTCCGGCGACATCTGGTCCGACGTCGACGAAGACAAGAGGAACCTTGCGATATCGGAGGTGTTCAATGAGCGACTCCTCCATTCCGAACGTCAAGATTGCTACCCCATCGACCCGCCTTTCGATCATTCTGCGAACGGAAGATTCCATCCGCTTGGGGTCATGCACGGTCGAGGTGAGCAGAATTTCGTAGTTGTTTTCGACTGCAAGATTCTCGAAGGTCTGAACAATCTCAGGGAAAAATGGATTAGTGATCTCCGAGACGATCAATCCAAAGATGCGGCTTCGGCCAAGGACAAGGGCGCGAGCCTGAGTATTGGGATAGTAGCCCAGTTCATCGACCACTTTCCAGACTCGCTTGGCGAGTTGAGGGTCCACCGTGGGGACGCGGTTTATCGCCCTGGAAACGGTGGCGGTCGAAACTTTCGCCCTCCGGGCGATCTCTCGAATGTCCATGGGCGTTGGGAGGCTGTCAGCGGCCATCATCGTACCATAGGGATGCATTGGTAAACGTTTGCTATGGTTTACCAAGGCACTAAAGATTTTTCGAACGGGCGGCGCACTGTTAAAAGCTGAAAATCAATGCGCAGCCAGTTCTATCCACGTTGTTGCCGAACCAAGCGGCACCACATAAGCGCCGCGCTCTGACTTAAGCGCCGGCGTCGGATGATAAAGACCAGCGCCGCCGGTCTGGCTTGGTCTCTCGATCCGCAACCGTGCTGATGGCGTGAATTTTGTCGATGCAGTAAGTCCGACTCGTATCGTGCCACTGTTGGAGTCGAACTCAAGAGCCTCAAAGGTTCCGGCTTCCAAAGTAAGCCACAGACCCAGCGGAGCCACAAAAATCCTCTGACGAGATGAGTCACGCGGGACAACCGTGATTGTGCCGCTGTGCGTGGTAATGTTTCCTCCGAACGATATCCACCCGAATTCAGGATGGTCCACAAGATATGTGGCCGTGTTCCACGCGTGTCCAAAGAAATTCGGACCATAGTCTCCCGTGTATGGATCGGGTTTCAGCATGTCCGGAAAGGAGTGGAAAGCCGCAGATGCGAATCCATCCTCGTCAATATCGGTGAGAGCTCCCATCGTGCCTCCGTACCCAACGCGTAGCAAGTAAAGGTCGTCGGGATGCTCGCGAAACTCTGAGAGCAGTGGAATCGCGTTCAGACCGGAGCCATAATGGTGAAGTTGGCGCTCAAGGCGTCGAATCTTGGCGGCAAAAATGAAATCCCAGTACCGGCGAGCGCTGCCGTTGTATCCCCAATGCGGAATCGCTGGATCGTACCCGAGAATCGCATTTAAAGTGACCTCCGACTTATCCGCATAACCAAAATATTTTGTCCATGCGTACACTTCTTCCTGTCCCGTTGAATCCCAGGGCATTTCGCTGCCGAAAGGATAAGCCTCACTCTTCCAACGGTCGGCCCGCGCGCGCATCTTATTTTGCATGGCATCGGCTTGCGCCTTCATGTTCTCGCGCTTCAGGTCGTCCAAAATAGCTACAAAAATGGAGCCCTCCATTTGTCCGAAAACGGAAAGGTCTTCGGCGTACTTGGTCATCGCCATCGATGTTTCGTAAGCCTGATTCAGATACCAGTCCCAGCCGTGATTCGTAACCAGACCTTGATGATTCCTCGCCAACCGGTAGAGAACCCAATAGGCGGCCGCAACATGCGGGTAATCATAAGAGCGGTCGACAGCCTCGGATGCCTGCTTGTTCCAGCTTGTCCATGATTTCCAGTCAAACTTGCTGTTGTAATAGTTCGGGGGAAGTTGGTCGGGCTGATAGTAGAAGAGACTCTTGCGAACGCCGAAGGCGTGAGGTCCATCCTTGGACTGCAACACCCCCCACAGAACGTTGTCGACGAACTGCTGGAATTTGATGAGTTCGCTCTTGTCCGGTTGGACGAATTCTTTCATTGCAGCCGCGAGCCATGAACCTGCGCCCCCTTCGTCACTCAGGCCCGCGATCCAAACCCGGGAATCCTGCAGGACCATCTGATTTGTCTCGCGATCATAAGTGATCGCGGACGGCGCCCGATGAAAAGGATCGTTTGCGTCGGTGAACCACTGGCTGGTGGTCAGAAAATGACCCATATCGGCTACCACCTGGGTGGAAGGCTTGATCACGAAATATTGAATGGCTTGCCTGGTTCCGTCGGCGTAGGTCACAAGCACGCGGGAACGCCCCCAGGATTTTCCCCGCAGGGTGTAGGCTCGCTGTCCGTCGCGAGTAGGAGCGTCTTCACGAATTTCAATAGCTGACGGCGGTTCCACGGTCAACGAAGTGACGGGCACGGTGTACTTGAGAAAAAGTCGGCCTTCCAGGTCTTGTGGGAGCACGTAGCCAGGAATGCCAACGGCGACCGGTCTGTGATTTTCGGAGAGAGTCCTCTCGAGATGGCGGATCGAATCAGACAGCACGAATTTCAGTCCGTAGCTTTTTGACTCGCCGGGCTTGAGAGTAAGGCTGCTCGGAGGATTCCAAGGTCTCGCGTTATTCCACTCCTTTTCAGCGTACGCCTGACTGTGGACCATCCATTCATAGAAGCCCTCGAACGTGATGCCGCGCGGTGTCGGATCGGTAAAGACAGGTTTTGTCCCGCGTCCTCCCTGGCGATCCAGAATCGGATTGTAGGCTTCGAACGGTGTTCTACCTTCTGGGATTACCACGAGTGCCGGACCGTGGCCATTCAGTCGCGTTACCTGCAAATAACCCGCATCCTCCCCGATGTAAGGATCATAAAAGGAACAGATCGCGTGAGCTTGTTCCAGAGTCCGATCGTTGAGCACGTTATTGAAAATCATCGGAATGCCTAACGCGCCGATTTGTACCGGTTTGTCCGACTTGTTCTTGATCAGGAAATGCAGTGTAAGCTGGCCATTCTCGACTGCCCACGTTCGCGTAATTCGAAGAGGAATGTCCGCTGGAAGCGTGGGAGCTAAATCGGAACTGGCCAGCACATTTCCCGAAGACGGCAGTGCCTGTACCGGCACGCGTGCACCTGCGGTCGAATAGTTTGTCCAATCTCCGGAGTCCTGCATCCGGAGGCGCAGTGTGAGATCTCCCAAATGGAAGTATCCATTCTGAGAGCGCGCAACCAGCAGATCTCCCGGAGTGAAATCGAAGCTGTCGAGGCCCTTTGGTTTGAGAGCCGCGACCGTCTGCGATGATCGCACCAGGCTCAACGTGAATTCAGGCGTCTCATAATCGACCGTGCCTTGATCGAGCATCGGTCCCGGGACAGGCGCTTTTTTTGCCTGCGCGTCCTGCGCTGCTGCGGTTTCGAATGTGGCGGGCAAGGCCAACAGCAGAATTAAGAAAAGGATTTGTTGCAGCGATGAGTAGTGCTTCACCGATTTCGGTCCCCATTTCTTGCAGAATTTAGCTCTGGACATGACGAAGAAAACGCAAAATGAATCGAGGCATTATAGCGCTTATTTGAGTAAGCGTTTACTCGACTTACCTACTTCCGCTACAATCCTCTGCGTTCCATAGAATTCTTGATTAACTAATTACGAGTCGAAGCCAATGAAGTCACAATGGAATCGTCGAGATGTCCTCCGCGGATTGACTGCAATCTCCACAGCTGCGTTGGTCACCCCGAAGTGCGCTGTGGCGATCGACGCGTCCGACCCCCAGGCTGAAATTCAAATCACTCCCGTGAGTGAGCAAACAATCCGGCTGAGCCTTCTTCCGACGGGCCTGAAGACGCCGATCCCGTTTAATGGGTCGCTGGTCAAAGAATCCTGGGGCACACCGGTCATTCCAAATCGGCGAGAAACGGATCGTGAGCTTTCCATTGGTAGCTTCAGGCTGAAAATATCGTGGAACCCGATCAGCATTACGATTGCCGATGAACACCACAAAGTGCTTCAGCAGTTAGATTGGGACGCCAATACCGGTACGCTGACATTCGTGACGGGGACTTCCCCGCTGTATGGCTTGGGAGAGGGAGGTCCGCAATTCGACCGCCGTGGTTCGACCGATCCCATGCGCAGTGGCCAAGGTGGCTACAAACTAGCCACCCATGGAGGCCGAGTTCCCATTCCCTGGATCATCGGGGCATCTGGATGGGCGATCTTTTTTCATCAACCATTCGGTACCTTCGACTTCACTGGATCTCAGAGCAAGTTTATGCCGACCAGTCGTGACGCCGCCCTACCCCTCGATCTCTTCCTGGTTGCGTCGTCGGATCCGTCCGTGATTTTGGCCGAATACGCGAAGCTTACCGGGTTTGCCGAGATGCCTCCGCTTTGGAGTCTTGGCTATCAGCAGTCGCATCGCACACTCGCCAGTCGTGAAGAAGTGATCGCGGAAGCGAAGCTATTTCGCGAGAAAAAACTACCCTGCGACGCTTTGATCTATCTGGGCACAGGTTTTTGCCCATCGGGTTGGAATAGCGAGAATGGCGCATTCGATTGGAATTCCCGAGTTTTTCCCGACCCGAAGGTAGTATTGGATGAGCTGCATCAAGAGCATTTTCGTGCCGTGACGCATGTGGTGATTCTTTCGGACACACTGCGCGGTACCGTCCACGACAAATGCGACTTGTCGCGTTTCGACGAGGCCGAAGCCAGTTGCTATTGGGACGCCCACCGAAAAGATTTCGCTATGGGGATCGATGGTTGGTGGCCAGACGAAGGCGACCCCCTCGATATCCCATCGCGTCTGGTGCGAAACCGCATGTACTGGGAAGGGCCTCAAATCGATCGGCCGAATGAGCGACCCTACGCGCTGCATCGCAATGGTTATGCTGGAATGCAGCGTTACGCCTCTTTCTTGTGGTCCGGCGACGTATATTCCACGTGGGAAACTTTGAAGACTCATATTCCGATCGCCCTGAACACCGCGCTAAGTGGTATTCCGTATTGGGGTACTGACATCGGAGGTTTTGTTCCCACGCCAGAATTCACAGCGGAACTCTATATACGCTGGTTCCAGTTCGGATCGTTCTGCCCACTCTTCCGTTGTCATGGCCGGACTTGGAAACTGAGGCTGCCCTGGGGTTGGAACACAGGAGATCCGGGGCCAGTTGAGATCCGCAACTACAACGGCGCTGCGATCCCCGATTCCAGCCAGCTTCACGATACCCGCGTCGAGCCGATCTGCCGAAAGTACCTGGAACTGCGCTATCGCATGATGCCTTATCTCTACAGCACCGTTCGCGAGTGCACTACCACTGGCATGCCCATCATGCGGCCGTTGTGGTTACATTTTCCGAACGATCCACGGTCGGTGGAATGCGGAGACCAATACCTGTGGGGCAAGAGCTTGCTTGTCACACCGGTAGTGGGGAAGGGTGCGACGGCCCGCCGCGTCTATCTTCCGCCCGGAACTTGGTACGATTTTTGGACGAATGAAAGCATAGAGGGCGGCCGGGCGATCAATCGTCCCGTTGACCTGGAAACGCTACCCCTCTATGTCCGTGCGGGATCGATTTTGCCGCTCGGTCCGATCAAGCAATTTGTCAGTGAAAAGATGGATGCCCCATTGTCGGTCTCCATCTATCCGGGCGGGGACGCCACGTTCCTGCTCTACGAAGACGATGGCACCTCATTCAACTACCGCAAGGGCGACTGGATGGGGATTCAGATGAACTGGAACGACGCGCACAAGAAATTAGACCTAGCGCTCGCTTCTGGTTCACACATGCTTTCCCCAGAGCCGCGAGCCATCGAAGTACAACTCCGCGGTATCACGAAGGCGGCGCACTTCGACGGCAAGTCAATTTCAGTATCGTTTGCATGAAGCTGATTCGCCAAGGACTGACCTTAAAAATCGATGCCCCGACACTCAAAACTTCAATCGCAGTGGAGGCCAAGTTTAACAGCTCCATTGTTGGTGTGCTCATTGATTCTGTTTTTTGTCGTTGCCTGCACTTCGCATCCCAAAGAGTCGGGTGCGGCGACTGGACCGCAAGCGCAACTCCCGCCTCCCATCGATGTGCAGCATGTGCAAGACCAGCAAGACATGACATGGGACGACTATCATCCAATCCCGGGCAAGAATTGGGCTGATCCCACCTTGGTGCCGTCAAGAAAAACTTTCAAGATTGCGTTAGTCGCAGTCGATTTTCCTGACCAGCCATTTGTGATCACGTTGCCGAAGAAGTCGGACCTCTTTGGAAATCCCCAGATCGATCCCATTCCGCGAGAAAAGGTTCCTCAGTTCTACGCCGAGTTCTACAACACGCCATCCGCACTCAACCACGGCCACACCATTAACGGATACTGGATGGAACAATCGCGCGGCCAGGTTGGAATTGGAAAGATTGACGTGTTCGGGCCGTACCGCATGCCGAAAAATCTTTTTCAGTACGGCCTCAACGAGTGGGGACAACAATCCGCGGTTCCAGACGGTTTCAAGGCAGATGGCAGCATCGAACGTGATGCTGATGCGTTGTGGCGCGCAGCAGCTGGCGACCTGAAACCAAAATATGACATCATCCTGCGAATTTACGCGGGCTACGACGAAACCAGCGTCTGGCAAGAATTTGGTGAAATGAAGTTCCAAACAAAGGACGACATTCCGCAAGCTTGGGGAAATCCTGATACTAGCAAGCCGCGCTGGGTGGTCACACGTTACGAACCTTGGACGAGTTGGAAGGCCGGGCAGATGCAATGGGGACAGTCCACGGTTCGCCAGGGAGAAAGTTCCGGCACAATCACGCACGAAATCGTCCACTTCGCCTTTCACGTTGGGGACAACAACAACAACCCATATGTGCAGCCTTACCGTCGCGCAGGTTCGGGGCCGTGGGACATCATGGACCGCGGATCGTTCAACGGTCCGGGCGGGCCGCACCGGCGCTGGGTGGTTCCTGCAGCCGAAGGTGCGGCAATGCCCGCAGGATTGATGCTTCGCAGCCGGGTGAAGTTTGAATTCGTTCGCCCCGAAAGCGTTTTGCAACTCAAGCGAAGTGAACTGGCGAAGTCTGGAATCGCGGTCGCCAATATTGCCGCCCGCTCCGTGGAGCCCGATCAGGGATCGAAGTCTGGAATCATCGTGCAACTCGACGGCCCAGCTCCACAGGACAAGACTCCGCCCGATGATCGACAAACAGATCCTCTGTCATCGGGCAAGCCCGTCTTCGATTACTATTCGGTCGAGGTGGTCCAACGAATTGGCTACGATTCCTTTACCCCCGATAATGGTGTTCTGATCGCGAAAAACAAGAACAAAGAGAGCAATAGCTGCGGGTATGACTGTTTCACCTGGGTCATTGACGCGCATCCGGAAGACATCAAGATGCTGGATTTTAAGCGTCCCAACGGTGAGGCGGTAATGAGGAGCATTGCGGATTACCGTCAGCTGAACGATGCCCTCTTTCATGCCGGACTAATTCCGGGAGCCAGTCTGAGTGGGAAGATCCAGCGAATCGTCTGCACTTTTACGTGCTCGATGTACGCAAGGATCCGAAGGGAATTCTTTCGTACCGAGTCGGTGTGCGATCGCTCGACGACTCGGGCCAGCAGAGCCGCGGCGTTTCGATTGCTCCTGGAGTGCAATCATCGGACGGCGCCTATCAGAAATGCAGGTTCACGGTGGCCAATACGGCGACGCCAAAGCAACCGAGCCCCGATACCTTTGATTACGAGATCTTCAGGCTCTCCGCCACGGTGAAAGAGCCCGGATCGTCCGTGCAATTGCAAAATGCATTGGTGGCAGTGAAAGCCGGCGCGACCGCGCCGATTGACGTATACGTCGCGCCACGGAACGGTGCTGCGCCGTCGATCGTGGTAACGCTGCAAGCTCAATCGGAGAGTGACCGCAGCAAGACCGCCGTTGCCGAATGCTCAGTTACAACTGGAACCTAGTAACGCTCTAGGCGTTTTGGCTATTGTGCGGGCGAGCATCAACGATATACTTGCCGCGAAATGGTGTGCTTTGCTTTCAATCCGCTTGAACGGTCTTGCGTGTTTGTGCTTGCCGTTGCGGTGGCGGGTTCGGTGTCTACCATCGCGCATGCGCAGGCCCCGGCCAAAACCACAGTCGTCAATGGCTCGGAAGCGGCAGAACGCGGAGTAACCCTGGCATCCAAGGGGCGCTGCCGCGAGGCTCTGCCGGTACTTAAGAGAGCAACAACGGCACAAATCACAGACAAGAACTTGAAGTACGACGTTCTGATGTCGACCGCGCGCTGCGCCATGAGTCTTGACCAAACAGACACGGCGGTGAGGGCCCTGCTCGAACTGAACCGTAACTTTCCGGGCGATCCGGAGGTTCTATTCACCACGACGCACTACTACTCAGACTTGGCATCGCGCGCGTCGCAAGAATTGGCAGCCTCGGCTCCCACCTCGCCCCAGGCGGAGCAACTTGAGGCGGAGTCCCTTGAATCTCAGGGCGACTGGGACAAAGCCGCAATCGAGTACCGAAAGATCCTTGAGCAAGATCCTCAACGGCGTGGTATTCACTACCGGTTGGGAAGGCTTTTCCTCTCCAAGACTCCGCCGGACGTGGAAAGTGCAAAGAAGGAACTGAATGAGGAACTGAAGGTGGACCCCAGTAACGCGGCTGCGGAATTCGTGCTCGGCGAGACAGAGCGTCAGGCGGGAAACTGGGATGAGGCTATTGGGCATTTCTCTCGGGCGTCAAAGCTCGATGAGGGTTTTCAGGAGGCATATCTTGCCTTGGGAATGTCGCTGAATTCTGCTGGGCGCTTCGCCGACGCGCTTGCACCGCTCGAAAGTTATGTGAAGATGCAGCCCGGCGATCCTGCCGGACATTATCAGCTGGGAACCGCATATGCCAGGACCGGTCACAAGCAAGAGGCCCAGCGCGAGATGACTCTGCAACAGCAGACGGCGGCCAAGACTCCTAGCGCATCTACACCACAGTGATGGAACTCGTGCCCCGGCGCATGTCGAGTTGTTTCGCATCTTCTCCCTCACGCCGTCACTTCCTTCAAGTGCTCGGCTGCGCCGGAAGCGCCGCTTTCTTCCAGTCTCTGTGTTCTGCGCCCATTCTCGCGGCGTCGGCAATGTCCTCCGCGCCCTTTGAGGAGGTGGCTGCTTCGGCAAGCGGAATTACTTGGGCACACGTAAGCGGGCGGTCTCCGATGGCTCATTTGCCCGAGACGGTGGGCGCGGGCTGCGCCTTCTTGGACTACGACAACGACGGGTGGATGGACGTCTATCTCGTGAACAGCGGGCCTTGTGATTTCTTTCAGCCATCCTCTCCACTGCGTAACGCTCTCTACCGCAACAATCGTGATGGTACCTTCACCGACGTGACGCAGCGTGCGGGAGTGCCCGGCAATGCGTACGGAATGGGAGCGGCTGTTGGCGACTACGATGGCGATGGCCTCCCGGACTTGTATGTCACGCAATATCCCAACAGCATCCTTTACCACAACAATGGAGATGGCACGTTCACCGATGTCACTGCCAAGGCCGGAGTTGCTGCGCCCGGGTGGGCAACCAGCGCAGTCTGGTTCGACTACGACAACGACGGGTGCCTTGATCTATTCGTATGCCGCTTCGTCGACTACAGCAAGACCAAGTTGAAGTTCTGCGGCGACCTGATCATAGGCGAGCGGCATTATTGCATTCCCAGCATCTACGATCCCATGCCGTGCTGGCTGTTTCACAACAATGGAAACGGCACCTTCACCGACGTTAGCAAGGAATCAGGAATTGCCCAACATCTCGCCAAGGCCTGGGGTGTCGTGGCCGCCGACTTGAACAACGATGGGCGCATGGATCTGTACGTGACCAACGATACCGTTCCTAATTTTCTTTTCGCCAATCGCGGGAAGGGAAAGTTCGAGGAGATCGGAATGGTGGCGGGGGTCGCGGTGAGCAGTTTTGGCAAGCCTCGATCGGGGATGGGCGTGGATGCGGCCGATTACGACCAGGACGGCTGGATCGACCTGTTCGAAGCGAATGTTGATCAAGAGATGTACTCGCTCTATCACAACGACATGAACGAAGTGTTCAGTGACACGTCAAATCCCAACGGGATCGGTATGGCGACCAGGCTCATGAGCGGCTGGGGCTTGAAATTCCTCGACTACGACAATGACGGTGATCTTGATCTGCTTCTCTGTAACGGGCACCCCGACGATATGGTCGAGAAACGAATTGAAGGCGTCAAGTTTCGCGAGCCCATGCTGCTCTTTCGGAATACAGGCAAAGGTTTTGAAAACGTCAGCCAGCAGAGTGGAGCAGTTTTCTCTAAGCCTCTGGCGGCTCGCGGCCTGGCACTCGGGGACTTCGACAATGATGGCGCCGTGGATCTGCTGATCTCGCAGAACAACGCCGCTCCTGTTCTTCTCCGAAATCTCGCGGCTCGTGGCAATCACTGGCTAGGTGTTCATCTGGTCGGGACGAAGTCGAACATCGACGCAATCGGTGCAAAGGTCACCTACCAGTCGGGAGATTGGCGGCGGCACCAGTTCAAAGTCGGTGGAGGCAGCTATCTCTCGTCGCATGACCCGCGTATGGTTCTGGGCTTGGGCAAGCGGACGAAGATCGATTGGCTCGAAGTTGAATGGCCGCAGCCCGGCGGCAGGAAAGAACGATTCTCCAATGTTCCGATCGACCGATACATCATGATCGTGGAAGGTGAGGGGAAGTGGAAGTAATTTTGTGACCAGCTTGGCAAATACTGCGACGAAGCGCGCACGCGTGTGCTGGCTGAGACAAATACTGGTCTTGAGCCTGTTGCGGTGCGTCCTCTTTGAAGGTCAGGTTTCATCGCAAAGGCAACCTGTTTCCGGGCCGGATCGCGCCAGACAAGCGAACTCTGATAGCGGATCCCGTCCGGCCTCCCAGAGCGGGACACAGCAGGCGAACGACGAAGTGCAGAAGGGAACCGCACTTACCCGTCAAGGCCGCTTCAGCGAAGCAATTCCCCATCTGCTGGCGGCGCAACAAGTCCTGCGCAATGACTACGCGCTGGAGTTCAACCTCAGCCTGTGTTACGTCGGCGCCGGTGATTACAAAAAGGCAATCTCGATGCTCGACGCTTTGCGCCAGCACGGCCATGACGATGCGAACGTCGAGAATCTGCTGGCGCAGGCCTATGTTGGAAACGGCCAGGCGCCGGAAGCGATCACCGCACTGGAACGGGCCGCCAAGATCTCCCCGCAAAACGAAAAGCTATACACGTTTGTTGCCGATGCGTGCATGGATCACCAAGACCTCGAACTCGGCCTCAAAGTCGTCGAGATGGGTCTGGACAGTCTTCCGCAATCGGCGCGGCTTCACTATGAGCGGGCAACGCTTCTCGCGGAACTCGATCAGTTGGATCGAGCCAAAATAGATTTCGGACTGGCGCGCACACTAGGGCAGGGAACCGAGATTGGATATCTTGCGGCATCGCAGCAGAGCCTGATCGAGGGCAATATCACAGAAGCAGTTCGCATTGCACGTGAGGGCGTCGAGCAGGGAATTCAGAGTCCTGCATTGCTCGAGATTCTCGGCAAGGCGTTGCTGCGTGCGGGAGTGGTGCCGGACCAACTGGAATTCACCGAAGCGCTGAGTGCGCTGGAGAAGTCGGTGGCAGAGCGCCCGAATGATGCCAGCGCGCAAATTGCGCTGGGCCAGCTGTATCTGCTTGGAGGTCGCGCCGATGACGCGATTGTCCATCTAGTTGCAGCACGTCGGATGCGACCCGATCAGCCCTCGATCTACGCCAGTCTGGCGAAGGCTTATCAGCGGCAGGGAAATTCGCAGCAGGCGCAGGAAGCACTTCAGAAGCTTGAGATATTGAATCAGGCACAGGCCGAACGAATCCGATCAGCACCGGGCGAGCGGAAAATGAGCTACGGCGGGAATTCTTCGTCACCGCAATGATGAATAGCGAAGCGGAAGCAGGTTGATCCAGTCTGATCCCGGCTAAAGAACAATCAGCGCGACGCTGTGGCCGGAAACTTTGGAAACAGACGCTCAACAAGTCCCGTGCCTTCTTTCACTGCGACGATCTGATCCGCCCGGATGTTCTCCAGCCTTGTCTTGACGCCGCTTGGCCAGAATATCTCGATCACATCTACAGACGAATGTTGTTCCAAACCGAAATGCAGTCTGGGATCTTGGGCTGACTGGTAGCTCATGCCGCCCTTCCGCTGGTCGTGGAGCACAAGATCTCCTGCGGATACTCTTACACGGGCACCGACTCCGTCGCGGTTCGACTTTGTTCCGATCAGGAAGATTTCCAACCAGTGGTTCGCATTGCCACCATCGTTGCGGAGCAGTTGCGGTGCCTGCCCGCAATTGTTGACGAGAATATCCAGGTCGCCGTCGTTATCGAAATCGCCGATGGCAGCGCCTCGACTCACGCGGGGCAGTTGAAAGTCTGTGCCCAGTTGGTCGCTGACATTTTCGAATATGCCGCGTCCCGTATTGCGAAACATCAGTTTCGGTTCGGCGTATTTAGTGTCGGAATGATATCGCTCGATGTTGTCGAGCACATGACCGTTCGCCATGAAGAGGTCAGGCAGGCCGTCATTGTCGTAATCCATGAAGCGCGTACCAAACGTGCTGATGTGATACGTCGCGTAAGAAAGTTTTGAGCGGAACGTGGCGTCTTCGAACGTTCCATCTCCCAGATTCTGGTAGACCCGTGCGAGTTGCATGTCGAGGTGCGCAACGATCAAGTCCATTCGGCCGTCGCCGGTTGTGTCGGCGGCGTCGGTACCCATGCCGGCCTCGAACTGCCCGTCTGCACTTACCGAAACGCCAGCAAGGTAACCCACCTCGCGGAACGTTCCGTCCCGGTTGTTGTGAAACAGATAGTTCGGCATGTGGTCGTTGGCAATGAAAATATCTTGCCATCCGTCCTTGTCGTAATCGAAGGTGACAACGCCGAGACCGTTCCCGCCCTTCAGTCCTACTCCCGAGGACTTGCTGACGTTGGTAAAGGTACCGTCGCCGTTGTTGTGATACAGAGTCGGCGGCTGACCGCGAAAATCATCCGGATGGCAATAGCTGCGCATGCCTGGGCCGCGGTCCCCGCAATAGAAATTGCGCTCAGGAGACCAATCGACATAATTCGCGATGACCAAATCGAGTTTGCCATCGTTGTCGTAGTCAAACCATGCGGCACTTGAAGCCCATAAGCCTGCATTCTGCACCCCGGCGCGCGATGTCACATCTGTGAACGTGCCATCCTGATTGTTGTGGTACAGGATGCAACGTCCGTACCCCAGCACCAGCAGATCGGGGAAGCCGTCATTGTCGTAGTCCCCGACCGCGACGCCCATCCCGAAGAGTCCCTCGGCTCCGACTCCGGCCTTCATTGTGACGTCGGTGAATGTGCCGTCTCCATTGTTGCGGTAAAGGGCGCTGCGAACCGGTTCTTTGGGTGTGAAGACGCGCGTTGCGGCACCGTTCACTAAGTACAGATCCAGAAGGCCATTCTGGTCATAGTCGATCCAGCCACAGCCCGAGCCCATCGTCTCAATCAGGAACTTTTCCGGAGATGCCGCATTCTCGTGTCGAAAAGTGATGCCGGCAGACTGAGCGACATCGGTGAAGGCGATGGTCCTCGTTGCTTGCGGGCCGATCCTCGGAGCGGACCATGGGCACGGCGCTGCCAGCGCAAGGGAAGCGCCACCCATCTGTTGAAGGAACTTTCGGCGGGAAAAGGTCACGAGCGCCTTCTGGTCAAACCTCGGTATCGGTAGAGGGATAGCACGGGATTTAGGCATGTGCCAAATTTCTGGTTGACAACGATTACGAATAAAGTATACAAAATCCCGACTGGAGAAAACGTTTGCTGGCCCGCGTCGGGTCGTTTGCACCTTTTGAGGTGTGAGCGCGGCCTTTTTGAGGAGGAACCATGACGTGCCGTTTGAAGACATTTCCTGCCTATCTAGTGACGGTTCTTGCCGCTTTCCTTCTGATTGCAGCACCGGAAATTCAGGCCCAACACGGCTCCGAGGGGACCGTTACGGTCACTGTCCTGGACCCCAGTGGTAGTGTCGTTCCCGGTGCCCAGCTTGAACTCAGGGATCTCGGCACTAACGATGTTCGCGCTGCAGAGGCACAAGCCAACGGTACCTATACATTCGTAAACCTTGAGATTGGGAAATATCGGCTGGCCGTCACGAAAGCTGGTTTTCAGTCGCAGGTTTACAGCGACGTTGTCGTACAGGCCGCGCAAACTACCGATATCAAAGCCACTCTCAAGGTCGGCGCAATCAATGAAACTGTGGAAGTTTCAGGCGGCGCGGCGCCCCTCGTTGAGACCACCGCGAATTCGATCGGCACCACCGTTGATCTGAAGCAGATTGAAGATCTCCCGATTCAGGGTCGCGATCTTACGCAGCTTGCCAACATCGTGCCTGGATACAGCGGTACTTGGGACGGTCTTCCCTCGATTGCTCAAGGCAACAACATCGATGGCGTGATCGGAAGCACGAGCCGAATGAAATTTGGCGGGAACGCCGAACCAAACGTGATGCCGCGACTGGAGAACATCCAGGAAATGACGGTGCAGACCGAGCAACTGAACCTTGATCAGGGCTTCGGTCAAGCCAACATGCAGATCAATTTCGTGACGCGACGTGGCAGCAATGCGTTCCACGGCCGCCTGTACGAAGATTTCCAGAATTCAGGCTTGAACGCCAACAGCTGGTATAACGATGCCGCAACTGCAATCGACCCGGCCAATCCTCTTCGAAAGAATCAGCTCATTCATAACGAATTTGGCGGGAGCCTTGGCGGCCCGATTATTAAGAATAAGCTGTTCTTCTTTGGAACGTACGCGCAAGGCAAGCAGCCCGGATCGGTGAACGCAAGCAACTACGTGTTTACTCCCGCTGCTCAATCCGGCGTCTTCACCTATGGCGCCGGAACAGTGAACCTGTTTGCCCTTGCTCAGGCTTACAATACTGGTCACGGTACCAACCTTCCGCTTGCGGTAAATTCCACCGGCAGCAACAGCCCAGGACAAGTTCTAAATTCGATTAATCCAGCGTTGAAGTATGGGACGGCAACTCCGAACGCACTGGGCGACCCAAATCTCGAGCAGTTGAGTTGGTTGGTTCCGGCGGCCCAGACTCACTACTGGCCGACGGTTCGAGTCGACTATGATGCCACGCAAAAATTCCGCTTCAATTTTGCCTTCAACATGACCAAGGATAGCTACGCCGGTGCGAATGTTCCGGACTTTCCCGGACCGACCTGGGCCAAGACTGGAGCAGGGAACAAGGATACCAATTACACAGCGGCGTTCGGCTTTGACTGGACCATTTCGTCGACGATGGTGAATAACTTCCGAGGCGGCTTCCTCTACAACTCGAACGTCGGGGCTTACAACGCCCCACCGCTGAGCCAGACCGCTCCACAGTTGGGATGGAATTACACCAGCGTCTCGCAGCCGTTTAACACTCAAATGTCGGGCACGATTTTCTATACCGGCATCAATACGTACTACCCAATCTTTAATGCGTCAGACACCATGACTTGGCAGCATGGTTCGCACACGATGAGCTACGGCTTCTCGTGGTGGCGGGAGCAGGATCATTATTACAATCCGGTTTTGGGATATCCGGGCGTTAACTTCGGTCTCGCCGGGGGCGATCCCGCGCAGAACGCATTTCAAGCAAGTGGCCCAAATACCACGATTCCGGGTGCGACGACAACCGAGCAGAACGCGGCCCAGCAACTCTATGCCATTCTTGCTGGCCGGATTTCCAGCGTGACTGGAAGCTACGCCTTCAGCACTTCACAGAATCAGTATGTTCCCGCTATAGGTCGATACAACCTGAATGAACTGGAAAAAGGGTGGGGACTGTTTTTTCAAGACTCATTCCGGCTCAAACCAAACTTTACCCTCAACTACGGACTTCGTTGGGACTTCACCAGCGCGGACAAAGATCTGAGCGGGCTTTACCACTCCGCAACCAGCGAGGCGATCTGGGGTCCATCGGGCGTGAACAATCTGTTTAATCCCGGTTCCCTGAAAGGGGACCTGAACCCTCAGATCACGCAGCTCGCTCAGGCTTACAACAATTGGAATGTCGCACCTCAGCCGGCACTTGGCTTTGCCTGGAATCCCAAGTTCGACAGTGGATTTCTCAACAAATTGACTGGCGGAGACAAAACTGTTATCCGCGCTGGGTATTCCTTGCGGAAGTTCACCGAACCTCAGCAGTACGTGTGGAACCAGGCTTCTGACTACGGATCTTTCTACTATCAGGGCTTCTCGTTGCAGGCAAATAACTCAAAGGCACCGGGAACGTTCGCGCCCGGTAGTTTGTCGATAAGCTCATTCAATCCGAGTGTCACCGGCGCGGCTGCGGTGAATGCGTTTGGGGTGCCCTACGCGCTTTCTCCGAAGAGTTTCGTGAAGACGGAACCGGCTTCCGATTTTACCTTTATTCCGAACAGCCCCGGACTCAACGGCATCCAGTACAACATTCAGCAGCCGTATACCCAGTCGTGGAATCTAGGAGTTCAGCGCCAGCTTCGTGACTCACAAGCCCTTGAGATCCGGTATGTCGGAAGCCGGACCCTGCGTCAATGGATCACGATCAACCCGAATGAAGTAAACATTTTCGAGAACGGATTCCTGACCCAGTTTAAAGCGGCACAAGGCAATCTTGCGGCCAACAATGCAAGCGGGAATCCGAACTACGCAGGGAATTTCGCCAATCATGGCCTTCCCGGCCAACAAGCGCTCCCGGTCTTCAATGCGGCATTCGCCGGCAGTTCCGAGTTGTCGTCTCCTTGCGCCGATGGCGGCCCTGCCGACTACTGTAACGGTCAATTCACAACTCAATTGCAAAACGGCTCTGCGGGGGCGATGGCGTCAACGTTAGCGAACATTAACGGAACGGCCCCGTATTTCTGTAATCTGGTAGGCCAGTCCTTCGGTCCGTGTGCCAACAATGTAGGGTACATCGGTGCGGGAGCCGGATACCCCATCAACTTCTTCCAAGCCAATCCTTATGCGGCGAACATTGGGGCCAGCCTGTCAGAGGCTGCTGCCTATTCCAACTACAATGCGCTCCAGGTTGATTTCCGGCAGCGCTCTTGGCACGGTCTGCAGTTCGATGCAAATTACACCTGGAGCCACACTCTAGGCATTGGGACGCAGAACAACTGGCAAGCGGCTGCCAACATTTTCACCTTGCGCGACATGCACCTCTCGTATGGGCCAGCGCTATATGACCTGCGCCACATAATCCACGTTAATGGAACCTATGATCTGCCGTTTGGTAAAGGAAAAGCGTTTGCGAATCACGGTGGAGTCGTCGATCGCCTGGTAGGAGGCTGGACCGTCGGTACGATTTTCACTTTCCAAACCGGTGCACCGTTCCTTCTGGCGTCCGGTGCTCAGTTCGCGCCAAACAATACCTACAACGACTACGGCGACGGTGGCATCGTCCTAAACGGAGTGACTCCATCCCAGCTGCAAAGCGCGATTGGTACTTACCATATCGCGGGGACACCGAATATATCGTTCATCAATCCGAAATATCTGGCTAGCGCGACTGGAGGTGGTGCGAATCCCGCCTATATCACGCAAAACACCACACCTGGAACAATTGGACAAAGAGTCTGGCTCTACGGACCGCACAACACCTACGACGACATCGCGATCAGTAAGAACTTCGCCATTACCGAGAGGGTTCACTTCACCTTGCAAGCTGAGATGCTGAATGCGTTTAACCATCCCACGTTTGGACCGGGCGCGGCGAATGGTTGTACGTATTGGTGCTTTGCAGGTGGCTTTAGCCCGAATGTGCTGTCAGGCGCCTTTGGGATAGGTGCTGGCGCTCTCAACCCAAACAATCTGGCGACGGGCGGAGCTCGCTTGATTGAACTCAGAGGCAACATTGAGTTCTGAAAACACTTCTCAACCCAACCTTAGCAACATTCCCTTCACTTGTTCCATTCAGGGCCCCATGGTTCGTGATTTCAATAAAGGAGGCTTTAGCATGGTTACGAAGCAGAGAGTCTCACTGCTGGTGGCGCTGTCGCTTCCGGCAATCGCTCTGTCTGCATACCTCTTTCTAGCGCCCGCAAAAGCAAGTGCATTGTCTTGCCCGGGAGGGACTTTCAAATCTCTTTGCCCCCAAACAGGGAAGCCGACGTGGTGTGGGACTGGAACCGGCAGCTGTGTCCCACCTGGCGGAGGCGGCACCTTTATCTTCTGCCCCACCTCCAACGGACAGCACCCCGGCCCAGGTATTTGCGAGAGTAACAACTTGGTCTGTTGCACTCAGTAACACGTCCTCTTGTTTCTGAGATTGCATCTTTTGATTGTGATTTACGGGCGCGACTTAAAATGTTGCGCCCATCATCCTTTGGAACGAGATGCTTATGGCGTCATTCGGGGCGATTCTCAAGCAAAATGTCGGAACGGTCGTACTAGCCTGTGCGCTTTCGGCGTCATTGGGACTGAATGTCTATCAGGGACTGAAGCAACGAGGAGCCTTCGCGCCTCCTACAGGAGTTCAACCGGGTGCGACATTCCCTACGCAATTCTCCGTCCTTGATGAGAATGGGAACCCGGCAGCATTCAGCTTCGCCGCCGACGTTCGTCCGACTGTGCTGTATGTGCTTTCTCCCCTTTGTGGCTGGTGCAAAAGGAACGAAGGCAATATCAAGGCCCTCGTGACTGAGGCGGGAGCGCGATTTCATTTCGTCGGTCTCTCTACTGAACCGAAGAACCTGAAGGAATATGTTGCGCAAAACCACGCGCCCTTTCCCGTGTACCTGGTCAGTTCGCAGGATGAGGTGCAGAGGCTCCATCTCGGCGGCACGCCTCAGACAATAGTGGTCAACAGCCGGGGCAAGGTGCAAAAAGCCTGGCAAGGTGCTTACGCTGAGGACATCCAGAGCGAAATTGAGAAGTACTTTGGAGTCAAGTTGCCGGGGTTGCAAGACGCTATCACAGCAGTCGACGAGACTCCGAAAATCGCCGTCCCCGCGAACTAAGTGGGTTGGAAGGAGAATTCCTCAGGACCAATGCACCCTAACAATCGCTGGCGATGTGTCCCAATAATACTCATCCTGCTGGCACTCCGAACGGCTCTTGCGCAAGGCACATTCGCGGACTACCAACGAGCCCAGCAATTCCTTCCCGGTAATCTGCGGCACATCGCATACCTGGCGGACGTAAATCCGCATTGGATTGAGAAGACGAGCCGCTTCTGGTATCGCAAAGCATCACCTGGCGGTTCCGAATTCATTCTGGTTGATGCAGAGCACAACACGAGTGCGCCAGCCTTCGACCATGCTCGTTTGGCGACAGCTCTCTCCAGCGCAGCCAAGCAGGAGTTTTCATCTACCGATTTACCCTTTCGCGAGTTCGAATTTGTAGAGGAAGGGAAGGGAATTCGCTTCTCTCTCGACAGTGCAGAGTGGACATGTTCTTTCGTCAGCTACGAGTGCAAGAGCAATCCCGGCGAGGCCAAGCACTCGAACGAAGAGCTCTCCCCCAACAAACGCTGGGCGGCGTTTGTACGAGACCACAATCTGTTTTTGCGGGACGTCTCCACTGGTACGGAGTTGCAACTGACGCAAGACGGAGCCAGAGGATGGGATTACGCGACACCCCTGCCGTCGTTGCGGGTGATGGTGGATCAGGGTACAGAAGACGTACGACAGTCTCCCGCAGTCTTTTGGGCGCCGGATTCTTCCAAGCTGGTCAGCTATCGCATCGATTCCAGGAACTCCGGCCGCTTCACCAGCCTGCAGTTCGTTCCACCAAATCAGTTGCGCCCCAAGGCCTTCACGTATGTTTATCCTCTTCCGGGCGAAGTCTTGGCCAAGGCGGAGCCAATCATCTTTGAGGTTCAATCCGGCCGCAGAATCGATATAAAGTCTGCCTCAATCGAATTGCCCTTCCAGGACGGCCCGGGCTTCGAGTGGTTTCCTGACAGCAAGAGTTTCTATTACGACTACGACGAGCGCGGATACAAGGCGAAAGAACTTCGTGTTGTCGATGCTTCCACTGGAGAAGAGAAAGTTCTGGTTCGCGAACAAGCCGATCCATACCTTGATCCGGGCCAAACATTGTTTCGCTTTGTGAAAGGAACTGGCGAGATCCTGTGGAGTTCAGAACGAGACGGTTGGAACCATCTCTACCTCTACGGCAAGAACGGACAATCTCAGAACCAGATCACTCAGGGGCACTGGGTAGTCCAGCAAATTGAACATATAGATGAGGCCGGTCGGCGCGTTTATTTCTCAGCGAGTGGGGTTGAGAAGGACGAGGACCCGTACCAGACCCATCTCTACCGTACTGGCTTCGACGGCAAGGGCCTTCAGTTGCTCACGCCGGAAAACGCGAACCACTCCATCAACTTCTCGCCCGACGGAAATTACTTTATCGATGCATATTCGCGTCCCGACCTGCCGGACAAAGTCCTGCTGCGTCGTGCGAAAGACGGCTCGGAGGTGCGGGTCCTGGAGGAGTCGGATCCCAGTCCACTGGCGAAGCTCGGATGGAAAGCGCCGGAGCCGTTTCACGGCAAAGCGGCCGACGGGACGACCGATCTTTACGGACTGATCTGGCGGCCATCGAATTTCGATGCCGCAAAGAGATATCCGATCGTCGAATTCGTCTACACCGGACCGCAGTCATTTTTCGTGCCAAAGACGTATAACACGTTCTGGTTGCAGTCCATGTCGGAGTTGGGTTTTGTTGTCGTTATGGTCGACGGCCGCGGTACGGCGGGGCGGTCGCGTGCTTTTCATCTTTTCTCGTACAGGAATCTTGGCGGAGCCTTCGAAGATCACGTTGCCATGATCAAACAAATGGCCTCCCGCTATCCCTATATGGACATCGATCGAGTGGGAATCTTCGGAACGTCAGCCGGCGGATATGGCGCTGCTCACGCAATGCTCGCGTTTCCGGACTTCTACAAAGTCGGCGTTTCGACGTCAGGTGATCATGACGCGCGTCTCGATAAGGCTTGGTGGAACGAGGTGTACCAGGGATATCCGGTGCAGGACGATTACGTCGAACAGTCGAATGTCACGATGGCGAGCCGCTTAAAGGGACATCTGCTGATCGAACACGGCGATATCGACGACAACGTTCACCCCGTCGAAACCATGCGTTTCGTCGATGCCCTGATGAAGGCCAACAAAGATTTTGACATGCTGCTGGTTCCCAATATGTTTCACGGAGAGAGCGGGGAGCATGCACTGTACCTGGTCCGCCGTCGGTGGGATTATTTCGTGCAACATCTGCTCGGAGTGACTCCGCCAGTCAACTTCGAAATCAAAGAAGACCGGGATGCGCGCGCTCCTCGACGACGGCGTCGTTAGCGGCGTCCTGGAGTGTTTCCAGAATCCAGAGAGAGTGTGATGGACCGAAGAAGATTTTTGCAGGGGATGGCGGTAAGCGCTGCCGGTCTCGAATTGCTCGACCGTCGCGTGTCACCAACGGTCGCCGCCTATCCGCATTCGTCAGGAAACGAGATTGCCGGCCCTGCGGTTTCGGTGGAGGGACACACACTCGTCTCCGAATTCAAAGAGAAGGATACGGTCTGGAATGTTTATGAGGACCTGCGCACGCGGGACGGCGCCATCGTCTTTGTATCCTCATCTGGAACCAATTTGTTTCTACCGAAGAGCGCCGAATCTTCGATGCCAGAGAGTACGCCCTATCTCGGCCTAGCTTTGAAAGACATCGGACTGTCGTCCGCTGATCTGCTGGCCGATCAACTTTTGCGAGATGGCGACCCTGATCCGGAGGTCGTGAGAACCGCCGCTCCGCCCATGGCTTCGGCTGAGAAGAATCCGAGAATGTGGACTACCTTCGTCGGAACGAAGGAAGCTTACGACGTTACTCCTGTTTACCGAAGTGGTGGCACTCGCACTTATCACCCGGGCCAGTATTCATCCGGACTTCGAGGGGCAATCCACCAAGGACAGATCTACGACGGCCTCGTCGGCGGGTGGATGCCGGCCGTCCGCAAGGTGATTGTTGGCACCGGAGACAGCTATTGGGAGATTGTGCTCTTCGGGGAAGTGCGCCCGAACAAGAACAAATACATTGTGCATACCTGGCATCGCACCGCGCGGATCGAACACGGCCAGATCGCCGAGGTGATCTATGGCGATACGTATCCCGCATATCCTCCCGCCCGGCAGGATCCCACGCCGGAGGAGTTTTATCGCGCTCTGCTCGAATTTGCCGAGTATTGGCAAAGCGTGCTTTACGACTTTGCTCCCGCAGCCCTGCCGCAACAGGACTGGATCAACCTTTCGAAATACTCCTTCGCCAAAGAACTGATGACGCGCCCGGGCGGCATTTATCCTAAATACGGTGCTGTTGATCGCGATTACGGCGGGTCGGAATATGACGGCTTCCAGGACATATTCACCAGCGCCATCTACACCAACATGGAGTGGGGACGGCTGGAGACAGCGCGTCTCTTCATCGACAACTATTTTTCCGAGTATGTTGACGATAAGGGAATGATTGATATGCGGGGTCCCGAGACCGCGCAGTTTGGCATGACCCTTTCTCTGCTGGCGCGCTACTTCAGCTACACACACGACAGGGAGTTGCTTCTCAAACACAAGGGCAAGATTGAAGCGACTGCAAAATTGCTCGCAGACATGCACGACGAAAGTCTACGATTACCCGCAGAGAGTCCCGGCTATGGCTTGATCCGCGGTTGGAGTGAATCGGATTCATGTCTAGGGGAAAACCCCGGCCTGTACTGGCAAGCTTATTATGCAAATAGTGCATTTGCCGCTCGAGGGTTCAAAGATATCTCTAAGACTTGGACGCAACTGGGTCGTTTGACTTCGTCATCCGCAATGCGCTCCTTGGCCGATCAGTGGCTGAACCGCAGCAAGACGCTCCAGGATCAAACCGTCAAGAGCCTCACCCGCAACATCCAGCGAGACAAGACGCCGCCGTATATCGGACTGTTTCCAGGAACCACTGTTACCTTCCGGGAATCTCTTGAGAAGGAGCGGCCCAGCCCGCAGCAATGGCCTCATCGGCCATACGCGGAGTTGCTGCAGGCCGACATGCTGCCCGCAGACTTATCAAACTTGGTAATCGATTGCATGCGGGCGCACGGAGCAACGACGCTCGGAGTCGTAGCCAACGTGGGGCGGTTCAGTCCGGAGGAGCGCGAGATCCTGGGATTCATCTCATATGGATACGCTCAGGCACTCTTAAGGCTGGACCGGATCGAGGAGTTTCTTCTCTTTCTCTATGCCCATCGCTATCATGCGCACACCCGCGGCAGTTGGACGGCAGGTGAGGTAACGGGGATCACTGGGGACTCTGGCACGTATTGTGTTCCTGCGCAGCAGACGATTCCGTTGCTGGTCCGATGGATGCTGGTATTGGAGGATTCCGACGACGATATTCTTTATTTGGCAAAAGGCCTGCCTCGAGATTGGATTGTCTCCGGGAAGCCCATCCAGATCCAGGGTGCTCCAACCCGCTGGGGCCGGGTCAGTTTCAACCTGGTGACAAAACAAGAGAACAAAGAAGTCGTCGGAAGCGTCGAATTGACCGGAGACACTCCTCCGAAAGAGTTACAGTTCAAGGTACGAATTCCGAAAGGCAAGGTTCTTCAGCAGGTAACGGTGAACGGCAAGATGGCGTCGATCGGTGGCGTCCATCACGATACGCTATTGATCGCAACGGACAATAAGAAACAGTTCGAGATCGTGGCACAGATTGGCTGAATCAGAACTTTGTAGTCGACTATGCGGGCGAGGTGTTCCACGTTGAAATCTCAAATATTGATCGTTTTCTTGGCAGTGACGGCATGTTGTGCGATGGCCGCCGATACCACGTTGGCTGCGACTCCCCCAATGGGCTGGAACAGCTGGAACCACTTTGCGTGCAAGGTAACGGCTGACGATGTGCGTGCCGCGGCCGATGCCATCGCGACTAACGGAATGAAGGATGCCGGCTATGTGTACGTGAACATTGATGATTGCTGGCAGGGAGATCGCGACGAGCAAGGAAGGATCCGCCCCAATGCAAAGTTTCCGGACATGAAAAGCCTTGTGGACTACATTCACAGCAAAGGCCTGAAGGCCGGCATCTACTCATCTCCCGGCCCCAAGACATGCGCGAAATATGAAGGCAGCTATCAGCACGAGGAAAAGGACGCACAGCAATATGCGGATTGGGGCTTCGACTACCTCAAGTACGACTGGTGCAGCGCGGAGAGAGTCTACCAGCACAGCGACATGCCCACGGTTTATCGCAAGATGCACGATGCACTCGTGCATACCGGAAGGCCGATCGTCTTCAGTTTGTGTCAATACGGTTATGAACGCGTATGGCGGTGGGGAGCTTCGGTCGGCGGAAATCTCTGGCGCACGACTGAAGACATCAACGATCATTACGACCGAATGTCTGTCATCGGATTCGATCAGGATGGTTTAGAACTATTCGCGGGAGTTGGACATTGGAACGATCCCGACATGCTCGAAGTAGGCAACGGCGGCATGAATCATGACGAATACATTACGCACATGAGTCTATGGGTTTTGCTGGCCGCGCCCTTGTTGGCCGGCAACGATCTCTCGAAGATGACCCCGGAAACTTCGGAGATCCTCACAAATAAGGAGGCGATTGCTGTCGATCAGGATGCAAAAGGACAGCAGGGACGTCGGGTGGCGCAGGAGGGGCCGCTTGAAGTCTGGGCTAAGACACTGGCCGACGGCGGAGTCGCGGTCGGTCTCTTCAATCGTGGCGAATCCACGAATCCGGTTACTGTGAGTTTCAAAGACTTGGGGTTACGGAAGCGCTCTCAGGTTCGCGACCTCTGGCAGCACAAGGACCTCGGTTCGTTCGACACGGGCTTTACGGCCCAGGTTCCGCGTCATGGAGCAGTTTTGTTGAAGGTTCAGTAACGATCGAAGCGATGCGTTGGGGTTATGACTTCGCCCGTCGCCCGGAATTTTCTATTTCGAGTTGAGATTCCTTGCGTTTCTGTTCGAGTACTTCTTTCAGAGAATGGCCGGCATGAAGGATGTGTTCTCGTAACAGTTCACAGGCCGCGGGGATATCGCGCTGACGGCAAAATTCAAGGATCTGGTGATGCTCTTCATTTGCTCGCTTTACGCCGTGAGTCAGGTACAACTGGAGGCGGGTGTAGCGCTCACCGCTGTTGTTCACATTCCGGATGATGGCCAGGAAACGAGGCTGGTTGGCACGAGAATAAAGGATGGAATGAAATTGCCAATTCAGGCGGCCCCAGGCGGAAAGGTGATCCGGCCGGCGAAGCTCATTAACATATTTGCGCAGCACCGCACTGGCGTCGGAGAAATCCTCCTCCGTCAAATGAGGAATCGATAACTTCAGGACTTCCGGTTCGAGCAGGGCACGGATGGAAAAGAGTTCCTCAATGTCACTGGGCGATAGCGCCGGAACAATCGCGCCGCGGTTCGGAACGATGGCAATCAGTCCTTCTGCATCCAACTGCCGAAGGGCTTCGCGGACAGGAATTCGGCTCACTTGGTATTGGTTGGCGATGGCATCCTGACGCAATTGCGCTCCCTCAGGGATTTCGCCTCGGATGATCTGCTCGCGCAATTTGTCCGCCACGGCCGAAGGTAGTGATTGGCGTGGGATTCCGGAGTACGATGGGCTCTCGAGGTCCATTCGCGGTGTCTGTTGCATTAATCGTGGAGCTGAATTGAGTATATCGCAGGTTGTATCCAAGGAAAGGTATGATGCGTGGCACTGGTTTGGTAAATATCTTCTTTTCAGACGCTTGGACTCGGTTTCGCACTGTGCAACTTCAAACATGCAAGTTTGACGATTGCATATTGTATCCATAAGATAGTCTTTACAGACCGTCCTCACACACATGACAAACAGCGCTTGGCGGAAGGTCAAAGTTATCGACTCCCATACGGGAGGCGAGCCAACTCGGTTAGTGATAAGCGGCGGCCCTGATCTGGGAGATGGCGGCCTCGCGGAGAGGCTACAGTGCTTTCGCACCGAATATGACATCTTCAGGTCTGCTGTGGTGAATGAGCCCCGTGGATCCGATGTCATTGTGGGTGGCCTGCTTTGTAGGCCCTTAGACCCCGGATGCGCCGCCGGAGTTATCTTCTTTAATAATGTCGGTTATCTCGGAATGTGCGGTCATGGGACCATCGGCCTGATCGCCACTCTGGCCTACATGAGCCGCATCTCCCCCGGCATGCACAGAATAGAGACTCCAGTCGGTGTCGTATCGGCGTTGCTACACGAGAGCGGGGAGGTAACAGTGAATAATGTTGCCAGCTACCGCAGCGCCGCCAATGTAAGAGTCTCTGTACCCAACTACGGCGACGTATGCGGTGACGTGGCTTGGGGAGGAAACTGGTTCTTCCTAGTACGTGATCACGACATGGAACTAACCTTGAACCATGTCGACAAACTGACGTCATTCACTTGGGCCATTCGAACCGCTCTTCGGGACTGTGGGATTGCCGGTGACGACGGGAAAGAGATTGATCATGTCGAGCTGTTTTCCGTGTCACAGATTCCCGGAGTCGACAGCAAAAATTTTGTGCTCTGTCCCGGCAAAGCTTACGATCGCTCTCCCTGCGGAACTGGCACCAGCGCAAAGTTGGCTTGTCTCTATGCAGACGGAAAAATTAAGGAGGGCCAGACTTGGCGCCAGGAAAGCATTGTTGGCAGCGTGTTTGAAGGATCGATCAAGGTGGAAGGCGGCAAAATTTATCCCAGCATCAAGGGCTCGGCTTTCGTGAACGCGGAAGCGGATCTGCTGCTGAACCCACACGATCCACTCTGCATGGGTATTCGCGTCTGACTCGGAACATGAGCAAACCAGCATACGACGTTGCGATCATAGGCGCCGGCATTGTCGGTGCGGCTTGTGCAGATGTCTTTGCCGAGCGCGGTTTGCGAGTTGTCGTTGTGGATCGCGATGTGGTTGGAAGTGGTGCAACGGCCGCCGGCATGGGCCACATCGTTGTCATGGATGATTCCGATGCTCAGTTTGCGCTCACGAACTACTCGCAGAAACTGTGGCACGAGTTGCGGTCAGAGCTCCCGGATAACGTGGAATATGAGCAGCCGGGAACCATCTGGGTCGCGGCAGATGACGAAGAGATGGCAGAGGTGCTCCGCAAGCGCGAGTACTACCAAAAACGCGGGGTTGCAGTGTCAGTCTTAGATCAGAAGCAGTTGAAAGAAGCCGAACCGAATCTGCGTGACGGACTGGCGGGCGGGCTTTTGGTTCCAGGAGACGGGGTCCTTTACCCGCCAAGTGCTGCGCGATTCCTGATGACTCGTGCGCAGCAACGCGGTGCCAAGTTAAAGCTTGGTATTTCTGTGACTCAAATCGCGGAGCAAAGAATTCGTTTGAGTGATCATCAGGAAATAATGGCGGAAATTATCGTGAATGCTTCCGGGGCGAGCGCAGCCGACCTTACTCCGTCCATCGGCATCAAGAAGCGCAAAGGTCATCTGGTAATTACCGACCGCTATCCTGGATTCCTTCGTCATCAACTCGTCGAACTCGGGTATCTCAAGAGCGCGCACTCGGTAGATCGCGATTCAGTAGCGTTCAACGTGCAGCCCCGCAGGACTGGACAAATCCTGATCGGCTCCTCGCGACAATATGGCGCTGAGCATAAAGAGGTGGATCAAATCATGTTGTCGAACATGATCCGCCGTGCTGAGGAATATATGCCGGGTCTCGGTTCGATGTCGGCGGTGCGCGTCTGGACCGGTTTTCGCGCAGCGACGCCGGATAAGTTACCCCTGATCGGTCCATGCCCGGGGTACCAGTCGTTGTGGCTTGCGACCGGGCACGAAGGATTAGGGATCACTACTTCGCTCGGAACGGCGAGAATTCTCGTGGATCAGGTGACTGGAGCCAGGACAGCGATTTCAGCCGAGCCATATTTACCGTCACGCGCTGTAACGGAATGCGCACATGTCTAGCGAATTCACAGTAAAGGTGAATGGGACACCCGTCTCCGTTCCGTCGGGTGCAACGGTTGCCGTTGCGGTTATGATGGCCGGCCAATCATGCAGGATTTCGATCACCGGAGAACCGCGTGGACCGTTATGCGGTATGGGGATCTGCTTCGAGTGCCGGGCGATTGTGAATGGCATAGCTCATTCGCGTACCTGTCAGGTGGTGTGCGCGCCCAACATGGAAGTAAGAACGGATGAATAAATATTCGCGGCAGCGCTTTGATGTGCTCGTCGTCGGCGGAGGCCCCGCTGGCATGGCTGCGGCGGTTTCTGCCTCAAAAAGCGTCGCACGCGTCGCCATCGTGGACGAGAATCCGAACCTTGGAGGCCAGATCTGGCGCGGTGAGGGCTCAGACGGGTCGCATTCCACAGAAGCATCGAGTTGGCAGAGTCGAGTCCGGACGGCCGGAGTGACATTGCTGTGCGGAAAAAGAGTGTTCCATCAGCCGGAAGACGGCCACCTTCTGGCCGAAGGACCCGACGATGTTATTGAATTGAGCTATCGCGCGCTGGTGTTGGCGACTGGTGCCCGCGAAAGATTCTTACCCTTTCCTGGTTGGACGCTGCCGAACGTGACCGGTGCTGGAGGGTTGCAGGCACTGGTGAAGTCAGGTCTGCCAATTCACGGGAAGCGCGTTGTTCTCGCCGGCACTGGCCCACTCCTGCTCGCCGTGGCTGCATATTTGCGGAAGCACGGCGCAGAGATTCCATTGATTTGCGAACAAACGACCCGGACCAGACTGTTGAAGTTCGGAATGATATTGTTGGGCCATCCGCGCAAGATTGCCCAGAGTCTGCGTCTTAAAAAAGACATAGCAGGAATTTTGTTCGTTCCTAACAGCTGGCCGCTCGCTGCGCATGGAGAAAAAGTATTAGAGGCGGTGACAATCTCACACGGTGGTCGGTCCGAGACCGTCGAATGCGATTACCTGGCGTGCGGATTTCATCTTGTGCCCAACGTCGAACTGCCTGCATTGTTGGGATGTCGACTTCGCTGCGGTTATGTACAAGTGGACGACTTCCAACAGACTACTGTTGAGAAAGTCTTTTGCGCTGGAGAGCCTGTAAGCATCGGCGGAGTGGATCTGGCCCTAGTCGAAGGCCAGATCGCCGGGCTGGCGGCCACCGGCAGAACGCTCGAGGCGAAAAGTCTATTTGATCAGCGGACGAAATTTCGCCGCTTCGCACATCGGTTAGATCAAGCATTCTGCTTGCGCTCTGAGCTGAGAAGTCTGTCATCGCCTGACACGCTGGTCTGTCGGTGTGAAGACGTCCCCTATTCCCGCCTTCGTGAGCACACCGGTTGGCGTTCCGCTAAGGTGCACACCCGATGCGGAATGGGCCCGTGCCAGGGAAGAGTTTGCGGACCGGCCACTCAGTTCCTTTTCAAGTGGAACCCGGATTCGGTTCGGCCGCCGATATTTCCGGCACGAGTTGAAAACTTGGCTGCTTCGTCACTAGAGGGGCAGTCGATTCCCGCAGTCACAGGAGGCCTTCAATGAATTGGAAAGGCATTGCTCCAGCCATTACAACCCCGTTTAATGAGAATCTCGATGTAGATCATGGATTCTTGGCAGAACACTGCCGCTGGCTGCTGGACAACGGATGCGCAGGTGTTGTTGCCCTGGGGTCTCTCGGTGAGGGTGCAACGCTTTCGTTTAACGAGAAGACGGATATTCTCCGCACCCTGGGAAAGGCCATTGATGGGCATGGAACCCTCGTGGCATCGATCTCCTCTCTCACCACGTCTGAGTCCGTGGAACTTGCCAAAGCCGCGACGGACTTGGGATGTTCGGGGCTTATGGTTTTGCCTCCGTATGTATATCTCGGGGACTGGCGCGAAATGAAGACCCATATCTCAGCCGTGTTTCGCGCGACACCACTCTCTTGCATGCTCTACAACAATCCCGTAGCTTATGGAACCGATTTTCTTCCTGAGCAGATTCAGGAATTAGCTTCGGAATTTGAAAATTTCAAGGCGGTCAAGGAATCCAGCACCGACGCGCGCCGCGTCTCCGCAATCCGCGCGCTCGTTGACCAGCGTCTCGAAATTTCGGTGGGTGTGGATGATGCTGTGCTCGAAGCGATCGGTGTCGGAGCGACCGGATGGGTCGCCGGCCTGGCGAATGCGCTGCCACGTGAATCCGTTGACCTGTTTCAGTGCGGAATTCAGGGAGAGTCCGGTAAGGCTTTCGAAATCTATCGCTGGTTTCTTCCACTACTCCGCATGGATACTGTTCCGAAATTTGTTCAGTTGATCAAATTGGTGCAGGCGGAAGTTGGAATGGGAAATACTCGTGTTAGACCTCCAAGGCTCGAGATGGTAAGAGGCGAGCTCGAGCAGGCTAAATCAATTATCCGTGAGGCATTGCGATCTCGTCCGGAGTCCGTGACTTCGAGTGCCATACCTTGCAGGAAGTGACCTTATGTTAAATACGACGGAAAAAATTGCGGGCCGTTCTCTGATTGGTTTCCAGGAGGGTGCAGGTTCTGGAGTTCCTTTGTACGCTCGGGAGCCAACTACGGGGCGGCAACTGCAACCCGCATTTATTCCCGCGACCGCGGGCGAAGTCGAGCGAGCAGTCCAGCTGGCGGCGGATTCGTTCAAGATCTACAGTCGGACGTCAGGGCGGGAGCGTGGCGCGTTTCTGCGCAAGATTGCTGCGAATATCGAAGCCATCGCGGGCGACATCGTGGAGAGGGCGGCGCAGGAGACAGGGTTGCCGGTTGCCCGGTTGCAGGGTGAGACCGCCCGCACTTGTTACCAACTCCGTTTATTTGCCCAGGTCGCAGAAGAGGGATCGTGGGTCAACGCCAGAATTGACCACGCAGAGCCTGAACGCAAGCCTCTTCCGAAGCCTGACATCCGTTCGCTAATGCGCCCGTTGGGGCCTGTTGTGGTATTCGGCGCCAGCAATTTCCCTCTTGCATTCTCAGTTGCCGGCGGGGACACGGCATCAGCGTTAGCAGGTGGCAACACCGTGATCGTCAAAGCGCATGCCGCGCATCCCGGCACCAGCGAATTGGTAGGTCGTGCTCTGCAGGAGAGCATTCGCGACTGTGGGTTGCCGGAAGGTGTCTTCTCACTGTTGTTCGGCCACGGCGCCGAAATTGGGACTGCGCTGATGAAGCACCCACTTGTTCGCGCAGGCGGATTTACGGGATCGCGCGCCGCGGGCCGCACCTTGATGGACATCGCGGCCTCTCGCAAGGAGCCAATTCCGTTCTTTGCCGAGATGAGCAGCACCAATCCCGTCTTTCTTTTGCCCGGAGCACTACGCGAGCGCGGTGAAATCCTCGCATCCGGATTGCATACGTCGTTCACCTTGGGAGCTGGGCAATTCTGCACCAAGCCCGGTATGGTCTTTCTCGAGCAAGGACCAGACGCCGATAAGTTTGCCCACAAGCTTTCGGAGTTGGTTACTGCCTCCGCAGGGTTTCATCTCCTAACGGAGGCGATTCACTCCTCGTACGACTCCGCCATCGCGAGGAGGAAGGCGGACCGGGGAGTGACCACGCTCGCCGAACGACCAAGTTCCGACGCCGCAGGATTCTCCGCCAATCCCGTTGTGTTCGAGACCGACGCAGATGCGTTTCTCGGGTCTGAACTCGATGCCGAAATCTTCGGACCAACCACGCTGCTCGTGCGGCACACGAACCGCGACAAAGTCCTCGCCATCGCCAATTCTCTCGAGGGACACCTGACCGCGACGGTTCATGGCACGGAGCAGGATCTTCGCGACTTTGCCGATCTGATCGCCATCCTTGAGACGAAAGTAGGAAGGCTTATCTTCAACGGTTTCCCCACCGGAGTCGAGGTGACGCACGCGATGGTTCACG
>Ga0207008_10031_pt1 | contig 44931 bp, 27 predicted proteins | sample Alteio_BWMinCont_83_FD_153489 | JGI IMG/M metagenome (GOLD analysis project Ga0207008, IMG submission 153489) | Enriched cells from forest soil in Barre Woods Harvard Forest LTER site, Petersham, Massachusetts, United States -... | ecosystem: Environmental > Terrestrial > Soil > Temperate forest >... | reverse complement strand
CCTGCCTGAAAAGTTTGATTAGCCGCTTCCATTGCGTCTATCGCGCTGTTGGGCACTCCAGGAGCTAACCCCACGCCTCCGACCGGACCAAATAGCCCTCCCGTAACGAACACGTCGGAAGGAGCATTTTCATCCGTATAACTTGGGAGAAAACCCAATAAGGGATTTGCAAAGGCTCCAGCTCCTATTCGAAATACCGTCTTCGGTGTCAAAGCGTATGCAATCGCGGCTCGAGGCTCCCAGGTGATCGCATGGGTGTCTGGGAACAAATAATGTTGGTTTCCCGCGATCACTTGATTCAATGGCTGATTGGGGTCGTGAGATATGTCGGAAAAGGGTTCGACAAGTCGCGAAATCACGTTTTCTTGGCTGACAGGATTGGAGTTCCACCCGATCCGCAACCCCACAGTGATAGTAAGGTTGGGCCGGAATTTGTAAGTATCCATTGCGTAGGAGTCAAGCCCGAAAGCCTTCAAGTGGTCTATGGTGTATTGAGGGAACGCTTGGAATGCCTCGCCCGCAGCCCCATACGTGAATTCTGGCAATGAGAGACTGTAGACAAGCGGAATAACTTCAAGGCCGGTTGATTCGTACGAGCTGTAGAGGTTTCGTCGAAAGTTTTCACCGAACTTGAAATCGTGTTTTCCTACTGTCCAGCTCAAATTGTCGTTCAGTTGCCACGTCGTCGTTTTATCTCCGTAAGGAATGTTGGAGAGCGCCCCTCCTATCGAACTAAACCCAAACAATGGGTATAGGGCGACAGGCATCTCGGACCTTGCCTCCGTAAGATTAGGAAGAGTGTGCACGCGGTCTTGATACGCAAAGCCAGGATTAAACTGGTTTATGAGGTTTGGCCCAAACACATGGGTCCAATTGGCTGCTCCAGACCGTTCGGGTTCGTTGTCGATAACATCAAATAGCGAGTTGACCGGATCAACTGAGGAGTTCTGGCCGTTATTTAACTGGAACCGAAACCAAAAAGTGTCTTGTGGTCTTAAAATGTAGTCCGTCTTGATGGTCCACAGCGTTTCACTGACTGGCGGACTTGCGGAAAAGAGCCGCTTGTTCGCGCAGCCAGTACCGGCATTCGGAATAACCGGCGTTCCACCTCCCACATCAAAGGGGCAGCCCAGTAGGCTCAGAGGAACTCCCTTGCTGGTGTCACCTAATAGCTTGAACATATTCTGATAAAAAGGCACTTCCGCTGGCTGAGGGGGAAGTGGCGTACCCAGTACAGAATCAACTCCCCCTAGTGGCAGCTGCTGAAGCACGTAGGTCTCGTACGCCGGCGAAGGAAGAGTGCTATTCAACAACTCAGGCAGGACGATTCGAATCCCCTCCAGATCCGTAAAGAAGAACAATTTATCTTTTAAAATCGGTCCGCCGACGCTGGCGCCAAACTCGTTGGTGTTCGAAAAAGGCTTGGCGGGATGATCCGGGTTCGCCTTTATGAAATAGTTTGTGGTATTCATTCTGGACCCGTTCCAAATCTCATAGGCGTTGCCGTGAAACTCATTGCTGCCAGACTTTGTAGCGTAATTAATTTGCGAAGCCCCGTTCCGCCCGAGTTCAGCCGAGTAGGATTGAGTGTTGATGGACGCTTCTTCAATCGCGTTCAAACCCAACTGCAATCCGCTTGCGCCAGTCCGATTGGCGCCGCCCCAAGCGTCATTGGCGTCTAATCCGTCGATCGTGAAGTCGTTTGCAATCGATGGCAGACCGTTGAATTCCACAGTCCCGGCGTTATATCCGCCGGCGGAAATTACGTTCATGATCGCTCCCGGGGCGACCGTCGCTGCGTAGGTCAAGTCTTGTCCAGGATTGGGTAGGTTCTCTAACTCCTGGCGGGTTACCGTCGTGGTTGTATTTGCATTGCTTGTCTCGATGATTGGCGCATCACCCTGAACCTGGAGCTCGGTTTTGATCGAGCCAATTTGAAGTTTGAAATCGACGCGGGCGGAATGGTCAATCGCCAAAATAATGCCTTCGCGCGTGACCGTCTGAAATCCCTGGGCCTTCACAGTCAACATGTACGTACCGGGAGGCAAAAGAGGCAGCGAGTACAGCCCGTCGCTATTGGTCTCGGTAGCTCTCTGGATTCCGGTCTCCTTACCGACTGCGCCAACGCTGGCCTTTTGCACCACAGCGCCTGACGCGTCGGTAACAATGCCAGATATTTCAGCGGTCGTTTGTGTTTGAGCGAAGGCAATCTGCGTCGCGCAGAAAACAAGGCCAAGAATCAAACTGAGACGCCCCATTTATGTTCCCCCCTTATTGGTCAGGCCGATCAGTCTTCAGCAAAAAATCTCCGCTAACTTGCTGGTACAAACATGGAATCTGAGCTTGTAGAGCCGCAAGAGTCTCTGAGACTCGACGAGACGTATCGTTCTGATCTTGAGCAGTGCCTGCCGAGCCGGCTAGAAGTAAAGCAGTGCCCTCTTGGATTTCTCCGAGGCACCGAAATAAATGGTCCGTGGCGTCCCGCCAGTCGGAACCTGAACACTGCGGAACCGAATTTGGACTCGTCTCCGGCGCCGAGGACCGGGGTAACACGGTCGCAACTAACCGTGCTTCTGTACCGACCTCTTGCCTGATAGCACCGATGTGGTCCCGAATAAGAAGCTCGAGCATTTGCCTCGAAGGTGCATTGAGTCCGGCAACATCCTGCGCTGCAAACCGCGATTCGAGTCTCCGTAAGGCCCATACGTTGGCCATGGCAGTACCGGAAGAACTGAGAACAGAATCCACATAGGCTTTGCGTTCCTCTACCGTCGGAAATTTCTGTTCCAGCTCTTCTTGCAGCAAGGGTTCAGCTTCAACGAGTACAGCGTTATCGCCATAAACCGGTTGCGACAATCGGTCCGCCCCAGTCATTTCGGTTAACGTCCGCAGGCGCGTGTCGACGTTGGGTATGCCTTGAAGGGCGGCCAAAATTTCCGTCTTTCGAACGTCTGAAGCAGCAAGACCCTGAACGACAACGGAGGAATTAGCATTACGACCGATCTCAATCTGTTCGCCTAAATCCGCGCCGGTCATATGCAGGGCCAGGCGCGCTTGTAATTCGATCTGAGTGAGCTGTTCTGGGGTTCGCGTAGTTACGGCCGGGGCAGGAACGGAGGCTGGAACATGATCCATGGGTTTTTCGGGCTGACCCTTGAGTGCCAACAGACTAGGATTGATGGCGTCCAAACTGATGACCTCGAATGCGGTCTCGATAATTTCGATTTGTTCTTCGTTCTCGAGAGTGAATTTTTCGGCGATTGGATGATAATCCCTGGCTCGAACTGTAAAGGAGGCTTCGATTACGGGTCCTTCGGAAATCCTCGTTCTAATCGAAAATAGTTCTCCGTCGGGCTTAGTTACTTCGTCGATCGGATTTTCGAGCTGCCGGTGCCAGGCTTGAAAACTATCTGCGGAAAGCGGATTTTCCCAATTTAGATGGGCCTGCTCGAATTCTTCTTCGATGTCGGTTCTCAGGCCTGTTGAAGTCCCCAGTGAATTAGCTTTCAGACTCGAATTTGTCAGGCCAAGTGGACCGTTATCTGTATCACTTATTTCCGTCTCAATTTCGCGATTATTACCAGGATCACGGTAGAGGATTCGAGTTAAGAGTCGCCCAGAACTTCGAATTTGCAATTTCTGATAGATTACCGGAGCTGCTGTTTTCCGAAGCAACTGCTTCTCAGAAGCGTCCGAACGCTTCATGACCTCGCTTGCAGAGACAGTCGCAGACCCATGGAATTCTGCGAAGAGGAGCAGAAGGATGCAAAGAAGCGCCAACCCTGTAATCCAAGCTGGTCTCTGAAAGCTAATGGTCGAAGAATGAAAGAGTCCCGTGAGGCGCGTCCAGAGAGTGGGTCGGCCGATTTCCTTGTTAAGTTCGTCGAGACGTCCAAGAAACATCGACCGACCCGCCCGCGAGGGAGGGAGGTAAGGCTTTAACAATAAATCTCTGTATTCAACGACCTCTGCAATGGATTCTTCGACTTGGTCCCTTCGCGCTCGACAGGACCAACAGGCCTCTAAATGCGCCTTGACCTGAGCGACATCTCGTAGAGCAAGCTCTCCATCAACTGACAACAACAATATCTCGTCTGAAAGATGCGTGTCTTGCTGAGCAAGCGACTCAGTCAGGCGCTCGATTGGACGGTCGGGTGGCTTATCCATGGCGCTCCAATGTCAATTTTTCGATTGCGCGGCGAAGAGATTCTGCAACTGTCGAGATCGTGACACCCAGGATCTCTGCAATTTCCCTGTACCGAAACCCTTCCGTGCGCAGGTGCAAACACTGTTGTTGTTGTGGCGAAAGCTTTGAAATCGTGGAATACAACCTCGCCATCTTTTCTTTGAAGATCAAGACTTCTTCGGGACCGGGACTCGGGTCGGATCTCGATTCGACTAACTCGAGCCACTCTTCCGAGGTTTTAGGAGTAACGTGTTTCCGGGACTTAATTCCATTGATGCCGAGGTTGTGAGCAACTCGAAACATCCAGCCTTTCAGGTTCTCGATTCGATTGCCCCCGTGAAGCTGTACGTAAAGTCGAAGGAATGTTTCTTGAATTATTTCGTCAGCATCTTCTGGGGAAATGTGCGTGCAAACCAAATACCGGTAAATGGGGATGCGAAACGTGTCGAATAATCCAATAATCTGTTCTTCGACCCTCAGTGCAGTTTGACCCTCGTCCGTGACGAGACTAGCGGGCAGAGATATATCCGCCCCTCCAATACTCGCCGACCCGGAACCTATGTGGACTCGCCCCATGCCCCTATTGCCCACGGCTCTCCAGACTCCAAGGCATTAATGACCCGCGAAAACGGGATGGCAATCTCCCTAGCTTCTTTATGTTAGGTAATGACAATCCAAGGGGACGTTTTTATGACAAGCGCGCGAATTTGTGTAATTAAATATTCCTATAGGGGAAATTCAAAAAAACGCCACGACATGTCAGATTTTGGTGGTTAATTATTGTTTGAGTAAATATTTCATTTTCTCTCGCGCGATAAACAGTCCTCGACCAGGTTCTTAGCCCCCCAAGTGAAGTGGAGATCCGATGTAAGGAGATCAAGAAATGAAACACCCCAACCGACTGGACGAGCCGTGGTTTCTGCGACCGCGCGCTAGAGCCGATTGAATGGGTTTGTTTGGACGGACGTGACGTCGTAGAATTGATGGGATGCGTCGAAGAACTCGCGGACGGAGTCACAGCGCAGGCCAGCGAGGCAGCCAGCGATTCACGAGGTATTCGTTGGGTCAGGCGAGTTTGGGCCTTGTGGTCGCTCATGCGAAGGGACGGGAATGAGTTGCCGCGGTTGCAAATTGACGCGCTCATAGTGCAACTGCGAGTCGTGTTCGTTTCGCTTGCCATTGCAGTGATGTCGCCGGTAAGCTCCGCGCACTGGCCGCAACAGTCCGTAGCGGCGGTGTCTTCGCACGAGATCGTTCTGACGGTCGATCCCGGGCAGAGCAAATTGCATTGGACCCTGGGGACTACGTTGCACACCGTCCACGGAACATTCGCACTGAAACGGGGAACCGTGAGGGCCGATACGGCTTCGAATAAAGTGAGTGGGGAAATTGTTGCGGACGCGGCCAGCGGAGATAGCGGCAATAGTTCGCGTGACAAGAAAATGCACAACGAAATCCTGGAAAGCCAGCGCTACACGGAAGTGGTCTTTCGCCCCGACAAAGTGATTGGTAATATCGAAGCGAAGGGTTCCAGTGCGGTGCAAATTCACGGAACGTTTTTGTTGCACGGATCCGAACACGAGCTCACCGTGCCGGTTCAGGTCGAACTAACGAGCAATCAATGGAAAGGTACGGCCAAGTTCGAGATTCCGTATATACAGTGGGGCTTGAAGAATCCGAGCAGTTTTCTGCTCAAAACCGATCCCGCCGTCGACATTGAAATAGAGCTGGCAGGCAGTCTAGGCTCTTCTCAGTGACTCGGAGCCCTTTCCAGAGGGACACGGGACGATCGTGCCGATCATTGGCGCAGAAGTACAAATAGCAGCGCAACTTGAGGTTTGCGTTTTGCGGCTTTTTTGAATAGGGTGTGGCCTGCGCCGGCTGGCCTGGCAATAACTCCGGCACTGATGGATTTTCACGAATACTGAGCAGTCCCGACTGGAGCGCGCGGCGCGGAGGCCACATGAAGATCGCTGTACTTGGTGGAGATGGTTATTGCGGGTGGGCTACGGCTTTGCATTTATCGGCCACGGGGCACTCGGTCGCCATCGTCGATAATTTCGCGCGCCGTCAGTGGGATCACGAGGTGGGAGCCCAGACGTTGACTCCGATTCGTCCGCTCGCAGAAAGGCTGAGGGTTTGGAGGGAAGTTACGGGCCAGGCCATTGAGCTCTTCGTCGGCGACGTGACCGACTACGACTTTCTCGCTTCTACGATCAAGGAGCTCGAGCCAGAGGCGGTGATCCATTTCGCGGAACAACGAGCCGCTCCCTACTCCATGATCGACCGCAACCATGCTGTCTTCACTCAGGTGAACAATGTTGTCGGAACACTGAATCTATTGTTCGCGATCCGCGAATTTGTCCCTGATTGCCACCTCGTGAAGCTGGGGACCATGGGCGAGTATGGCACGCCGAACATCGATATCGAAGAGGGCTATATCACCATTGAACACAACGGTCGAAAGGATGTACTGCCCTATCCAAAGCAAGCCGGTTCTTTTTATCACCTTTCGAAAGTGCACGACAGCCACAACATCATGTTTACCTGCAAGATTTGGGGTTTGCGGGCCACCGATTTAAATCAGGGAATTGTTTATGGAACGGTGACCGATGAAGTTGCGCTGGACGAGACATTCGTCAACCGATTTGATTACGATGAAATATTTGGCACGGTGCTGAACCGCTTCTGCGTTCAAGCAGCCATCGGGCATCCGCTGACGGTCTACGGAAAGGGCGGGCAGACGCGCGGTTTTCTTGACATTCGCGATACCGTGCGTTGTATCGAGATCGCATGCCTGAACCCGGCCGCCCGCGGGGAATGCCGCGTTTTTAATCAGTTCACGGAGCAGTTTTCGGTACTGGAAATTGCGCAGATGGTGAAAATAGCGGCGAAGAAACTGGGCGTAGAAGTGCAAGTCAACCATTTGCCGGATCCGCGAGTCGAAGCGGAGGAACACTATTACAACGCGAAGCATTCAAAACTTCTTGATCTTGGTTTGGAGCCTCATTTTCTTTCCCATTCGCTGCTGGACTCGCTCATGAATATCGCCCTGAAATACCGCGATCGGATCGATACATCGCTGATTCAGCCGCGCGTGAACTGGCGGCGTACTCGCAATGAGCTCCGCGGTAAAGAGAGCTCTTCAAGCAATGTTGTCGTCTCTGAGCCGCCGTTTGACGGCGCGGGACTATCCGATCGCAAAACGAAACGGGCTCCACGCGCGACACTCAGAACGAAGAAGCGATCCGGTCGAGTACAGTAGACGTAATGGTGCTGATGTCGAAAGCAAGGATTTGCTGCGAAGACCGCTCCGTCTCTCGCCTGTTGGATGTACTACGCAAGCGCCCACGTATTTTTAGGTTCCGGGGAGCAACGTACGGATCTATCGAAGCTCGCGTCTAGAAGGATCGATCCCATCCCGAAGTAGGACTTTGGAGCTGGCCAGTCGTTTTTCTTGAATGAAAAAATGGAGAGTTCAGACAACATCTTGCCCGCCAGCCAGTCATTCCAAACCGGAAGCAAAGTCAAAATCTACCCCTATTTAGCTGTTCTGCTTTTCGCAGGGATAATCTATGTTGGTTGCATCATTTCTCCGCCGTCTCTGATGGACGATGTGGACGCGGTGCACGCTCAAATCAGCCGGAACATGCTTACGTCCGGCGATTGGGTGACGTCGCGTCTCGATGGAGTCGTCTACCTCGAGAAAGCGCCTCTGGTTTATTGGTTGATCGCGGGTTCCTATAAAATCTTCGGGGTTCACGATTGGGCAGCGCGAATTCCCATTGCTTTGTCCGCCCTCGGTCTGGCTTGGTTGACGGCCGCGTTCGGCACCTGGGCGTTTGGGAAGCGGGCTGGCTTCTACGCAGGCTTATGCATAGCCACATGTATTGGACTTTTTCTGTTCACGCGAATTCTGATTCCCGATGCGATGCTGACGTTCACAACAGCTTTGGCCATGTGGGCGTTCTTGCGAGCTCTCGATGAGGAGGAACCTCATCCGCGTGTCTGGGCCGTCGTGCTCGCTGCTAGCCTTGGAACCGGACTTTTACTGAAGAGTTTGATAGCCGTGGTGTTTCCGGTCGCTGCTGCGATCATTTATCTCTTCGTGACTCGCCAGCTCTTCTCCCTTACGGCCTGGAAACGGCTTCACGTTTTCAGCGGAACGTTGATCGTGCTTTTGATTGCTGTCCCCTGGCACGTACTGGCTACTTTGCGAAATCCTCCCTACTTCGCATTCACCTTGCACAGCGGCCCTGGCCAGTACCACGGATTTCTCTGGTTCTACTTCGTCAACGAGCAACTTCTTCGCTTCTTGAATTTGCGCTATCCACGGGATTACAACACCGTTCCGCGTCTTTACTTTTGGTTGCTGCACTTCGTCTGGCTGTTTCCTTGGAGCGTTTACTTCCCCGCGATTGCTAAGCTCTCGTTTCAGCCTACCGATCGCGCGGGGCGCACTAGATTACTCGGACTGTGCTGGGTCGGGTTCGTTCTTGTGTTTTTCACGTTTTCGACGACGCAAGAATATTACTCGATGCCCTGCTACCCAGCGCTCGCTTTGCTGTTGGGTTCCGCGATGGCGATGGATGGGCCTTGGGTAGGCCGGGGAACGCGCGTCGTTTGCGCGATTAGCGGATTGGCATCTCTGGTAGTGTTCAGCATTCTCTTTTACGTGCGCAATATTCCGGCGTCCGGAGACATCTCAAAAGCGCTGACCTCTCATCCAGCGGTCTATTCACTCGCTCTTGGGCATATCGAGGATCTCACACTGTATTCATTCGCATATCTTCGCCTTCCCTTGCTCGTCGCGGGGATTGCTTTTATTGTTGGCGCAGTGGGGACATTTCGAGCGACCGGGCAACGCGCATTCCTGGCTTCCGCGCTTATGATGGTTATTTTCTTTCACGCCGCTCGCCTGGCGCTTGTAGTTTTTGATCCCTACTTTTCTTCCAGGCCGTTGGCGGAGGCGCTGCTGAAGTCCCCTGACGGTACCCTGATTGTGAATCACCACTACTACACTTTTTCTTCCGTGTTTTTCTACGCGAACAGGAATGCCTTGCTCCTGAACGGCCGTTTCCACAATCTCGAATACGGCTCGTACGCCCCCGGAGTGCCGGATGTGTTTATTCAAGACTCAGATTTGACACGGTTGTGGGCCGAGCCTCAACGTTACTATCTGCTTGCAACCGGCCCGGCGGTGGACCGCTTGGGAGGCTTGCTCGGCCCCTCGCAACTCGCCTTGGTCGCGGAAAGCGGCGGTAAATTTCTTTTTACAAATCACCCGTTAATAGGTTCCGGCTCTCCGTAACTTAGATTCCCATCGTCTCGCACCGGGGAGTGCGGCGTTGTGCTTTGAATGCGGGACATCCCGATCATTCTTTTGAGTGACATTCGTAATGCTAGAATTAGATGCTTTGGCTCCGTTGGCATACAAGTTTGCGAAAGTTCAAACATTCCGGACTATTTGCGTGCAGCTGCCCCGCCCAGATGCGCATGATTAACACGGCAGAGGTTCAATGAATTTAAGTGTAGCAGCCTACGTTTTCCTTGGTGTAGCGGCTATCCCATTCATCTACTACTTGCTGGTTCTTTACAGTTCCTGGCGATTCTTTCCGCGAACGTTGACCCGAAACGCATTTACACCGCCAGTGAGCGTCCTGAAACCGATCCGCGGTATCGATCCCGAGGCTTATACAAACTTCGCCAGTTTCTGCCGCCAAGATTATCCGGAGTACGAAATTCTCTTCTGCGTGGACGGAGCGGATGACCCGGTAATTCCCATCCTTGAAAAACTTATTCGTGATTTTCCTGAGCGCCGGATAAGAGTCTTTTTTGGTTCCGGCAGTGACGCCGTGAATGACAAGGTCGCGAAATTGGGACGTCTTGTCCGAGAAGCCCAAAACGAAATACTGGTCATGGGCGACAGTGATGTCCGAGTGCGGAGCGATTATCTGCGAACCGTAGTCGCTCCTCTCGGCGACCCTAAGGTGGGGGCGACAACTTGCTTCTATATGCCGGCTCACGCGCAAACATTCGCAGAGAGCCTTCAAAGCATTGGGATGATTTCGGATTTCTATGCGGGCCTGCTGGTAGGTTGGCAATTGGAAGGAGTCAAATTCGCTCTCGGACCAACGATCGCGACCTCGCGGTCACGGCTGGCTGAGTTCGGCGGCCTTCAGGTAATCGAAAATCAGCCCGGCGACGACCTCTTGATGGGCCGGCTGATTGCCGAGCACGGCCACGAGGTTCAACTTCTCCCTTATACCGTTATGAAGCTTGCCGGCTGCCAATCGATCAAAGAGCTACTGGCCAAACGCATGCGTTGGATGGTCGTAATGCGGCACATGCGCCGTTGGGGACATCTCGGTTTGGTATTCACACAAGGCCTGCCGTGGTCGTTGGCCGCGATTGCGGTTTGTTCTTTGCCGGGAGTGTCCCTGGCTTATGCGGGAGCCTATCTGGGACTTAGGATCGCGATGTCTTGGAGCATAGGGGCTCGCGGTCTAAAACAGCCTGACTTGTGGAAAGAGATGCTTTGGATCCCAGTTTGGGATGCCTTCGCCTTCTTCATCTGGGTGGCCAGCTTTTTTCGCAAGACAGTCCGCTGGCGCGACGGCCAATACTACATTCGCGACGGTTTGCTCCTCGCCGTACCTTCAAATTCTGTTGGAAAGTGAGCGCTGGCTCAAGTGAAGGACGGCTTACTTTCGACCTATGAATACCAGTGTCACACCGATGCAAACGAGCGCCACGCCCGCCCAGCGTTGTAGCGAGACACGTTCCCCAAGAAAGATTTTTCCACCCAAAGTGCCGGCGGCGTAACTGATCGCGGTCACCGGCACAACGAAGCTTACATTTTCGATCGAAAGCGCGCCCAGCAGAGCGAGGAACGCAACGATGGAAAGCAGGAAGCCGATCCACATCCATCCGACGTGCATCGCGCGGACCACTACGCGAAACAGGTTAGCGGGCCGGAAATCCTTTACTTCGCCAACGGTCTTCATAGCGCGTGAAATACACAGTTCACCTCCGGTTCCGGCGAACACGATCAAAAGTAAGAGGACGATTTCCCAATACATCAGGCGGGCTCCGTGGTGCGAGGGTGTGTGTACCCTACCACAAATACGCCTGCGCAGATGACCAGCACACCGATCCATCGTGTCGGGGTTATGGTCTCGTGCAACAGAAAATGACCCCATAGAGCTATCACGCCATAAGCAAACGAAGAGGCTGGCTGGACGTAGCTATAGTCCGCCCAAGACAACACGAGCATGTAAGAGAGCAGAAACATCAACAGGGATAACATCCCCAGCCAAATTGTTCCGGAGGTAAAAATCTGATAGAGAATGTGAAGAAGATCCGGGAACGTTCGAATCGTTACGGTACCGATGCTTTTCATCCCCTTGCCGAGAAGGGCGTTACCGAGCGGACCAAACGTCACCATTAGCAGTATTAATAAAACTGTCTTGGCGTGCAGGCCTGCGGACGACTTCATGCGATGCGGCGCCCACAGATCCAGCTAAATAGGGAGCGAGTGGCTCGCGAGAGAGAACTTTTCGGGCAGGACGCTTGAATATCTTGCAGAGATTTTCCCATCTGTAGATAGTTTACCCATTTCTTCGTCAAACCCAAACCTGGATTCGTCCAAAAAATGGCGTGGCATTTTCAAATCTTGGCCTGGGCGGGCACAGAGACTTCGCGGGAGCCGAAGCGGGTAACCAAGAAAGCGCCCACGGACACAATCAAACCAATGGTGAAGACAAGCAAGCCCACCAGCGGTACGAGTTCAAGCAGAGACAGCGCCAAAACGCCGCCGACGCAGGCCCACATTCCACTTGTTTCCGGAAATGCCAAACGAGCTACCCAATATGCCACGCCGGTGGCCCCTGCCGCAGCCACTGCGGCCAAAATCGCTAGCAAGATGATGTCTGCTGGCTTTTCCATGCGACCAAGATAGCCTGCGAGCCAGTCCAAACCATAAAATATGAGAAGCAAAACGATCCCGGTGAAAAATACAGAGGCCGGGCGGCGCTCGATCGCAAGCGAAGCAGTTTCCGCGCGTTTCGCACCAACAAGCAAATAACCCAAGGCCACAAAAAACACGTTGATTGCCGCGAGCGCGAGGCTGCCGAGGAGTGTCGGACGATATTGGCCCGGGATAAGAACGTAAGGCAGCGATTTGGAATCGCCATTAATCACAGAATGGTCCTGCCGATCGATATATCCGCCCAAGGCGATAGCGTCACCGACAATTTTGGCGTTTGAGTTCAATTCGATCCGGCCACCGACAGCAATCGCGTCGCCGTCTACTCGTCCGTCAACAAAGACAGCTCCACCGAAAGTAATGATGTCGCCGGTAACGTGACCGCGAACGTGCACGCTACACAGGAAACATTGGACATCACTCGCGGTTTCGCCGCTTTCAATCAAAATGTTTTGCAACACCTTCAAGCGATCGTGGTTGGGATTGGTTTGAGCTACCGCGCCGGCGCTAAGCGCTAAAACCAAAAAAATAAAAAGGGTCAAGCCGCGAGTCATCATTCGGATCCTGGCAGCCATGCAGAAAGGAAATTAGAAGGCCTCCGCGACGTCCTCCGTAAATGACGCGGCAGACGTCGCGGACAGAACCGTTCTATTAAAGAGGCAGGCAATTGCTACTTCTTAGCGTGAGCGTAATTTTCTGCAACTTGCGGCCAGTTAATTACGTTCCACCATGCCTCAATATATTCGGGCCGGCGATTTTGATATTTCAGGTAGTAGGCGTGTTCCCAAACGTCCAAACCAAAAAAGGCCTTCCCGCCGTCCATGATCGGGTTGTCCTGATTGGCGCTGGACTCGATGGTAAGTTTGCCATCGCGGAAAAGAAGCCAAGCCCAGCCAGAGCCAAATCGCTTAGTGGCTGCGTCGTTAAGCTTGGTCTTGAAATCGGCAAAACTACCGAATGCGGACTTGATGGCGTCAGCAAGATCACCACTGGGTTCGCCTCCGCCGCCCTTTTTCATAATTTTCCAGAACATGGAGTGATTCATGTGGCCGCCGCCATTGTTGCGAACAGCGGTGCGAATGTTTTCCGGCACTTTGTTAATCTGCGCCAACAATTCTTCAACCGAAAGCTTCTGAAGATCCGCTTGTCCTTCGAGAGCTTTGTTTAGGTTGGTGACGTAAGCGCCGTGGTGCTTGTCATGGTGAATCTCCATCGTTTTCGCATCAATGTAAGGTTCGAGTGCGTCGAAAGCGTAAGGCAGTGGTGGCAGTGTAAAAGTCATCTGGGGAGCAGCTCCTTGTCCAGAAGTTTGGGTCATTATGTACCTCCCGATTTTCGGTTCCTGCCCCATAATTATACGCGCCTGGGCAGGTAACGGCGGAACAGACTGTCGGAATTTAGATGTTTTTGAAGGAGCTGAAGATGCCATCCGTAGAGCATGTGGAAAAACACTTCACCGCGACGGCGGCCGTGCGGGACATTGTTATTGGCATGGCGGACGGGCTGACGGTGCCGTTCGCTCTAGCCGCAGGATTGACGGGCGCGATCGCGTCGACGGGCATCGTGGTGACGGCGGGATTTGCGGAAATTGCGGCAGGCTCTATTGCCATGGGGCTGGGTGGATATCTCGCGGCGCAGACGGATACGGAGCATTACACGTCGGAACTCGATCGCGAGTATCGAGAGACTGTGGAGCTCCCGGAAATTGAAACAGAGGAAGTGGCCAAGGTGTTTCGCGATTACGGGCTAACCCAGGAGCAAATGAACCCGATTGTATCGGCGATTACCGCAGACCAGAAGAAATGGGTCGATTTTATGATGCGTTTTGAACTCGGCCTGGAAGCGCCCGATCCCGCGCGCGCAGGGCGCAGCGCGGCGACGATCGCCGTGTCCTATGTCGTAGGAGGTCTGGTTCCGCTGGCACCCTATATATTGATGAAAAATATTGTGGAAGCGCTGTGGGTTTCGGTGGGAGTAACGCTGTTGGCGCTTTTCGTTTTTGGCGCGATCAAAGGACATTACACTGGCGTAAAGCCATTGCGCGGCGGATTGCAGACCGTCGTCGTAGGAGGCCTTGCTGCTGCGGCCGCATTTGGCATTGCGCGACTGATCAGCAAATGAGCTTAAGTTACTCGCCTAACTGACTACTGTTTCTGCTCCTGTTCGCTGCCCATATTTCCAAACGGCCACAATCCGAAGAGTTTCAACACCGTATCCTGATGCTTGTCCACGAGCATCTGGGCGGTTTTTTCTGGCGATGACGGGCTCGCCAGTCGCCCAGGCCGGTCTGCGATCCAAAAAGCCGTTAGTGCCATCACAGTCGAATCTCGGTCGAGGATGTCGGCCTGCACTTTGTCGAATGTGTCCACCGCGGAGTGGTGCGTGTACTTATAATCCGGAGAATCCTGGTTGAGATTGATTCCCGGCAATCCCGCCAAGATGAATGGACCTGTATCAGTTCCGAATTCCACGTCATCGTCTACTTTCAGTTCGCCGAATGCCTGAAGCGAAGTAGCGAATTTCTGAACGGAAGGGATGAGGTCTGCTCGTCCACCGAGCTGGAAGCCGACCACAGGACCTTGCCCGTTATCGAGGATGACGGCCGCAATGTAATTGGCCATTTCGCTTTGATGAGCCTTCACGTACGCAATTGAACCGAGCAGTCCTTCTTCTTCTCCAGTGAACAAGACAAATCGGATGGTGCGGCGCGGCTTTTGTCCGGACCGGATGATGGCTTGCGCAGCTCCGAGCGTTGCGGCGGCGCCCACGCCGTTGTCAGTGGCGCCGGACGCCAAATCCCAAGAATCAAGATGGCCTCCGACGACAACGATTTGATCCTGGTGCTCGGTACCACGGATATCGCCGACGACATTCGCAGTTTCAACCGGGCCATCCGTAACGCGGTTTTGCACGTCAATTTTTAGACGAACGGTCTGGCCACGATCTACATAGCGTTCAAGTTGCTCTTGATCCTCCGCGGCCATGCTGACAACAGGGATATCGTAGTAAGTGTCAAACCCGAGAATGCCGGTATGGGTGAGATGCATGCCTTGCGCAACACTGCCTCCCTGTCCGCCGATGACCGCCGCTGCACCGGCTTCATGAGCAGCTTTTAGAAAGCTTCCAAACCGTGCGAAGCCAGCCATCCGATCCGTCGGCGCTTCGCCTTTGTGAACAACCAGCAGAACCTTTCCTTTCCATTTTGCGCGATCGTTCAACTCGTCGGCGAGTCGATATGCGTTCACCGGAATGACCTCGGCTTCCACGCCGTCGGCGGGCGTCGAGCCTACCCAGCCCATCGAATCAATCATCAGCCGGCGACGAATCGGAGTGATCATCTCGGCATACGCGGAAACTCTGGTCCAACCTCGCGAGAGTTTCCAGGATTCCGTATGGACATTTTCGAGTCCCGCACTTTTCATTTTTTCGACGCCCCATGTGATCGCTCTTGCCGCTTCGGGCGAGCCGGTCAGGCGAGCGCCGATGTCGTCGCTCAGCTCCCGAAGAGTCTCATAGGTATCAGTCTCCATCATTCCGGCGCCGGCGACGGCACCGAGCGATTTGAGCGTTCCGTCATCTGCAGTAGCAGCGCTCTCTGTCCCAGATTGGTCAGAAGCCGCAGGCAGCGCTAACACCAAAGGAAAAGCTGCCGCGCAAACAAGTGCAAGTATTTTCCGCATCATTCTCATAAACCCCTTTCAAATTTGGGTCGTCGCCAACCGTAGAAAATGACCGGCGAAACTTTGTTCGGAGCACCTGTTAGACGCCTCGCAAGCATGTTGGTTATGGCGCGACAGGCCCGCTGGGAGCCCCGAAGGCACATGAGCATATTGCATGGATTTCGCAAGTCACCTATTGAATTCTAATAGGTGACCTCAAGTATAATTCTTGCATCTATATAGCAGGGGGTATCCCGGTGCATTCCTCCGGAGAGCGCTGACGACCAATGGCCGCGGCGCACGTCAAACATAGTAACTCGCGGACCGCGACTTACGCGCCAGACGAGATTAAAGAAGACATAGGAGAGACAGTCATGGAAAGCAGGGTACTAAAAATTCGCCGTTGGGTAGCCACCATTGTGGTGCTCGTGGCGCTTGCGGGAGGCGCCCTACTCTCGCAAGGATTCAGAAATTGGACGGGTCATACCGTCTTTGGCGCGCCAGGAACGCCCATTGCAATGACCCAGAACGCCTTGCCCGTAAGTTTGGGCAATTTCGCGAACGGTTTTTCTGCGGTTTTGAAACCAGCGCTTCCCGCAGTCGTCAATATTAGTTCCTCAAGGGTAGTAAAGCCCGGACGGAACCAGATGTCCCCGATGTTTAACGATCCTTTCTTCCGTCAATTTTTCGGCGATCAGGGACCAGGCGAGGCTCGTCCTCAACGTGAGCAGAGTCTTGGGTCCGGCGTCATTGTAAGTTCCAATGGAACGATCCTTACAAATAATCACGTAATCGATGGGGCCACTGACATCAAGGTGTTCCTCAATGACAAACGGGAGTTTCAGGCGAAGTTGATCGGAACCGACCCCCAGACAGACATAGCGGTGTTGAAGATTGACGCCTCGAACTTGCCCACTCTTCCGCTGGGCGATTCAAACCAATTGCAGGTTGGGGACCTCATCTTCGCTATTGGCGATCCGTTTGGAGTTGGTGAGACGGCCACGATGGGAATCGTGAGCGCCACGGGACGCGGCGGCTTTGGCATCGAGCGCTATGAAAACTTTATCCAGACCGATGCGGCCATTAATCCGGGCAACTCGGGCGGCGCAATGATCGACATTCACGGCAACCTGGTGGGCATTAACACCGCCATTCTTTCTCATGGCGGGATGGGCGAAGGCGGCAACGAAGGAGTGGGATTCGCAATTCCGATGAGCATGGCAAAGCCGATCATGGACCAGATTTTGTCGAACGGCAAAGTCGTCCGTGGCTATCTTGGAGTGCACATCCAGGATGTCACGCCCGAACTTGCCAGGGCTTTTGGTCTAAAGCAAGGCGGCGGTGTGCTAGTTGGCGATGTTTCCTCCGATACTCCAGCCGCTCGCGCAGGGTTGAAAAAAGGCGATGTCATTCTTCAACTTAACGGCGAGCCAATTAACTCGATGAACCAGCTTCGGGTTCAAATCGCCCAGTTCGCCCCCGGGACTTCCGTCAAATTGGAAATCTGGCGCAACGGCGCGGCCCAGGAGGTTTCGCTGAAGCTTGCCGAGCTGAATGAAAAGGATGAAAAGCAGGCTCCAGGTGAAACGACGGGTGCGGCTCTTGAAGGAGTCCAGGTGCAGGATCTGACCTCCGATATCAGCCAGCAGCTCAACTTGGCCCCCGGAACTCACGGAGTGGTGGTGACTTCGGTCGATCCGTCAAGCCCGGCAGCGGCCGCGCAGCCACAGCTTAGTCGCGGAGACGTGATCCAGGAAATCAACCACAAGCCTATTAACAACACCTCTGATTATCAGCAGGCATTGTCAGGAGCTGATAAGCAGCCGGTTCTACTGCTTGTAAATCACGGCGGCGTTACGGGATATGTCGTGGTTGAGCCACGCTAGACGATTGATGGAATAGCGTGTAAAACTAGTCGCAGGAGGGGGCACGCCGGGTTACCGGCGTGCCCTCGTTTTCAAAGCCGGATTTAGAAACTCTGCAACTAACCTCCCCAGCCGGGTTAGATTCATTAAGTGGGGCGAACTGTGGACGGGCTGCTCTCAATTCCGAATCAAACCCCGGCTTACTATGTCGTAACAGCTACCCCTGCGGTTATCGCTTTCAACACGAGTGGGGATAGAATAGTACTTCAGTCCTATTCACGGAGACCCTCCCGGCCTAGTACTAATTACAGTCAGCCGCAATTCTGTCTCGACGCAACATAAATTAGTAATAAGGATATTTGGTGAAAGATATGGCGCGGAATACAAGTCGAGCGGTTTTCAACGGATCGTTGCTCCCCGAGGCGCAGCCTCGATGGGATTTGTTCAGTGCAGGATTTGGATTGCAATGTCTGGCGGTAGCGGCGCTCGTGATCATTCCAATGTTGATGCCACAAAGAATGGATCTGTTTCACCGCTACTCGGTGATGCCCGTTGAGGCACCGCCGATCGTGGCATGGAAGCCCCAACCTGTGCAGCCAGTGAAGCCTGTTCCGGTGAAACATGAGACGGTGAAACCGCCGCCGGAACCTCCGAAAGTTGCAGAGGTTGTTCCGCCAAAACCAAAAATCTATACGCCGGTAGCGGCCGCCCCGGTAGCAAAACCCGCGACCGCGCGCAAGAATACGCCGACGCCTGATGTTCCGATTGTCGCTAAGGCATTCCCCGATCAGAACCCTCCGGCCTCGATGGGAAGCTCCGCGATACCTACGTTGAGGAAACCTCGAGAGGCAGTGCAGACCGGAGGATTCGGTGATCCGGATGGCGTGGCCCCAAATGGCAAGACCAATCGGACCGCAAACATTGCAACTGCAGGTAGTTTCGATCTTCCTCCTGGGCCCGGCACGGGCAATGGCACAGGCGGATCGAAGGGTGCAAAGGGAGTGATCGCCAGTACAGGATTTGGCAACGGTGTAGCAGTTGGTAGCCCGGGTGGATCTGGCCACGGGGGCGTTCAACAGGGCGTGTTTGCCGATGAGCATGCAGTGGCGGCGGGTCCCAAAGTGAAGCAAACCGCTGTGGCATCGAAGACTACGCCTGTTGAAATTGTCTTCAAGCCGAAACCAGCTTACAGCGACGAAGGTCGGGCTAAGAAGATTGAGGGTGATGTGGTGTTGCAAGTCATGTTCACGGCTTCAGGCGATATCCGGGTCCTTCGCGTAGTGCAAGGACTGGGTTATGGCTTGGATGAGTCTGCACAAGCCGCCGCTCGCCAGATACGTTTTCGTCCTGCTCAGCAAGACGGGCAGCCGGTAGATTACACCGCCAACGTCCGGATCACGTTCCAACTGGCATATTGATAGGGGGAAAGGCAATGAGCACGTTCAAGAATTTCTGTTTCACGGTATTGCTAGCCGGAAGCCTTGCAGGAATCGCCTCGGCACAAAACACCCAGACCGCGGATCAGACGCAGCCGCAGGCCGCCACGGCTGGACCGGTAACCACCGTCGATCAGGCGATCGATCGCGTGATTGCGCGTGAACACGAAGAAATTGCCACGATTCGGCGATTTAATCCTGTCATTGAAACCTATATCCAGGACATGAAGCCCGACAAGGAAATGGGGACGATGCCTGTTCGCGACCACTATTTCCTGGGCCAGGCCGATCTTACGAAAGGCATAGTGGATCACTCGATGCTGAATGGAAAGAAGGGCAAGTTGGACGCTATAAATCCAATTTCGCATCTGAGCGGGATGTTTAGTTCCTCCTATATCCCCGACGGCTTTTTGCAAATGATTTATATCGATACGAACGGATTTGACCGCCAGCATTACCAATTCGATTACGTTCGTCGCGAATTTCTGGGAGAAGTTCGCTGCGTGGTCTTTGACCTCACCCCGTTGCCGAAATCTGGTAAGGGACGTTTCAAAGGGCGCATCTGGGCGGAGGATCAGACCTTCGCTATTGTCCGGTTTAACGGTGTCTATACTCCTGTGGCAGGAATCAATGGATTCAATCTGCACTTTGATAGCTGGCGCTTGAATGTTCAGCCCGGACTCTGGCTGCCAGCCTACATTTTCAGCCAGGAATCGGATCTGAAGGATTTTCTGGGCAATCACGTTCGCTTCAAATCGCAGACCCGGCTCTGGGGCTACAACTTGAAAAACGTCGGCCGCCAAGAAGAATTCAGCGAGCTGACCATCGAGTCACCTGATGCCATTCAAGACCAAGCCGCTCCACAAGACCGTTCGCCGATCGAAGCGCAGCGCGAGTGGCAGCATCAAGCTGAAATCAACGTAGTCGACCGGTTGCAACGAACAGGTTTGCTGGCGCCTCCAGGAGAGGTAGACAAAGTTTTGGAAACCGTTGTTAACAACCTTGAAGTGACAAACAATCTGGACGTCGAGCCTGACGTTCATTGTCGTGTGATGCTTACCGGCACGCTGGAAATGTTTTCCATCGGCCACACGATCGTTCTGAGCCGCGGGTTGATTGATGTTCTTCCCGACGAGGCCAGTCTCGCTACCATGCTGGCGCAGGAATTGGCAGACATCATCATGACCAAGCCGTCCACCGACCAGTGGGGCTTCAACGATACGACTACCGTAACGGCCACCGAAGCGTTGAGCCATTTCAGCTTCAAAGATTCGCCTGAACAGATTCATCAGGACAGCGCGAAGGCCGTGGAGCTGTTGAAGAATTCGCCATACAAAGACAAACTGGCCAGCGCCGGGCTGTTCCTAAAGCAACTCGACGCCGATTCGAAAACGCTTCCGGTCTTGATTAACCCGCACCTGGGCAACCGCATCTATCTCGCTGATCAGTTGGTGACTTCAGCTCCCAACCTTGAGCCCGCGAAGCTCGACCAAATTGCTGCTCTGCCGATAGGCGCGCGCCTTAAGCTCGACCCGTGGAACGATCACGTGTACTTGCTGAAAGCCAAACCCTTGCCGCTTCTTTCGGCTCGCGAAAAGATGCCATTTGAGATCACGCCGTTCATGCCGTACTTGACGCGTTATCAAAAACCCGGTTCGGGCGTTTCGGCAGACCCGGCCAAAGCCGATTTAGCGAAGAAAGACATGCAGCAGCAACAACCACCACAACAACAGCAGTAACAATTTGTTTCCTCCTTGAACCGGCGCCCAGGTGCTCTGCGGCGCCGGTTTTGTTTTTCGGTTCAGCTTTCAACGTTCGAATCGCGAGATGCGGAGGTTGCGTAGAGCGGGGTCGAACCAGCTTGAGCGGCCATCGAGGACCCTCGGGGGATTGTTCAATTATTGATGGGCAATCGCAGACGCGCTTCGCAACCGCGACTCGATTCTCGATTTTCGAGTGTGAGCGAGCCTCCGTGAGCCTCTGCTATTTGTCGGCTTAGGACTAAACCGATTCCCGAGCCTCCTTGCTTAGTCGTGAAAAATGGTACAAACAGGTTTGCTGCATTCGGAATACCCGGGCCTTCATCTTGAACCCATACGCGTACGGATCCGTTTTCGCGTTCCCAACCTACCTGAACGCCCCCGCCAGTCTCCAGAGCCGCATCCACAGCATTGCGCAACAGATTGATGAGCAACTGTTCCAGTTGGTCGGGGTCCGCTTGGATTTTCGTCTCCGGGCCGGAGTCGATCTTCACCTGGAGTCGTGGCTCCAGTCCCACAACCCGCCGAATCCAAACGCCTACATCTACGGATTGAAAAACCGGAGGCGGAAGTTTGGCTAGGCGCGCGTAAGCGCTCATGAATCTCGCAAGACCGTCAGTGCGTGCCGCAATTATGTTCAGGCCGCTGCGCATATCTTCCTGCCAATCCGGTGCGCGATCTTTGCGGTGAAGCATGCTACCCAGGTTCTCGGCCACCGATTTGATCGGCGCAAGCGAATTGTTTAGTTCGTGTCCCAGAACACGGATCAATCGTTGCCACGCCTGGCGCTCTTCTTCGCGCAAAGCGCGGCTCAAATCTGTGATCACGAGCAATTGATGCGCCAGTCCTGCCTCGCGAAAACTTCCGCGATGAATCTCCCAGCGGCCTGATTTTCCGGGAAAGGTGATCTGAGCAATTTTCGGCGTTTCTCCTTCCAGACATTCGAGCAGACCAAGCTCCTGGGCCGTTCGTCCGAGAAGACGATCTTCCGATTGACTCAGGATTCGCTCGCCGGCGCGATTTACCAGGCGAAGACGCCCGGCTCCGTCGAATGCGAACACCGCCACATCAATTTCTTCCATCACCTTGCGGAGAAGCGCGGTAGCTTCCAAAGCGCCGAGACGCTGCTGCCGCAGTGTTTCTCCCAAGGCATTTACTTCGCGCAGAACCTCGCCCAGTGCATCTTCCCGGCTAGCGCCACGCGCTCGGATCGAGAAATCCCCCTCGCGAAGCGCGGCCAGAAGATTCGAAAGCGTACGCAGCGGGAAAACGACGCGGCTCTGCGTCGAAAATGCAAAACTCAGCCAGGCAATTACCATCATTACCGTAAGCGTCCACTGAAGCTTCGAAGAGTAGCTACCGATCCAAAGCAATATCAGCGCGACGATTGTACTGCCCAGCCCAGCGGCCAGAGCTAGAAGCAAAATGCGGCGTTCATACAGGAGAGGTTTCAAAGGCTGTATTTTTGCAGGCGGCGATAGAGTGCACTACGGCTTAGTCCCAGCGCCTTGCTCGCATGGCTCACGTTGCCGCCAAACCTGGCGAGAGCTTTTTGGATCAGGACGCGCTCGACATCTTCTATGCTCATTTCGTCTAGGCGTAGAGCCGCCTCGCGCGCGGGTCGAAGACCCAAGTCTCCCGCTCGTACCTGCGGTCCTTCGGCCAGAAGAACGGCGCGCTCGATCGAATGATCCAGCTCCCGAATATTTCCGGGCCAGGGATGGTCGAGCAGAACTTGCAGCGCAACCGGCTCAAACCCTTCCAGCTGTTTGCGGTAGCGTTGGGCTGATTGCCGAAGAAAATGGTGCGCGAGAATCGAAATGTCCTCCTTGCGCTCGTGAAGTGGAGGCAGATGAATCTCGATCGTGTTCAAACGGAAGAGTAAATCTTCGCGGAATCGGCCCGCGGATACTTCAGTTTGTACGTCGGCGTTCGTAGCTGAGATAATTCTCACATCCACGCGCCGCGTAGTTGAGGACCCTACGCGTTCGAGTTCTCCGGTCTCCAGCGCGCGCAAAAGTTTGGCCTGAAGGTTCATCGGCACGTTCGCGATTTCGTCGAGGAAAAGTGTGCCGCCATCGGCGAGCTCAAAGCGCCCCACGCGGTCCGATTTTGCGTCGGTAAACGCGCCTTTTACATGGCCGAATAACTCGCTTTCGAAAACGCCTTCCGGCAATCCTCCGGCATTCACGGTCACGAGCGGCCGTCCAGATCGCGGAGAAAGAGCGTAAAGCGTTCGCGCAACTACCTCTTTACCCGTCCCGTGGTCTCCCGTTATGAGGACGTTTGCATCGGACGGTCCAACGCGCGCGATCAGATCCATCACCGGACGCATGGAGGCCGATTCCGCGATCATCACGGGGCGTCCATCGGCTCGCAACAGCCGGTTTTCCGCCTCCAGACGCTGGCTCTTTCGCAAGGCCTGCGAAAGCTCTATCTGAGTCCGCAAGATTGCCAGTAGGCGAGCGTTCTCCCAGGGTTTCTGCATGAAGTCTTTTGCGCCGCGACGCATGGCTTCGACCGCGAGCTCCAGACTTCCCCAGGCGGTCATCACGATGATGGGCAAGGTGCTGTCTTTTGCCCGAATATTCGAAAGCAGATCGAGTCCTTCGTGGCCCGAGGTGGTATCACGCGCGTAGTTCAAATCCATTAAGAGTGCATCAAATTCGCGCGCTTCCAGCGCAGCCAAGACCGCCGCCGGTGAAGCGACCGTCTCGGTTTCGAATCCCTCCCCTTTCAATAACAGACGTAGCGCCTCACGAATGTCGGGCTGATCGTCCGCGACTAGTATTCGTGTTCGGGCCGTATGTGGTGGCATCATTTTGCGAAAGCTATCTCCCTTAATTTTGCCGCTCTCTTCGTTCTGTCCGGCATTAAACTGATAGTTCACTATCGCTTTTCACTCGTAACGCAGAGCGACCAAAGGATCGACCTTAGTCGCGCGGCGAGCTGGAAAATAGCAAGCAGACACGGCTACAAGCGCCAAGCCCGCTGCAACGCAAGCAACGGTGATCGGATCTTTGGCTTTGACTCCATAAAGCTGGCTAGCCAGGTAGTGCACGGCAGCATAGGAAGCTCCCATACCGATCAAAAGGCCGACTCCGGCAAGCCTCATTCCGTCGCCGACGACCATTCGCAACACGTCCACGGGCTCCGCGCCCAACGCCAGTCGAATTCCAATCTCATGAGAGCGTTGCGTCACGGCATAAGCCATAACTCCGTAAATACCCACGGCAGCCAGAAGAGTAGCAACGGCGGCGAACAGCGCCAGCAAGAGCATACTCAGCCGTCGGTGCGAAACCGAAGACGTTAGATATTCCTGCATGGAGCGCACCTCGGTTGCGGGCTGGTTTGGGTCAATGCTCTTCACCACACCCTGGACTGCGGAGGCGAGCTGAGTTGGATCCCCTTCGGAGCGCACAACCAAATGCATGATGCGCGACGCATTCTGCGTATAGGGCAGATAAATCTGGCCGACCTTTTGCTCGCCCCATTCCCGTTCACGAACGTCGCCCGCGATTCCGACAATGGTCAGCCATCCTTCCCGCGGCTCAGGTTCCCAGGGAAGGCGTGTATCAGGAAATCTCAATCGAATTTGCTGCCCGACCGGGTCTTGATTGGGCCAGTAACGGCGCGCTAGCGCCTGGTTGATCAAAGCGACGCCTTGGGTGTTCGGTGCGTCCGAGGCAACCAGATCGCGTCCTTCCTTGACGGAAATACCCATGGTTTGAAAATATCGCCAGTCAGCGACGCGATATTGGCCGGTGAAATGTTCACCGGGAGTAGGAGTCGCCCGGCCGGCGATATCAAAATCGCAAAACCCGCTCCAACCAGCCAGAGGCAGGAAATTCACGGCGCTAGCGGATTTCACGCCAGGAAGTGCGCCTGCGTGTTCGATAACTTGCTGATAGAAATTAATAACCTGTGGCGCTTTCGGATAGTGCGGTTCCGATAGAAAAATCTGCATGGTTAAGACATTGGAGGGATCGAACCCGAGGCTATCGGACAAAATCAGAAAAAAGCTGCGAATCAGCACTCCGGCGCCTACCAGGAGCATCAGTGAAAATGCAATTTCTGAAACGACCAAAGACGACTGGATGAACCGGCCGCGCCGGCCCCCGGTAGAGCCGCGGCCTCCCTCCTTCAGAGATTCGAATAATTCCAAACGCGAGACTTGAATCGCAGGGGCAAGACCAAAAACAATCCCCGCGAATAACGAAACCAAGACGGTGAAACACAAAACAGCGCCATCAATACCGATCCATTCGGCGTGAGGAATCTGACCACGTCCTCCGGCGGGCGGAAGCGCACCACGCAGCACGTGGATTCCAACGTATGCCAGAATGATTCCAAACGCCCCTCCGATGAGCGCCATGAAAGCGCTTTCCGTAAGAAGTTGCCGGACAATGCGCCGGCGTCCCGCGCCCAAGCTAGCTCGGACGGCGATTTCGCGTTCGCGGCTGGCAGCGCGAGCTAGCATCAAGTTGGCAACATTGGCACAAGCAATCAGCAACACCAGTCCGACCGCCATCAAGAGGATGTTGATTGAAGGCCGAAGACTCTTGATAAGCTCATTGTGGAATCCGGATACACGCACGCCGTTTTCCTGATCAATTCCCGGATATTGCTTCTTTAATTGGGCCGTGATCGTTTCCATCTCGGCTTGAGATTGTGAGAGAAGGATACCCGGCCGCAATCGCCCGAATATCACTAGCTCATGATCTTCGCGATTTAGTTGCGCACGATTGAAAGCAAACGGGATCCAAACATCATATTCAGGCGAGACACCAAAGAGAGAAAACGAGGGTGGGAGAATTCCGATGACGGTATAGGGTTTTTCGTCAAGCAGAATCGATGTACCGATAATATTCGCGTCGCCGCTGAAATGCCGTTGCCACAAGGCATAACTTAGAACGGCGACCCGCTCGTGGCCGGGTTGTTCTTCTTCGCTCGAAAAAGCACGACCGATCGTCGGCCCGGCACCTAACATTCTGAAAAAATTGCCTGAAACTTGTGAGCCGTGGACCTGCTCGGCCTCGCCACTCCCTGTAATGGTAAAGAGCAGCGAACGCCAGCCGGAGAGCTCGACGAACGCATGATTCATGTCTCGCCAATCCAGGAATTCCGCAGGCGAAGCGGTTCCGCGGACCACGTTGCGGTTTGCGTCTGTCTCCCAAATCGTGACGATCCGGCTTGAATCGGGAAATGGTAACGGGCGCAACACGACCCCATTGACAATGCTGAAAATCGCCGCGTTAGCGCCGATTCCGATTGCTAGCGTCAGTACTGCCACCGCAGCGAAGCCAGGGCTTCGCCGCATCATTCGCCAGCCGTATCGCAGATCGTTCCAAAGGGTTTCCATGGATTTTTCCCCAGGAGAATTAGAGTGGACTGGTTATTTTACTGTGTATCAACCGTCCGTCTAGATCTGCGGGGTTTCTTATAGCTGTGTTCGCGCCAAATTCCTGGCGCGAGTTGACTTCTCCTATTCGTATCTGAGCGCCACCATCGGATCCACGCGCATAGCTCGTCGCGCGGGGACATAGCAGGCCACAAGCGCAACAGACGCGAGTACCAGCGATGTGAAACTGAACGTCATCAAATCTGTGGGCCCTACGCCATACAGCAGGCTGGCCACCACTTGCGCGAGAGCGAATGCACCGGCGAGTCCGATGGCCATCCCCGCCATAACGATGCTCATCCCGTAGCCCATGATCATTTTCAGCACGCCCTTCGGCTGTGCACCGAGCGCCATCCGCACTCCGATTTCATGCGTACGCTGCGCTACTGTAAACGCCATCACGCCGTAGATCCCCAGACCCGCCAGCAGCACCGCCAACGCAGAAAAGGCACCGAGCAAGACAGAGCTGACACGGCGGAGCCCAAGCGATTCGCCCGCCAGCCGATCCATGCCAATGATCTTGTAAATCGGTTGATCTTTGTCCACCGACCAGACAGCGTGCTGGACCTCTGACGCCATGCTGGATGGGTTCCGCGAAGTTCGCACTACAAACGCGACCAACGGGAAAGGAATCTGCGCAAATGGCTGGAAAATATCGCCGTGGACCTTTTGTTCGAGCCCAAACCCGTGGGTGTCGCTTACAACACCGACAACCTCCGCCCACTTCGGTTGCTTTGAATCGCCGAAATTCACTTGTTGGCCGACTGGATCTTCTTCCCCCCAGATCTGATGGGAAAGCGTCTCGTTCACGATAGCAACATGTAGAGCGCCTTGCTTATCCCGCTCGGTGAATGCTCGTCCCTTCAACAGCCGAATCCCCATGGCACGAAAATAATCCGTCGTGACAAGCTCGGAATCGGAGCTGGGTTCATGGCCCGGAGCCGGCTGCGGCTTTCCCTTCACTGTGAAAGTGGCGGCGCCCTCGAATCCGCTCAATGGCAAGAAATTCGTGACGCCCACGGATTCCACACCCGGTAATTCTTTCATCCGCTCGATTACTGCGTTCACGAATTCGAGCCGCCTTTGAGGCTCCGTGGATGGATATTTGTCGCTGGAAAGAAAGACCTGCGCTGAGAGAATGCGATCGGCATCAAATCCCAAATCCCCCCGCAAGAGATTCCGGAAACTTGTGATGAGCAATCCCGCGCCGACCAACAAAACGAGCGCCAGCGCAAATTCGCTGATTACCAGTAGGCCGCGGAAGCGGCGCTCGGCGGAGCTCGCCGTTACGCTCCAGCTGGTCTGCTTCATTCCTTCTCCGGAGGCAGCCGCTTTGAAACCCAGTAGCGGGGCGAGACCGAACAACACCCCGGTCAGCAAAGCGGCGAGCAAGGTGAACGTAAATACGCGAGCATCTATCGAAATGCGTGTCACTTGCGGAATGTTCAAATTCGCGGTGTTGTTTGGAAAAATGGCGAGGAGAAAACTTGTGGCTCCGTTCGCAAGCAAAAGTCCCAAGGCGCCGCCAGCAATTGACAGCAGAAGGCTTTCGGCCAAGAACTGCCGAATCAATCGCGCTCGGCTGGCGCCCAAGGCAGTACGTATGGCGATTTCCTTTCTCCGGCCTGCGGCGCGCGCGAGCATCAGGCTGGCGATATTGGCGCAGGCGATGAGCAGGACGAAACCTACCGCGCCGAGCAGAATAAGCAGCGGCATCTTGAGCTCGCCTGCAATTTCCTCGCGTAACGGGACTACCCTCACGCTGTTGCCGCTGTCCGTCTGTGGATGCTCTTGCGCGATCCGCTCCTGGATCGAATCCATTTGCGCTTGGGCCTGCTTGATTGTGGCGCCGGGTTTCAACCGCGCCAGGACACGCAGTCCGCTATCCTCGTAGTTGGTGAGAGACGAAGGGGGAAGGCTCAACGGCGTCCAAAGTTCGACCCGCGAGGGATACTTGAAACTCGGCGGCATCACGCCAACTACCGTGAACGGTTTCCCAGTCAGCGTGATCGACTTGCCTACGATATTGGGATCGGCGCCGAACGTGCGTCGCCAGATCGCTTCGCCAAGAACAACCACGTCCGGACCACCGGGCCGGTCTTCGTCATTTACAAACGTGCGGCCCAGTTCAGGGCGGGTACCGAGCAGCCGAAAATATTCCGCGGAAAATTGATATCCGGTGACAACCTGGGGATCACCCGCACCGGTCAACGTGTAAAGTGCGTCACTCGACGCAGCCATGTTCTCAAAAACGCTGTTACCCGATTTCCACTCGGCGAATTCACCGCCTGAGACTGGGGATATTTTGTAGCCTTTCGCCAGATTCGCGGACCAAACCATCACGAGCCTGCCCGGGTCATGGTAAGGGAGCGGGGCGAGCAACACCGCATTCACCACCGAAAAGATGGCAGTATTCGCTCCGATTCCGAGCGCAAGGGTCAAAATCACGATGGCGGTAAAGCCAGGACGCTTCAAAAGGGTTCGGATGCCATAGCGAATGTCTTGCAGCGCAGTTCCCATCGTCGCCTCCAGGAGGCAGACCAGGACTCAGGTATCTGACAAACGCGACCAAAAACCGTGACGTCAAAGGCCATCAGCGGCTGACTCAAACAGCGCCGGCCTTTGACGCGCCATCCACAATCCAACCGTCGGCCAGTTGAATGATGCGGTTGCCGTAGGCCGCCCAGGCGTCATTGTGCGTCACCTGGATGATCGTAGTCCCGTCTTCGTTGAGCTTCTTGAGCAAATCCATAATCATTTTCCCTTGGCTGGAGTGCAGGCTGCCGGTGGGCTCGTCGGCCAGAATTAATTTCGGCTTGCCGATTACGGCGCGCGCCACAGCTACGAGCTGTTGCTGGCCGCCGGAGAGTTGATTCGGGAAAAGAGACTTTTTGCCCACGATCTGGAAGCGGTCCAGTATGTCCGCCACCATTCCTTCGCGCTCGGCTTTCTTGATGTCGCGATAGGAGAGCGGCAGGTCGAGATTTTCAGCAACGGTAAGGTTGTCGAGCAAATGATATTGCTGGAACACGAACCCTATATATTTCTTATGCAGCTCGACGCGGCGGCGATTGTCCAGTTTATGGACCGCATTATCGAGCAGGTAGTACTCGCCTTTCCATGCGCCGTCGAGCATTCCAACAATACCCATTAGCGTGGACTTTCCTGCGCCGGACGGTCCCATGATGGTGATGAAATCGCCATCGGCAATGTCCAAGTTGATCCGGCGTAAGACCCAGGTTTTCCCCGCCCCTGATTCATAAACTTTTTCCACGTCTCTGAGTTTGATCACTATTTCTCGCCCCCTGGGAGCTTATGCTTGATTTGTGATTGCCCGCTCGAGTTCATACCTGTTTCGGACCGGTCCCTACTCATAACGCAGAGCAACCATTGGATCCACACGCATTGCTCGCCGTGCAGGGATGTAACACGCAAGCAGCGCCACAACGCACAACAGAATCGCGACGCCCGCAAACGTGACGGCGTCGGTGGCAGCAACACCAAAAAGTATGTTGCGCATAAAACGTGTAAGCGCAAGCGACACGATCAGACCAATCACGAGCCCGGTAACGATCATTCGCAGACCCTGCCCCAGCACCAGACGGAACACATCGCTTTGCTGTGCTCCCAAAGCCATGCGTATGCCAATTTCGTGCGACCGCTGGCGCGTGATATAGGCAATCACCCCGTAAATACCGACGGCGGCCAATATCAGCGCCAGCAAACCGAAAGCTCCCACAAAAGTGCCGGCGATACGCTGCCCTGTGCTGGCGACCTGTACCCGCACTTTTAGAGTGGACTCGTCGTATACGGGCATCTCGGCGTCCAAGCTGTGAATCGCTTTCTCCACTGCTGACGTGTAGGTCAGCGGGTTCCCAGTGACGCGCATATGAATTGCCGGCGCGGAGTCGTAGTCCTGCAATATTGGCAAATACAAGAATGGTTGCGCGGGCTCGTTCAGCGAGTTGTAGTTGGCATTTTGAGCCACCCCAATAACCGTAAACCCTAAGCCGTCTGCATGGACGCGCTTGCCGAGCGCATTTTGTCGGGGCCAATATTGCTCGGCAAACTTCTGATTCACGATAGCTACCAGTTGTGTGGTGTCGGTATCCTTCGCGGTGAACTCTCGTCCTGACACCAACGGAATCTCCATCGTCTTCAAATAGTCCGGACCCACTGCGGCTGAGGCCACTTCCATCGATTCGTGCGGCTGCGGGACATATCCCTCGGGCGAAGCCGGCATCGAGCTGTTTGTATATCCAAGCGGCACCCAACTCGACAGGGTGACTGATTCCACGCCCGGCAACGCTTCTAATTTCGCTAGCAGCTGCCGGTGAAATTCCAAGCCGCGGGCCTGGTTATATCCGGAAGGAAAGAGATTGTAGGAAGCGAGCAATACGTGGTCCGGGTTAAAGCCGGCGTTAAACTGCTGCGCTTGTCGAAAGCTCCTGATGAACAATCCGGCGCTGACAAGCAAGAAAAGTGAGAGAGAAATCTGGGCCACTACCAGAGCGCTTGATAACCGGGCTTTATGCAGTCCACTGGAAGCACTTCCAGTCTCCTCTTTTAGCACCGCTACCGGCGACATATCGGAAGCTCGCAACGCAGGCAGGATGCCGAATAGGACTCCACTAAGAATCGACATCGCGAATGTAATTAAAAACACAGCGCGATCGACGGCGATGTTGAGAGCTATGGGAATGTCGGTTGGCGGGATGAACTGCACCAGCGTCCCGGTGGTCCAGGCGGTGATAAATAGTGCGAGGATACCACCAGCCACAGATAAGACCACACTTTCGACCAATAACTGCCGGATCAAACGCCATCTGCTGGCGCCGATCGAAAGACGAATTGCAATTTCGCGCCGGCGAGCAACTGACCTTACTAGCATCAGGTTCGCCACGTTGGCGCAAGCAAGCAATAGCACCACGCCGGCGATGGCCATCAATACCGGAAGGAGACTGTACATATAAATATTTGCGCCGAATGGCGCCCGCCAAAGCGGAAACAACGTCACCTCGTTGTTGCCCAAATGCGATGTGGGAAATTGTTCGACGATCTGGCTCATCAGCAGATCCATCTCCGTCTGTGCCCGCTGGAGGGAAACACCGGGTGCCAGACGCCCCATCAGCATCAGCCACGTCTCACTCCGAACCTGTAGCCGGTCACGATTGCCATCGAGCCCTTGTTGCATCATTAACGGAACCCAGAGCTCGGCTCGCAGACCCGTCTGGGTACCCTGAAAGACAGCCGGTGCTACGCCAACAATCGTGTAGGGATGCTCGTTGATTCGTAACGTCTTACCGATCACGGAAGAATTTCCACCGAGATGGAGCTGCCATAAGCGATAGCTGATCACAACAACGGGGGCGCCCCCTGGCTTTTGGTCTTCTACCGGTAGGAAACCACGCCCAAGAATTGGATGGACGTTGAGCACATCAAAATAATTCGCCGAGGTAAACGTGCCCCAAACACGCTCCGGTTTCCCACTGCCGGTGAGGTTCATGGGCTGCATGTGGTAGGCGATCAGTCCGGAGAAGCTTCGGCTGCGATTTCGCAGGTCCATGTAATCGAGATAGGAAAATGGGATCGGAGCCCGGCCGGTCCCACCTTCCGTCATGACCACCAGGTTCGATGTATGGCTGGCTCCCGGTACAGGGTTGAGCAAAGTGGAATTGATCCAGCTGAAAATCGTGGAGTTGGCGCCGATTCCAAGGGCCATCGTGAGCACAGCGATAGCTGCGAAACCAGGTGACTTTTTCAATGTGCGAAGGCTGTATCGCAGGTCAGCCAGTAAAGTCCCCATCGGCGCTCTTCTCCCACCGGCCTATTTGACTGCAATGGCAATCAAAGTTGCATCATCGTGCCAGTTGCCGCTACAAAATGTTCCGACCGTATCCAGAATTGTCTTTTGCAATTGTTCCACGCTGGCTTCGCAATTTTCCCGGAGCAACTGAACGAGCCGCGCATCTCCAAACTCTTCGCCATCCGGACGGGCGGCTTCTGCCACACCATCGGTGAATAGCAGCACTCTATCTCCCGGCAAGAGCGTGTATGTGCCCGCCACATAATGCTGTGATTGGAAGATGCCCAGCACGCCCCCGCCTTCCTCCAGACGGTCGTGGGTACCATCGCGGTGTGCAACGATGGGAGCATTGTGTCCCGCGTTCGCATAGCGCAAATTGCGGGAGGCTCCGTCCAGGTGCGCGTAGAAAAACGTGATGAAGCGATCGTTTGCGATGTTGCGGCAAATCAGGGAGTTCAAGCGCTCGCACAATATTTCCGGGGACAACAATGAGGAAGCAAGCCCGCGTACAGCCGCCTGCAGGTTGGACATCAGCAGCGCCGCGGGCATTCCCTTTCCCGCAACATCTGCGATGCATAGCCCCAGCGTATCTTCTCCGAATGCCAGGACGTCGTAGTAATCACCGCCGACAATGCGCGCCGGCTGCCATGCGCCCGCGATTTCGTATCCGGCAATCTGGGGAATTTCCTTGGGTAGGAATCCGAGCTGAATCGCGCGAGCCTCTTCAATTTCACGCCCTTGCCGCTGGAACTGTGAAGCGATGTCGTTTTGCGTTTGGTTATTCTCAATCGCGTTGCGGCGCGCAGTTCGGCGCTCTCGCCCGATCTCTATTTGTTTTTGCAGGACTTCCAGAAGCCGCACATTCACCCAAGGCTTTTCAACGAAGTCACCCACCCCTCGCTGCATGGCCTCCACGGCTAGGCCCACCGTGGCCCAGCCGGTCATTACCACAATCGGGGGCGCGGTTTCGGATGCTTTCAATTGCGTGAGGATATCCAGGCCCTCGCGCCCCGAAGTCGTGTCACGCGCATAGTTCAAGTCCATTAACACCAAATCAAACTCTGTTCGGCCCAGCGCATCCAGCAAGGCAGCGGGTGACGCCACGGCCTCGGTCGCATAACCGTGCCCTTTCAGCAGCAGGCGCAGCGCTTCCAGCACGTCCGGCTGGTCATCAGCGATAAGTATGCGCGCCTGGATGGGGCCTGCTTGATTCATCAACTCAACCGCCATTGTGTCCATTTAGTGGGCTCGTCTGCTGAAAGCGAGCGTGAAGTTTATGGCGAGCCTCCCATATATGGGCAGTTCAGCTTCCAGCAGATGGTGGTTCTAAATACATTGCTTAGAGTACATTACGGAAAGTATGCGACGAAGGCAAGGCTCGCGATGACCAGTTACGGGAATGTTTGTCGCGATTCCGGACAGTGCTAGTTAGCAAGCTTATTCATATCGCAAGGCCACCATCGGATCCACGCGCATAGCCCGGCGGGCGGGAAGATAGCAAGCTGCAAGAGCTACAGTCACCAGTATCGTCGAAACCCCAAAGTAGGTGACCGGATCCATTGGACTGACGGCGAGAAAGCTGCCAAACAAGCGCGCCGCTCCTAGTGCCATCGCGATTCCCAAGGTCAAACCGATTGCGATGATAAATAATCCTTGGCGGAAGATCATTTTCAGAATGTCCGTACGCTGCGCTCCTAGTGCCATGCGAACACCGATCTCATGCGTTTTCTGGTTGGAAGCGTAGGAAATCACGCCATACACTCCGACCACCGCGAGGACCAATCCTAAAATTCCAAGTAGCGCCGCCAAAACTGCGCCAATCTGATAAAAAAGTAAACCATTCAGGGTGTTCAGGGCCTGGCTCATGGTGTTTACGTCGAACACCGGTAAATCTGGCGCGAGTGCTCCAACCACGCGTTCAATCTCTGGCGTCATCGCCTCAGGCGTGCCGAGGGTGCGCACCTGCAAGGTCTCGAGCGAATTCCCGACATACTGCTGCAAGAACGGAAGGAAAAAATAGGATTGAACGGGACCGCGCAGCCCCTGAAACCTTGCGTCTTTCACTACCCCAACCACTTGTATCCAATGTTTCTGGTCAGATCCAATTTTAAATTGGCGTCCGATAGGATCTGCATTTGGCCAGAACTGCTTCGCCATGGCTTCATTTATGATGCCGACGTACTGCGTGTTGGCGTCGTCGGTGGATTTGAACGTGCGGCCGGTTAACATGGGAATTTCCATAGTCACGAAGTAATCCTGCGAAATTAAATTGTATTGAATCAGCGGTGCAGCCTGATCAGGCGGTGGCTGATAACCTTCGACGGTAAGCGTGTCACCCGAGTTGATGTAGCCCAGCGGCACCGAGCTTGCGGTGCTGGCTGACTGCACGCCGGGAACTGCGCGAACGCGATCGAGCAGATTTTTGTAAAATTCTCGGTACTGCACATCGTCGTAGCCAATCTCGTTAGGATCCATGGTCATATTCAGCAAATGGCTCGGATTGAATCCCAGATTCGTCTGCTGCGCTTTCCCCAGGCTACGAGTAAAAAGTCCGGCGATGATCAACAGCATCAGCGAGCCCCCCACCTGCGCCACCACCAGCGTGCTGCGCAAACGATTCTTGCCTCCCACTACGCCCCGCCCGCCTGCATGCAAAATCGCGATTAGGTTTCCACGCGAGGCGCGGATTGCCGGAACAAGTCCGACCACAATTCCGGTTAGCACCGCGAACAAGAAGGCGTAGGCAAAAACACGCCAGTCAAAATGGAAATCAAAGTGCACCGGCAGATCTGTCTGGAGATGAATTGAACTGAGCGCCGAACTACCCCATTTGCCCAGAAGAATTCCTACGACTCCACCCGCCAGCGCGAGTAGAATGCTCTCGGTAAGCAGCTGCCGGATCAAACGAGCGCGTGCCGCGCCTAGCGCCGCTCGAATGGCCATTTCACGTTCGCGGATCGTCGCACGTACAAGCAGAATATTCGCGACATTGACGCATGCCAGCAACAACACCAGCGCCGCCAATCCTAAGAACAGGCTCGAGACCACCAGCACAGTGTTGTTCGGATCAGGATTCGGCCGCGCGCGTAACTCAGCAAACGCTTTCACGCCTAAATCCCGGTCTACATCGGGATATTGCTGCGAGAGACGTTGGGCCACGACCGCCAGCGAGGCGTTCGCCTTTTGAATGTCCGCCCCGGAGGTCAAACGACCTAGCACGATGACTACACGGCTTGCGCGATTGGTCATGAAATCGCGGGGATAACCTCCCATCGGCGCCAGACTAATCGGCATATATCCCTGAATTGCGACTAGGGAACTGACTCCATAAAAACCCTCCGGCGCTACGCCGATGATTGTGATCGGATGGCCGTCCACAGAGACTTTTCTGCCTACAATCCCGGCATCGCCCCCGAAGTGCGTCTTCCAATACGAATAGCTGATAACCATCACCGGATCGGCCCCGAGTGTTTTGCCTTCGGACGGCAAAATGAAGCGGCCAAGAACCGGTTTTAGTTCCAAGGTCGAGAAAAAATCGCCGGAGACATACGACGTCATGATGCGCTCTGGTTTCGCACCCCCAGAGCTGATCCCGTCTAAACCCAGTATGTACCCCGCTAATGCTGAGAACGTTTGCGAAGTTTGGCTTTGAATGTCGCGGTAATCGGGGAAGGAGAATGCTGGTTGCACCGCTCCATTTTTTTGCTGCATGGCAAGAACTGCAATCCGCCCCGGGTCCTGCACCGGAAGAGGTCGGAGCAACAAAGAATCGACCATGCTGAAAATGGCCGTGTTCGCGCCGATACCCAGGCCCAGCGTGATCACGGCGACAATCAGAAAGCCGGGGTTCTTCATCAGCATTCTGGCGCCGTAGCGAATATCCTGGATCAGCGTTTCCATGTTCTCTCCTGGTTACTCGTGTCTCAACGCGACTATAGGATCTACGCGCATCGCCATCCGAGCCGGGATGTAGCAGGCGGCAACTGATACAAAAGTCAGCAGGATTGCTACACCAACAAATGTGATGGGATCGGCCGTGTGAACGCCAAAAACCATTTTGGTCATGAGCCGCGTCAAACCGAGCGCTGCACCAATTCCGATAGCGACACCCACAAGTGCGACTCGTATACCTTCGCCTAACACCATGCCCAAAATATCGTTCCGCTGAGCTCCCAAGGCTACTCGGACGCCAATCTCGTGCGTGCGTTGCCCAACCAGATACGAAATTACGCCGTAGATGCCTACGGCCGACAGAATCAGCGCCAACCCGGAAAATATACCAAGTAGAGTCATGGTGAACCGCTGCGTGGCGATCGAACTAGAAACAATTTTTTCCATGGGCGTGAAATCATAGACAACCTGCTTGCTGTCAAATTGCATGGAGGCATTACGAATCGCACCAATGAACGCGTCCGGATTTCCGGACGTGCGCACAACCATGCCAATTCCACCGGCAACAAGCGGAAAGATCTGATCGGGAAGCTGCGCCAGCGGCATATAGTATTCGGACTGGAGATTTTGATGCGCGGTATCGCCAAGTCCCCAATGTTTTACGTGTCCGACGACGCCAACGATTTCCGCCCGGCCTCCGATAAGCCCCATATTGATTCGTTTGCCGATAGGATCCTCGTTCGGAAAGTTTTCCCGGCCAAAATTTTGATCGATCACCACAACCATCGGACTCTTTTCGGTATCTTGCGCGGAGAAAAAGCGGCCACGTATAAGGGGAATCCCCATCGCTTTGAGATAGTCAGGTTGAACGGGATACCAAAGTGCAAGATTCATTTCCGCTTGCGTGGCGGGCTTTGGCTGGCCTTCACGCCAGAACGGCATCTCTGAGTCGCCTTGCATTGGCAATGAACCACCCATCGCGGAAGCTGCTTGGACTCCCGGCACCGACTCGAAGTTTTCGGTGGCGGCACGAAGGGCCTGACGAATCGTAGCTGGAGTGGTTAATCTCGCTGGCGACAACCCCATCCCGAAGGTGGTCACGTTTTGTGGATTGAAGCCCGGGTTCACGTTGTGGAGGGCCGAGAGGCTGCGAATCATCAGACCAGCACCCACTAACAAGACCAAGGACAATGCCATTTCCACAACCACGAAAAGTCTTTGCGTCGTGTGGCGCGCCCCGCTTGAACCTCGGCCTCCTTCTCTTAACGTTTCGGCCAGCTTGGGACGCGCGGTTCTGATTGCAGGCGCGACACCAAAGATAATTCCCGCCAGTATAGATACCGCAAAGGTGAAGAAAAGCACGCGCCCATCGAGATGAATGGCGTCGGCGCGCGGCAGCGCTTCGGGTAAAGCGGCAAGAACCGCCTGCGTTCCCCACTTCGCCAGGGCCAACCCAATCAAGCCCCCACAAACGCCTAGAAGCACGCTTTCGGTGAGCAGTTGGCAGATAACTCTCGCTTGGCTTGCGCCTAGCGCGGCGCGTATCGCAAATTCACGTGCCCGTCCGGAGGAGCGCACGAGCAGCAAGTTGGCAACGTTGGCGCATGCGATCAGCAGGACAAATCCGACCGCTCCCAGCAACACAAAGAGAGTTCCCTCGATGTCGCCAACGATGTCCTTCTTCAGCGGCACGAGTGCGATGCCTGTATTCTCGTCGGCCTCGGGATATGCCGCGGAAAGATCGCGAGCGACCGTCTTCATGTCGGCTTGTGCCTGTTCGAACGTAACGCCAGGTTTCAGTCTTCCGAACCCTTGCGTACCCATCCCGATCTTGCGGTCGCGGAAGGTAGGATCGTTCCATTGCCCGATAGGAACATAAACATCCATTGCTTGACTGCCAAACATAGGAAGGCGGCCGGTAACGACGCCAATCACGGTGTAGGCTGTGTCGTTGAGCGTAAGATTCTTTCCGAGGATAGTGTGCGAACCACCGTACTTACTCTTCCACAGCGCTTCACTGACGAGCGCGACGGGAGCAGCTCCCACTTGATCTTCTTCCGGTCGGAAGGTGCGGCCCAGAACGGGTTCGATGCCGAGTGAGAGGAAAAACTCGGCTGAAATTTGTTGTCCGTGCAGCCGCTCCGGTTCCCCTGCGCCAGTCAAAATAAAATCCTGCTCCCGATAAGCGGACATCGCCGAAAACGTATGGTTGTCTTTCTGCCAGTCGAGGAAATTCGGGAAGGTTATCGAGGCTTGTTCAAATTGTGGCGTCTTCCAATAGAGCGAGACGAGTTGCTGCGGATTCGTAAACGGCAACGGATTTAGGATCACGCCGTTGACCACGGAAAAGAGCGCGGTATTTGCTCCGATCCCTAACGCCAGCGTGAGAATTGCGATCAGCGCGAATACTGGGTTTTTCATCAGCATTCGAGCACCGTACTTCAAGTCCTGCAAGAATGTTCCCATGCGGCACCTCTTCTTGTTGTGATACGCGATTTCCGCCGCTTATGTTCCTGGGGCCTCGAAGCCGTCTCGGATTTCCCTTATTCGTATCGGAGCGCAGCCATGGGATCCACTTGCAGTAAGGTCCTTATTTTTCCCCTCCTACTCGTAACGCAGCGCCACCATTGGATCCACGCGCATGGCCCTTCGCGCCGGAATGTAACAAGCCAGCAACACCACGGAGAAAAGCATCGCCACTACAGCAGCGAACGACACCGGGTCGGTCGAACTCACGCCGAAGAGCAGGCTCGAAAGAAAGCGCGTCAATCCCAGTGCCGCGACCAATCCAACTCCTACGCCCGATAACGCAAGCCGCACTCCCTGGCCTACCACCAGCCGCAGCATGTCGCCGGGTTGAGCTCCCAACGCCATGCGTATTCCGATCTCATGTGTGCGCTGCGCCACGGTGTAGGAAATCACGCCGTACAGCCCGACTGCCGTCAGAATCATTGCCAGCGCCGCAAAAATTGCGAGTAGAAATGTGTTGAAGCGCGGTACCGCGATCGTTCCGTCCAGGTACTGCTCCACTGTTTTGGGCGCGTAGGTCGGCAAGTCTTTATCGAGCGATCGCACCGCAGACGCAATCGGTTTCGCCAGACCCTCGGGATCTTTCGACGAGCGCGCCACAATGGTGATTGAGCCAAATTGAAGTTGTCCATAGGGGATGTAAGATTCCGGACTGAATTCGGTGGTCAGATCTTCAAACTTTACGTTTCCCACCACGCCTACGATTTCACGTAGCGGCGCCGTGCCTGGTCCCGAGTTGGAGATTCCGGCTCGGATGTGCTTGCCAACTGGGTCTTCGCCCGGAAAGAATTCCTGTGCGAAGGCTTGGTTTACAATCAGAACCTGAGTCGTGCTGGCCTCATCGCGTTCGGTGAATTCTCTCCCTTGCGACAAAGGGATTCGCATGGTGCGGAAGTAATTGGGTGTGACCACGCGGACTGCAGTGTGCGGTTCGTCACTCTTGGCTACCGGCCGGCCTTCGATCTGAAAACTCGTGCGAATTTCATCTCCGCTCATCGGCAAGGGGAACACCGCGGCGGCCGACTGCATGCCTGGCAACCCTTCTAACTCGGGAATCAGCTCACGGACAAATTCGGCCTTCCTCAGATCGGAATATTTTGCGTCCGGAAGATCCAAGCTGGCGGTCATCACGTTGTGCGGATCAAATCCTGGATTCACATCCTGCAGCCGAATAAGACTGCGGATCAGCAATCCCGCGCTGACCAGCAAAATCAGGGCCAGCGCCATTTCCACAATAACGAGCGAGCTGCGCAAGGCATGTCGGCTGCGTCCCGCTGTCATGCTCAACGAGCCTTCCTTCAGCGCTTCCACGATGTTCGAATGCGTTGATTGAAGCGCTGGCGCCAGACCAAACAGAATACCTGTCAGCAGCGACAGGCCTGCGGTAAACGTCAATACCCAGCCATCGATATGAATCTCCCCGACACGTGGAAGATTCTCGGGGCTCAGGCGCACCAGAACGTCGCTGCCCCAAAGTGCGAGAGCTGCTCCCAAAACGCCCGCAACGATCGCGAGTAACAAGCTTTCTGTCAGAAGCTGCCGCACCACGCGGCTCCGTCCCGCCCCCATAGCCGTGCGAATGGCAATTTCCCGTCCGCGCGTTGTGGCGCGCGCCAACAGAAGATTCGCTACGTTCACGCAGGCTATCAGCAGCACTAATCCCACTGCGATCATCATCACGAGCAATGCTGGACGAATCGAACCAGTCAAACGCTCCTGTTCCAAACTCAGATCAACGCTCATATATTTGTTTGAGTCGGGATACTGTTTGCTCAGCGAACTTGCAATCACATCCATGCCCGCCTGCGCTTGCGCCAGCGTCACTCCCGGTTTTAACCTCGCGATGCAGGTGAGAAAATGCGCGCCTCGGTGTTGCACCATCGGCGGCGAATTATCAGAAGTCTCATTCAGCGGCGATAGCGTTGACCAGATTGCTTCAGGCTCGCGCTGCAGCGGAAATCGGAAATTCGCCGGCATCACGCCGACTACTGTGAATCCTTCGTTCTCGAGCGTAATCGTCCGGCCGATAATTCCAGGATCACGCTTGAACTGCTGCCTCCAGAGATGGTCGCTAATGATCACGACGCGATGATTTGCTTCGTCCTCTCCCGGCTGAAAAGTTCGCCCCAGCTCGGGCGAAACTCCCAGTAAATCGAACGTGTCTGCAGAAACGCTCGCCCCTTCCAAATGCGCCGGATTCTCCTGGCCGGTTAGCGTGAAAGTCGCTCCCGTGTAAGCGGCCATTTTCTCGAACACCTGATTCTGAGAGCGCCAATCCGCAAAGTCTGGGTACGATGCGGAACCATTTGAGGAATGCATACGTGAATTGGCGGTCGCTACACTCACCAGCCGCCCCGAATCACGAAACGGCAGTGGCCGGAGCAACTCCGCGTTCACCACCGAAAATATGGCAGTGTTCGCGCCAATTCCGAGCGCCAGCGTTAGCACCGCAATCATCGCGAATCCTGGATTCTTCGATAGCATCCGAATTCCGAAGCGCATGTCTTGCATCAGTGTTCCCATTTTTTCTCCTCGCTACTCGTACCGTAGCGCAATCATCGGATCCACGCGCATCGCCCGCCGCGCCGGCAGAAATCCAGCTAACGCGGCTACCGCTGCCAGCGCCATGGTGGAAACTACAATCGCCACAGGATCCACAAGGCCCAAGCCGAACAACATGCTCTTCAGCAAACGCGTTCCCGCGAATGCTACAGGTAATCCTACGGCCACTCCCACCAGGACGAGCAACAAGGTCTCGCGCAGGACCAGCCACAGAACACCGCCCGGCTGTGCGCCCAGCGTCATGCGAATTCCGATGTCTCGCGTGCGGCGTGCCACGGTGTAGCTCATGATGCCGTAGAGGCCGATGCTGGCTAGCAGCATGGCCAGAAAACCAAACACGCCCGCCAAACGGGCGATGAACCGGTCGGTGTGCAGTGAATCGTCCACCAAGCTTGGCATGGTTTTTATTTCAATTGGCGGAAGCTCGGAGTTTGTCTCTTGCACGACGTTGCGCAGCATAGCGCTCACGCTTGCAGGGTCGGCTTGGGTGCGGATCTCGTAGAAAGCGTAAGAATGTTCCCACATAGGATTGAAGTACGGCGCGTAAATACGCGTAGGAGTCTTCTCTCGCAAACTGTTGTATTTTGCATCCGCGGCGACGCCCACAATTTCCATCTCCTGCGGATTTCCGGGATAGACGTCGAGGACTTTCTTGCCGATCGGATTCGTGTCCCCCAAAAAGCGCCGGGCGAATTCCTGATTGATGACCGCGGCCCGCGGGCCGTTGCCACTATCTTGCGGCCCAATCTCCCGGCCGATGAGAATCGGGATTCCTACGGTGGAGAAATATTGCGGACCGACATGGTCCATGCGGGTATTTGGACTTTCGCCGGACTTTGGGGTGTAGCCCTCGACCCTGACCGGGTCGGCTGACTCTGAATGACTGAACAGTCCATCGCTGGAAAGCGTTGCTGCGTGCACGCCTGGGACTTTCGAAAATTTTTCTAGCAATTCCTGCTGAAAACGAAGGTTTGCAGGACCTTTGTAACCGCCTGGGGCGCCGTCCACTTGAAACAAAATTAGGTTTTCAGCATGGTAACCTAGGTTCACCTCGCTCAATTTTGAAAGGCTGTGAACGAATAACCCGGCCGCTACCAATAGGATGAGCGAGATGGCCACCTGGGCAATTACCAGCATCTTGCCGGCGGACGGGCGGCGGTTTCCGGCTTCGCCGGTGGTCCCGCCCGCGCTTGATTTCAGAATCGGTGATAGATCAACGCGCGTCACTCGCAGCGCTGGAATCAAGCCAAACAATATTACGCTCAGAACAGTTACTCCGATCGCGAAAGCCAGCACGCGCGCATCAGGCCGCAGGTTAATTTGGATGGCCTCCTGTTCCGCAGACGCTCGCGAAACCATCTGCAGCAGTAGCGTGTCGGCCCATTGCGCCAGCAGAATTCCGGCAGCCGCTCCCGCAAACGCGAGTAAAAGACTTTCCGACAAAAGTTGCCGAATCAATCGGCGTCGCCCTGCGCCGATCGCCAGACGCACAGCAAATTCCTTTTGCCTAGCCGCGCCCCGGGCGAGCAGCAGATTGGCAACGTTGGCGCAAGCGATGAGCAGCACGAACCCAACCAAAGCCATCAGGACCTTAAGCGGTTGCCCATACGCTTCCTGAAGCGTGGAAGGGCCGCGCGCACCGGCCTGCAGGTTGATACGCTGAGACAAAAATTCTTTGCGCTCTGCTGCACTCGCCGTCAAACCTATATTGGATTCAATCATCCGCTGGAAAACCACGTTTATGCCTGCTTTGGCTTGGTCCTGCGTAATGCCTGGTTTTAGTCGCGCGATCACCTGCAGCCATATGTGTTTGTTTACTTCACCCGAAGATGGACTCAAGAGATCGCGCCCCGGATAGATCGCGTCTTGCATGGTGATAGGTATCCAAACGTCTGCAGCTTCGCCCGTGGTTTCGCCGAAGAACCCCGACGGAGCAACCCCGATGATTTCGAATGAGGTCTGATGAATCTGGATCGTTTTCCCGAGGATCGCAGGATCGAGATTGAAGCGCTGCTTCCAGAAGGCGAAACTGGCCACCGCAAAAGGCGCGCCACTGCGAACTTGGTCCATTTCCGGAGTAAACAGGCGGCCCATAGCAGGCTTCACTTGCAACGTGGAAAAATAATCCCCACTGGCCAGGCGGACTCGAACCGTTTCTTCCGCCCTCGCTGCGCCGCTCGATGAACGTCCAATTGTTGCGGGCCTTTTGGCAAGTTCGCTGTCGGAAGCAAAAATCGAAGAAAATACTTCGTTGTGGTCGCGCAGATATTGAAATTCCGAATAGGCCAGAAGCGAGCGGTCTCCTCCTTCACTGCCGAACGAGGATCCGTGCGAATCTGGGTCGGTTAGCAGCACGAGCTGTTCGGGGTGCGCGACCGGGAGCGTCCGCAGCAAAACGGAGTCCAGGACGCTAAATATCGCTGTGTTTGCGCCGAGGCCCAGCGCCAGCGTCAGCACTGCAATCGCCGTAAATCCCGGATTCTTTACCAGCATCCGAACGCCATAGCGAATGTCTTGTAAGAACGCTCCCATTTTCGTCTCCGGCAGTTATTTCAAGCTCAACGTTTAACGGGCACACCCGTGCAACGGCAGCCGAATGCTTTTCTCGTCTGCGGCATTCAAAAAGGGTTTTCGGTTTTGACGAAACTAGTTAAACAGACGCGGTGTGCGTCCCCACAGTTTCCTCGACAATGCGACCGTCGAAAAGATGGATCGTGCGGTCCGCCACGCTAGCGTAGCGCGGGTCGTGCGTAACCATGCAGATCGTCGCGCCCTCGCGGTGCAGTTGTCGCAGCAAATCCACCACCGCTTCGCTGTTCTTGGAGTCCAAGTTTCCAGTCGGCTCGTCCGCCAGAAGGATGGAAGGTGAACCGACCAGCGCCCGGGCTACGGCTACGCGCTGCTGTTGGCCGCCGGAAAGTTGTGAGGGATAGTGCTTCATGCGGTGGGCCATTCCGACGCGTTCCAGAACTTCCTGGACTCGCTTCTTGCGTTCCGCCGAAGCCATGCTGCGATAAGTAAGCGGCAGCTCGACGTTCTCGAAGACCGTCAGGTCGCCGATCAAATTAAACGCCTGGAAGATGAATCCGATCTCGCGATTGCGAATGCGGGTGCGGTCGGATAGAGAAAGGTTCGCTACCGGCTGGGTATTGATCCAGTAGTTTCCGTCCGTCGGCGAATCGAGCAGGCCCAGAATGGAGAGTAGCGTGGACTTGCCGCACCCCGAAGGCCCCGCGATCGACAGGAATTCGCCGTTCTTGATATCCAGATGCACCCCGCCGAGCGCGTGCGTCTCCACTTCATCGGTATAGAAAACCTTCGTCACGCCTTCCAGACGAATCATTGATTTCGGCGCTGTATCCATGTTGGCTCCTTCGGCTTTTGCTAACGAATCTCTCACCCAAGCTAGTTACGTTCCCAGGGCCCGGAAATGTTCCCTGAATTATTTCAATTGCACGCGGTCGTAATTGTCCCAGGCCGACATGTCGGACAGAATCACTTTGTCCCCGATTAGCAGGCCTTTCACGATTTCCACCGTATTCACCGACGTGCGGCCCAGTTGCACCTGTACGCGGACCGCGGCTCCGCCGTCGTCGACCACTTTGAACAGTCCTACCGTGCTGTTCGCTTCGCCGTGCACGGGGCGGCCCACATACAACACGTCCGCCAATCGCTCGAGTTCGATGGTGCCTTCGACGCTCAGATCTGGCCGCGCGCCTTGCGGCAACTCGCTATCCAGCGCGACGTCCACGGTGACTGTTCCGTTTACCACCGCCGGATCGATGCGCATCACGTGTCCGGCGATTACGCCGTTGTGCGTATCCACCGAAGCCTTTTGTCCGATGGTGA
>Ga0207008_10029_pt1 | contig 45062 bp, 30 predicted proteins | sample Alteio_BWMinCont_83_FD_153489 | JGI IMG/M metagenome (GOLD analysis project Ga0207008, IMG submission 153489) | Enriched cells from forest soil in Barre Woods Harvard Forest LTER site, Petersham, Massachusetts, United States -... | ecosystem: Environmental > Terrestrial > Soil > Temperate forest >... | reverse complement strand
GGTGAATGTGCCGTCGCCGTTGTTGCGATAAAGATGATTGTGTGGCGGCGTTGCCGGTGCCTGCTTCAGCGGGTAAGGATGGACGCCGTCTTCGAGGTGCTTGCCGCTCGCTACGTAGAGATCGGGAAGACCGTCGTTGTTGTAGTCGAACCACACGCAACCGGAGCCTGTGCCTTCCAGGAGGGAACCGAGCTTCTCTGCGCCGAAGCTATGCGTGAACTGAATACCGGACTTGGCCGTGGCATCCTCAAAGCGGATTGGGCTTGGTGCGGATGCGGCGGGCGCCTGGGCGAAGGCTACGGAGGACAGGAGAAGAAAAATGGTGGTTCGTAGTCTCACGTTAGTGTCCCCCTGCGCTTTGCACGGATGCGCCTGTCATGTCCGCGGGAGTGGTCGATTTGAGCAGCGTCATGGGGACAGCGTTCTCGGGTGCGGTCTCCGGACCAGCATGGCATCCGACGCATCCACGCTGCTCGCCGCGACGCATCCAGAAGAATCCCGATTCACGCTTCAGAGTCTTGCCGGCGGCGTCGACGAGTTCGATCTGTAACGGCTGCTCAGTGGGAACCTGGACGAAAAAGGAGCCGTCGCGCTCGACTGGCGCGGTTCCCAGGAGCTGGGCCGTACCCGTGGCATCCCGGACATACATCCGCACTGAACCAATTGAACCCGGCGCAAATTGGTACTTCGAGGTGTAGGCGTTCAGGCAGAGAAGATTCGCGTTCGCCCAGTCGTGCAAGCCGGAAGGATGACGGTTCGGAATAACGCGTTGCACGAGCAGGGTGGACTGAATGATGCTTGCGTTGGCCTCGGCAATGACTGGCTCGAGTTGCCTGGCGCGTAGCGTCCACCGCATCAGACGAAACGGCGCGTCGGCATTCGGGCGCCAGGAGAGGAGCCAGTCGCCAGATGCAGACTCGATCACGTCGCCTGCATATTCTCCGGCAGGTGCGGCGATGCTGACCTCTTGCGCACGTGCCGAGGTAAATCTTGCGAGACCGCGGGCGGTCGTGAATACGATATCTCCCGAGCCGCTTTGCCGCGCGGAGTGCCGCGCTGCTCCGTGATCGCAGCGGTAGGATTCGATGCCGCTGCCGTCGGAATAGACCGTATAGAGTTCCGGAGCGCCTTCGGTTCCCAGCGGGTAGCTGGATTCAAACAGAATGCGACCGTCGTGAAGGACATCTGCAGGAAGAGAGTTAGAGAAGATGTAGGTCAAGGGCAGGACCTTGCCGCTTTCAACCTCCAGGCTTTCGATCACAAATCTTCCACCGGCTCTGCATGCGTAAACGATCCGATCCTCGGGCAAATAGAAAGGGCGAATACAATCGTCGCCGCCTGAGGTTAGACGGCGCGGCTTCCCTTCCTCGAGATTAAGCTCCCAGATCTGCCAATGGTCCTGAGAGTGAACCTTGCCCGCGACAACACGGTTTTTCCGTCGAACGAAACGGCGGGATCTGCCGAGCTGGTGAAGTCTCGAATCAGAGGCCATGACCCGTTTTCGTCACGGATATAAATGGCGGCATCTGCGCTGAATCGATCTGCACCCTTCAGCCAGGCGAGCGGTTCGTAGGTTTTCGCGACCGTATAAAGGAGGGAAGGAATCTTGGGGCTCTCTGAAGGTGACGTTGCAGGACTCGCTGGCGCAACCGGAGTCAGCAGGAGGGCGAGAGCCAAGATGGACTGCGGGCGCACTAATCTGCTCCTCTTGAGACCAGGAGTTGGGGACGGAGTTCGCGCGATTGTTGCTGCAATTCCAGATAGGGCTGAAGATCGGCCATCATCTGGCGGAATTCCGCAAAGTTCAGCGACTGGTTGCCATCGCTGAGCGCCTGCTCGGGGCAAGGATGGACTTCGACGAGGAGCCCGTCCGCTCCAACCACCGCGGCGGCGCGGGACAGCACTGGGACGAGGCTACGGACTCCGGCGGCATGGCTCGGATCGACAAAAACTGGCAGGCGAGAAACTGCCTTGAGCACGGGCACGGCGGCAATGTCGAGAGTGTTGCGCGTCGCGGTTTCGAAAGTGCGGATGCCGCGCTCACATAAGATGATGTTCGGATTCCCCGCTGCTGCGATCACCTGCGCAGAGCGCAGGAATTCTTCCAGCGTTGCGGTCATGCCACGCTTCAACAACACCGGACGGCCGCATCGCCCCAGAGCTTCGAGCAGCGCATAGTTCTCCATGCTGCGCGTGCCGACCTGCATGATGTCGGCATATTCGGCGATGAGGTCGACATCCTCTTCACTCATCACCTCTGTGACAATCGCCAGGCCGGTCTCTTCGTGCGCTTTGCGCAAGATCCTCAGGCCTTCCACGCCCAAGCCTTGAAATGCATATGGAGAAGAGCGCGGTTTGTAAGCACCTCCGCGCAGCACACGTGCGCCGGCATCGGCGACAGACTCGGCTGTCTGGAGCAGCTGACTTTCAGACTCTACGGCGCATGGTCCGGCCATCACGACGAACTCATCGCCACCGATCTCGAGATCGCGGATCTGTATGACGCTGCGGGGGCAATCTGGCGTCTTGGCTACGAGGTCGAAGCACGAGAACTGGCCGTTCCACTTGGGATTCATGCGCGTGCTCATTCTAGTAACGGGTAGTTGCTCGATCACTAATCAGAAACTGTTAGAAACCGCGTAGTTGACGCGAAAACAGCGCTCATTTCGCGGCAGATGCGGCGCTAAGTCTTTTCTAGTGACGGGCTAAGGAAAGGAGTGTGATCCAGATCACTCATCAACGAGACGGCGCGCACAATGTGTGCTGATCAGAGTCTCTATCTCGAATTACGCGGCAGATCATCAGACAAAACAGGATGCAATCGTCGAGAAGCGATAGTAGGGCACCCGACATCCGTAGTGGAATGCAGGGAGGTGCGTATTTCCCAGTATTCGGTGGCCCATTTTACTGCATAGGCTCACGTCGCGGGCGAGCGGACCATCCAATTTGCCGAGCCGTATCGCAGGGAAACAACGGCATGCGGAGGAAAGACCATGAAGAATGTCGAAGTCATCCATCGTCAGAGTCAGCACAATGCAGCCTCGGCGTGTGCATATTGCATGGGTGTTCAAGGCCATGAGTCCTGGTGCGCGACTTGCGACCCGAACGTGAACTATGCGTACCAGATCGTGCTCGATCCATTGAAGATCACGCTGGGAGACTCACTGATTCTCCACTCTCTGGGCGTCACGTGGAGCGATCTGGCCAAGCGATAGGCATTGCTAGGAGACCGGTTTCACTTCAATCAGGACCAGACCTTCGCCCGGGATTTTGATTTCGAGCGATGATCCTTGGACTGCTTGAACTTCGCCGGGTGGAATGCGGGAAGCCGCGCGCAGTTTTTCAATCTGATCGGGCGTTGGATAACGAGGTGAACCCATTGCCTGGTAGGCCGGGTGGACGTCACCGTGATCCTTGTCGACCCGGGTGATCCGCACCTTGTCGATCTGAACATCTTTGAATTGCAGCTGAATCGTCTTGGCGGCCCCGGGCGCTCCGGGTCCAGTAAGGTTCCAAGCGGCAATCACCAGTGATCCGTCTTGACGTCTGGTCGCAAGGACATCATTCGAAGAGACCGCTAGCCGTTCATCACCCAGCCAATGCAACAACTGGAACGCATTAAAGGCGGGCTTCGGGATGCCGTCTTCGGCGATCAATCCGTACCCGCCATAGAACGGTTGCTTCACCACGCCCTGCTCCTCGAATACATCGGAGAAAGTCCAATACGACATTTCGTCGACGAGCCCATCGCACTGGCGAATGGTGTCGGCCAGCCATGGGCCCATGTAAGCGGCATCGGTCACATCGGGTTCGTTGGCATAGCTGGCGTTAAACTCAGACCAGATCAGCGGCAACTTCGGCATTGGCGATGCCTTGATCTGCTCATGTACTTTCGCAACCGCGCGGCAGACCATGCGGTCGCGTGGAATCTGTTCATGCGTGCCGAACACGTCTTCCGCTTTGTCATTGCCATAAACGTGTGACGAAACGAAATCGACTGGGACCTTATTCTCCGCACAGTGACGAATGAAAACATCGGCCCAAGCTGCCTGGGCCGTAGAAGGACCGCCGACCCGCAGTTTCGCATTCACCGCCTTGATAGCGCGGGCCGTGTGATCGTAGAGGTCGAAGTAGGTGGCTTGCTTCGGCTCGCCTACCCAGAAGTCGATGTTCGGTTCGTTCCAGACTTCGAAATACCATTGCGAGACTTCGTCAAGTCCGTAACGATCGACGAGATGCTGTGCGAACTGGGTGATCATCGCGTCCCATTTGGCGTAGTCCCTGGGCGGCGAGACGTTCTGCTTGTACCAGAAGGCGTGCAGCGCGTCTTTCGATGCCAGCTTCTTCGGCATGAAACTCAACTCGACAAACGGGCGGACACCGTTCGCGAGCAAGCCGTCGTAGATCTGATCGACGTAGGAGAAGTTGAAGACGGGATGGCCCTGCGCATCTTCGTCGTAGACTCCGACTTCGTCGTGGAAGATGGCGTGGAAGCGGACATACTGCATGCCCGTGACCTGCTTGGTCTGTCGCAGATCGTTGCGGTAGCTTTCACGAAGACTGAGGATGGCACGGCCCGATCCGAACATGTGCTCCCAGAAATGAGGGAGCGGGTGCGCCTCCGCCGTATTGGCGATGACGACCTTTTCGATCTGGGCTTGCGCTGTGACGAGCGCAGAGAGGATGAGAAGAAAGAGGCAGAGGCGGGAGCGTAATTTCGTGTTCATCGAATCCAACTTTAGCAAATTTGGCTCGTCGCGCGTAGGTGGGATTGAGTTTCAGTGTTTCGTGTCTTTGGGAAGAGCGAACACCACGTATACCCCGCCAGAAGCAGACCTTGGATCCTTCCCGCCGCCAGCTGCGATCACTACATACTGGCGTCCATCCACCGAATAGGTAATGGGCGTGGCGTTTCCAGCAAAGGGTAGCGTCGTCTCCCACAAGAGTTCGCCGGTTGTCTTGTCGAAGGCGCGGAATTTCTTGTCGTAGTTCGTCGCTCCAATGAACAGCAAACCGCCTGCAGTCACGACCGGACCGCCGTAGTTTTCAGAGCCAGTGTTCTTCATTCCCTTCGCCGCGAGATCGGGATATTCACCGAGATTGATCTTCCACTTGTACTCCCCCGTGTTCAGGTCGATTGCGTTCAAGGTACCCCACGGCGGGGCGATTGCCGGGTAGCCGTCGGGATCGAGAAAACGGCGGTAGCCGGTCAGCCGATATTTCATCGCGGCGGGCAGAGGCTCGGAAGTGGAGAGTTCTTTGTTCTCTCCCGTAAGGAGGAAATTCACCAGGGCGCCAAGTTGATCTTCCTGCAAGTTGGGAAACCCGGGCATGCGTCCCTTGCCGCTGCGAATGGTGGAGGCGATGTCCGCGGGACTTCTGCGGTCACCGATGCCCGAAAGAGCGGGAATGTCCGGAGGCGCGCCATGCATACTTTCTCCATGACACACTGCACACTGACTCAGATAGATTTCTTTTGCACCGCGCTCGCCCTTGTCCTCGAATAGCGAGGCCGTCCATGCCATCTCATTGGAGTTGATGTAAACGACGTCTGTTTCCGGATCGACCGCTGGGCCCCCCCATTCGGCTCCGCCGTCAAAGCCGGGGAAGACGATGGTTTCGGTGCCAACGCGAAACGGCACGAACTGCCCTTCGTGAATGGACGCACGAAAGCGATCCAGCACCTTCTGGTGCGCCTCGGGAGTGCGCGTGGTGAGCATATTTTCGGTGAGCGTCTGGCGAGCGTACGGGGCGGGCGACGTCGGCAGACCCTGTTCTGCCGCAGCGACCTCGCCGGGCAGTGTACTCGCAGGGTACTTGCGGTATTCAAGCGGCGCCAGCGGTTTGCCCGTGTCACGATCGAACAAGTAGACGAAGCCCTGCTTGCTGGTCTGCATAACCGCATCGGTGGGCTTTCCGTCGCGCTTGAGCGTGACGAGCACAGGTGCTGAAGGAAAATCGCGATCCCAAAGATCGTGATGGACTCCCTGGAAATGCCAGATCCTCTCGCCCGTTTCGGCGTTCAGAGCGATCAGGCAATTGGCAAACAGATCGTCACCGATGCGATCGGCTCCGTAAAAATCAAAAGCGGCCGATCCGGTTGGAACATAAACGACCCCACGGCGAGGATCGAGCGCCATCCCTGCCCAATTGTTCGCTGCGCCACTGGTCTTCCACGCATCCTTTGGCCAGGTTTCATAGCCGAATTCTCCGGGGTGCGGAATGGTGTGGAAGGACCAGCGCAGTTTGCCAGTGCGCACGTCGTAAGCGCGAATGTCGCCGGGAGGCGCCGGCAGCGTCTCCGGATTCCGGCCGCCGACGATGATCAGATCTTTGTAGACAATCCCGGGACTGGTCAGTGAAATCGATTGCAATCGAGGCTCGCGGCCCAGGTTTTCCTGAAGGTCAATGCGGCCATTGGTTCCGAAGGTTGGAATCGGCTTCCCTGTGGTGGCATCGAGCGCATAAAGGAAATTCATCACGCCGACGAGGATTCGTTTGTCCTCGCCGTTCGACCAGTAAGCCAGGCCGCGGTCCGGCTGCATTCCTTTGACGCCGGCATCGAAGTTCCACAACAATTTGCCCGTGGCCGCGTCGACGGCAAAAATCTTCTGCGTCGGAGTGATCCCGTAGAGCACTCTCCCGACAGCCAGCGGGCTGGTCTGCAACCCTCCCTGCTCGCCGGTGTCGTAGGTCCAGGCGACTTGAAGTTGCTTTACGTTCGACCGGTTGATCTGAGCGAGAGCCGAGTAGTGCCGGTTTTCGGGGGATCCGCCCCAGACCGGCCAGTCCTGCGCTGGGAGCGCGGACGAGGCTTGGGGATGCGCCCCGGCGGCGTGGGCAACGAAAATGATGATCGAAGCGAGCGCAACCAGAACACAAACAGCCCAAGGCCGAATTCGCATCCCGCCAATTTATAGCGTTTCAGCTTTCAGGTCCAAGTCTGTGGCGGCTACGACCACCAGGCGGCAGCCGGCTGCTCACGAATCACGATGCCATTCAGAAAACTCGCAGCTTTCGTCAGGCCCTCCGAGGGAGAGAGCAGACTGTCCTCGTGCTCAATCGAGATGACTGAATCGTAGCCAACCAGCCGTAGCGTCGAAATGAATGCGCTCCACCACTCGGCTCCGTGGCCATATCCACAAGTCCGGAAGATCCAGCTGCGATCGCGCTCTTGCGTATAAGGCTTGGTGTCGAGAACGCCAGTGCGAACGAGGTTGGCCGGATAGAGTTGCGTGTCTTTCGCATGCACGTGGAAGATCGAACTTCCCAGTACACGAATCGCTTCAACCGGATCAATGCTCTGCCAGAAAAGATGGCTGGGATCGTAGTTGCAGCCCACCTGATCTCCGGCAATCGAGCGCAACCGGAGCATCGTTTCCGGATTGTAGACCACAAATCCGGGATGCATTTCGACGGCAATCTTGACTCCGTGATCCGCGGCGAACCTGGCGTGCTCCCTCCAATAGGGCACGACCACCTCGTTCCATTGCCAGTCGAGAACCGTGCGAAAATCCGGAGGCCAGGGGCAGGTAATCCAATTCGGAGCCTTGGAAGTGGGCGAGTCGCCGGGACATCCGGAGAAATCGACCATGGTCGAAACGCCCAGCTTTTCGGCGAGGAGGATGGTCTTGCGGCTCACGTCGCGATGCTGTTGCGCGACGGTCTTGTCGGGATGCAGAGCATTGCCATGACAGCTGAGCGCGCTGATGCTGAATCCATGATCGGAGAGCATCTTCTTGAAATCCGCCAGAGCAGATGGATTGTCGAGCATGGAAAGCTTGCAGTGCGCATCGCCAACATAGTTTCCGGTAGCCAGTTCGACGGTGTTGATGTGGAGCGCGGCCAGGCGCTTCAGGACCGCCTCCAGCGGGAATTGCGACAGTAATGGAGTAAAAACGCCAACACGCATAGAGATCTGTTCTCCTCAAATGACCGGGACATTCTACCGCAGCCGAGTTATGGTACCTTTACGTCCGGCACTATTTGGGGGCAAAGTCTTGAGCGCTTCTGACTAGTCGCTCGACGAAGAGACCTTTGTGGGGGAGATTACTTGCGCCAAGCTCGAATATCTCTAGTTGTCTCGCTTTTTTTGATCGCAACAGCCGCCTTTAGCGCAGCACAAAATCAAGCCGCAGTTGATCCTTCCCTGCCGCCACCTCCCCGCGAGAAGAAGATTCATCTTAAGCACATTCTCGTGGTCAGCCAGACGAAGGGCTTTGAGCACGATTCCATTTCCGGCGGCATGGCCGCCATCTACAACATGGGTCATGACACTGGCCTATGGGAAGCCACGCTGCGGACGGATACCGAACTGATCACAAAGAAGACTCTGGATCGGAATGCAAAGAATCTCGACTACTTCGATGCCATCGTCTTTGTGAGCACTACGGGCGAGCTCGATCTCGACGATTCGCAAAAGAAAGACATGATGTCGTTCATCAAAGAGGATGGCAAGGGCTTTGTCGGCGTTCACGCCGCGCTCGACACCAATTACAAGTGGCCGGAATATGGAGAGATGATCGGCGGGTGGTTTGATCAGCATCCGTGGTCAACCTTTAATGCTCCGATCATTAATGAGGATCCCAGTTTTCCGGCGGTCCGCCATTTCCCTGCCGCATTCCTGAAGTACGACGAGATCTACCAGCCCAAGGAATGGTCGCGCGACAAAGTCCACGTGCTGCTGAGCCTCGATCCCGCCAAGCTAAACTACGAGAACAACCCGCGGGTCCATCGCACCGACCACGACTTCGCCGTGGCCTGGGACAAAATGTACGGCAAAGGCCGAGTCTTCTACTCGACGCTGGGCCACACTGAGGAATCCTGGAGCGATCCCGACATCCGCAAGATGTATTTCGAAGCGATCCGATGGGTGCTCGGAATGACCGAGGGCAGCACGGCATCTCACCCGCGCCCGTCAGGGACGGAGCACTGAGGCTGCCCATGAGTCTCCACGGTACGTATCTCCGTCTCGGTGTGCTCCTGACCTTTGGCTACTTCTTCGGTCAGGGAATTTCGGCGGCGCAGACTCCAGCCGACAAGGCGCAGCCGCCTAAAACGGCTCGCGCAGCTGCCGCGAAATCGTATCCTCCGGAACTGGTGCAGAAGGGGAAGACTCAGTTTCAACAAGACTGTTCTTTCTGCCATGGCCGCGACGCTCAGGGGGGCGAGAGCGGTCCGGATCTGACGCGGTCAAAGTTAGTTGCCGCCGATGTTAAAGGAGAAAAAATTGGCGTGGTCGTGCGCACCGGCCGCCTTGAAAAGGGGATGCCGCCTTTCGACCGCACCGATGACCAGATTGCGGCTCTGGCGGCGTTCATTCACACGCAGTGCGACAATGCCATGAGCGGAACAGGGATCCGGGGCGTCGGTGGCCGTAAGGGTGTGGATCCCTCAGATCTGCAGACGGGAAACGTCGAAGCTGGCAAGCAATATTTCAACGGAGCAGGTGGATGCGCCACGTGCCATTCGCCCACCGGCGATCTAGCTGGAATTGCGTCCCGGCTTCAAGGGCTCGAACTCGAAGAGCAGATGCTCTATCCCAGACACGCGAAATCAAAGGTCGCGGTAACGCTGGCTTCGGGCGAAGTCATATCGGGCACGCTCGCGTATCTGGACGAATTCACGGTTGGGCTCGTTGACTCCTCCGGTTCGTATCATTCCTGGCGCACCAAAGACGTGCAATATAAGGTCGATGCACCGGTGAACGCGCATGTCGATCTGTTCAGCAAGTACACAGACGACGACATCCACAATTTGATGGCTTATCTGCAAACTCTGCGTTAGCGGCCGGCATTGGCCTTGATTGCTGGGGAGTCTTCCATCATGAATTTTCTGCGGTCTACGTTCTTACTGGTCGGCACACTTGCAAGCCTTGGGCTCTCGCCAAGTCTCCTGGCGCAGGGCGTCAGCGAGCAAATGCTGGTGCACCCCCCGTCCGATAGTTGGCCTGGATATCACGGCGACTACTCTGGCCGCCGTCACAGCTCCCTCACTCAGGTCACTCCCGACAACGTAAAGAATCTTTCGCTGGCGTGGGCTTTTCAGACGAACCAGACGGCGTCCATCAAATCCTCTCCACTGCTGGTAGACGGAATTCTGTACTTCACCGTTCCTGAGAATGTGTGGGCTATCGATGCGCGCTCGGGGCATGAGATCTGGCACTATCGGCACCCCAAGAGTCCGGGCGTCCACATCGGGCATCGCGGCGTCGCCATGTACAAGGACAACCTTTACTTCCTCTCTCCTGATGCGCATCTTCTGTCCCTGAATGCAAAAGATGGCACAGTTCGCTGGAACGTGCAGATTGCAGATGTGAATAAAGGCTATTGGACGAGCATGGCGCCCCTAGTTGTCCGCAATCATGTACTCGTTGGCGTGTCAGGAGATTTCGACAATCTTAGCGGTTTCATCCGCGCTATCGATCCTGAGACTGGCGCAACGCAGTGGCAGTGGGATTCCAGTCCTCCGGCAGGAACGCCCAACCAAACCACCGGTGGAATGACGTGGATGACGGGCACCTACGATCCTGATCTGAACCTTCTCTACTGGGGGACGGGAAATCCGACACCGGTTCTGAATGGATCGACGCGACCGGGGGACGATCTTTACACCTGCTCGATCGTGGCGTTGAATCCTGACACGGGCAAGCTGGCTTGGGCCTTTCAGGTTTCTCCGCACGATACACACGATTGGGATGCCGTCGAGACTCCGGTCCTTGTCGATGGAGATTTTCACGGCAAGCCGAAGAAGATGCTCATTCAGACGTCACGAAACGGCTACTTCTTCGTTCTCGATCGCACGAACGGAAAGAATCTCTTGACGGTGCCTTATGGTCCGGTGAATTGGGCGCTTGGAGTCGACAAGGAGGGGCGTCCGATTCCGAATCCAGCGAAAGAGCCTGCGCCTGACGGACGCATCATTGCACCAGACGAAGGCGGATTGACGAACTATCGGTCCCCAAGCTTCGATACCAAGAATGGATTGTTCATCGTCGACGCGCATCCGAGCTGGAGCATCTACTTCGCGAAGCCCGCCGACGGAGTTTACGGATGGGCTGGCGCCGATTACGGCGTGTGGGGCAAAGGAGTGCTGGAAGCGATCGATTATCAGACAGGAACGACCCGCTGGAGCCATGAGTTAGGGCCGCGTGGCTCGGGAGCAGGCGTGCTGACGACTGATTCCGGCCTGACATTCTCCGGCGATGCAATGGGGAATTTTATCGCGATCGACTCGAGCAATGGCAAAACGCTGTGGCACGCTGGCTCTGGTTCAGAAATCGTCAGTTCTCCCACTACCTATGAGCTCGACGGACGCCAGTATGTGCTCATGAGCAGCGGCAGCGTGTTGTTTGCCTGGGCGATTCCGGAGCGGTGATCACCGAATGCTGATTGTCAGTGCTGACCCTCGCTGGTGTCTCACGGGCAGTTCGATGAACGACGCCTTCTGCGCTTCGCGATAGACCGTCCATGTGGGCGTTCCTTCTGCTGGACATCGTTGAAAAATGCTCGCGTCTTCTCCCGCCGGCGCCACCAGCCCTTTTTCAGGTTGTAGTTGATGAAATACTGCAGCGACATCTGGTTCACGTTCGCACCCCCCCGACCCCGCAACCGACCAGGTGTTGTTCACCAGCGCGCCAACGGTCCATGAGCCACGACCAAGGCCGCGTAAGCTGAACACCGCAGCGCCGCGAGTTCCATCGCGGCACGGCAGTGCGTAGTCTAGTAATCAAGACCTGCCCGATATTGCATTCTTCGACCGGATGAATGTGATTGGACAGTTGGATGACCTGTTGGTCCTGTTCTTCGGCATGAAGTTGCTTCGTAGGTTGACCCCTCTGCAGGTACTGGCAAAGTGCGAAACGCGAGCCAAAGGTCCTATCTTCTCCCCGCGCAGAGTTATCGGATGAGATCACTCCGCCGTAGTCGTAGAACGGAGGGTATTTCCGGCGGCATGACATTGCGACTTTTGAACTCATCCACGCATTATCAGGTTGACTGCCAGAATTGACAGGTTCTACCGGACAGACGATGTATGTAGGTTTGAGCATTGATGGGCGAACGTTAAGGTCAGCCGGAAAAGCATGCACCTGGCCTTCGCCGGAGGAACTATGAGCAACGATGCAGAACGAGTCAGACTAGAACAAGCTGGTGGAGCGAAAGTCCCCTGGAAAAAGTGGGGGCCGTATCTGAGCGAGCGCCAGTGGGGTACAGTTCGCGAAGACTACAGCCAGGATGGAAATGCCTGGGACTATTTCAGTCATGATCAGGCGCGATCCCGCGCGTATCACTGGGGTGAGGATGGACTGGCCGGCATCAGCGATGAAAAGCAGTTGCTATGCTTCAGCATCGCTCTGTGGAATGGTAAGGATCCGATACTCAAAGAGCGCCTCTTCGGATTAACAAACAGCGAGAGCAACCACGGTGAGGACGTCAAAGAGTATTACTTCTACCTGGATAGCACGCCGACCCACTCGTATATGAAGTATCTGTACAAGTATCCGCAAGCGGAGTTTCCCTACACCGATCTGATCGAAACCAGCAAGCTGCGCAATCGCGGTGACATGGAATATGAACTCCTGGACACAGGTATCTTCAACAGCGACCGGTACTTCGACGTATTTGTGGAGTATGCCAAGCGGTCGCCAGAAGACATTCTGATCCAGATCAGCGTGTGCAATCGCGGACCGGAAACTGCTTCGCTACAGGTCCTACCGACACTCTGGTTTCGCAACACATGGACATGGTGGGAGGGCACACCGAAGCCGATCCTGACGCAGGTACCCAGCGAGAAATCCGTGGCGGTAGCAGCCTCGCACAGCACTCTAGGCGAACGGTGGTGGTACTGCGAAGGGGACGTTCCGCTGCTGTTCACCGAGAATGAGACCAACAATGAACGGATTTTCGGCACCTCTAACCTGTCGCCATGGGTTAAAGACGGGATTGACAACTACGTAGTCCACGGGAAAAAGGACGCAGTCAATCCCGCTCGGAGCGGAACCAAGGCCGCAGCACAATATCGATTGAACGTAGGCCCAGGCCAAACCGCCACCATCCGGTTGCGGCTGAGTGACTTGGCACCTGGCGTCGTGAGCGATCCGTTCGAGAGCTTCGATGAAACCATGGAGGTCCGCCAGAGTGAGGCCGACGATTTCTATCGCGGTATCACGCCGGAGAGAGCCAGTGATGACGAGGCACTCGTCCTGCGACAGGCGATGGCGGGGATGTTGTGGAGCAAGCAGTATTTCGGCTTCGAGGTGAGCAAGTGGCTTCAGGAACATGGCGCGGACCCGTTGCGGCGGAATGCGCAACAAATGCGGAACAGCGAGTGGTTCCACATGGTGAATGATCACGTCATTTCGATGCCGGACAAGTGGGAATATCCCTGGTTTGCAGCGTGGGATTTGGCCTTCCAGGCCATCGCGCTCTCCGTGGTCGATGTGGATCTTGCGAAAGAACAGCTCGACTTGCTGTTGCAGGAATTTTTCCTGCACCCGACCGGTCAGATTCCTGCCTACGAGTGGAACTTCAGCGATGTCAACCCGCCCGTGCATGCGTGGGCATCGATCTTCTTGTACAGAAGGGAGCAGGGGCTCAAGGGCAAAGGCGATCTGGAGTTTCTCAAGCGGTCTTTTGCGAAGCTGATCGTGAACTTCACCTGGTGGGTGAATCGCAAAGATCGATTCGGCAAGAACCTCTTCGAAGGCGGATTTCTCGGACTCGACAACATTGGAGTATTCGATCGCAGTGCGCCGCTTCCCACTGGCGGTCATCTTGAGCAGGCCGATGGCACGGCGTGGGTATCCTTGTTTTGCCAGAACATGTTCGAAATCAGCTGCGAGTTGGCGGCGCACGACCCTTTCTTCGAAGACATGGCCATCAAATTCGCCGATCATTTTCTGTTGATTGCCCACGCGATGAATCAGATGGGGGCGAGTGGTATGTGGGATGAGGAGGATGGGTTCTACTACGACGTCTTGCGGCTTCCCGATGACAGTTCAACCCGGCTCAAAGTTCGCTCCATGGTCGGACTGTTACCGCTCTGCGCCACGACTATCATCGAACCCTCTCAGCGTGAACGTGTACCTCGTGTAACAAAGATTCTGAGAGAGCGCCTGCAACGCATGCCGGAACTGCGCGACAGCATTCATCCCACCGGTGTGGGGCATCTCGGGTACGCCGAGCGGGGTATCGTGGCGCTGGTGAATCCTCAGCGGTTGCGCCGCATTCTGACGTGCATGCTGGACGAGGGCGAATTCCTGAGTCCTTATGGAATCCGGGCGCTCTCCCGCTACCATGCCGAGCATCCTTACTTGTTCAACGTGAATGGCCAGGAATATCGCGTGAATTATCTCCCGGCAGAATCTGACACTGGTATGTTCGGGGGGAACTCCAACTGGAGGGGACCAGTATGGATGCCAGTGAATGTACTGCTGATCCGCGCCCTGTTGTCCTTCTACCTTTATTACGGCGACAGCTTCAAGATTGAGTGTCCGACAGGATCGGGCAACCTGATGAATCTGTTTGAGGTGGCCCGTGAGATTGCCAACCGGTTGACTAGAATCTTCTTGCGGGACACGTCTGGCCGGCGGCCGGTCTATGGAGGAACGGAGAAGTTTCAGACCGATCCCCAGTGGAAGGATTACATCTTGTTCTATGAGTACTTCCACGGAGACAACGGCGCCGGATTGGGAGCCAGTCACCAGACCGGCTGGACCGGTCTCGTCGGCGGCCTGATCGATCTTTTCGGTCGGATCGATGGAGCGCAGTATCTTAACGCCGGGAAAGCGGCTGTGTTTGCCAGACAAGAATCGACCGGGAAGAAGAAAGTCGCCTAAGCGGCTACGAGTGAGGAGCCTGGATTCATCATGCTAGTCGATTTCGGCAGAGCTTATTTGATTTTCCCTCGGAAGTTCTGGGAATCGCTCAGGCATCCGGCATCGGCTAGTGCTCGTGACGGCCACGATGTATCTGCAGGTCACACGCAGGCAAAAACCTGAAGCCGAGACGGTCGCTCGGGATATGAAGGACCTCGTTCCCCGCATATCCTTACTGCACACGCCGTAACCTGACCGCGCGCAAACGAGAATGGTTCGGCATCTCTAAGTATGTAGACGATGAGCGCGGGGTCTTCACAAGGGCTGATGAGGGCTGTCAGAATTAGCAGTTCTCCCTTTCTTTGCCTAATGGTCTGGTTAAAGCCCCACACCAGGTGCGCGCGAGCGCGATCGCACCGACAGCATGTGGGATTCCTGGCTCAACGTTGCGACGAATTCTCGACTGCTTTCAAAACCATTGAGACTGCGATTCCCCTGACGCCGGTCCTATCCAGGCGATTCGTCGAGCGTTGCAAGTCTTAAGGGCAGTAGGCATGGCCGTATGGGCCGAACGTCGTTTCTCAGTCGTTTCCGCCTACCGTGCGCCAGATCGATCCAAAATGTGGAGCATAAAATGACGAATTATCTTTTCAGGGTTCGAATTGAGAAACGATTTTGCAATGTGCTTTCCTTTTTCATACTTTTTCTCTGCTCGCCGGCGCAGGCCAAGCGGAACGACTTAGTGATTATGAAGAACGGGGATCCTCTCACTGGAGAAGTAAAGAAGTTGGAGCAAGGAGTCTTGTATGTCGATCTCGTGTACGTATCGGGCTCGGTTGGCTTGGACTGGTTGCAGGTCGAGCGAGTCCAGAGTACTGGGGGATTTCAGGTCGTCCTGAAAGATGGTGAGCGGGTGGCGGGCACAATCGAAAAGAAGACGACAGCGGAAGCACCAGACAAGGACTTTACAGTTCATGCCCCGCAGGGTGAGGTGCGCGCCGCAGCTCCGGATGTGGTCACCGTCGAGTCGCAAAAGCAAAGCTTCTGGCGCCAGCTAACCGGTGCGATCGACCTCGGATACAACTTCAGTAGCGGCAATAGCCAGACGTCATTGAGCGCAGACGCAAATGCCAAATACCTCACTCCAAAATGGATCACTGGCGCCAGCATTGATTCTTCCTTCAGTGGCCAATCCGGCGGCTCCAAGTCGAATCTGTTTGAACTGCAGACGCTTGACGGGCGATTTCTGAACCGGAATTCGTTCCTCATGGGGTTAGGAGACTTCCTGCACAGCTCACAACAGGATCTTTCTCTCCGAACAACGCTCGGAGGAGGATATGGGAGATATCTGATTCGTACAAATCGCAATACTCTCGCCTGGTTAGGGGGTGTGGTCTACACTCATGAAAATTTCGAGTCCTCTGACCAACCTGCTGACCAAAACATGGAAGCGTTGCTCGGCCTTCAGTATCAGATGTTTCATTTTGACCGTTATAGCCTGGCGTCCCAAGTCCTGGTTTACCCGGGGTTAACCGATGCCCCCCGTCTCCGCACGACCACCAAGACAACCTTTAGTCTCAAGCTGGTGAACAATTTTCATGTCGATTTTTCGTTCTTGGACAATTTCGATAGCAGTCCGCCCTTCAACGCGAAACGAAACGAACTCAGCATTAGCAACACCCTGGGGTGGACATTCTAAGCTTCCACCGGAAGCGCTTAAGCAACCCTCTTGCGGCGTTATGCGGAAATCGACTTGACTCCGACCGGCGTTCTCATGGCAGGCCATTTCACTCAAGTCACCGGTCAAGGCCAGATGAGTGTGATCGCGATGTTGGAGCCACTCGGGACTGCATCGGGCGACTAGTGCCCGCACTGGCAGAGTTCTCAGCTGACGACGGTTGTTGCAACTTCGAGAATCAGGTGGGCAATAATTCGCTACCCTCTCAGGTCTGGAGCCGACAATGAACTGGAAACGGCCTCTTGAACTATTCTTGGAAGCGGCGCTCGGGATCTTGTTTTTTGACATAATCCTGAAGGCCGTCAAAGAAAAATAGCGTCATGGCGTCCTTGGGCTTCCGGCCCAAACTACTATTCCATTGCGACACTCACAGTGCATCAACACGCGATAGGGGGCTGATTCGCCGACTGAGCGAGACCATCCTCTAACCTCGGATGTCTCTCTCCGGCGTCTCGGTTCGGAAAAATGGAAGTGAGCTGAATGATAGTGGAACCGCGGGAAGGGCGAGCCAACCGACGATAAAATGGCCGACGAAGTCAAATCAGATTCACGCGATGGCCGCCGATACTGGCTACCGTGAGCACGAGCGCCATCAGCACATTTAAAAGCGCCGCCGATCACAGAAGAGCGGGGCTGAGACCAACGAGTAGACGCCTAGAGAGACTCGCCCCAGCGCCGCGTGGAGAATCTTTCCGGCAGGTGGGAGACAAGAGAGAGTCGGAGCGCGGGATTCAAATAGAGGAATGCCCCCGGATGCATCGCTCGGCTTTGGGCCACTTCGAACCCAACTTGTTCGTTTTTCGAAACAAATCTGGTCGGTCTTAATTCTTCTGACTCGTCGCCGTAGACGCAGTGACTTGCTCCGTAGATACAACATGATAGAGACTCAATCGACCACTCGAGCTATCCTCCATGTTCCAAATTCCGTAAAATCTAAAATTGTTCTTGCGTTCAGGGACATTTCCCGCTAAAAAGACTGCACTTTAGCCTTGGACAGCCCCTGCGCCTGCCGTCCGACAACTCTCGTTTTTCTCCATGTGCTTGGCGAAATGTGCTCGTTCGCAGATATCCAACGAAAGACTCATGGTTGAGAGTGTCAAGCTAGCACCAGTCTCGTGGAAATTTCGCTCACGACCACAACATTGGTTTTTCGTGGGTAAAGTTCGAGAGGACGAAAAGCCCGCGACCAGCAGCCGCGGGCTGGGGAAGCGCCGGTTCAGAAGTATATTTTGGCGCCAAGTTGGACGACGCGAAAACCTCCGGGCCCCGTGTTGGGAGTGGCTGCCTTCATCCCGAAATTGCTGTTTTTCACAATCGAGATCGGCGTGCTCGGAGAAGAATATTCCCAAGGTCCATTCACACTGTATCCATAGTTTTGGTTGGAGTTTTGGTTGGTGAAATTCGGATGATTGAAGGCATTAAACGCCTCCAGCCGAAGTTGCAGATAGCGCGCTTCATTTTTGCCGAGGGGTAGATTCTTGAACAGGGACATATCCCAGTTCTGGATTCCTCCGTAGCGCAAAATGTCGCGGGTACCGCGCTGCGGGAATCCTACGGCCGGAAGAACCGGGTTCCCCTGCCTGTCCGCGGTGTAGTAGAAGGGAATATTTCCCCACATATTCGAACCATCCAGGCTGCCGGAGGGGAATGAATAATTGTTGTTCAAATCCACCGGTGCACCACTGATGAACTGTGTTATTCCGCTGAACTGGAAATTGTCTGTCACGTAGGCAAGCCACCTTGGCCCACCGAAATGCTTGGTGAGGTTAGGGAGGTCGTAGACATAGTTGGCGGCGAAAACCTGGGTGTTGTCCCACGGTGCGGCCCGATAGTCAAGATTCTGGTTCACCGGATTCTGTTCGTCCCCATCATCGCTGGCAGTGACCATCGACTTCGACCATGTGTAAGCCGCGCCGAATGTCAGCCCTTTGCTGAAGCGGCGCTGCAACGACGCCTGCAGAGAGTTGTAGTTCGAGTTGCCATTGAACTCGAGATAAGGAATCTGGCCGTATCCTTTGAAAGGAACCAGGTAGGCATTGGTATACGACGCCCATCCCTTCGCGCACCACCCGTTAAAATCGTAGCCCGCAGCTTGATAGGCGGGATCCATGTTGGGCTGAACCGCAGGGACCGGTCCGCCGTTCCACAACGAGCAGTTCGGATCTTGATTCGCGCGCTGGAAGGCTGCGCCATAAGGAACGGCGTTGATATTGCGTGAAGTGACGAGGTGGCGACCCAAGGTTCCGACGTAGGCTAAATCGAGCGTTGTGCCTCGGCCAATCGCGTGCTGCAAACCCAGACTGTAGCTGTACACGGTTGGCACCTTGCCATTCGGGGCGGCGCCAATAATGCTGCCATCACCTTGCACCGGGCTTTCCGCCGAGGACGTCGATAGGGTCGGCAGATTGACGATGTTGTTGCCGGACACTGATGGCGTCTGCACAAGGGCCGGGTTGTTAAACACGGTATTAAAGATCAGGTTGCCTTGGGTGCGGTCGTGAGTCATTCCGAACCCACCGCGAAGAACGGTCTTCTGGTGACCGAGCAGATCGTAGGCAAAGCCGAAGCGCGGTTCCGCCATGATGCCGCGGCTATCCCATCCACCGGCAGGAAGTTGATGACTCTTCGTGTACTGCATGCCGTTCAGTGGGTTTCCGCCATCGGCATTAATGATTGCGCCGCTTCCGTAATCGATGGTAACGGCCTGCTTAGGATCGTATGCTGCGGGATTAAAGAGGGCTACCTGGTTCTTCGCGTCGTATTGAGGCGGAATCCAAGCAAACCTCATCCCATAGTCCAGAGTCAGCCGTGAAGAAGCTTTCCACGTGTCTTGCACGTAGAACTCGAACTGGTTGTAGCGGAAGTAACCGGTGGGGCGGGCAGTGGACTGGTCGAAGCTCTGGAAATCGCCAAGCAGAGCGCTGGCCAGCGGATCGCCGAGTTGGCACGCGCTTGTACCTGGGCAGGTGCCTGCGCTTGAGCCAGTGTCGCCAAAGCTGAACTGACCATTGACGTTGCCCCATGAGATCTGGTCTTTGCGGCTACGCTGATAAAAGATGCCTGCCTTGAAAGTATGCACGCCGCGGACCCAAGTCAGGTTGTCGTTCACATTAATCGTTGTATTGGCTTGTTTCCAGGGAGTGGCTCCGAGGTACGGGCCTTGGAAATTGACGTTGTTCAAGCCACTGAAGCTCATATCGGGTATTGCCTGATCCTGACTGACGGGATAGAGCAGCGGCAGCGTGATGCCATTCGCGCCGCGGGAGATGTTGCCGTTATTCCCCTGCGCCAGAGTGAGCGTATGGCTCGGCCCAATCGAGAACTCGTTCAGAACTGTGTTCGTGATTGTGCTGACCAGATTTGCCGATAGATTCCAGCCGGGATGGTTTTGGGTGCAGCCGCCGACGAAAGTCGTACCAGATGCACAGGCAAAAATTCCAAACGGTCCGGGAAACGGCGTGAAGGGTGAAGAGTCCGTTTCTGAATTGTGAATGTAGCGCCCGAAGATACGGTTTTTGCTATTGATCTGAAAATCCACCCGGACAATGTCTTCACGGCGCGGCGCATGGCCGGAAAGAGATTGAGAATAGTTGTAATTCAATCCGTTCGAGCCGAAGCCTGGGACATTCGGCAATGGAAACAGGTTCAGCATTTTTTCCATCTGCTGGAAAACTGCCTGCTGGGCCGTGGACAGCTGCGTGGAATCGATTTTACTGTTCGTGATTCCAGGTCCTGCAATTACGATCTTCTGTCCGTTGCCGTCCACTGATTGGGAAAAGTCGCCGGTCCGCTCAAGGGCCGTCGGCGTGTAGAACTGCGCCAAGGCCAGCGGCACTAGCTGGCGGTAAAACTCCTGGCTCCAAAAGACGAAGAGTTTGTCTTTCTTGATCGGACCGCCAATCTGGTAGCCAAAATAGTTGTAGCGATAGATCTCAGGCTTATTGGGTTGGCCATTCGTTATTTGGTTCAGCTTGTTGAAATACTCGTTAGCATTCAAGCTGTCATTGCGATGGAAGAAACGGCCGTCTCCGTGCCACTGATTCGTGCCGCCCTTGGTAGTGAGGGCGATCTGTCCTCCGGCCGCCTTGCCGTACTCCGCCTGGTAGTTCGAAGTCAGGACCTTCACATCTTCGATCGCATCAGGGTTAATGGTGACGTGGGTTCCGCCGTTGTTTCCAGTGTCTACGTTTGACGCTCCATCGATGGTGAATTCGTGCTCATTCGATCGCGTGCCGTTGATGTTGTAAGAATCGAGTCCACCCGTGCCTGACTGGTGAGCATCAAGACTGCCGGCAACACCAGGGATGAGCTTCAAGTAATCGAGGACGTTACGGCCATTCAGTGCTATGTCGTTCAGTTGCTTGCTGGTAATGAGGTCGGAACGCTCGCCGGAGTTCGATTGCAGCTGCATTTGTGCGGCATCGGCGGTGACGGTGACCGATTCGGTGCTGGAGCCAACGTTCAGGACGTATTCCCCGGCATTTAACTTGTCACCGGCATTCAGCACGATGTTCTGCGCTTCGAGCCGTTGAAAACCCTGCGCCTCCACACGGATGATGTACGTGGCCGGGGGCATATCCGGAACGACAAAATCTCCCGTGGAATTCGTGGTAACAACTCGCTGGCTCCCAATGTCAGGACTCACCACAGTCACTCTCGCATTGGCGACGTAAGCTCCGGTTGAATCCTTGACACGGCCAAGAATTGTGCCAGAGGTGATCTGGGCGAAAACGGTAGCCGAGATGAGAATCAGGGCAAATAGCACTACGACCTTTTCAACAGCAGACTGCTTCATGGCAGTGTCTCCTTGGACCGAGTACGCGACGGGGCGCTTGATAGATCTCAATTCCTGTGTCGAAACAACGTTTACCTTTTTGAATCTCGGTGGCGAAAGCCCCTCCGCACACTCCGACGCGGAGGATGCAAATCAGGAACACACCGATTTTACGAACCTAGCAGTTTAGGCAGGAAAAAGCCTACTGTCAGCTATACAGTTAGGGGAGCGAAGGCATACTACTTCCGTATAGGTCTAATCCAGCGAGATGATGCCGCGTTGCAGGGCAGCAGTCGCGGCCTCCGTCCGGTCTTTCACCTCGAGTTTCTCAAGGACGTGGCTCACGTGCAGCTTGACCGTCACTTCGGCGATGCTGAGTGCGGCCGCGATCTCTTTGTTCCCGAAGCCCTTGGCGACCAAACGCAGCACTTCCAGTTCACGGCCAGTGAGGGATTTGTGGGACAACCGAGCGGCCAGCGCTGGAGCAACCGTGGGATCGACGTAGCGGCCACCCGCATGTACTTCTCGGATCGCGCGTAAGAGTTCTTCCCGCATGGCGCTCTTCGTGATGTAGCCGCGAGCACCCAACTGCAGCGACCGGTAGACTTCTTCTTCTCCGCAATGAGTCGAAAGCATCAATACCCGCGCATCCGGATATTCGCGAAGCAATGCAGCCGTAGTTTCCACTCCGCTCACACCGGGCAGACGCACGTCCATGATGACCAAGGTCGGATGCTGCGCGCGAAATGCCACCATGGCGGCCTGGCTATTGGCCGCTTCGGCAACAACCTGCATGTCGGCTTCCGCATTGAGCGAGGCCGACAGGCCCATGCGCACCATAAAGTGATCGTCAACGACCAGAATACGTATTGGCTTTGGGGGCTTCAGCATCGGCGTAGACGAGTACATCCACCGCAACCACGGTTCCCTTTCCCGGCACACTATCGATGCGCAAAGAAGATCCCATGGATTGCGCCCGTTCTTTCATATCGAGCAACCCGAAGTGGCCCGGTGGGGTTCGCGAAGCGTCAAACCCAGTGCCGTCATCGGTGACCCGCAGGTGAATCCTTTGCTGATCGTAGTGCAGTTCGACTGCGATACTTTGCGCGTGACCGTGATGCCAGGCGTTCGCCACCGCCTCTTGCGCGATCCGCAGCAAGCTCATTTCGGTCGACGAAGATAGTCGGGACGGCTGACCCTGAACAGAGATCTCGACCTTAGCACGGTCCGGAGGGACTAGAGGCCGGAGAGTCTGCGTCATGGCCTCCACCAGATCTCCGTGCTCGAGCAAATGACAACGCAAGTCCCACACCGAGCGGCGCGCTTCAAGCATGCTGTGCCGGCTCATTTGTCGAGCGGCATCGACGGCATCCTTAGCTACCTCCGGTGCTTGCTGGAAACAATCTGCGGCCAGATCGAGTTGCATAGTGATTCCCGCCAATTCCTGCTCGATCGTGTCGTGGATTTCCCGCGCAATCCGGTTGCGTTCCTCGATAACGCCAGAACGCTGCAGTCGTTGCCGAAAGATCGCCATCTGGTTTCGCCAACGTTTGCTGAGCACCGCAAACCAAGCCAGCACCAACAACAGGATCCCGACTGTGACCCCCAGGAGCCACGCTGTATGACGGAAATTCCACCAGGACGGCGTATGCACAACCGCCACATCCTTTGAGGATCGCAGCAAGATGTGAAACGACTGAGGCAACGCCCACAGGCCGCCACTGCGTACGAGGCAGATCCCAACGATTTTCAAATCTGCATTAATTGGAATCGACGACAAACTGCCCGTTTGGGAAGACGGCAGGGTGGCCTCAAACACATTTTCGCCTGTTCGAAGTAGCATGCGAAACTCGCCGAGTTGGAGGTACCGATCGACAAGCGTCGCCTCCGTCACTACGAGCGCGCCGTCATACTGTTCCCACGGAGAATCGAGCCCTAGCGGGAGTGGCTGGGGTGGACCGGAATGGCCGACCCGATGAAAAACGGCATCGGCCAGAACTGGAGCTGATTCACCCATGGCCGGGAATCCAAGCACATCAATCTCGTCTCCCGGCTGAAGAACCGTATCCTGTTGTGTCAAGACGCGCAGACCATCTCTGCCGGACTGCAAAAATAAAGAACTGCCCGGTTGCTGATACGAGACAACTCCATGAACCCGCACGCGGTGCCGTGTGCCGGTTCCGGGTGAAAAACGTAGCAACGCAGAAATTGGTACCTGGGGAGCCGGCGACTGCACTTTGATGTAGCTCAACTGGGGCACATAGAAAAGAATGCCACTAAGCTGGCGCTGACTGGTGTACCGGCTACCGCATACGCCTTCGATCAACACCTCACTGTCTATCAGATAGGAAAAATCCCGAGCATGTTCCAAGGGCACACGAGCGCTGAATTCCCCTGCACCGGATACGACTCGCAGTGCCAGGACCGTCTCCGGCCAGGAAACGCGGTCAATGGAAGCGGATGTGACGATTCCTCGTACTTGCACCCACTGGCTGTCGAGTTGGCCGTCGGCAAGCTCGGCAAATGTGTAGGTTCGAGCTTTAGGCGGGGAACCTTTACCAACAACCCGCGTCTCCAGTTCCCGGATCACTGGCGCGAACTTCCCAGGTCCAGTGACGCCGTCGAGCTCCACTATGTCACCAACGTGGTGCGCGAACCGCTTCGAAGTGTTTCCTTCTACGTAAATACCCGCAGTCTTATCCTGAACAAAGAAATCGGGCTCGGGAACGTTGTTGGTGATCACACCGTGTATGTGCACACGAAGCCCAGCGACCGCTTCTTCCGGCGCCAGACCGCGGACCTGCTCAGCGCTGGTGAGCGTTCGCGGTATAGAAAGTGCGGATTGAGCTTGTGTCGCACTCGCCACCACCAGGCAGAAAATAAGCACAAAAGATACCTGCTGTAAGCGCAGGTTAGACTGCGCGGGCCCTCGCCCGCGATTTTGCGCCGCTTGCGGAAAGTGACATTTCGCAATCAATCTGCTCTTCCGCGCCACGAGGTCATTACCAGCCAATATTGGGAATTTACGGTGCTTCGCCGCAGTGCTGAAATGCAGATTGTACCTTGAAACTGCAACCTCTGAGAGGACCTCACAAATGGCGACTTCTGGCCCCTCAATTGTGCGTCGTTAAACTTCCGAGTCGCTCGTCAAGCACTTCCAGTGAGTGGAGGGGTACGGTCGCAAAGCCCAATGGTCGCGAGCGAGGATACGCGCGAGACTCCTCGCGCGGCGTGGAAATGCAACGCGTCGGAATTGTGGCCACACGGGCCACGAGGACCAACAACGCGCCAGGCGATACAGCCTCATCCGGAATGCTTCGATAATTAGCCCGCAAATGCCTCTCGCCCCCGGCTCAAAGCTTGGCCCTTACGAGATCCTCGCCGCCCTCGGCGCGGGAGGCATGGGAGAAGTCTATCGCGCCCGCGATAAGCACGGCTTTGAATTGAGGCGCCACCATGATGCTGGAGTAGACAATCTACTGCCATGCGAGTAGAATGTCTACATCCATGAACGAGAAAGATCAGTATAAAAACCGAATTGAGCTGCTGCAGGGAACACTCGACATGCTCATTCTGCAGACCCTGCAATGGGGACCACAGCATGGATATGGCATTGTCCAGGCATTGCGTTTGCAAACCGGGGATGTGCTTCAGGTGGAGACCGGATCACTGTATCCGGCTCTCCATCGATTGGAGCGTCAGGGCTGGGTGCAGTCTGAATGGAAGCAATCAGAGAGCAAGCAAAAAGCCCGATACTACCGAATCACAGCCAAGGGGAAAAAGCAGTTGGCCAGGGATCTGGGCCGATGGGAGCGGATTGTCGAAGCGATTGGGGCGGTGATGTACGTCAAGCCGAAGGAGAGTGAGTCGTGAAATGGTTTTCGAACTTCGGTCTTCAGCGGCGAAACCGCGAATTGCAGGAAGAGATCGATGCTCACCTGCAGATGGCAATTGCAGATCGAGTGGAGCGAGGCGAGGCGGAAGAGACGGCGCGACAAGCGGCAGCCCGGGAGTTTGGAAACGTTCTTCTGGTGCAGGATGTGACGCGCCAGATGTGGGGCGGAGGCTGGTTTGAACAACTCGGCCGGGATGTCCGTTACGCGTTACGGCAACTGCGCAAGAGCCCCGGTTTTACGATCACAGCGACGGCGATGCTGGCCGTAGCTATCTGCGCCAACAGCACCGTATTCAGTTGGATCGACGGCACCATGTTGCGTCCGATTCCTGGCGCGCGGGACACGGACGACCTTGTGAGCCTACAGCGGGGGGAACGGAACTTCTCTCCGACTCCGCCCTTCTCGTATCTCGACTATCGCGATCTGCGCGAGCAGAACCACACCTTCACCGGGATACTTGCCTATCATCACGATTGGATCACGCTGACCGGCGGCGCACAGCCCGAGCGTGTCTACATTGCGAACGTGTCGGCGAACTATTTCGATGTGCTCGGCATCAAGCCGATGCTGGGTCGCTTCTTTCTGTCTGAAGAAGAGACGCGTCCAGCCATTCCCAGCGTGGTCCTGAGTTATTCGCTTTGGAAGACGCGTTATGCCGAAGACTCGGCAATTGTGGGCAAATCGATCGAGATTGCCCGGCATCCTGTAACCGTGATCGGCGTGGCGCCGAAGGGGGTTGTCGGAGCAATGCCCGGGATCCGCGAAGATCTGTGGGTAACGCTCGACCCCCTCGGGACGGATGAGTGGCGGATGACGCATCGCAGTGGTGCTGCGGTCTGGCTGAACGTAATAGGAAGATTGCGGCCCGGCGTGAGCCGTGGCCAGGCAGCCCAGGACCTCGACACCTTGATGCACAATATTGTGGCGGCGTATCCGAACGATCATCTGGGAGCGAACCAGATCACGCTGGATCCGATGTGGCGCTCGCCATTCGGCGCCAACGGATACATGGCGGCCACGCTGCCCGTTCTGCTGGCCTTCGCCGCTCTGGTGCTGTTGCTGACCTGCGCGAACGTGGCAACGCTCACGCTGGTGCGGTTTGTATCCCGGCGGCGTGAGCTTGCGATCCGGCAGTCGCTCGGGGCGAATCGTATTCAACTGGTGTGGCAGATGGTGCTCGAGGGCATGGTGCTTTCCATCGTCGCAGGTGCCGTGGCCCTTGTGTTGACATCGTGGACATCGAAGACATTCGCATGGTTCTTTCCGGCGAACTCGAATCCCGTCATACTCAACGGGAGCATGGACGATAAGGTGGTAGTCGGCATTGCGGTGTCTTCTCTATTGGCCGGCATGCTATGCGGCGCTCTTCCCGCTTGGCGTTCGTCGCACGCGCCGGCCATTGAGGTACTGAAGGCAGAGTCTGCAAGCATCTCCGGCGGCTCACGCAACCGGAAATTGCTCAGCGGGCTGGTAGTGGCGCAAATCGCGCTTTCACTTCCTCTGCTGATCTGCTCCGGGCTATTTCTGCGAACACTGCGGAATCTCGCCAGCGCGAATCCAGGATTTGAGCAGGATCACATTCTCACTGCGTCCGTGGGGCTGAATATTGTCGGCTACAGCCACGACGAGGTACAGGTGATCCGTCACAAGATACTTGATCGCGTGTCGGCATTGCCCGGTGTGAAGGTTGCGTCTTTTACGGACTGGATTCCGATGACCCTGAGCCACAAGGGCGAGGATGCGTATCCGGAAGGGTATGTGCCGCACCCCCATGAATCTTTGCAGGTGTACCACGCCGAGGTGTCCCCGCGGTATTTCGAATCCCTTCATATACCCATTTTGGAAGGACGCGAGTTTACACCGGATGACGATGAAAAGGCCCCGAGGGTACTCATCGTGGATCAGACCGCGGCGAGGCGCTACTGGCCAGGACAGGATCCGCTGGGAAAGAATCTCAGGATCTGGGGCCGCCGTTTCACGGTTGTCGGCGTCGCGAGAAATTCGACACATATGTTAGTGAATGAGTCACCGGAGCCTATGGTGTATATGAGCTTTTTCCAGCAGGGCTACGAGACGATAGTGCAGGTGGAGACCGAGGGAAATCCGGTCGACCTTGCGCCAGCGGTGGAGAACGCCATCCACGAAATCGATACACGGCTGCCGGTTTTCGACGTGCGTCCCATGCGAGAGAGTACCCAGATGGCGAGCAGTTTCGCTGTCATACAGAGCGCCCTGGCGGGCATGTTCGCGCTGATCGGGCTGGTTCTTGCAGTAACCGGGATCTACGGAGTCGTGGCATATCGAACCCAAATGCGAACCCACGAGATCGGAGTACGAATGGCTCTGGGCGCTTCGCGCGTCGATGTGCTGAGACTCGTGCTGTCGCAGGGAGTGTGGCTCACAGGCGTGGGGCTGGCGCTGGGATTGGCGTTTGCATTGGGACTGACACGTCTCATCGCGCGGCTGTTGTACGGAATCGGAGCCAACGATCCGGTCACCGTTGCTTCCGTCGTCACGCTCCTGGGAGCAATGTCATTGCTAGCATGCTACCTTCCCGCACATCGAGCGATGCGCCGGAACCCCGTGACCGCAATTCGCGAATTGTAAGCTGCAGTTCAGATTCGACGCGAATTGCGTGAATTAATCTGGCTCTCTACCCTTGTTCGGCGATGCACAAGCGGACGCATCTACCCGGGTCTGCAAAATTCCTTCTTTGCCACTCGCCCGCTCGAAGTCCTGCCAGATCAGCTCCACAGAATCGACAGGGGGCAGCAACTCCACCGGCTGGTTTCGGATCAGGCGCAGGAAGCGCTGCTGCGGCGTCGTGAACAACCGCCGGGCTGCAGCATCGGTCTCCGCCACAATCACCTGCACTGCTACCATGAAGTACGGCTTCCTCAGTACTTCGCTTGGGCGGAATTCCTCGCGGTATAGCTTAGCCGCCGCGTACAGGTGTTCAGGAGCAAAGTGCGCCGCAAATGCAAACGGCAAGCCCTGCATTCCTGCCAGTTGCGCACTAAAGACGCTCGATCCAAGCAGCGTGATCGGCACATTGCTTCCCTGGCCGGGAATTGCTCTCACTACTTGTCCGGGTCGCTCCGGCCCTAGGTATGCGCGCAGTTCGTCGAGCAGGGCTGGGAAGTCGTCACCACTCTGCTTCAAATCCCTTCGAAGCGCTCTCATCGTTTGCTGGTCGCCACCCGGAGCACGTCCCAGCCCCAGATCGATTCGCCCCGGATAGAGTGCTTCCAGCGTCCCAAATTGTTCGGCGACCACCAGTGGTGCATGGTTTGGCAGCATCACTCCGCGACTGCCTACGCGAATCGTCTTCGTCGCTGCCGCCACATGCCCAATCGGGAACGGCGTTGCTGAGCAAGCTAATCCCGGAATCGAGTGATGCTCCGCCAGCCAGTAGCGCTCGTATCCCCATTGCTCCACGTGCTGCGCCAGACCTACCGACCGTGCAATTGCGCGGCCCGCGGGCTCACCGGGTTGCAGGCCCACAAGATCAACTACTGAAACAGCCAATCCGTTACGCATGGTTGCTTAGATGAATCAGCCGGGAAAGCGATGCGAGTGTGAGGCCAGAGCGCAACTCCCAGCGCCGGGCCAATTTTGGTGAAGAAAGGGTCCTACACAACTCCGGCGAATACGTCTCGTCCGGTAATTTGTGACACATAAGCCACGCCTCGGCCGTCCCACGATTAGGACGGGCATTGGATCATCCGGCTCGATTGCCTAACGTCGCGCTTAGTCCGTACAACAGTGGAAGATAAATAATCGAGGCCATCAGCAGGCAGCGTGCAGCAGCTCTAGAACGCTGAACCACAAATTCCAACCCGAAGTACAGGAACCCTTCGCCCAGCAGTATCGCGGCACAATAGAAAATCGCCGCGTACCGTGTCGGAGACTGCATGATGCTGATAGCTACTAGAGTAAGGAGCGGCAATAGAGTTATAAGAATCACGAAAGGAACTCTCACATTGCCCTCGGGCAAAACCAAATAGCCTACGCGGTCATAGTCTTCGCGGTACATCCATGCGATTGCCATGAAATGTGGAAACTGCCACAGAAAAAGAATGGAATACAGCATCCCCGCCTCGACGCTCAATCGCCCGGAGGCTGCGGCCCAACCAATGAGTGGCGGCATGGCACTCGGAAAAGCCCCGACGAGAACGCACAATGGGGTTTTTCGCTTCAGCGGGGCGTATACGAACAGATAGGTCAGCAACGTCAAAGTTGCGAGCACACTCGCGAGCAGGTTTACAGCCAGCGCAAGATAGATGCTGCCAGTCACCGCCAATGCTGTTCCGAAAGTTAAGACTGCAGACGGTGTAAGACGGCCGGCGGCGGCGGGACGCCGGGCAGTTCGGCGCATTTGCGCGTCGAACTTTCGTTCGAGGTATTGGTTTAGCGCCCCGGTCCCGCTTGCTACCAGCAACGTTCCGAGCAAAGTGCTGAATAGCCCTGCGAATGAAAATCGCCCAGTACTTGCCGGAGCCAGATAGAATCCTACAAAGGTTGTGATCAAGATCAGGAAGTTGACTTCTGGCTTCGTGAGTGACCAGTAGTCTGAGAGCAGCGTGGTTCCTCCCAAATAGCGCTCTTGCATTGGAGTGGAAGAAGACTCCGTAATTGCGGACTGCTGTGACATTTCAGATCGCCTCGATCCTGTGCGGATCCGTGTTCCGAACCGCAATGGGTCGCGAGTCGAATTGCGGAACCGCCAAGTCTTCTGATCGATGGGGTGAGAGTAGATCGGGCGAGACTAAACGCGCGGTGAAAACTCCCCCCGCGATCAAGTAGACTACAGTGACGCAAGTCCACATCAACGCGCCTGCGCATTGCTGGTCTTCGAGAGCAGAGAGGCCAACGGAGTGTGCAGAAGACAAAAGGACTGGGTAAACCACACGGTCACAAAAAACGAGAAATCCGGAAAGGATGTCACACGGTAGTGTCGCCAGAAACAGATATAAGAGTATCGACGACTCCGGCCATTTCGAGTTGTTCCGCGAAGGCTCAATCACTGGCCACCAGAAAAGAAATCCCGTCGCGAGAAACGATGCTTGTTCGATCCCATGCCAAGTCTGCGATTGCAAGCCGAGCATGAATATCGAAGGAATATGCCATACAACTAAGGCGCCTGTCGCGGCAAACCAGCCCACTGCCGGGTGCAAAAGCATGCTCCCCAGTCCCAACTCGAATACGCTCAGGCACAGGACGAACTGACCGCCGCGATCGGCGAAACGTCAAAGTGAGTGCGCTCGAGACAAGTACACCTCCGGAGTGCGGAACGGGCTCGCGTTCTCCAAGTTCAGGTGAACTCTGTTAGCCTTCATCCGCACCAACTGATCATTGAAAGGGCAACATGGTGGACCACGTCTTTCTCACAGTGAGCGATATCGAACTTTCGACATCGTTTTACGAACGGTCTCTCGCTCCTCTCCGGATCAAGGAGCGCTTTGATTACGACGGGAAGAACGGGCCGCCCGGCCATCCTGATCTCAAAGGGTTTGGTTCGAAAGGTCGCTTGTACTTGTGGCTACGCAAGGGTAGTGCAGATAGCCATGCGGCGCATATCGGCTTCGTCGCAAACAGCCGGAAACAGGTCGACGCGGCCTACCGCGCGGCGCTAGCGGCAGGAGCCACTGGCAATGGTGCACCCGGCGTCAGGCTCTACTACAGTCCACGCTATCATGCTGCCAATATTTTGGATCCTGACGGTTACAGCATCGAATTCGTTTACAAGAACTGGCAACACTGACGGTATCTGCGATGAGTCTCGGTAAGTCACGTCGTTCTGAATGGCTGACCGCAACAGCAGGGTGAGACGTCGAACGGTCTTGCAACAGCGGTAACACCAAAGCGGATCTTTCGTGACCGGGTCTTAAGGCATTTTTCGGGAACGGATCGGAGTCGAGATCTGGCGCACAGCTGGCACACCGTGTTGTCAATAAGCCCCACAAACTAGAATTGGTCGACTGATTGGCAGTCAGTCCACCTTATTCAGCCGCCTCATTGCCGTAGTTGTCGCCTATCGGCCAGTTTCCGGTTTGCCGACCAACCGGGAGCAGTCGCTGTGGTCGATCACGCGCGAACCGGTTGTCAGTTCGTCAGGCCGAGACGGCGCAGTAGGTCTTGGAAGCGTGAGTCGGCGCGGAGGGTATCCCAAATCCCAACGTACGCCAAGATGAATCAAGGTTGTTTCACGCTGTTCGCTGGCGAGCTTGCAGCCACTTCATGACTTGATCATTCTCTCCCGCATGAGCGTACAGTCGCGCAATGCGCACGCTCGGAACATGCGTCCGCTGGGATCGCGTGGCCAACACTTCCGCCCCGCGGTGCATGGCTCAGTCCATCGATGGCCTGGAGCCAGGGACGATCGGCCGGGAGGCACCTCGGCAAATATCCCGTTTCACGATCGCGACGAGCGAATATGCGTGAAACCAGTTTCGTAACCGCCGAAATTGTGGCAACTCATCGGGGAAACCTCATACTGCGAAGAAGATCCTGAAAGCGCGGGTCGGTTCTCAGGAAGTCCCAATCCCAGGCCACGCCAAGATGAGTCAAGGGGGTTTCGCTCTCGTCGTAGGCCTTCTTGAGCCATCGCAGGGCTTCATCTTTGTCTCCGGCGTGAGCGTACAAGCGGGCAATGCGCACCGCAGGAACGTGGGAGTGCTTGGAGCGGCCTGCTAATGCCTCCGCCCCCAGGTGCATGGCTCGTGTGTACCCACCCTCGGCGTAGCCGCGTGTCAGTGCGTCAGCCACTTCATGATCGTGCAAAGCTAGAAAGAACTTGGTGGCTTCTGCCAGGGCTTCGTTATGCATTCCCTTCTTGTAGTAGGCGCCCCACAGGCCCATATGCGCCGATGAAAAGTCAGGTTCCGTGGCGAGAACCTTGCTTAGTTCTGCGATGGCTTCGTCGTATCGCCGCAGGTATATCAGGTGCCAACCGTAGAAACAGTGAAAAAATGGATTGAAAGGGTCCAGATCCAGCGTCTTGTGGATCTCTCTGCTCCATTCGTCCGCTCGCTTCATGGAGATTAGAAAGTCGGCATACATGAAATGGCCATCGGCGCTGTTGGGGTTGAGTTCAATGCCACGCCGGAATTCGCGTTCGGCGGCCGGCCAGTCGTGGTCATAGGGCCCCACGATGTTGGCGAGGGCGATGTGGGCTTCAGCAACAGAGTCGTCGAGTTGCAGAGCCGTTGAGATCGCCGCTTTGGCTCTCGGGAACGTTTCTCCGGGCGCCGTCCATCCCGCATCTCCGCGCATCATCCATACGTTCCCAACGCCCACATAGGCGAGGGCATAGTCCGGTTCCTTCTGCAGGGCCTGCTGAAAATATTCAAGAGCGGTATCGAGATGCTCTCGAGAAAGCCAATACCAATGCGACTGGCCCTTGAGGTAGGCCTCGTAAGCCTCAGGATTAATTGGATGGGCGCGAGACAGGTGAGTGGATTCCTCCGGTGTAAGCGCCACGTTGATCTCCCGCGCCACTGATCGGGCTACCTCGCCCTGCAAAGTCAGCACATCGCGCGAGTCGCGTTCATAGCTTTCTGCCCACAAATGCGTGTCGGTCGCCGCCCGGATGAGCTGCGTCGTGACGCGCACTCGCCCTCCGGAGCGCTGCACAGAACCTTCGAGGATGCCGTCCACGCCTAACGCCTGCGCGATCTCCGGCAGCGGCTGGTTGGTCCCTCTGTAGCGCATGACCGAGGTGCGGGAGATCACTTTGACGGTCCGGATCTTAGCCAAGTCCGTGATCAGAGCATCGGTCATTCCGTCGACAAAGTAGTCCTGTTGCGGATCGCCAGTCAGATTGGACAGCGGGAGCACGGCCAGAGACCGAATCGGCGGGTCGGCCGTGTGAGCCCATAGCCGTCGCAGCAAGCCGCCAACGTCGTATTCGGCTAGCGCCGCCATGAGTGCCAATAATGCGAGCGTAGAAACTAGCACTGGGACAGCGTGGCTGCGCTTCGGTTTCGGAGCGCCTTCCTGAATGTTATCCCCATTCGTGGGTGCGACGAATCGGTACCCGTGGCGGGGCAAAGTTTCAATGAACTGGGGATTCCCAGTCGAGTCGCCCAATGCCTGCCGGAGTCTCTTGACCGCGTGGTTCAGGCTGTCGTCGAACTCGACGAATGTATCTGCTGCCCACAATCGGGATCGCAAGTCTTCCCGTGTGACCACTTCTCCGGGATGTTCGACCAGGCAGCGGAGCACCTCGAAGGCTTTGGGTGGGAGAGGGACTTTCTGACCGTCTTTGTGGAGTTCACCCGAGGTTAGGTCCAACTCAAAGTCGCGAAAACAGATTCGTGACGGAGATTGAACAGGAACAGGCACGGTGCCGTCCTTCTTTAGGGCGGAGTTTAGCACAAACCTATTGAAAAGACTGTGATTGAGCGACGTGGGAGAGATTGTTGCGTTTTGTTGCTACGGGGGGATTCAGGGAGATTTCATGCAATGGTCAGACACCGTTCATTGTGAGCAGGCAATGGAAATGAGATAGAGGACATGTATGGACGGATCAGGTGACTGGCAGTTCGTCAGGCAAGAGCCTTCACGAAAATCAGAAGGTCATTTTTCAGGAGTGAGACATGAAAATACTTATGCGTTGGAGCAGCGTGGCTGTGTGCGTATTCGCGCTGGTGCTTTGTGCGTCAGCCCAGAGCGGTGGAGTTCTACCGGGCCTTGATAAGGCACTCGCCAAGGTTTTGATCCGGCATATGGATCGGACCGTCTTGGGCGAGGACGTTGTCCATTACCGCTTTGATGTACTTGTGGGTCCGGGCAGGTTCGATGTGATCCGGCTGCATCGGATCGTTCGGGAGAAACAGCCTTATAAGCCGATTCACACTGTCGGCGGAGTGTTGTTGCTTCCCGGAGGGCCTAACTTTTTCGAAGCGATCTTCATGGCGCCACTGATCTCCCAAGCGCTGGCTTGGGACGAGTCGATCGCTGTGTTCCTGGCAAAGAACAAGGTCGACGTTTGGGGCATGGACTATTCGTGGGCCATGGTCCCGGCCGAGCAACAGAATTTCAAGTTTATGAAGAGTTGGGGTGTTGAAAGGGATGCCCACCACGCGCAGATTGCCCTTTCGCTGGCCCGCGCGATTCGCGGCGCCACCGGCCAGGGTTTCAGCCTCCTTGAGTTGCTTGGGTTCAGCTACGGCGGGGCAGTTGCCTACGCCGTCGCCGGGGAAGAAACCCAACGGCCCCGAGGGCTGCGCAATGTCGAGGGACTCATTTCCGCGGACATGCCGATGAAGTTCCAGGAGAAATTCGTGCGGGATTACTACTGCACCTTCCAGGCTGCCGACCAGGCCAATCTGGATACGGGGATCTACAGCGACGACGGCGGCGTTTTCGACACGCAGCTTTATGATCTGGGAATGTCGGCGCCCGACGACCCATCGCCGTTCTTCCCGGGCCTCACCAACTATCTGGCCATTGAGTTCCTGGGAGCGAGCACTTGGTTGTTGAACGGCAGCCCGATATTCTGGCACTTTGTCGCGGGATATTTGGACGAGAACGGCATCCCCAGCGATCTGCGCTACACCGATTCCCGGGTGTGGCGGGATTTGGTTGGACACGTCCCACCCCACTTTCCTATGCAGGCCGATTGGGATACCGACGCGTTGTTCTGCGGCGCGGCTGACGTACCCTTCGATAACCATCTCCAGGAAATCGCCGTTCCGATTCTTTATGTTGGGGCGGCGGGGGGATTCGGGACCTACGGCTACTACACAACCACGCTGACGCTGAGCAACGACATCACGAAGTTCACGGTGCAGTTCCAGCCCGATGATCAGCGGATGTCGGACTTCGCGCATGGTGACCTTTTTCTGGCGAAGGATGCCGACAAGCTCGTTTGGAAGCCGATTTTGGATTGGATCGTCGCACACCAGTGAGGGGACGTCGTGTCTGACCATTCCGAATCTCCACCGCATTTCCGCGGCGGAGATTTCGCCAACCTCTTTTTTTGCTGTCCGTGCCGTGACTTCACCGCAGGAGGCTATTCCGATGGCTCGTTCCTTCTTACGCGCTCTTACTGCTGCTCTCCTATTGGGATTGCTTTCGCTGGCTGTCTCCGCTCAGGCTCCGCCCAGCGCCGACACGTTCGTCAGCAGCACCACTCCCAAAACCAATTACGGTACTAGTCCCATTCTTATCGTGCAGCCAGGCGCGACGACATTCATCAAGTTCGATCTCTCCGCTTTGCCCGCGGGCGCCAGCGTCAGCAAAGCTACGCTGCGCCTCTACGTGGATGCCTTCGCCAAAGCCGGCAGCTTCGACGTTTACTCGGTGAATAGCACGTGGGCTGAGAGCACGTTGACATACAACACTCCGCCTCCACCGCTGGGAACATCCGCCACCGGAAACAGTCCCATTGCGATCTCGAGTTCCCGCCTGAACAGCTTCGTGCTAGCGGACATCACGCCTCTGGTGCAAAGCTGGCTGAACGGAACCATGGCCAACAACGGCGTGGCGCTGGCTCTGACCAGCACCAGCGGGGCCTTCTCCTTCGATGCAAAAGAGAGTCTGCTCACGGGCAACGGCCCCGAGTTGGAGATCGTGCTGAACGGGCCACCGGGTCCCGCCGGACCTCAAGGTCCGCAGGGACCAACCGGCGCGGCTGGACCTCCAGGGCCTGCCGGTAGCGGAAGCGTGACCCTGGTGAACAGCGGTATTGGACTGCACGGGGGACCCATCACTACTACCGGCACTCTCAATCTTGACACCAACTTCACCGATGCTCGCTACGCGCAGTTGACGTTGCCGAACACGTTCACCGGCAATCAGATAGTGAACGGCAATCTGAGTGCCACCGGCTTGGTCACCGGGGCCGGTTTTAATATTGGAAGCGCTCGTTTTGCCTACGGCTCTTATGCCGATGCCAACGCATTTCTCGGTTTCGCAGGCAGCCCGTGGACTACCGGAACCTACAGCACTGCGGTGGGACACAGCTCACTTGCCTCCGACACCACTGGCATGATGAACACTGCGGTCGGCGTGGGAGCTGTCGGCTCCAACACTGAGGGCAGTTTCAATATGGGTGCGGGGTGGGGAGCCCTGGCCCGCAACTCCACCGGAGAGGGCAACACCGCAACTGGAACTATCGCCCTTTACAACAACACGGAAGGCTCCCAGAACAGTGCCAACGGCTACTATGCCCTCAGTTCCAACATCACGGGCAACCGCAACACCGCCGGCGGAACCTATTCGCTATATCTAAACGACACGGGACAACGAAATAGCGCTCTGGGTGGCATCGCTCTCTACTCCAACACTGGCGGCAGCTACAACACCGCGAGTGGATACCAGTCTCTCTTCAACAACACGACCGGCAACTACAACACTGCCCTGGGATACAACGCCGGGCCGGACCCGAACTCTCCGGGCTTGACCAATGCAACCGCTATCGGCGCCAACGCCGTGGTGAGTGCGAGCAATGCTCTGGTGCTGGGAGGCACGGAATCGAACGCCGTGAACGTCGGCATCGGTACGGCAACTCCGGCCTATACGCTGGACGTGCATGGCACCGTCAACTTCACGGGGCCGGTCACTTTCGCTCCCGAACAGACATTCCCTGCTGGACCCGCGGGACCACCCGGTCCCCAAGGACCCCAAGGGACACAGGGACTCATCGGACCCGTGGGACCAGTTGGTCCTGAGGGGCCCGCACTCGCATCCTTCGACGCTCTGGCTGGGCTGGCTTGTACTGTCGGCGCAAATAAAGGTCAGATCGCCATCTCCTATGATGCCAACCAGCACGCGGTGCTCACTTGTACTGTGGCTCCTGCCGTCAGTTCGCTAACGATCAATGAGTTCTCCACTAGTGTTGAATCTCCGAATTGCTCGGGACAGATCGCGAGTTGTCAGTTCGTGGAGATCTATAACGCAGGCTCCACGGCGGTCGATCTCGGCGGCTACTCAATCCTGTTTACGATCGATGGCGGCACCTCCGGCACATTGGCTACATTGCCTTCGGGAGTCAGCCTCCCTGCGGGAGGGTTTTACGTGATCGCGGGGCCGGGATTCACCTTTGCTCCACACGACCTGGAATGGGTCGCTGGACATGGGTTACATACAACAGGATCCATCGGATTGCTGGACTCAAAATCGAAGCTGGTTGATTCGGTGGCCTACGGGGTCGTCAGCGGTGCCGGGGAAGGACAGCCCATTCCCGACGGCTCCTGCGTCGCTGGAGTCAGTTGTGGACGGTTTCCCAATGGCAACGATACCAACAACAATGCTGCAGATTTCAGAAGTCAACTCCCGACGCCCGGAGGCTCTAACCACTGATGACCTGATCATTTGCACTCGTCGCCGGACTGAACTTCAGAAGACGGGCTTGGAAATCTGTCTAAATTCAGAAAGGAAGGTCTTATGACGAACCTCTTACGTCGCACGATGGTAGTGGTGTTCTTGGCAGGACTTGTCTCTTTCACTTTCGCTCAAGTGAGTGCCCTTCCTAATCATCGAATAGGAAAGGACACGCCGATGCGCTCGGCTCCTGCGATTTCCACAACTCGCAACACTCACCAAAACGTAACCACGAACCTGAAGGTCTGGGAACTCGGCACTTACCCGGGCGGAACGTGGGCTTCCATGGGAGACGTTAACGATTTTGGTATTGCGGTGGCCCAGGGCGATTTGCCCGACGGCTCTACCCACAACCTGGCTGTCCCCCTGTTTGGCAGGCATGCGGGAGAGTGGATTGATCTGGGCACGCTGGGCGGGACAGAGAGCGGTTGGGACGAGGGCCTGGTTACGATCTCGGATACGGGCCTGATTGTTGGGCATTCCGCCAGTACAGACCAAAACCGTCCCCACGCTATCGCTTGGACCGAGAAGGCCGGCATGGTCGACTTGGGTACTCTCGCCGATGCCGGCTACCCAACGTACAACTCCAGTTATGCGGCAGGAGTGAACAAGTGGGGAACCCTGATCGTCGGCTGGAGTGGAGTCGAGCAAAGCTGCCTGACCTGTGCTCCGACGCTTCCCGTGGTCTGGACACCAACGTTTACGTGGAAGAACGGGCAACTTGTCACGAAATGGAAAATACACAAACTCGACACTGCCGGGTTCGGTGTGATCACGAAGTGGTATCCGTGGGCGGTAAATGACTTTGGTCAAATTGTTGGAGAGGGCAGCGGCGACAACGGTGAATTTGTCGGCGTGGTGTGGACCCCTCTCCAGAATGGGAAATGGAAGCTTATGCAGCTTCCCGCCTCCGGGACGCAGTTGATACAGGACCTCATTCACGATGGCGTCTGTGGAATAACCCGCTACGAACCTACGATGGACAAGACCATGCGACTGCATTCGGTCACCAGCACCATCGAAAACGGATTTGTTTATCTGCCGACGGAAGCAGATTGGCTCGCCGTCTATCTCCACGAGTTGACGACGTTTCCTGGCGGAAAACATGACGACCAAACGGATTCGACTTCGCAAGCACTCGATTGGGCCAAGAAAGGGATGTACACATTTCCTCTGTTCGAATTCTTCCGACGAGAATCACTCAGGAACGGATGGCCCATCGATCCCTCCCTGCTCGACGATGACGATCCATTTGGGACCGGAAATGTTCCGGTAAAGTGTTCACAATGCGGAAATAACGGACCAGCGCAGAATGGGCGCACGTACCACTGCAACCAGTGCGGTCACGAATGGAAAGACATTCGCTTTTGGAGAGAGGAGGAGGAGATCTATCGTTGCATGCTACCCACCGGCGAAATCCTCGTATGGGACGAAGGTCGACAATTGTGGATTGACCCCTTGAATGGTGACACCTATCCACCCGGTGAACCGACTGAGGCTTCCAAGAGTTAGAAATCTGTGAAAGCACAGGCAACGACGTTGGTGGTCCCGCGGGTCAATTGGTCCTTAAGAATGGCAGGGTGTTTGGCGCCGGTACCGAGGAGGGAATAACAACGTAGGTTTGGTTTACGAGATCGCTCCCTAGGTGGGGGCGGTCATCGTTTCCGGGTCCAGTCGCGAGTATTTCACGTTCCCTGCGCTTTATGCAGGGCAAGCGCGGAAACAGCGAAGCATGGAGGAACGAGCAAGGCTCGTTAAGGGAGCGGTTTCTCTTGAGTCGAGGCCGATGAGTGGAACGATCATCCGAATCTGGGTCCCGCTCACTCGAGAGCAGAGCTGTCAGGGACGAAACGAGCGGCCAAAGCGGTAGGTGACAGCTACGCTTGCACACGAGGGTACTCGTACACCCACCACCTCCTGGATGTCTGATGGATACAGGGTTTCCGTTGTCTGACCCGTGTAACCGCTGGCGATAAGGACATTGATGCCCGCATCCAAGCGCCCACTGAGGAAGGGCCGTACTAGAGCGCCGCGAAACTCCTTCACAGAAGTCCCAATGCACTCGGCGCCCAGACTGGCAGGGTTGCAGCCCGTTCCCAGAGGTTTCGTGCCCACGTATTCGAATTCGCCTCGGACCTGGAGACGAAAGGGCAGTTTCTGAATTGTTCCCAACAGATCGAAGATGGTCCGCGGCGCCTCTGGCGTGGGTTGCCCTGTGGCGAGGTCTCGGGCATCCGCCTTGGAGAAAGTGGTTAAGAGAGATCCTAATCGAAAGCTTCGACGCATCGAGATTGTCATGAATCTAAGCCGGCTGGGCCCCTCGTTAAGCTGCAGTCCCGTATCAGGATCGATCTTGGCCAGTTCTGCGCTGCTGGTGACATGGCCCAGAGTAACCCGCACGTCCGTTTTGTGGATGGTCTTGCTCGCGGCAAACTGATAAGAACGCGACGTAGCGATGGGTGTGCCTGCCATCGTTCCAGTGCCGATACGAGGATCCGCCGTGAAGAAAGCATGCCCAAAGCTGAGCGAGAGGAGTGGAACATACCACGAGTCTTTCGGAAGGAACGAGAGTGCAGCCTTCGGTGAGTTGACGCCCACCCGTTTCCGAAACGAGTTCTGTGTGCGCAGCAAGTCATCGTTAACGAGGTCAATCTGATCGTACCGCCAGCCGGCATAATAACGAAGGTACTGAGCCACGGCGCCTTCCGCGGCGATGTAGGGCGTCAGCGATCCTATCGTTACATTATTTGCGTCCACGGAAGTAAATGGGCCGTAGTATGTGGGAGCGCTCGGGGTGAAGAATCCGTAACGGTCCAGATCATCGCGGCGCGGCGCTTCGCGTTCGTAGTCGAACCCTCCTAACAAGGAAAGATATTCGGACAGCTTGTTCGCGTAGGTCGCGTTACCGCCGGCAACGGTACGAAATTCACTCTGCCGGATGAGGCCCTGTCCAAAATCGGAGTACAGAGAAAGGTTGTAAGTACGGAAGAATCCTGAGAGTTGTAGTTGCTGGCTGCCACTGAGTTGCCACACGTCGTTCAAGGCCACCAGCGTCGTGTGAGTCTGGTCCTTCTGTCTTGGATCGATCGTGTCACCAAGGTTGGGAGAATTGGCATTGCCGGAATTCGCTGCAGGGATCGGGACCAAGCCGGGAACATAGGATAAACCGTAATAACCCACGCTAAAAAGAGTGACCTGGTGCTGCCCAGTGCGGAATACTCGCTCGCCATTGAGCTTGTACTGTTGACGATGTTCCAACCGCTCCAGGAATCCATTGCCATAAGAGGCTGAAAACGCCACCCACGATTCGGGGCTAGGGCTTAATCCGGCTGCGACATCGATGTCTCGATAGTCTCCGGTCAGAGTCATGAACGGATCAAGGCGGGAGCGAAGTCCGTAGGTTGCCGCGAGGTTGACAGCGTGATTCCCTTCCCGAACGTTGAACGCCCCACCATCAACCTGAGCGCTCTCAAGAACCTCGGGGATAAGCATGTTCGGGTCGGAATAGCCATTGCCATGGGCATTGGCGGACAAATTATTGGGCACCAGGTAGTCGCCCACAGCGATGTACTGTGCGATCGGTTCGCCATGATCTCCTGCAACACCCGGCGCGAAATACTGCGGCGCTTTGATGCCGCCTGACGCAGTCTCGACTGGGTATCCAGGAATTGATACAGGGGCGCCGGGGTGGCCGGGATTGGCATCGAGCAAGTCCTGGCGGACAAATACCTTCTCCGCCGGATCGGGAGAGAAGACGTCAGCAGCCGTTGCATCCGCGGTAACTGTGATGCTCTCCTGTCGCTTCGAGAGTTGCATTTGGATTTGAATCTCGGAATTTCCGCTCCGACGAATACTCACCGGGATCTTGACGGTTCGAAATCCCGCGGCTTCGGCTCTGAGGTCGAACTCGCCCATCTCTGCCGCTCTGATCTCGAACCGGCCGTCAGGCCCGGAATTGGCGCCTTGTAGGGGCTTATCTTTTGTGCCCGAATTGTTGTGGAACAGTTCAACGCGGGCGTCAGGCAGCGCGTTTCCCAACTGGTCGGTGACTCGGCCCTCCAGTTCGATCTCTTGCACCAAGGGACCCTGAGCAAGGAGAGTCAGAGAGAGCCGAGTCAGCAACAAGAGGAGAATCGTGAATGTTTGCCAGCATGAGCGCATTTTGATTCCCCTTTCCCCGTGCAATCGGCTTACCGTGGCCCACCCGCTGCGGCCTGGGCCAAAACCAGCCGCGCATGATCCGACCCGGCACCGTGCAGCGCAACCGCTTGGTCTAAATCGTGCTGAGCTGCGGCACGGTCTCCCAGTTTCAGAGCGATCTCGCCTGCATGAGCCAACATTTTGGAGTCGCGGATCCCAACCGCCAGTGCTGCTTCGATCTGTTTGCGAGCGTCGGCGTCCTGCCCATTCACGTGCAACGCCCAGGCATAGGCGTCTAGCGTATACACGTCATGTCGCCAGGAATATTCTTGCCGCGCCACATCCAGCGCCTTCAGCGGCTGGTGCGCATAGTCCGCATAATAGAAGACCAGTTCGCGGCTTGAATTGTCTTTGCGGCCCGCCTCAAGCAGCGATTTGCTCTCAAACTCCGCAAACGCCGTCTTCGCCTCACCCTCATGCCCTGCCAAGGCAAGCGCTTCTGCCAAATCATAGAGATTTTCGGCATGCGGAGCTGCTTGATAACGCTGGCGCAACAGCGTGACAGCGTCCTCGTAACGCTTCTGCGTGATGCGCACCCTGGCCAGATTGCTGAGCGCGTAGTGATAGCCCGGAAACAACACCAGTGCCTGCTGCAAGATGTTCTCCGCGTCGTCCGTTTTTCCGGCGATGAAGCGCAGGTGGCCCATCTGGCTGAGGATCCACGCACGGTCCTCTGTCTCCGTGGGGACCGTGGCCTGATACGCCATGTCCATCAACTCATAAGCGCCGTCCACGTCGCCGAACAATTCGCGCAAATACGCTGCGCGCGTCATGCCGGGGAGATTTCCAGGGCGAAGGTTCAACATCCACTGGGCGGCGTCCTCCGCATCAGAGTAGTTGCCCAGTTCGGCATTCGCGTCGGTCAGGAAGCCGTAAACGAGAACATCGTCGGGAACTTTTTTGTTCAGGATTTTCGCGGCTTCGAGGGCAGCTGGAAATTCGTGGCGGCCCAACAGCAGCCACACGTGAATCTTCGCGCTTTCAAAGTTGTCCGGGGCGAGTTCCGCGGCTTTCTTCAGGGCATCTCCCGCTTGCGCATAATAAGTAACGTCGGACGTTTCCCGCGCCCGTCGCGATAGCGCGATCGCGAGTTGATTGTAGCCGGCGAACTGGTTGGGCCTTTTGGCGATTTCCTTTTCCGCATTGGCGATACCTTGTTCGGCCGGCGAAAGCGGCGTGGTGGTAGTACGAGTCTGTGCGACGCCATTGGCAAGACTCAGGACAATACTCAGAACAGGAAGTGAGACAAAGGTTTTCATACTCTCCTCATTTCGATGGACAACCGATGGACAAGAAATCGTGGCCGCCGCTTTAGCAGCGGCCACATGTAAGAGCTCGTTAGACCTAATTGACCGGGCAAATTCCGCCTTCATCTCCAGTACAACCAGCCTGACCGGGGCCAATATGCACCGAGTTGCGCCCGCTGTTCGCCGGCATGATGTAGGGGAACGAGTTGTTGTAGCCTTCTGGATTCAACTGCACGCCATCGCCGACTGCTGTTCCGTAGGTAATGGAATTGACGAGGATTCCAGCAACCGTGCGAGAGGCAATGTCGACGACGTCGTCAATCGGCCGGCGACCGTTGGGGAATCCCGCGGAATCTCCTACGAGGAAGCCGAGACGTTTTTGGCTTCCAACGGCCGTTGGCGGAATTCCTGTGTTGAGGCGCAGCAGATCTGCGATCGGGCCCGCGTCACTGGGACTGCAGCCGGGGCAGATCGGCGGCTCGTACTGCATCAGGATCAGCAGATCGGTTCGCGGCGGCGGTGCTACAGGAATACCGATCGAACTGAACAGCGTGGCCAACACCGGATTCAGAACGAAGTTCGAGAATTGCGAATCGTTCTTCGGCTGGTCCATGCTGAAGCGGTCCTTCGATCCGGTTCCGATGATCAGTTCGTTGATCAACGGATTGCCCTCGCGCTGGACCTGCTGGAAAGGACCAAAGTTGAGGCTTGGAGAAGGGGAGCGTCGCACCGTGATCCTATTGCGTGAAGTCGTTCCCCAAGTTCCGATTACGGCTTGTTTCTCATTGGCGTTGTGCAATTTGCCGTCGACGGTCAACATAGTGATGGGAACTTCCAGCACGATCGAGTTGACGTTGAAGCCGGCCACGGCATCAGGCGCATAGTTGTGCGTGTCGTCCGCGTCTTCCGCAGGCGGAAGCACCCCTCCGACACCCATACGGAAGTTGAGGCTATCGAAGGCCGCACCCAGGTCGATAAAAAATGGGTCATCGGCGGTTCCGGCCCAAACGCTCATGTTATTGCCCAAACTGTAGATTCCCTGGTTGAACAGGGATTGATAGTTAGGCATGGTGAGTGGACCCACATTGGAAGGAACGGCATAGAGCGTCTGCCCACAACTCAGGCAGGTGGGCACTCCGTTCTTCACCATGGTAACGGTGTAGGTTTGCCGCAGGCTGAGACCGGCTGAACCCGTCCCGGACAGCGAAGTGATCGGAGGAATTCCTGCAATGCCGCCCGCGAATCCAGTGAACAGGCCGGGTTGGCGGATTTCCGTGTTGAAGCGGAATTGGAACGTGACGTCTTCCACTCCGTCCTGGTTGTTGTCGATCTTCATCTCGTAAAGCACGTTGGGATCGAATGGGAAATAGTTGGGCCCGTTGGCGGGCTCAAGAAAGGGATCCACATTCAGAATGAACGTGACGTTGTTGGGATTGTCATAACTGACGAAGGCGTACCAGTCAGTAATGTCGGCTGTGCGGTCGAGAGCCGTGATGGGAGCCTCGCGATGGCTAGATGCGAACACGCTGGAAGGTGCCAGCATGAGCAGCGCCAGGACAAGGGCCACCGTTGACTTCATTGGCTTCATGGGTTGCCTCTTGGAATTTTGAATTTGTGGACGAGACTTGCGGAAGACTGTCCCGAATCGTAGCTGCCACGGCTCGGGGCAGTTAGCAATAGTTTCGTCTCACGGTTGTAGTACGGGCGTAACCGTCAAAATGGATTGCTAACCAGCATTAAGGAGCGGGGATTTCGGAGGGATTGCCACTATCTATCGGGCGCGCTGCTGGCAGAGCCGAGCTAAATGGTCGAGGGCTGTGAAACTATTGTTACCAGATGGGATGAGAAGGCCGGTCTCCGGACGGGATGCGGTGTACGCTCCCAAGTTATCGACGTGCTCGAAGCACAGATAAAAAGGAGACCGGCAATGAAGAAGGTTAGCACCAGAGCAGCAGCGCAGAGCAGGAATATTTCGCAGCAGAAACTGACCATCGGATTGGATCTGGGAGATCGCAATAGCTGGTACTGCGTGCTGGATGAAGCGGGGCAGGTGCAATTGGAG
>Ga0207008_10028_pt1 | contig 45140 bp, 48 predicted proteins | sample Alteio_BWMinCont_83_FD_153489 | JGI IMG/M metagenome (GOLD analysis project Ga0207008, IMG submission 153489) | Enriched cells from forest soil in Barre Woods Harvard Forest LTER site, Petersham, Massachusetts, United States -... | ecosystem: Environmental > Terrestrial > Soil > Temperate forest >... | reverse complement strand
GGGATAGACCCAAACAAACCGGCCATACCGTTGCGTGTCGCCACCGGCTCGGAGGCCTCCTCAAATACTATGGCCGCGTTGCATGAATAAATTGACCTTACGCGTACACCGGGGTGGGGAGCGGCGATACTGCCTTCAGCTACCGACAGACGAAGTGGGCCGAGGTAATAGTCGGCGGCGATCCGGATCCGGCTAACAGGAACAAGATCACGAATTGGGCCAGAGACTACTGGGACGTCGTGCACCCCTTCTCGGCGCCTGGAGCGTACGTCAACTTCATGATGGAAGAAGGCGTATCGCGTGTGGAAGCGACCTACGGTGCCAATTATACCAGGCTGCAGGCGATCAAAACTAAGTACGATCCGGGTAATTTGTTCCGCGTAAATCAAAATATTACGCCGGAACGCGCATGATCATGGATCGCCTTGTAACTGGCCTCCTGTCACTCGCTGACGGGCGGCAGCCGCGCATTACTCCCGAGTTACGGGGCATCCTTCCACTACTTTCAGAGTCGGCGTCTGGCGTTGACTCAGGCGATCCGCAAAACGAAGGGAAGAGGAGCCCGCCACTCTATGCACAATCGGGTCGCCGCGTTTGGAGCCTGATGTGCCACAATTATCCGATTGCGAATAGAACTGTCCGGGCCCTTTGAAAATCTCGTCCCACTTGTTTATGTATGTTGCGTGCGTACAATGCAAAAAGCCCAGCATCTCAGGGGTTTAGTTTGCTGCTGAACTCTTCAAGTCACAGAGACTGCGAGTCGATCTTCGTCATTCGGCGACGCTGCTGCGTGTTCAAAGGCGATTGGATGTGTACTGGCACCATTGTCGGCCGGTGCCAAAGTGGAAATCCCGGATAAAAATAGTGAAGAGGGGGTGTTGTTAGTCATGAATAAGCTAGGATTACGGGCTTTCGCCACCGTCGCTATCATCGCCTGTGTCTCGGTGGGGCAAACCCGCATATGGATGCCAAGGCGCCTACGAATCAGCAGGCTTCCATGCTGCTTTCAACAGTGATGCCGGCGGTAACTGCGTACGATCCGCTCTCCCCCGCCAGCAAGCAAATGCAGCAGACCACGGGCCTCGCGGGTTCCGTGGCCGGTATGTTTTTCGGCAACTCTGTGGGCCTTGCGGCGGGAGGGACCGCGCTGGTCAGCAATTTGAGAGCGGCGCTATTCCCCAACACGGAGTTTCGATCCGCTATTGCACAAGCGTCGGACGGAGGGGCGCTCGCCTTCTGCACGAAGGAGAAGGCGCCCGCAGCGCGGACGCGTCTTGCGTACTTGTGGGCCTATAGGATTCCCGATTTGAAGCGTCCGGACATAGGGATTACTGGAGGGACCTACGTGCCGCTGGGATCGAAATCGACGCTGCACCTCAAGACGGTAGCGGTGGAGTTGAAGGAGCTGGCGCGGGCCCGGGAATGGCGGCTGATTCCGGTTGCGGGAGGGGAGGCTTCATCGGTGCCAGTGACGCTCGGCGGCGCACCGGATTCTCTGCTCCTGGACTTGTCCAAGTTCAGGCTCCCTGCGGGTGATTATCAACTTTCGGCAACCTGGGACTGGGATCCGTTGAACCTGGGAACCGTGCATCTGCGTCCGTATAGCGACTTCAGCCATGTCCAGGTAGCCGCGGTTTCAAAAGGTCAGCTACTCGAAGGCAAGGGGCTCGTAAGCGTGAAGCTGACCGGCGCAGACTTCGAGTTTGTAGACAAAGTGGACTTGCAGAAGGTGACGCCAAAACTAACTAAGCCGACCGAAGTCAACTTTGAACTCCTCGGTGGAAGAAGTCACGGAGAGCAACAGACGATGACTGTGGAGATAGATACTACGGCCGCAGGTGCGTACCGGCTGCTATTGGCCCAATCCGACGGCGTGAATCACACCGTTCCGGTGGAGGTGCTTCCGGCGAACCCGGTAATCTCCAATCTGCCGATGCACGTCAACTTGGGCGAAGAGAGCCAAGCGTTGCGAATAAAAGGGAAGGGACTGGAACGCGTGGAGTCTTTTTCCTCGGATGCCGGACCTATGACGGGCATAGCCGAACATGGCGGATGGTCTGGCCAAATCAAATTGAACAGCACGGCCAAATCTGGCCAACGCTACGCACTGGTGCTGAAGGTTCAGGGAGTAGATGCCCCCGTCACGGTTCCTGATGCGATTCTCGTAGTGGGACAAAGGCCGCGAATTTTGTCTAGGCTTAAGTCTCTTCCTCAGGATCTGAACATCGAGCTCCGAGAGGATGAACTGCCGGCCGGAATCGACGTGGGCCTGGTGATGGCGACTGGACAGCTTTACGACTCTTCCAGCCCAGCGAGCGGGCGACCCCGGCTTGAACTAGGTTGCCGCTCCGGGGAATCGCGGCAATCGTTGACGCTCGCTCCGGATGAACATATCGGCACGGGGGCGACGCTGAGCTTCGCGGGACCTGACTCCTTGTATCTGTCGCTTGACCCGGGCACGGTAGGATATCCTGGCTGCGAACTCGCGGCGAGGGTGGCCGTGGAACTTCAAGGCACCTCGGACTGGTTTGCGCTAGGCCGCGTGTTGCGCATCCCGCGGCTGGATCATTTCACGCTCACCAGCGAGACCTTGGGGCCCGAATACTTATCTGGGTGTTCTGAAAGGCCGCGATCTGGATGTGATCGAGAAGGCGGGTTGGGATAAGCAAAACGGATTGCCCGTAGCCAGCATCCCGACGCCGGTTCCAGGCGACGCCACTCATCAGACGCTGCGGATTGCAGTCCCGTGGCCATCGCCGGCTCCGCATGCACCGTTGTACATCTGGCTGCGAGGCGAGGAGACGGGTCGTCTCACAAATATTCGAGATGACAAGTAAATAGCTATTCCGCGTGCGGGGGTGGCGGCTCTCGACAAGACAGGATCCTCATGCCATTCCGAATTTGCGATAACCAGGAGGTATTGGATGATTGAAGTCCTGAAGGGATTTCACCCTACAGTTCTTGGTTTCGCTTGTAGGGGTCACGTCACGAAACGCGACTACGAAACGGTGCTGATTCCCGCAGTAGAAGAAGCGCTAAAACAACCAGGCACAGTTCGACTTTATTATCAGATTGATCCCGACTTTTCCGGAATTGAGCCGGGTGCCATGTGGGACGATTTCAAGATCGGGATAGACCATGTCCTTCGCTGGGATCGCATTGCCGTGATCACGGACGTTGATTGGATTCGGTATACGATCCGAGCCTTCAGTTTCGTGATTCCCGGGGTGGCGAGGGTTTTTCGTTGGGATGAGGCGGCGAAGGCCCGCGAGTGGATCTTGGAGGACGTGCACTAAAGCCACCCGAGTTGGCCGCCTCTGCTAGCAGGCCTCGCCGGCGGAGTGATTAGCGTCTTCCAAGATTCCGTGATCGGCCAAGTCCTCCGCAAACATCTGGAGCCTTTTGCCTTTCCAGAGAACACCAACCAATCTGCTCCCGGGCGGATCGAACACAATGGTCACGGTTGAACCTTGCGGAATCAAAACCGTCGTTGGATGCTCCTGTTCAATTGCGATGGCAAGCGTCTCCTCATTAAGCTGATAGCATCTTGATCGCATGGGCCCACTCCGTACCGCCCGCATCATTGTGGGCGTCTCGCGCCTTTAAGTGGCCCTTTCGAGGCCTAATTGTTTGTCACAGTGCGACCGGCCGTGGCGTGTCGCGCTTTTTCAACTCGCTATGACTGGATTGTAGTACTAGTCATCTGTCCAGTGAAATACCGTCCGACAGTGATAGCGACATCTACGAGTTGATTCGCCGGCTTGGATGGCTTGACTGCGTGCCCGGACCTTGTCACCTGGAGTAAGGTGAAGCTATGGCACAACCGGGTTTGCCACCCAATCCACCGAAGCGATCGATCCGGTCTCTCAACGCCCCTGCCTTGTGGGGACTCTCGATTCTCGTAGGCATAGTCTCCGGCCTGGGAGCTGTCCTATTCCGCGCCCTCATCGGTTTTCTTCACAATCTATTGTTTCTTGGAAACCTCTCCGCGGCGTACGACGCGAACATCCACACGCCTTCCAGTCCGTGGGGACCTTGGATCATTTTGGTTCCGGCGGCCGGGGCGCTCGGCGTAGCGTTCCTAGTAAAGAATTTCGCGCCGGAAGCCAAGGGCCATGGCGTGCCGGAAGTTATGGATGCCGTCTATCATCGTAGGGGAATCATTCGTCCAGTGGTGTCGTTGGTCAAGGCTTTAGCTTCGGCCCTTTCCATCGGCAGTGGCGCCTCCATCGGGCGGGAAGGACCCATCATTCAGATTGGCTCCTCTTTTGGTTCGACCGTCGGCCAGTTGCTCGGCTTACCAGCATGGCAGCGGATCACTCTGATCGCCGCCGGAGCCGGCGGTGGCATCGGCGCTACCTTCAATACGCCCGTGGGCGGCGTGCTGTTTGCCGTCGAAATCATCCTGCACGAGGTCAGTGCAAGGACCCTGGTGCCGGTGGTCACGGCGACAGCGACCGCCACCTACATCGGCCAGCTCTTCTTCGGACCCCATCCATCGTTTTCAATTCCCGCGCTTGAGACTCCCTTCTTCGTTGTGGCCAAACCCATCGTGCTTGCCGCATACGCCAGCCTGGGAGCAATCGCAGGCTTGGTTTCCGCAATATTTATCCGTTCCATATACGGATGTGAGGAGCTTTTCGAGAAATACGTTAAGGGCGGATACTATGTGCAGCACGCGATGGGCATGTTGGCGGTTGGTTCCCTCATGTACGCCCTGATGCGCCGCTTCGGACACTATTACGTCCAAGGCGTGGGATATGCGACCATCCAGGATTTGCTCGGCGATGTGCGGTACTCGCTCTTACTGCTTGTTCTCCTTTTCGCCGCTAAACTGCTCGCGACCTCTCTCACGCTTGGTTCGGGCGCCTCCGGTGGCGTGTTCTCTCCGGCGTTGTTCTTGGGCGCGACTTCCGGGGCTGCGTGGGGTGTGAGTCTCAACCACTTCTTTCCGTCCCTTCATGTGAGCCCGGCCGCCTTCGCCGTCGTAGGTATGGGGGGCGTGGTCGGCGGATCGACCGGCGCTGCGATGGCGGCAATCGTCATGATTTTCGAGATGACCCTCGATTACACGGTGGTGGTTCCCTTGACGTTGACCGTAGCCATCAGTTACGGGGTGCGCAGAGGCTTGATCAAAGACAGCATTTATACGCGAAAACTCAGACTGCGCGGGGATCCCGTCCCGGAATCCATGCGTGCTGATGTTCAACTGTCCCGTCTTGCGGCGGACATGATGGGCCCCCCCAGTCCAGAGCTGCTCGTACCATTTGTCACTACCGGCAACGGTGCCCGCTCAGATTATGTAACGGTGCCGGTAGACGATTCCTTATGGGACGTTATTGCCAAGATGCGTGCCTGTAACGCATCGGTCGCGCTGGTGACGTCAAAGGATGGACAGTTTACACCGGCTGACGTGCAGGGCGTCATCACCGCAAGAACATCGTGGATACTTTGGCCGATGATATGGAAATGTTCGGAGGGTGAGAGTCTACCTAGCGCGGAACCTACTCGCGATCTCGTCCGCATCCCGAGGCTCTGCGCGCGGGCATCTCGCTCAATTGCGCAACTCAGGTCGGGGGTTTTGTCATTACCGAATTCGATTGTCAGGGTCGTGCCGAACGAGGCGCTCTTCAGGCCCCCCTCGCGATGCGTCAACGCATGAAGCGGCTTCGCGGCGTCCAGATCTCAATAGAAGTGTTGAACCACGGCCCGTGGAAGGCGGCCGCCGTATCGGCGCATCTGTTGCATGCCTTGCGTAATGGACTTGGGGGGCTCTGGCGTATAGGCTGCGCGACCATATCTCCACAATGATTTGAAAACCAATCGTGTTCCTCGATGATAAATTCACGATTGTCGGAGGTAGCCGCCTGGAAAGTGGAGACAGTCAGGCGTGGGAGAACAGACGCAACCGCCATCACCGCCGCCATCCGAACAGCATGCATAAACGAACGATCATGACCAGAACCTCCCCGCGGCTCAGATGCGAACTCTGAAAACGCAACAAACAACAGGATCACCAGCGAAAGGGACAAACACTGTCCCCAAAAAAGCAGTAGCGAAGCCTAGCCGACATTCCCGCTTGCCCTTCCTCGGAATGGAGTCGGATGAGACATCACCTGGATCCTCCATCCTATAGACGCGAATCGGGAGGCTTGAGGATGCCTCAGACAATGGGGGCGCCGCTGTTGGGCGAGGCAGCCGAATCTAGTGCGACGAAGGGATTCCGCTTTCGTAGGATCGAGATTTAGACTGAAATCGCAGAAGTCCGATGGCGCTGGTCGAGTGTTCGATCCGGCAGCGGCAACAGGATCAATGCGAAAGGAAAGCCATATGAAGTACACACATAATGTCGGTCTCTGGATCGGCACAGTTACAGTTTTGTTTGGATCGGCAGTGTTGGTTCAGGCAGCGCCCTCAATCACCAAGACTGGAGACGAGTCCAAGAAGGTGTCGCAACTCTTTCGGGATATTCGGGCTGACGCGATTCAAGTCCGGTCCGCTGCTACCCGTTTGGACAGCTTAACGAAGAATTCTGGCGCCAAGTGGCTCGATTACGATCGCCAATGGAATGAAGTCAAACCGGCGGTGGAAGACATGCAGATGAAGCTGGCACGGCTGGAAGCAATGCAGGCCGCGATTTCTCCCGCAGAGCGCAAGCAGCTCGATCAGAGCAAGCTGACGATTGAGGAGATCCAGAGCAGAACCCATCAGCTCCGAACATTGCTCGACAAGCCTGGAGTTCAGACCAACGATGCGAGATTCCAGTCGTACGCTCATTACCTCAGGAACGAAGCCGGCGAGCTTGAGACGACGGCCAGGAGCAGTTAACAAAGGGGAGCCTATGAAACAAGTGAATTCAACTCGCGCGATTTTGGGCGGATTCATTGAACCCTCGTGATGACCGTGTTGCTGTACCTGGCTCCGTTGCTGGGCGCTCCCCAGATGGACATCGCGGCTCTCTTGGGTTCGCTCTTCGGCCATGGAATCCCGGCAACCATGAAGGTTTGGTGGTGGGTGGGGATGGTCTGGCACTTCGTTAACGGCACGATCATCTTTTCCCTGATCTACGCCAATTTTGTATACGGGTGGCTGCCTGGCGAGAATTGGCTTCGAGGCATGGTCTGGGGATTGTTTCTCTGGATCGCGATGGAGACCACGCTCATGCCGATGACGGGAAGTGGCGTGTTCAACGAACACGCAACGCGGCCTGACACATGGGTCCTGTGTGGCTTCCTTCTGAACGCGGTCTACGGAGCTGTCTTCGGCGCCATTGCGGGAGATCAGGCGGAGCACACTCATCAGGTGACGCATCCTGCCTGAAGTGCCGGCGGCGGCGTCAGGCGAGTGCCGGCTCGCGCCGCCCCGAAAACCGGCTCACGCGTCCAATAAGGTGAATCGTAACGGAGCAGATCAAAATGCTACGAAACTTGGATTCAATGCTGGGGTTGGCGGTCGTTGCAACTGATGGAGAGATCGGCAAAGTTTACAATGTTTTCTTTGACGATCGATCTTGGGCAGTACGCTACTTGGTGGTAGAAACCGGTGCGTGGATCACGCGTCGAAAAGTCTTGATTTCTCCCGCGGTCTTGGCTAGGCTGGATTGGGCCGACAAGACAATCCCGGTTCTGCTCACTAGAGAGCAGTTCAACACTGCCCGGATGTGGACACCGACCAACCCGTGTCGCGGTGACAGGAACTCGCCATGATCCGGCACTATGGGTGGACGGACTATGTGAATCTGGAGCCGTTTCCTCCGTCTGCATCGACGGATGTGACGGCTCCCAACTCAGAAGCTGCGGCAGATCAAGTGGGAGATCCGCACCTTCGGAGCGCAAGGGAGATTGCCGGCTACAAAGTACACGCGCGGGGCAGGGAAGTTGAGCGAGCGCGCTGAGCAACGGGCCGTCGAGTTGGCCGATGACGCGGAACTCCGGCGGCGCGCTCCACGCAGCTTCTGGAGTGCGCTGGAGAGCAGAACCTCTCCGGGTATGCATCGCGACCGACTGCCGAAAGCCGGCACCCGGCTCACCCGCTCTTACCAGCAGCGAAGCATCGAAGTACAGGTGTTAGAGATCGGTTTTGAATACAACGGTGTGGTCTATGCCTCGCTGAGTGCGGTGGCGCGTCAGGTGACCGGTACACGCTGGAATCGATTCCTGTTCTTTGGCATTCAAAAGGGGGCGCACCGTGAATGAGCCCCGGCGTCCTCTGCGCTGCGCAATCTACACTCGCACGCGGTTTCATTTCCGTCGCCCCTAACAAGTACGGCATCAAGATCGAGTCCACAAAGAACACCGCGGGAGATCGGCTTTATAGGATCGTCAAGTAGGCTCCCGTCTGACCGCCGCGGTCAAAACCGGAGGCGTGGAAGCCGCGCCCAGTCCGCCGCCGCCGGGTTAACGGATAGGTGTTCGCGAGTTGCTCGAAGCCTCCGCCCCCTGTTCCGCCGCCGACCGATGGCTCGCGTCCAGCACTTTCCGGCTTCTTCCTTCAGGCTCATCTTGTGTGAGAATCCCGCCCCTGCTCCGGGCTCATCTTGTATGAGACAAGACCGTGCCTCGCCAGGCGCGGCCGCCTCGGCTACACTTATGACAGCATGGGCCGGCTGTAGAGCGCCTCACCTGAGATGGCCGATTTACACAGAATGGACCGCACGTGGCTATGCAGCGTGCTGTTCATGGACATCGTCAAGTACTCCTCGCAGTCCGTGGACACGCAGGTGAAGTGGAAGACGCGATTCAATACCTACCTTGGCGAGGCGATCCAAGACGTCCCCGATAGTGAACGCGTCATCCTCGATACGGGAGACGGCGCCCCCGTGTGTTTTTTGGGCGCTCCAGAGGCCGCGATGTTCGCCGCGCTCCACCTGTGCCAGAACTTCGTACGCGACAAGCAGGAGCAACAACCGGGACTGCGGGTCCGCATCGGCGTCAACCTCGGACCGGTCAAGCTGGTCAAGGACCTCAACGGGAGCCTAAACGCAATTGGAGACGGGATAAATGCAGGGCAGCGCATCATGAGTTTCGCCCCTGAGAACCAGATCCTGGTCTCGCAATCGTTCTACGAGGTGGTGAGTCGGCTGTCCGACGACTACAAAGCGCTCTTCAAGTTGAGGGGAGTAGAGACCGATAAACACGTCCGGGAACATACGGTCTACAGTCTTACGCCACCCGGGTCTGAAAAGTGGCAGGGCGCGGCGGCGGAAGAGAGTCAGTCTGGGACGACGCTACCATCGGCCGACTCGCGCGGGGCGGCTTCCGAGTCGAAAGCCGCGGCCGGGAATCGGCTTCAAAAGCGTAGTACTGTTATCCTCCTTTTGGGCGGCGCGCTGGTCGTTGCGGCCGGGGCCGTGGGCGTCTGGTATTTTGTGGGTCCTAGAGCGAAGACAGCATCGGTTGAAGCGCCGCGGAACAAAGCCGTCGCGGAATCGCCGGTCAAGACGCAAGAGGCACCGCCAAAGCGAGCGAGCGTGCCCGGAAGTCCTCCTGTTGCTCCTTCTGTCAAGCCCGCCGCCGCTCCCGCAAGAGATGACGACGCGACGCCGGCCGCCGAGCCTTCCGACTCGCTCCTTCCGCCAGCAGGCAAGAAAGCGTACGACCTGGGCGTGGTCCTGACGGATCACGGGAAGCCCGCCGAAGCCATCCCCCAGTTCGACGAGGCGCTTCGCCTCAATCCGCAACACGTGGACGCTCTGCTGGGCCGGGCCGAGGCCCGCCGGAAGGTCGGCCAATACGATTCGAGTATCGAGGACTGCAACCAGGTCATCAAGCTTCGTCCCAAACTGGCCAAGGGCTACTATTGCCGTGGCGCCACCGAGGGAATCCTGAAACAGTTCGACCCGGCGATTCGCGACTATACCGAAGCGATTCGCTTGAATAAGAGCTTCGCGCTGGCCTATGACGGCCGGGGCGACACCTACATCAGTCTTCGGCAGTACGACCGCGCCTTGGACGACTTGAACGAGGCCATCCGGCTGCGGCCCGACAACCCTCTGTTTCATATGCGGCGCGGGGTGGCGTTTCAAAACCTCAAGCAGTTTGAAAAAGCGATTCAGGACTACGACCAGGTCATCAAACTCGAGCCCAACAACGCGAGAGCCTACACCCAGCGCGCCAACGCTAAGGCTCAGTTGGGCGATAAACGCGGAGCCGCGGCAGACCGGCGGCAGTCGAAGGAACTGAAGCAGTAAGTTACGCCGTAAGGTAAGGCGTTCGTACGCCGAGCCTGGAATAGCAGTCCCTCGCCCTAAACAAGTCTTTTTGGGCGCTCGAAAGCTTCACCTCTCGATTTCCCGGCCGGACACCTGCTTCAACTAGCCTAATAAGCTCTGTCATCCGCAAAATTTGATCCGAGCGCTTCAAGGGTGGTCGCAAACCTTCCAAAGTGCTTGTAAAATGCGGAGTTGCTGACATTCATCCGATTGCTCTTCTCCACTCGTCCTGCCCTCGTGGCCGAGAATCTCTTTCTTCGCAGACATCTCGCTCTCTTCCGAGAACGCAACGCAAAGCCACACAGAACCACCCCAATCTTTCGGGCCACGATGGTCATGCTGGCTCGGCTTTTCGATTGGCGTGGAGCGCTGGTAATTGTGAAGCCGAAGACGTTCCTCAAATGGCATCGGACTGGATTCCGGATGTTCTGGCAGTGGAAGTCCCGCAAACGGGGCCGCCCACCGCTGCCGAAGAACCTCCGGGAACTGATTCGCGAGATGGATCGCGAGAACCCCTCGTGGGGAGAGGAGCGGATTGCGAATGAGTTGAAGCTCAAGCTCGGAATCCGCGTCTCGCCCCGAACCGTGCGAAAGTATTTGGATTCAAACCGCCCCCGCCGCGGTTCCGGACAGAAATGGAAGACCTTCGTCAGCAACCATGCCAAAGCGATGGTGGCGTGCGACTTCTTCGTTTCCGTCACGGCGCCCTTCCGGCTGCTCTACGTGTTCGTTGCCATGGAGATTGGAACACGCCGAATCGTGCACTGCAATGCCACGGAACACCCCACGGCGGACTGGACCATCCAGCAATTCCGTGAGTTCTTGGCATTTGACCATCCGTATCGATTCCTGATCCACGACCGCGACAGCATTTTCTCGGCCGATGTCGATTCGACGTTGAAAGACTTCGGTGTGCGCGTCCTCAAAACGCCGGTGCGAGCGCCCACCGCGAAGGCTTACGCTTCACACTGCACCTCCTCGAAACATTGCGGCACAAACTTGTCGGGCTGCATTCTTTGGGAGAGTTTCATGCCTTGCGCCTTTCTCGGCGGGTCTTGACGGGGCGGCTCATAGAGGCATTCCTGCTTGTCGGAGTAAGCATGCCCGCGCACCAAGCCATGGACCGCCCACGTCTTCACCGTCTTCGGATGGACTTCCAACGCCTGCGCGATTTCATCGAGGGTAAACATCCCCAAGTCGCGGAGCCGATCATAGCGCGATTTGAGCCCGTAACGCATCTGGATTCGAGCGATGTATCGCGCGGTAAAGGGCTGGTCTGTACCGGAACGCATTCCACGCTCATTGAGAGCGGCCGCAATCCCACCGTAGGTGTGCTCATTGAGCAGCCTGTCGATTTCCGTTACGACTTCAGGGCTGGTCATGCGGAGTTCCCAAGCGCACAGCGGTTTGGAGAGAACCAGAGTGTGATCCGCTCCCCCTCGGAATCGTAGATGAAGGGTGATCTTTTCACCCCGCAGCAGAGTGGCGTCCTCGATCAACAGCCGGATCATCCGCTTCCGCTCGCGATCCGGGGTATTCGGATCGCGCCACAGCCGCGGAAAGTCGGTGGCCAGCGCCAGGACAGCTTCGCGCTGCTCTTCGGTGAAGATTCGGCGGTCCTGTTCCCTGCGGCGTTCGTACTCTTGCTGTGCCTCGGCCAAGGCGCGCAGTTTGTCATTCCAATCGGCTTCGAGTGAGTCCGCTACTAGACGATTGTCAGGGTCGACGCGTAGGTAGCGCCGCTGCGCGAGCTCCGCTTCATAGCGAGCTCGCTCGACTTGCTGTTTCCGCAGATGGTCGGCCTCCTCCATGCGTGCTTGGAGTTCTTGCTGTACCGCCAGTGCCACATCGAGCGTGACCGGGTTTACAAGTTCCAGCAAGAGATGGCTGACCGTTTGATCGATCTCCTGGCCAGGAATCCGCTGGCAGATCGGTTCGGCGTTTTCGATTCCTTTGCGCTGGCAAACATACTCCGGACAGAGACGGCCGTGCCGCGAGTGATAACGCAGCGTCATACGGCGGCCGCACTGCCCACAGACAATCAAGCCTTGCAGTAACGCCGGGCCCTCGCGGGGTGGGCTTTGGCGACGGTCGTGCCCCCTCGCTTGCCGGTTCCCACGCAGCCGTTTCAGATTGTTTTCATGTTCCTCCCATCCGATGTAACCTGGATGAGCTCCGGGGAGAAACGTGTGCCACTGCTCGCGCGGAAGTTGCTCGATGATTGACCCTCCCTCAATGGTCTTGCGTGCGCGTGTCCGGCCAAAGATGAACACTCCCGCGTAACGCGGATTGTGCAGGATTCGTAGCACGTGACCGTGTTCGAGTGGTCCCCAGAGCACATCGCCTTTCTTCGGTCCACGGAGGATACGCCGCGGAAAAAGCAGTCCCTGCGCACGAAACGCTTTCACCGTTGCGAGGGCCGACCCCGTGCGGTGAAAAGTCTCGAACACCATGCGCAGAGTTTGCTGAATCTGTTGGTCGGGATCAAGGATTAACTTGCCTTCGGCTGTATAGACGAATCCCATCGGCGGACGGACAAACAGTTCCCCGCGCCGGGCCTTGTTCAGGATGCCGCCCTGCAGCCGGGCCCGCAGGACGTGCAACTCTGCCTCGCTCATGGTTCCTTTCAGCCCCAACAGCAGCCGGTCGTTGAAGTGAGCCGGATCGTAGATGCCATCTTCGTCGAGGATGAGGGTGTCGGTGAGCGCGCAGATCTCCAGCAGGCGGTGCCAGTCCATGGAGTTGCGGGCAAGCCGGGACACTTCCAGACCCAGCACGATTCCGGCGCGGTCCATGCTGACCTCCGTCACCAGCTTCTGAAAGCCCTCACGGTCCGTCGCGGCGCCGGACTGTCCGAGGTCAGTGTCGATGACCACGACTCGATCATGTGGCCAGCCGAGAGCGACGGCCTGCTGCCGCAATGCATACTGGCGCTGGGTGCTTTCCGTGTTCTCGAACACCTGGCGGAGCGTGGACTGCCTCACATAGAGATACGCGTTGCGTTTCAGATGAGTGGCCTTTACCTTCTGATGAGCGTCCTGGTTCATAGACTGGTTACCCTCCCACTGACTTCAAGCACCATCCCGGCCAGCAACACAACGATCTCGGTCCGCAAGCTTGCGGGAAGCGTTGGTTGCCGGCCCGGCTGTGGTTCGGTACGGACGGCCGTGTTGACGAAACGCGCGCATGCTTCCATCCAATCCGGCATGCCACGATCCAGCAACAGCGCCACACCCAAGCCTCGCGCGGGGCCATGAGCCGAGCCGAGAAACTCGCGGCGCAGCTCTTCGTAAGCGACCACTAGTGCGTCGCTCACGCATGCGGCTGTAGACACGATCACTGCCGTTTTTTTTGGCGGCGCAGTTGCCGGTCGATGCTGCGCGGATGAACCGAGAGGCCAAACTGTTCTTGGACGGCCTGTGCGAGCTGCGCAGGGGACAGCAAAGCATCGGCTGTTTGGACTCGGCTGATGAACTCCATGACCTCGGCAGTCAGCTTGTGGCCGCTGCGCGGACCGCGCTTTTCTGGAAGCAAGCCCGCCAGGCCAGCTTGCTGAAACGCAGACTGGGCCTGATAGAACGAAGGACGGGAGAATCCGAAGGCTTCCGCCGACGCGCTGATGGACTGCCGGTCGACTCCGACTTGACGGAGCATCTCGTACTTGACCTGGACTAGGTCCTCCGGGTCGAAGAAATTGCTGTTCTGAAACAACTCGTGCTGTACATCCTGCGAGCGCGGGTTGAAAACCCCTTGCTGGCGGAGCGCTTGGCGTTTGAGGGTCTTGCCTGGGTCGCGTGGCATCGAATATCCCTGTAAATATAATTATGTCTAAAGCGGGCCCGCTGTCAAGCTTTTTCTGTGCGGATATGATAGCGCAAGAAGCAGATAAATGCCAAATAAAAGGCTGTACCCATAGCTCCTGCCCGCTAGCGATAGACATCATTTCCCTTACAGTAAAGACAGGATTCACTTTACACATCGCTTGGCCTCATGGGCGCAGTCTCCCGACCAACTGCGCCAACTCCCACAGGTCCTCTGCTCGGAACAGGCTTCGGCCCGCGGCCACCGCAACAAACGGATCGTGCGGCACCAGATCTGTCCAACTCGCCGGCAAAGCCATCAAATGGCCTTCTTCCAAATGGAAGAACACCCGATCCTCGCCCCAGTTGTTTTTGTAGATCTCCAGCTCGAACTCACGTCCGAACAGAGGATGGAATGGATGAGTTACCCGGAAACGTCGCGCCGCAACGTCACCTTGAGGTGCAGTAGACGATGATCGCCAACTCATTCTGCGAACGGCTGGTGGGGACGGTCCGCCGCGAGTGTCTACTTCCTGATTCCCATCAACGAACGGCATCTGCGCCGCATCCTGACTGAAGTTTATAGCCCACTACAATCGTGGCCGTCTCCACTCCGCCTTAGGCCCTGGAATCCCGGAACCACCCCAGGACAGCGTTCCGGACAGCGGCCATCGGCACAAGCTCCCGGTCGGATCCCGCGTCAAATCGCGGCCCGTCCTGGGAGGCTTGCATCATGAATATCGCCTGGAAAAGGAGGCTGCATGATTAAGGATTACTTTTCTGCGGAGCACAGCGACCGCTACACCTGCCGTTTTGACCGCGCGAATCAGCCTTTGTTGGTTATCTTGTTGCCCGCTGCGCTGACAGCGTACTTCTTTGCGACTTGTTCGAAAGCGAGCTGCTGATCTTGTGTCATTAGGTCTTTCCATCCACCTGACCTTCCTTCTCGTATGAAGGTGCCCGGCCCACGCCCTGGCCAAGCAGGCGATCCGGGGGCGAACTTAGCTTCATTTCTACGCATGAATTCGAAGCTGCACTGCTCCAGGATATTTGCATTCCTTTCAGGGAGTATCGAGACGCCAATGAACTCCGCGATCCTTTTGATCTCAGCTTTTGTCTCTCGAATCAGATCCTCGTATCGAACGAACAGCACATGCGGTTCTTGATGGGTGGTCCAAGTCGCGACATGCTGAAACCAGGAGCCGTATTGAACGCGGCCCGCCAGAAAGTCTTCAAAGAACTTTAGGAATTCAATCATTGGATTGACGTAATTCTTATACATGTGAAAGTACGACACCAGAACGTCTCTGCCATCCCGATATACATAAATGTACCTACCAGGCCAACGCGACACCTGCTTGCGAGGCAGATGCGTCTTGAGTACTCGCGGAGACGGTAAGCGGTCGATCGGCTCGTCGACGCGCAACGAGCGCTCAAGGAATGGCATCAATTCGGAAATGTGCCCGAACGTCACCTCCCTTTCGGTGAGCAACTGGTACAGAATCATCTGCACCATGGACGTCCCCGAGCGGGGGTAGCTTGCTACGAAGAGGTCATCCGATCGCGGACTGAACATACGAATCCGTCTTAGATCCACCGGTGGGACTGCCAGGGATCCGAGCTGCAATCTCCGCTATTGTACCGTGATCAAACAGTGTTTCTAGTCTCACCTCGACACCGAATCGATCCAACAGTTGTGCCGCCAACTCCGCCGCGAACAGCGAATCGCCTCCCAATTCCAGGAAATGATCGTGAATTCCGATTTCCTCCAACCCGAAAAGATCGCTCCAGATTCCAGCCAGTGCCACCTCGATCTCATTCCGTGGTGCAATGTATTCGACTTCAAGCCTCGGCCGCTCCGAATCCGGAGAGCGAAGTGCTGCGCGATCCAGTTTTCCATTGTCTGAAAGTGGCAAGCCGTCGAGGAACACGAATGCGGAAGGGATCATGAATTCGGGCAACCGTGCCCCCAAGAGCTTGCGCAGTTCGGTAACTCGGAGGGTCGGGTCTGAAACGACATATCCCACCAAGCGCAACTCGTTTCCGATGACGTGCGCAGCTACCGCCGCGTCGCGCACTCCCTTGATAACCGCAAGTGCCCGCTCGACCTCCGCGAGCACGATCCGGTAACCCCGGATCTTAACTTGGTCGTCGCCTCGACCCACGAACTCGATATCGCCGTTCTGCATTAAGCGCCCCAGATCGCCGGTCCTGAATAGCCGTTCGCCCTCGTTAATCACGAATTGGCGCGCAGTTTCCTCTGGCCGGTTGAGATAGCCGCGCGCCAGATGCGAGGCACCCACATAAATCTCGCCGATTTCGCCAGCGGCAACCGGAGCCATTGTCTCGTTTAGCAAGTAAATGCGCGTGTTTGGCACCGGGCGGCCAATTACTATCTCACCGGCCATAGGGGCGTTAGGCGGCGCATTCCACATTGTCGCAAGCGTGCCGATCTCGGAAGCCGAGTAGGTGTTATGCAGTCTGGCATCGGGCATAACCTCGCGAAACCTTGTAAGCAGGTCTGCTGTCAATGCCGCGCCCACCACGCCCACCTCGCGGATGGTCCTTAGCTTATCGGTCACCCGTGGGAGATCCAGCATCTGTTTAAAGACTGGCGGTAGGAGGACCACACGCGTGATCGACGCCTTTTCCAAAGCGTTCACGAACTCAACCAGATCCCTGATCACACCCTCAGCAAGAACTACCAGAGGAACCCCGGTCATCAGCGGAAGGAACAGATTTGCCAGCGAAAGCCCGAAACTTAGTGACGCATTTAAGCAGCATTTCTCGTCCGGTGCATATTTTACGGATAGTAATCCATTCACGATGCTGCGGTGTATACCGATAACGCCTTTTGGTTTTCCAGTAGATCCCGAGGTATAAAGGACATAGGCAGCGCTATCTAAGTTGGAGCCAGAATCTGGATTGTCCGTGTTTCCGCATGCTTCGAGGACCATCGCTCGATCGACGACCACCTTCAGTCCAGTATCCGAAATCATCTCATCGATGCGGTCGCGCGGGTAGCTCGGGTCCAGCGGGACATACGTTCCGCCTGCCTTTAGAATCCCCATTACGCCGATCACGGTCTCAATGGACTGCGGAATCGAAATCCCGATCATCGTCTCAGGTTCAACGTTTGCCTTGAGCTGGTGGGCGAGTTGGTTGGCCCGTTCATTCAGGATCCGATACGTAATTTCCCGATCGCCTTCAATCAACGCTGTGGCCTCAGGCGTCCTGCGGACTTGGTCTTCGAACATTTCCGGCACAGGCTTCATTTTGCCACTCCACGAACAATCCAAATTCCAACTGCTGGCAATATCGCCGCGATCATGCATACTGCGGAGAATCCCATCCGGTCCACTGATGCGCCGATCAACGGTGAAACGAACGTTTGCATCAGAGAATAGGAGCACGCTAATAGAGAAACCGTGAAGGCCGCCCGGCTAGGCCCAAACAAATCGATGGGGAGAATGTTCAAGCTTCCGATTACACATTGGCAGGCGAACAGCGTCAAGCAGACGCCGCCTATGGCAAGCGCGGCCGATGGCAAGAACGGAATCGCCGCCGTAAGGAAGAACAGCGGCGTGGACCAGATGCAAATCCTCGTGCGCGCCTTCCGCCCATCGACTCCGCGCCGGATCCAGCGAAATGCGAGCCATCCGTTGAAGAGTCCTCCAGCCGCCACGAACAAGGGAGGGATCCAGGCGAAGTAGCGGTTCGCTTCTGTGGGAGTCAAATGATGCCGCTCGACCAGAAAGACTGTCGTCCAGTTTAGCCAAAGCATCAGCACCGCCATTACTAACCCGTACGCCGCGATGATCCTCCACATCCTGGGTTCTGTCAGGATGAACGTTACCGTATCCTTGGTCGGCGAATCCTGGGTCTTCTCAGAAGTCTTGGTTCGTTTCATGCCGAGCCAGCAAAGTCCGATCCATACGACTCCCATCGCACCGGCGATCACAAACGCAGCCCGCCACCCGTACCTCGGTGCGATGGCCGCCGCCATTAAAGGTGCCGCAACACTCCCGAACGTCACGGCCAGTGATCCGGCGGCGCTCGCCAGCCCCCACTCCGAAGGTGCCAGATAAGTTGCAGTCGCCTTGGATAAGAACGGCAGCGCCGCCGCCTCACCGAACCCAAGCGCGCCCCTGCATGCCATCAAGGTTCCCAGTGAGCGTGCCAACCCCGTGGCCATTCCCGCCCCTGACCATATACCAACAGCTACCACCGCGCCGGCATTCAGTCCCACTCGATCCACCAGCAATCCAGCGAAAGGCGTTACCGTCGCATACACAAGGGAAAAGGACGACACTACCGCTCCGTACTGTGCATTGGAGAGATGAAACTCCACCTTTATCGGCGGAGCGAGTGAAGCCAACAACTGCCGATCCAAAAAATTAAGAACGTTAGCGAGAACGAACATCCCGACCGCGACCCATCGCCAGGCGCCTCGGCTCGCAACGGACGCTCGAAGTACTATAGGTCCGCCGACGGGCGTTGAAGTACTAGCGCCGAATGCTTTTGACTTCTGCATCTGCCATCAGCTCCTTCAACGTCCCCTGCGAGTTGTTACGCCCCCCTGGGTTAACTCACTCGCGAATCGACTACTTCCTTATGAAAAGCGTCCAAAACAATCGATTTCTGTAGCTTCCTCGGGTTACCACGATCTCAACGTCGTTTGGTAAGCGACAGTTCGCAGGAGTAAGAGTGATCGGCCTCTATGTTTACCCGCAGGCCAGCATCAGCGTTTCGATCCAGAAATGCTGGGTCAAGATATTCGTCCTCGTCGTTGCCATCAAAAGCAAATAAGTCGTAGGCGCCCGGGGCTATCCCGGCGAGAGTGTAGGAACCATCACTTAAAGGTTGCGCCGTCCGGTACCAATACGCAGCGCTTCGGGCCTTCGGCGCAAGCACAATAAAGACGCGTGAAACATCGCGGACTCCAATGACTGATCCTCTAATCCTTCCACCGTTTCTTTTCACGACGATATTGATAGGACCGCCATCCTGAGCACTCAATACCCTGAGGGTTCCACCGGTAAGTTCACCCCGTCCTTGAGTTACGCTGGAAATATACAAGTCAGAAGCCATTGCTCGAAAACTAAGTACATATGGCTGAGCACGAAGCGCCCCCTGGAGGACAAAATGACCCGACGCATCGCTGATTCCGACAGTCGATGCAGAGGTGGGATACTTTTCAGCCAGGGCGAGAACACTCAAGCTCTGCATCGGCTTTGTGCCCGCCCGGACGTCATATTCCTCAATCTGGCCTTCTAGCGTACTAGGAGGCGGCATCGAGATTCGGATACCGGTACGAGGTAAGCTTGAGACGTCGATATCCTGCACGACGCGTGTTTGGTACGAAGACCCCGATGCTGAGGCCATCAATGCAAATTCACCGGGCGGTACGCCTTGAAATACAAACGGTTTTCCGACTTGGGCTGCTACCGCTAATAGCGGCTGGGCGGTCAGGTATGGGATGATCAATCCAATAGCAACCTGGGTGCCCTCGGGATATCCATCTGACGGTTCGACCGCACCCGATACCTCTACTCCAGCTCCTTCATCCAAAATAAGCGAGATGGGAGCGCTCTCAATCGTTCCATTTAAATCTAGACTCCTATTCAAGTCAGGTTTAGGCACTCCAGGAAAGTAGACAGGCCGAGCTACACGACGGCTCAGCCCGGCGTCATCTCCTATACTTTGTTTGTAAGCATATACTGTGTATCGTCCTGGCTGTAGGTCTGAAAGCTGAAAGTGTCCCCGATCATCAACGCTTACCGGGCGAATCTCCCCAAACGCCGCAGGAGCCTTGCCCCCCCTTATTCTAAGCGCATGCACAGAAGCTCCAACTGCAGGCTCGCCGTCCCGCCATCTAATCGTTCCAGAGATACTGCGCTTTGCTATCAGTCGGAGTTCCCCAGCCGTTAGATCAGTATTTGCGAGTGCGATCGTTTGGGCATACTCAAGGCGAAAATAGCCAACATCTTCCACGCTCAGCCTGTAGTTATCCGGGGGTTGGTCCGCGAACACGAATTCTCCTTCTTTCTCGGAACGAATGACAGCTGGTATTGCCGATTTTGTCCCACTAATCTGGAGGCGTGCGCCGACGATAGGGAGCCCAGATAAGTCATCCACCACTCGGCCTCGAATGCTCGCTGCAGCTCCAAAAGAGCCTAGGCTACAACAAAGCACCCCAACAACCAGAAATCGCGCAGTGCAGCATTTCATTGACAAGTCTCCATTGACAGAGCCCCAAAACACCAAGACCGCAATTTTCCGGACCCCTCTTCATGCCCGGCCCTTGAACGCAAATAATCAGGGCAATTCTAGATTGTAGGAATACCGACCACCAGCTAACACTTGGATAGAACGCATGACTGGAGTATGTTGCCCAAGAAAGGCGGGATTCAAGTAGTTATCGTCTTCATTACGATCAAAGAAAAACATATCGTATTCGCCCGGGGCGATCCCTTGGAGCGAATAAGTACCGTCGTCCAAAGTGGTGCATGTGCGGAACCATTGCTCCGCGTCACGCTGTCTCGGTGCTAGGACGATAAACGCATGTGATACATTGGCACCTTTATGAGAGGCGACGCCGCCGATTGTTGCTCCATTCTTCTCTAGGATTACGTGAATCGGTCCGCTGTCTTCGGAGGCTAGCGCCGTCAGATGCCCAGACGACACTCGATTGTTACCTTGTGTTACGCTTGAAATGTAGACGTCGGGTGGTAATGATTGAAATGCAATAGTGTACGAATCCGCGCGGATCACGGGTCCGATCTTAAATCGGCCAGCGGTATCTGAGGTGGCGGCTCCGGTTCCCATTGTTGGGTATTTGCTCGCATTCGCAACCACTCTGATGGGACTTAGTCTCGCTGCGGCCAAGTCACCCTGTTTAACGGCCTGGGCGCCACGCGCGGGAACTGCAGTCTCGGCAGCTTTCCTATCTGGATCGGCGTGTGCGATCTCAATTTGGCCTTCGATGTAGGACGGCGACGGTAGCAAGATGCGGATGTTAGAAATGGGCCGGTCTGTTACCACAATTTCCTGCACGACTCTAACGGGTTTTCCGCTGACAACGTTGGTGAAAGCTAGCAGTCCATAGGTTCCCTTTGGAACTGCAGGTAGCGCGAAAGGAGTGCCCACTTTTGTGAGGATCATCACAAAAGGTTGCGCCGGCGCGCCGGGAATGAGTAAACCGACCCCCACGTCAGTTCCTTGCGGAAACTCCTCCGTTGGAACCACGATGCCTGAAAGTGTCGTGCCGGTCGTCTCGTCTAGAGTGATTGAAATCGGAGCGCTTTCAACGGTGTTCCAAAGATCAATACTTCCTGCGGGATCAGGCCTTGGATTCCCTGGATAGAATACTGGCAAGGCAGCCAACGGCAATTCGGTTGAACTTGCGATGCCCTGAACGTAAGCGTCAACTATATAGCGCCCTGGCAGAAGCGCCCCGAATCGAAATTGGCCCTTAGCATCGGTTCGGGTCAATGGCGCCTCAAAGGCGCGAAATGCCACACTTCCGCCTAGTACACGACTCACCTGAACAACCGCGCCATCTACGGACTTTCCATCTCGCCATTTGACGACACCCGATACTGTGCGTTTCGCAACCATCCTTGTGTTGCCCGCAGTCACATCCGAACCGCCTAATGCAAGTGTTTGATTAATGTCGAGATCGAAGTAACCTGCTTTAGACGCATGGAGACTATAAGCGCCGGGAGGAATGCTGTCGAAAATGAAGCCATTGGTTTCAGATTGAACGATTAATGGAGTGGTGAGACTCCCGCCCTTCAATTCGACCAAAGCGCTGACAATCGGTTGTCCAGTTAGGTCGTCAACTAAGCTTCCTCTAAGCCTAATCGTCGGACTTGCCTGCGCATCGAGGTCCCGAACCACTACTAGAGCCATTAGCAGTGCGAGGACAAGGGGCGCTTTAGCCGCATCTAATCTCGCAGGAGACCTTACACTTTCGTCTGAGACCTTGAAAAGCATCTTTCTCCTTCCCGCTAGAACTCTTGACAATGAGTAAGAAGAGGGCGCCACTCCGTTTCTATTGGTTGTACGACCAGCAGACTTGATTCTAATCCGTTCTGTTTGGCCAAGTCAATGGCGGCGGGCGATCCAGCGTTGAAAGGCCGTATCGGATTACGGGGGACGAATTCTTCTTCAATGCGCAGGACTGAGGCTTTACAAGATTCTGCACGCTCAGCTTTCAACAAGTTGGCCTAATGGATCTGCGTATCCGATGAGGACTTCAGTAGGTGTGATCCAGAAGGTGGTTCGCCCCTACGCTCTAAGGCTTGTGCGTTACTGAATAAACAGACGGCGCGAACGATGCACGGCAATTCGCTCGTCGGAGCACGTATGTGTCGGATAAGGGTCATTTATTGGCTTGGCCAAATCGCTTACTCATCTGCGCCAAGTGACGCACATGGCGCGTTTGGGTAGCGTAATGCGGCAGATGCGCGGGGCGTTTCTGCCCTGGCCGTGCGTTCGCCAGATTCTTCGCGATGGACCGGGTAGAGGCGCTTCGTGTTCATAGCATCAGCCGACAAACGGCCAAATCCATAACGCGAACGGTTGCGGAAACCAATACGCACAGCGTCGCCGCAGACTGGCCGTGCAGATCGCGACGGCTCTCAATAACGGATGATCCAAACTGTCGTTCCTGCCAGGCCTGACTCGCGGTTTTCGTTTAGCTCGTTGCTCTTGGCGGATCGCGTACACCACATTCCGAAGCACATTGTCCCTCCTTTGTCGTTCAGAGAACCACTCCTGTCTCACCCTCACCTTTCGATCTGTCACTTGTCGAACCTGCTGTCATGGTCAAAGTATGGCTTGACTCAAAAGCGTTTTACAAATACACTTTACATCTGAAAGGAGCCCTTACTTATGTACTACTGTCCCGAATGTTGCTGCTGCGCCAACGATGGATCTCCTGTCGGCCATGGAACCCCGGGGGGATGTGATGGTCCCGATACTTACTGTTACGTCTACGCCCATCCGCACGGTAATCCAAGTCCACAACCCTGCACTTTCTCGTGAAGAGGTTCTTGGTTACGCTAACGTTTCTTTTCTCGACGTCGCCACAACGCCAATTACGGTTGTGTGCCATCGCTGACAGTCTCCGACGTTTTGGCAGAGCGCGGGTCTAAACGATTGGCGCCTTTGCAAGGGCCATAGGTTTCCTGGGGCTTGTGGCCATTGCACCCACATTCGAGCGTCGGCCGTGCTTCCACGTCTCTGTAGTTACAGAGTGCGACTGCTTTCTTCGAAACGACGTTTTCCCTATGCTTTTAGAAGATATACGCTTGCCATCGGATGCTCGCTACCCCGTCACCGTTGCACAGGATCTGATTCTGGCAACGCTTGCAATCCATCCAACTACTTCTGTCTTTCAAATGCCTTCTCTTGGATTTCGATTCGCGGGTGCGACCGTTCAAGAGGAGACGATTGTTTTCATCCTCAAATATCTTATAAGGAGACACTGCGCGTTTAGGCTACGCTTTGAGCCCTGCCGCGGGCTTAGTACTTCGCAGCGAGATGCAGACTTACTTCGCTTCCGCCGAACCGGTTTGCTGCAAACGCCACTACATACCCAAGTGCTCCTCGACGTTTCCGACGTTGAACTTAGCACCGCTGACCTGCGCGGCTTTAGTGATTCATGCCGGGATCACGAATTTCGCAGATTGTACGGAGTAGAACAACGACGGCCATTCACTTATTCCCAACCGCTCTTGCGGGCGTGGCTAGTTAGACTGGCTGAACAAGACTCTATCGTCGTTTTATTTGTGGATCACATGGTTGCTGATGGCAGGTCAATGAAACTTCTGGCCTTCGAGTTTGGCCAGTTATTTCTCGATCACGCTTTTCGTTGTCCCCAATCCACGTCGCCGGCCGACCACTCGTTTTTAGAGTTTGCGAAGTGGCAAGCAGAAGCGTGCTCTCTAGGAGCGTTCAGAAAGGAGATGCTGTACTGGCGTCAACAGTGGGTCGAGTGTGGCGGTGGCCGAGTCCTTCCCGAAGACTTGCCCTTTACTCTTCCGCACCGGGATAACTCCGAGCGTCCTTTCGGAGCGATCGGGAGGTCGTTCGGTCACTCGGTCTCTGCGGAAATAATCAGGTTCGCGCGGCGAAGTGAGATAACCATACACACCTTGTTTGTGGCAGTGGTGGCCCTAACCTTAAACCGTTACACGGGAAAGGACGTTTTGGGGATCTGGATGCATTTTGCGAATCGAGCGCGACTCGCATGGAGAAGAGGGATCGGATGGTTTGCAAACACACATCTTATCGGAATTCGGATTGAGGAGAACCGGTCTGGCGATGACCTTCTAAAACAGGTCCGCTCCTCCGTGCTCAACGGTATCGAGAATCAGCAACTGCCGCTTGGGCACATGTGGCAGGTTCTTCGTTGTCACCCACGCTTCCGTGATGCGAACATCCTTGTGGATTTCAACTCACGCAGGACAGGCGACTCACCACACTTCTTGACAGATGGTGGAACGCTTAGGCGCATTGACTTGCCTGATGAGTCGACTCCGAGGCTCAGTACGCTCGGTGTCTACGTTGATCAGCAAGGCCAAGATGTGTCTGTTCGCATCCGTTACGCGACATCCCTATATCCGGATGAGGCAATGGAGACAGTGCTGCATGACTTACAAGTCATCACCCAACTCCTTATAACAAGTCCAGACAGTTCTCTTGGACACTTGATGTCCTCTGTTGCTCCCCGAGTTGATCCGTCACGCGCCTCTAATGGCGCAGGTGCTGACTTCGTCGTGACCGGAACCGATTTGATACCCGCGATTTAAATGTCGGTTTCAATCGATGCGTCCATCGTCTCGCCGCAATGATGTGAAGTCAGCACAGAGGGGGAGACACCGACCGGGGGAAAATACACTGCACGGCTGGTTCAATGGATCGTATGCTAAACTCCAAGACACTTCACGCAGGTGCGGCAAGCGGGTTCGGTAACGCTGCCCTCAAGACAGCTTTGGAAAGAGTGCGTGAAGTTCTCATGCCATTGGTACGCCCACATTTGCGGTTCTATCTTCTAGGAACCGGCGCCATGCTCTTGGGTAGAGTGGCGTCGTTAGTATTACCGGCATCGACAAGATTCCTTATTGACACGGTCGTCCTCAAGAAGCAGACTCACCTAATCCCGGCGTATGTTGCAGTTGTCATGGTCGCAAGTCTGTGTCAGGGCCTCTTCTCCTGGCTTTCGGCGCGCATCTTCGTTCTGAGGTCTTCCGAGATCCTGGCAACCCTGCGTTGCACAATCCAAGAACATATTGGCGATCTGTCGCTCGCCTTCCATGAGTCCACAAAAGTCGGGATGTTATCTTCAAGAATCATCAATGATCTTGAGGGCATCCGCTTTCTTCTCAGTGGCGGGATTGTTAACATAGTGAGCGCGTGCCTTACGTCCTGCTTGGCGCTTTGCGTGTTATTGAGTATAAGCCCAGCCCTGACCTCATTGTCGCTGGCATCACTAAGTATCTTTGCGGCGTGCTACCACCGAGCCACCAAACGTTCAAGCTGTCTGGCGCGGGAGCGAGCTACGCGCATGTCGGAGCTTATGGGACGCCTGACGGAATCACTTATGGGCATTAGGACAATAAAGGCTTACAACGTCGAGTCGGCGGAAGCTGCAACCTTTAGGAACAATCTTCGAAGAGTCGTCGAGTCCAACCTAGAGGTATTCAACGTCGTCTCGTTGATTCAGAGCGTCAGTTCGTTGCTCAATGCGTTTCTATTGTTAGGATTGAATTGGCTCGGTGCTGAACTCATTGTTGGCGGTAAACTAAGCCTGGGTTCGCTGGTGACGTTTACGGTGTTTTTTGGTATGCTCCTGGCTCCAGTTAATCAGCTCATGGGGGCAGGCCCGCAAATCGTAGAGGCGCTGGCTGGACTTGAGCGAGCCACTGAGATCCTCCGGATCCCGACTGAGCGTGACAATCCGCTTCGGTCGTTAATCGTCGGCAGAATTGGCGGACGCGTGCAGTTCGAAGATGTAGTGTTTAGTTATAGAAAAGGACAGTTCGTTTTGCGCGGCATTTCGTTCGTTGCAGAACCTGGTACCATCACGGCGATAGTCGGTGCTTCGGGTTCAGGGAAATCTACTGTGGTTAGCCTCTTATGCGCCTTCTATTCGGCTTCTGAAGGCTCTATACGGATCGATGGCATCGACATAGAGCGTGTGGTACTTGGTCCCTATCGCTCGCAGATCGCGCTAGTTCAACAGGACACATTTCTTTTTGACGGTACGCTCCGCGATAACATCCGACTGGCGCGCCCGCAAGCCCGAGAGTGGGAGATCATTTCCGCATGCAAGGCAGCAAACGTTGACGAGTTTGCTTCACGATTCGAAAGGGGTTATGAAACCGTCGTTGGAGAGCGTGGGGTGAGACTTTCGGGAGGGCAACGCCAGCGGGTATCGATCGCCCGCGCAATTCTGGCAAACCCGAGAATCCTAATCCTTGATGAAGCTACGTCCAATTTGGACAGTCGGTCGGATGCTGCCATTCGGGACGCACTACGGGTTCTCATGAGAGGTAGGACGACGTTCCTTTGTGCACATCGTTTGACTACTATTCAGCACGCGGATCAAATATTGGTTCTTGAAGATGGTTTGATAACCGAACGTGGAACCCACGAGGATTTGTTTGCAAGCAGAGGTAGATACTGGACTTTGTTCAACTCTGATGAAAGGACGGAGCTTACGGGAGGTGCTGCCCGTACGATCTAGCGATGACGGCAGTCCGTTAAGCCACAATTCCAGTCTCGACCAAAGTGGGATGGTTTTGGCTGAACTGGCAGCGTTGCAGAAATAGCGGCAAGCCAACGGATCGGCTGGTGCTCACCTATCTTCGGAAGGTCCGGTCTCCGGTCGATGTTCAATGGGGCCGTGGTAGAGCGTAAACTGACGGTGCGTTTGGCAGCAGTACTTGGCCCATTTTCGGTGATCTACTTTTGGCCAACCCTAAGTTATTGATTGTTTCGGCGAGGCGATTTGTGGCTGGCGGAGGTCGAGAGCGACCCCGCCGCTTCGACGGACTAGATCCTCATGTTCAGGCGAGGAGCAGTAACCCTTCCAGGTACCCGATGTGGATGCTGGAGTATGACCAGCTTTTCGGCGCGCGGGCGGCGCGATGAGTAACAAAGCCACCGACGTCGATGGCTTCACATTTGGTTCGCCGCAGAGCCTCCGCGTTCAGCAAGTGCTGAACGGCCGTTGGTTCGGCCGGGACTACTTCCTCCCGGCTCCCGGCTTAGAGTCCGTGCCAAAATTGGGGAACACCAATATGGCCGGATTTGTTTCCTTGCGGCCCAGCCGCCCGGCGGCTCGCACCGCCGCGCTCAGATACCGTACGCCGTCTCCCGCCGAATGTGCGTGGCTTGCTGAATGCGTCGCAGCGACAGCTCAGCTTCCCGATTCAATGTCCTCGCCTACACTCCCCCTTTTGTCCGCTTTTCAGGTGTCCCTCAATGGCCGCTTTTGGATGTCCCCCGAAGCCCAATCACCGGGACATGGAGAACAACCCAATGGATGATTTTACGGTGGCAAGCATCGCCGTAAATCGTGAGACACACTTGGCAAGAATGGTCGCCGAGGAACGGAGTGTCAACTTACGAGTTCAGGATTTCGGCACACTCCTCGAGTGGGAAGAGCACTGCAGCTCACGCACCTCCTCCTCTATCAGATCAAGACACACTGTCGCAGGGGCCCTATCAAAGATCCAATTTCCCAATATCACAAGCAACCTCCGGGCGTTAGGGGTCGCAAGTTGCTTCAGGTTGCTAAACTCTCCTCGGAGATTCGCGATTGAGTGGCTCCTGCTCTCACTTTTCTCGGCGCTCTTCCTGATATTCGCGGTCTTGATCAGATAAGCCTTCCCGGCTCTCATGGCCGTTCGGTAATCTGGATTGTCCGACGTAGAGGAGCTTTTTACCCATCGCCTCAGAGTAGCTTCTGGAATGTTCAAATGCCTCGACAATTCCCTATTACTGAGGCGCACGGCCTGGGCGTGCGCCAAGGCCCGCTTCACGATTAACTCAAGGTCCGGCTTACTACGACGCAAGCCGTGACAAGCATTTGCCGAAAGACAATCCCATGTCGCATCCTCCAGGTCCCCAGAACACACCACGGTCGAAATTCCTGTAACCCCGATCTGTTCTGCCGCAGCAACGCGGTGAAACCCGTCCGATAACCAATAGTTGTCTCCATCGAACCAGACGCGGACTGGTGGAAACTCGGTGCCGGCCTTCATGAGTTCTGCGTATTCTTCTACAACAGATTGATTGAGGGTGACACGTCCTTGTGTTCCACCATCTCGCCGGATTTTTTGAATCTCTAAGGTTATGGTTTCCTTGGGTGTAGGCTGCTGACCGCCTGACCCGGCTGTCGTAGGTAGAGGATGCATGGACTTACGATGCCTCCTACGAACTTCCCCATACAGCGCCACTTGGAGCAACCGGCGGGATGAAGGTGTTTTTAGTACTAGAAGATGATGAATCAATACGACGGAGATGTCAAGGGGGTTGTAGTCGCAAAGTGAACTTAAAAGATGGACGTTAACGTATTAGTCAGGCAAAACAATGCGGCCAATTCTCAATATTTGTTCCGTTGTCGGAACAGAAGCTCGCTAACTCATTAGAAACAGGGCACGACGCGGCACGGCCTTCACTCCAAAATGGTTCCCGCTGTTCCGAAAACAGCGTTTTTCCAGTCACACTCTTAACCGCAGCTTGGCTCGACGCTCCCAACGGGAGTGCTAAAGAATATTTCAGATAGGAGCCACTGCGTGCCCGCACAGAGGGTCTTCCGCCTAGCCTGACCAGTTCTCCTTTGTAATTCGGTGGATGAACCTGACGGCGAAACGACATTCTGACGTATTGTCGTCAGAATGAAGCTGAGCATTCCTGAAGATTCAACGGCCTATACATTGCCAGCGTCCGGCCGATCCTCCAGATAACTTGGCACGACTGCCTCATGAACCGCCTCGGTCTCAGCGCACTCGTGCATTACTTGGACAGAAGCTGACCGTTAATGAACTTCACGACATCGGCGGTTTCGGCGGCAGTCCGGCGAGTCGCTGTAGCCGCGAGCGGAAAGGTCCCCCAACCGAAATTCCGTAGTACCCAGTCGTCCGTGGGCAAAACGGCGGAGTCCAGTCCGTCAAAAGAGGTGGTCTTCAGAATCACCATCGCCCGCCGCGTCTCCGTGTGACAACTGACGCAGTCAGTGTTGAAGAAATGGCTCCGCGCGGGATCGGCGATCAAACCCAGAATATCGCGGACCATATCCGCGGATGGGGCCGGAGTGGCGCTCAGATCCGCCGTAGAGGATCCGCGGCGGTCTGCGATCGCCGGACCGGCATTCTGAAACAGCGCCGAATTTACGCAGGTGATGGGATTCCGGTTGTTCGTGTGAGGAGCCGGCAGGACGACTCCGCCGGCCTGGAACAACTCAGTCGATTGCTGGCCATCAAGCGTCGTGCCATGCACTGGAACGAACCCTCCATTCGGCAGAGTTGGCAGCTCGCCCGCGGGCAGCTTGACCATCGACAAGAACATCCAAGGCTCCGGCGCGCCCGTCGGCAAGGCCATGAGAGCCATCGCGTTCAGATGCTGATCCGAAAGATGCTTTTGAAGGAACGTTTTCATCGCCTGGCTCACACCGTTCGCTGTCGCGGAATTCGCCAAGCCCGGGTGGACCCCCAGAGGCAATTCCGCGGTCACGATTTTGGTGCCGCCAAATTGGCCATTGCTCAGGTTGGTTCGTAGTGAGGCGAGGTCTGCCACGATTTTTAGAAACTCTTCCAGATCCGGTTTGGGCCGCTGAAAGCACCCAGGTTGCGCCTCCTTATCGGGCGGCAAGATCGTGAAATCAAAAATGAGATGCGCAGCGATGTCATTCACAATGGGGGCGCCGTTTGCCCCACGTGTCACGAGCTGGACGATCAATCGGATTTGAGGACTCCGGCCATATGCGTTTTGAATGTCTAAGGAGAGACCAGGGGCGCCGGCGTCCACACGAATCCCTGCCACGAACCAGTTATTTTTGGTGTGAGCTTCCGTTGGCAAACCGATTCTGACGTTTCTCGCCGACACTTGCGCAGCCTCGCTGGCTGCAATTGCGAGGAACTGCTGGAACGCGGCATCGGACCAGACGGGGTCTCTCTTAGCCGGATCCTGAGCATTCGCGGCCGTGAGGTCGCCCATGGAAATGAGGTTGCTGAAGTCCTGCGCGCGCACCGGCGGGGGAAAGAGCCACGACACATCGTTCAGCGCCAACGGCTGAATGGTTGCGGCCGTCTGAGCCATCAATGCTGGCGCTACGATGCCCACGATGAAAGCGCTCCACCTAATAGATTTCAGAAAATCAGATCGTGCCGCCGTGAATTTGCGCATTCAGTCCTCCCTTGTTGAGTCCAGCGATTTTAGGCATTACTGAGTCTTTAAATATTCCACCAGCGCGCGCCGCTCGTCGGGGTTTAAGCGCCGCCCAATGACGCCCGGCTTTTTCGGATTGTCGTCGAATTCATGGCCGGTGTTTAGATTGCCTTTGATCGAGGTGTCGACCTCGAAGCTCCCGGGAACTTCCTCTGTGCGATAGCCGAGGTTGACGGGGTCGTACTCTCGGTTTCCAAGGAAGAACTTAGCGGGCCGTTCCGCGACGGGCGACAGCAAGGCGTACACGTTGGGAACAGAACCGTTGTGCAGGTATGGCGGTGTCGCCCAAATTCCATCAAGCGGTCTGACCTTGTAAGCGAGCGGAGCCTGAATTCCGTTTGGGCGGTTCCCGTTCATGTTCTGTCGTACTGCTTCCGGAGTCGGCGGGTTCTGGTGGTCGTACCAATAGGTCGCCGTCTTCTCGACTACTTTGCCAAGCGCGGGTCCGAACTCATTTGTGGTGACGCCCAAGTCCTCCGGAATCGACACCTTCCGGTTCTTCATGCCTTCCGCCTGAGCGGGATCGGTGCCGATATGCCCCAAAGGAATCAGTTCCACATCGAGATAGCGCTCCCCAGCCCCGTTCGGGGGCAACCATCGCGGCGAATTCCAGAACTCAGGCGTCGTGACTGGCGGAAGATGGCATTTCTGGCAGATAGTTTTGTAGAGCGCCGCGCCCTTGGCGGCGAGGGTTTTGTCGATAGCGGGGAGAATTGTCTCCGGCCACTTGGGGGAGTTCAGCCCCGTGAATCCACGGGCCGCATCAGGTGGCATTCCAGCTAGAAGCTGTTCGATCTTGTGTAGCGTCTCAGGCTGCACGCTCGATTGGTAAAGCTTGTCTTTGACTCCCGTCAGGTTCACGGCTGCGAACACGCCGAGCGCCTCGCCAGCGTTGCGAACCATCGGTTGCTCGATGGAACCGTTATATTGCACCCATGTGAACCAGGACGCATCCCAAATTCGTGGAAAATGAACCGGCGCCGACTTGGCAACATAATTCTGGTCGGCATTAAGATCAAGAGCAAACACGGTATTGCCGATGCGATTCAACGCATCCAAGCGCGCAAATCCCTCCTCCACGCCCTGCGCTTTGACCGAATCGTCAAGTGCTTTCGTCTTCTTGTATTGCTCCAGTACTTCATCGAGCTCCGCCCGTAGAACCGATTTCGCATTGTCTCTCACGCCTGGACCTAGGACCCGGTCCGCGAAACGTCCGAACCGGGAAGGCAGATACCGCGTGTAGGCTAGCGCGAGTCCGATCGCCTTCTGGAGCTCATCGACCCGGGTGATGGCCGGAGCCCCATCGATAAAGACAGCAGTCTTCTGGTACGTGAAGCGGCCAGTGTGGCAAGCTGCACAAGTTAACCCAACCGCCGTCATGTCCTCCTTGGTTAGCGGATTCTGCCAGGGTCTTCCGTCCCGGTGGTTCATTCGTCCGCCGTGAGCGAAGCCGACAGGAAGACGATCCTGCGCGGATTCATGACTGCTCGCGATGAACCCGTACCGGTCCAGGTATCCCGGATCGCCCACAAGGCCTGGCGCGCCCAAGAAAAGTGCCGGCTGCTCCAGCGAGATGAACCATTCGTAGGGAATGCCGAAGGTGATCGTGCCTTGGTCTGGCCCTCTACACCCGCGCCCAGTCGCTGTTCCGCGACTTAGCTATGGCGCGCGCCGACGGCAGCCTGCGGAATCTGTTGGCCCGGCTCGCTCGCATTGACGTTCTTGTGATCGACGACTGGGCGATGGCTCCGTTAGCCGTTCCCGGTAACCTGCATCGGCTTCAGCTTTTTCGCTGGCGGCTGGGTTGGATTTGGTGGCGCGCGCTCTCGCGCCGCAGCCAGCGCAGCTACATCTCCATGGACCGGCTCCACCGGCTCATCAACAGATGGATTCCACTCCCCCGCGTTCTCCATCCTTATCCTATGCAGCGTTTCGACGCCACTCATCCGAGGCGGGAGCCGTATGCGTAGAAGCGCACGTACGGATCTGTGCGGGGGGCGACCAGCAATGATCGTCCCTACCGCGACAGCCAGTTATTCTGCGTCGGAAACTCTCTCCCCGTTAGTTCACGCAAAGCCCTTCAGAACGCCCAATTCCGCGCCAACTCGCGAAGTCTTGCCGTCTCCGTTTCGACCGACTTCGCCGCCGATCGGCCACTTGGCCCAGGGAAGAGCCAGACTCTCCGTTCGGGACTTATGCCTCCCCGTTATTTAACAGGTCGGGGAGGAAGTAGGCAAGGTGGTGCCACGACCAGCCCCGCGATTCCGCAGAGTGCGGATGGACGCGTTCGTCCATATCTTCACCGGCGCGCGCCTGGAGTAGCGACTTCAGCGCAACGCGAACGCAACAAGTCATCCTCCGCATGCCTGCCGGAACTTCGGGCTTTCTTTTGACAGTCATCGTCGAATCCCTTGCGCGGGAGTGCGCGTTTGACATCTGCATTGAGCACGCATTCGCGGAGCACGCCCTGACCGATCATCCCCGTGGCACCAAACAACAGAACTTTCATATCCACACCACTCCACACCACCCGGAGCGCGGATTGTTCAGAACCGCACGGCGGGCAATGCGGTGGGGGCGTCAAAATCTGTCGACAAGCTGATTTCGCGCCAGTAGGCAGCGTCGGCTGCGCGCGTCGCCTCGGCTTCGCCGGCGAAGCGGACGGCGTCGCTGCCGATCAGAAGATGTGCAGGGAGACGATCGCTGGCAGCCAGATGAAGGACAACCTGAGCTACCTTTATCGGGTCGCTGATCTCGTGCCCCCAATAAGACTTCAGCGCCTTGGCAACTGCGCCCACGGACGCTTCATACTCCGGAAGCAGGTCAGGCATGTCTTGGTTCGCGCGAACGCCCCAGTTCGTTCGCATCCCGCCCGGTTCGAGCTCGCGATCGTGATCGACCACATCGAGAAGACCCCGACTGAAAATTGACGTGGCGCAGGCACTCATGCCAGCCGTGTCGAGACTCATCTCGGCAGTTCGCCCGCCGCCGGAACAGGCGTCGACGCGGCAGGCATGAGTGCCCGCGCCACAGAGCAGCATAGAGGGGTTTTTTGCCCAACGCCCCGAAAGGTATACAACAGTTCACCAAGGCAGATGCTTAGAAATCTCTGTAACGATGAGAGGTGCGAAGGTTTTCACCAGTTCTAGCGCGGATTGAACTCTATCTTGGCGAGGGCTGGGGCGCTTCAGCTCAAGCTGAAGCTGTTGTACTTCGATTTCAGCGTCTTTCTTCTCAGTATTAGAACGGTGCTGATTACTCTGTATCTCAGTGAGCAACTGATCGATTAGCTGTGCAACAACGGGATCTGCCTCGCTTCGTTGCTGAATAATTGGCGAGTTCGGCCCTACGGTCTGGGTTATGTTCGCAATACCACCTTGTACCGTGTTGTGAATGGTGGAACGGGTACTTCCGTGATCGAGTCTCCTAAATTCCTCTTCAGCCATCGACAACCTGTGCCATCCGCGCGGCAACAACCTCAGACCAAAATCCCCACTGGAATCTTCGCCAAGAATTTCAACCATGCCTTTGTCAACCATCAGGCGAACGCGCCAGACAAATTCGTCGTAACCCTGGGGCGTGGAACCGAGGGAGGTGCCACTACAAGCGGCGTGCGATAAAGCCAGCGCTTGCGGCGCGGACTGAAGTTTCCTTTCGAGAGCCTTTAGAATTTCTCGCTCCAGATCAAGGTCTGCTGGTCTACTGTCCATGGTATGTCTCAAATGCCTGCTGAAATTATAGCGCTAGGAGGTTGCGCGACAGAAAATGCTCGTAGAGTGATACGATGGCCTCTGGAGGTGTGTTCGATGGAGAGCCACCAAAGAAAGGGCAAGGGTTAATGTCAACGGAAGAAATCTTGAAGTTGCTGATGAATGAACGCGACAAGCTCAACGCTGCGATTGCTGCGCTGTCAGGTGGCGCGAAACGGCGGGGCCGTCCCCCCAAGTCGGCCAAAGTTGCCAGCGTCGCGACCATGACAGCACCCAAGCCCGCTCGCAAGCGTCGGGTGTTCACGGCGGCTCAAAGGAAAGCGCAAGGCGAGCGCATGAAAGCGATGTGGGCAAAACGGAGAGCGGCTGCGAAGAAGGCGGGTTGATCGGTTCGGGAAAGCGGGCAGGTATCGGGGCCGGGTTGGCAGAAACATGATTACTTACCATTGAGTGTTTCTGGCTGTCTGGCGGCACCGACAGGATGGGAAGAATCATCTTGATTTCTAACCGACTGAGTCTGTTGAGGATATAGATTAACTGTACTGACCTTTTTGACTTATAATATAGATCACTGCAATGGAAGACAGAACTTGTAACGAAGACCTTTACCTAAAGAGGGTACCAGGAATCTTTAAGGAGCTATACATCTTGGTTACATCGGCTGACGAATCTAACCCGGCATTGACCGAAGAAGGCATGTGGGCAATCCTTCACAAAAAGGGTTTTTCTCCAACGGAGATCGAAGCTCACTTTCAGCAAGCGAAATCCTAAAGAATTAATTGCAAACCGCCGAACGTTCCAGGTGTGGTCCATCCAACAGACGATGACGAGGCCGATTACTTCTACCTGCGGTATGCGACGCTTGGGCAGTTCTTCAAGGGGTTGAAAACCGCCGTCATTTGGTGGGTCGCTTCTTCCGTTGGGCTTGTGATCCTCCATTTCATAGGCGAGGCAGTTAAGACCGTGGTGGATCTCCAATCGTTCGAAGAACCCATACCACACCGATTTTGGCTGTGGGTTTATATCGCTTTGTTTAGTTGGATACTGAGCGGCGTGACGTTGCCCAAACTTGGGGTTCTGGGGTGGGTCTTGTTTAACGTTTGGATTGGCGGATCGTTCGTCGCCGATGCCTTACTGCACTCTGGGACCGTCAGGGGGGTTCTTTTTTTTGGGCTGTGTTTTTTTGGGCAGTTTTTCCTTGAGACGGTGGCAATAGGAAAGGCGAACTATGAAGCCGTCATGCTGAAGGCGGAAGCCAATAGTGGTTTGCTAGTGTAGGACGGTGCCAACCCGGAGCCTATCGTACATGCGCCGTCAGCTTCAACACATCGGACGGTCGCTTGTGGTGCCATGTCACGATGGCTCACTCCGTACTCGAAGCTCTCCGGGAAGGTCTGAACTTTTTCTCCGATCCGTTTTGGAATGGACCAAAGCCGACGCCGGAGACGCTGTTCGAAGTCTCCCTGGTTGCGCCTCGCAAATGGCGACCAATCGATCACTGCTACCTACGGCGGTCAGACCACGCAAGCTGGGACGTTGATCACCATCCAGTATTGAGAGCAAACACATGCTTGCAGCCCGAAACGAATAGGTCCTGAGTTGCACGGAAGTTATCCGGGCAACTGGCTTAACGGCCTTCATAGCGGTGGTTCCAAAACGGCCTGATGTCCAGCAATATCGGCACTGACCTCACAACCTTCTGGCTCACCTGGACCAATCTCACTTTCCGGTTTGCGCGCTTCCCAGGATCTGACCCTTCCAACCTAACATGAGACGCAGCAAGAAACGTAGCTTTCAAGAGGCGGCAGCCGCGGCGGGAATCCCGGACTTGGACGTGTTTCTGCAGAAGCAGCGAGCTAGACTCACGATTCTTTGTCGCAAGAAGTTGCCAGGCACGGGCGAGTTTCACGATCAGCAGGCGGCGGATACGGTGCAGGATGTTCTTCGAAAATTCGTCGAGCACATCGAAGATGCCGCACTTCAAGCGAATCCCGGAGGCTGGCTCACCACAGCCGCCAAGAACGAATGTGCGACAGTGCGCCGCGGTGTCAGCGAGCGGCTCTTCGGAACGCGGCCCAAGCCACAGGCTGCGTTGCCTCTCGACGAGGGTGAGATCAACGAGGACTCCCAGCCCACGTCGCCGCCCGCCACGTGCCGGTCCGCCGCCGAACTATCCCAGGGCGCGCGGGACGAAGAAGATGCTTTCGATCCCTTCGAAGCGGCAATGGACGATCATGCCTTCGCTCTGCTGCGTCAACTACCCGCTGTTCCGTATACTTGGTTCGAAGATTCGGTGGAGGGGCTGGAGGACCTGACAGCCGCTGAACGCGCGGCGTTCCTCCTGCGAGAATCCTCGCTGTACCTTAACCCGGCGTGCCTTGAAGAGCTGCTCGACAAGAAGACGGCGAGAGTAGTGCTCAAAGCCAAGGAGCGGTGGCTGCAGGACCACGCCAGCCCCGAGAGCGACCAAAGACCTCCGAATATGCCGGTGAAGGAAATTGCGCGCCATCTGCACATGCCCTTGGGAACTGTGCGTTCACATCTGACGCGCGCCAAACAGAAGCTTCTTGAACGGTTCCATTCCGTGCGTCGTCGCGGAATCGGCAGGTAAACTCTGGAACTCCCTGTTCGCGCACCCAGGCCGACGCAGAGTTACCCGAATGCGGTTGCACGAGAGCTCGCCAGGGCTTGAGGCCTCCTTTGGTCTCCTTTCTTTGCCCTTTCGGTGCCCTTACCCACCCCCGCGTGCTCCTTTGGTTCCGTTTTCAGGGTTAAAGGAAGCACCTAACTCACCGATCGCTGGCGTTTTGGGAACCGAGTAGCCCCCCGGCCATAATAGTGTATGGTTAAGGTCATAATATGCTAAGAAGGCTAGAGTCGTCCAATTCGATGACGAGATCTCAGATTTCGAGATATTGATCCCGCCCGCAGTTCCAGGCGATCTTCTTTGCAATCTTCACGTTGCGGGAGAAATACTTCCAGAGCGTGCAATCGATAGCTCCCGCCACCGGCGAGAACGCCTTCTGCGCCGCATATGGCCTGGTGGATGGTGGAAGATAGCCCGGTTCACCTGGGCGGATCAACGTACCTCGGGCATCGCGGAGATGCGACCCGAAATTCACCCAGGAATTCTGCAATCGCGTCTCGGCGGCCAGCGCGGAAACCGCCGCGCGGCGCTGTGTATGGTGGCGTGAAACCGGAACGCATTCTCTTCTCCCATGGGGCCGAACTGGAACCCGGTGGCGGCGTGGCCGACGAGATCATGCACGGCGCGGAACACATCGTTCCACGCCCAACCTGGCATTGCCCATGGCGCGAGCGGGTGATCCGGCGGCAGACCGCTCGACGGATATATATAGAGGTGGCGCCGGTTGCGGACATCCGCCCGCATTTACCGGCTGCTTCGGTACGGCTGCGCTTCGCTCCGCCACATTGAGAAGATGTACCCGGCGCGTGAGAAGGATTCGAATTGCTCGCGGATCTCCGTGATCAGCGCGCGGTAGCTTTCGAGCGTCCGAAATTCCATCGGTGCATGCCGGGCTTGCTGGTACGCGTCGGCGCAATACCGGGCGTACCCCTCATCGGGCTGGCTCATCTCCCAATACGCGGGAATATCCCTCCCGGAATCGTGTCCGCCAAGAGATTATTTTTATTTTCAGAACAGAAAGCCACAATCTGCCCTGTTTACCAGAACAGGGAAATACCAGTTTTGCTGACGTTTTGGAAAGTATTTTCTGAAAACAGAACAGCGATTCCCTTTCCGGCCCCTTGTTCGCTTAAAGACTAGCTTCAAGTAAGCGAAACAATCCAATCTGCACGTGTATCATCTGGGCCAGGACAGCCGAGAAAGGAAGGACGGCGATGAAATCGATTCGCGCTTTTGCCGTAATTGGTGCGTTTACCTCGCTGCTTTCCGCCCAGAACAAGGGCGTGATCAATCCCCAGTACGTGCCCTCTTCAATGATGTATCACCGTGTCTGGATCGCATCTCCGTTGGTGGGCACTGGAAAACCGGGCGACCCCAAGCGTCCGATGTTTGTGCCCGCGCCTCCTCAGCCGGCGAAGAAGGGCGCACCAGTCGGAACTCCCACGGCCACGGACCGCTCGGGCGTTCTCGGCTTCCAGATGCAGTTCAGCGACGACGGCACGAGCGCACTCGTCGAGCTCGTAGTCGCGTCGCCCGCTGTGTTTCAAGCGTTGCTCCAAGCAGAGGCCACGGCACGGGGAGTTTCCGTTTCGTCCAACCTGACGCAAAACACTCCCGCGCCGCTGCATGCCGGACTGGCAGCACCCTCGGCGACTCAGGCAGCGCTGGAGACGGCTGTGCCTGGCCTCAAGATCTTCGAGCGCGGTAAGGCAACCGATTCCGACATCCTGGCCGAGTTCAGGAAACACAGGGCAAACTACACCTTCGATTCCGCCTCGGTGAGGCCTCAATAGCCATGAAAACTAAGATCCTGCTCGCGGCGGTTGTCGTTCTTCTGGCCATTACGATGTCGGTTCGGGCCTCCTACTCCTACGTTGACACCGAGGACCCCGCCAACCTCAACCTCAGCAACTGGACAACCGGATGCATCATATCCGGAGGCGGCGGCTGGGACTGCACAGACTCAGGGTACCTCTACAACAATTACTCCGGCGGCGGTGAGGTTGATCTCACAATTCGCCTGCCTGGGCCTTATGGGAACGATACCTCCTGCGCCTATTTCGGGGCCAACTCCCTCGGAGCGTTAGATCCCAACGCCTACGCCAGCTTCTACTTTGCGTGTTTCTCTTCAGGGAATGGAGGTCAGATTTGGATCTACCAATCGTCCGGCGGTAGCTTGTACTTCTTGGGCCAAACCTCCCATTCCTTTCAGGATGGTTCGGTTTTCCGTGTGGTCACCAATCCTTACCAGAACATCGTTGGGATCTACGTGGACAATGTCCTTTGCCTTCACGTGGCCGCGACGGTCTATGGCTATATGGGGTTTGGCCAATACCCGTCGAACAACTATCTTTCTCAGGTCAGCCTGGGTGCGCTGGATTCGACAGCTCCCAACACGCTGCCCACGTCCAGCATCCAGTACAGCTCCTATACCCACCACATTGACATCCAATGGTCCGCCGCCAGCGACGATACCAACGGAACGGGCATCTACCAATACCAGCTTTACCGCGGAGGTTCGCTCGTTGCGACGATTCCGGCCACGGCATCGCTTTCCTTCTCGGACACAAATCTCGTTCCTAACACGACCTACAATTACACGCTGACCTACACGGACTTCCACTTCAATTCGACCAGCACCAATTTCAGCGCTACCACGTTGCCCGTGTACACACAGGTTTCCCCATCCTACGAGCCAGAAGGGCGGCGAACAGGTGTCCGACCCACCGGGGCTTATTGGGGCGCGAGCCCGGAAAACATCGACGTGCTTTCCGGGAACCTCAACTTCGCTCTGCCCTTGTTGGGGGTGAAAGGACGGAGCGGCTGGGGCGTTGGCTTCAACCTGGTTTACAACTCGCAGAACTGGCGACAGGATTCGGGCGGAATCTGGCAGTGGGGCGGTGACGTCGGCTATGGCTACGGCTGGCGCCTGATGGCGGGGTCGATCACGCCAATATTCATCAACCAACAATTTTCCTATCATCTGTTCACGGACTCGACCGGCGCGGAGTACAAGCTGGATCAGAACAACGGGAACATCTGGAGCTCCAAGGAATCCATCTACGTCTGGTTCGACGCGAACACGAACATCCTGCACTTCCGCGACGGCAGCTTTTGGTACATGGGGTGCTCCTCCTCGGAGGGCGAAAACGATCAGGGTACGATGTACCCGACGCTGATGGAAGACACCAACGGTAATCAGGTGCTGGTCACCTATGCTTCGGGAATCAACGCCAGCTGGACCAATTCGAGCGCCCGTGTTTCGATCATCGAGGACGTACGCGCTCACCCATCGGGTTCTGCCTACGTCAGTTATTCGTTCACATACAACAAGGACACGCCGCCACACCTGACTTCGATTTCGAACAACATAGGAACAGGAGAGACCTACAGCTTTTCCTATAGCAGCCAGAGTCTCTATGCGCCCTTCAACGGCGCTTCATACGGAACTGTGACGGCGCTCCAAACCGCTACCGCCTCCAACATCGGCACCTATCACCAATTCACGTACGACAGCTCCGGCGAACTAACGCAGGCGCTGCTGCCTTACAAAGGTTACCTGGCTTACGACTACACCACGACCACATATTCGAGCAGTCGCAGCTACCGCGAGGTTGCTCACCGGTATCTCTCAAAGGACGGCAGCACGCAGACCACATATCCGTTCACGCACGAATCGAGCCCCGGCCCGGATGTCCACCAGTACACGATTCTGGATGATCCGGGTGGCTTGGGCGAGAAATACTGGGCGTTCAACACCACCGGCACGTATGAAGGCCTGGTGTCGCAATACCAAGGGCGGCACGGGCAGGGCGGTTCCGCCGTGGCCAAGGTGCAGAACGATTTCACCTGGTCCCAGGACGGCCTGAGCAACAGCTTTATCAGCTCCACGCTCAACACGTCCGACCCCGGCCAATCCTACCAGGCGCAATCCAAGACAACCCAAAGCGTGGACAACTACGGCAACGTCACGCAAGTGAACAACTACGCCTATGGGAATCTTTCGACGCCAGCACGTACGTCCAACTACGGTTATCTGAACTCCAGCCCTTACACTTCGCGCTACATCTTGAACCGGATCACGGGAGCCACCGTGACCGACGGCACGAACACGGTCAGTCTGGCCAGCGTGAGCTATGACGGAAACAGCTTGACCACGGTTTCCGGCCAGCGCGAATGGGACTCCGCATACAGCAGCTCGCTCACGGCGCGCGGGAACCCAACCAGCGTTTTGACGCCGGGGACTATCAAGAGCACGAGCTATTCGATCGTCGGCAGCGTCACAAGCGCAACGGTGAACGGCGTGACTAGCAGCGTCTCCACCACGAGCACCACCAACTACGCGGCGCCGGATCAGATGACGGTGGGGAGCCTCTCGGCCAGCATGAGCTACAGCTCGTTTCTGGGGCTCACGAACGAGACCGGACCTAATGGAGACAGCGTGTCGCTGGGGTATGATTCAAACGCCCGTCCCTCATCGAGCACGTCGCCATTTGGGGCGACCACCAGCACCACCTATTCCGATACGTCCTCGCCGCCTTACACGCAGACGAGCGTGAACGGCCGCTGGACCAAGACCACCTTGGACGGCCTGGGCCGTCCGATCAAAATAGAAGGCGGGAACGGATCGACCACCGTGTCGGCGGCGGAAAGCGTTTACGATTCCTGCGGCTGCTCACCATTGGGCAAGCTGAAGCAGCAGGCGGTGGCACATGCTCCCGGCGCATCGCCGGCATACACGACTTACACCTACGACGGCATCGGGAGGACACTCAGCGTGCTGGCTCCCGATGGTGTGTCGACGACTTCGTACGCCTATTCGGGCAACACGGTCACGGTGACCGACCCCGCGGGCATGTGGAAGAAGTTGACCATGGACGTCTTTGGGAACCTGATGCAGGTGAATGAGCCGAATCCGGCGGGCGGATCGGATTACGTAACCACTTACACCTACGATGTCCTCGGACATCTGACGGGAGTCTCGATGACGCGCGGCAGCACCACCCAAACGCGTTCCTTCGATTACGGGAGTCCTCCCGGAACGTTTCTGCTGGCCGCCACCAATCCAGAGAACGGCACGGTCCACTACACTTACAACAGCTACGGCAAAGTGGCGACGCGCGTGGACGCCAAGAACCAAGAGGTTGCCTACACCTACGATTCCTACGCCCGGCTGACCAAGGTACAGCGATATCCTACGCAGAATGGGGCTGAAGACACCTGCCAGCAGGAAAACTATTTCTACGACACGAGGCCTTCGTTCGATACCGGCTATGCGCAAAACATCCTGGGGCGACTGGCGGCCGTGCAATACTACGGGGGCAACAGCCCGTGCGACACCACGTTCACCGAGATGTACAACTACGGCGTGCCGGGAGCTCCGGTAGGGAAACGGCTGTGGGCGACCCGCAATCTTGCCTTGAACTACTACCCGTACTCGCAGACGATGAACGTGGACCTCGACGGCGCGTTTTCGTACGACAATGAAGGCAGGATGACCAGCGAGGGGTATCCGACGGACAACGCGGGAACCACGGCGAGCCTGACGCTTGGGATTGATAGCATGGGGCGATTGTATTCGCTTACGGATCAGACGAGCGCTCAGCTTATCCAGAGCGCCAGTTATGGCCCGGCGGGCGAACTCACGCAGATCTACGGAGCCATGTGGGGCACGGAGAACCGTAGCTACAACGTGATGAAGCAATTGACTCAGTTGACTTCGACTCCGAACAACTCTGGCACCGGCGTCAGCATGTCCTACAATTACTCGGCCACGCAAAACAACGGCAAGATCGTCAGCGACAGCGATGCCAGTTACAGCTACGATTCGCTGAACCGGCTGGCTTCGGCAGCGGGAAGCGGGTGGAACCAAAGCTACACCTACGACGGCTTCGGGAACTTGACGGCGATCACCGGCACGCAGCCCAACAGCTGGAGCTACGATCCATCGACCAATCATGGCTTCTGCGCGGACGCCAACGGCAACACGCAGGAGATTTCCTGCGCCGGTTATTACGGCTATACTTATGACATCGAGAACCGAATTGTCAACACGGGAAACAGCGGCGGAGGTTTCCACTACAGCTACGCGCCGGGCAACAAGCGGATATGGCGCGGCAACGGTGTGACGGAGGAGCTGACGTTCTGGAGCCCGAGCGGGCAGAAGCTCGGCACCTACGCGCTGACGGCCACTCCGGGAACGTACGACGGCACCTACTACGGTCCCTACTTCTACGCCACACAGACCGGCACCAACTACTATTTCGGCGGCAAGCTGATCAAGAACGCGGCAGGCTGGGTGTACTCGGATCGGCTGGGTTCGATCGGCAAATACTACCCCTACGGCTCCGATAGAGGAACGGGCAACCCAGCCAGTGGGGAAAAGTTCGCTACGTATAGTCAGGATGCCGAGACCGGGCTCGATTATGCGATCAACCGCTACCAGCAACCGGGAGCCGGGCGGTTTATCACCCCGGATCCTTACGCGGGTAGTGTTTTTCTCGGCAATCCCAGCACTTGGAACCGCTATACATATGCCACCGATGATCCTATCTCGCATGTAGATCCTGGTGGCCTTTGCGACGCAGTGATCGCAGGCATAACTGAGTCTTCTGGTGAGGATTCTGGCGAAATGCAATTTGCGACGGACCGGGGCGGTGCCGAGGTGGCATATCCGTATGCAGGGACAAACGTCGCGACTGGTGTCGCAGGAGTTGTGTTGGCACCGAGCGGAGGCATATCCTCCAAAACGGCTTACGAGGCGATATATGATGCGTGGCTGAACTCAAATGGCGGGCCAATGAACATCGTTACGTTTAGTGGCGGAGCAGCCGCCTTTGCTGGTGCTTTGCCGCTCTTGGGATCAGAGATTACAGACAGCATTGCCAGCATTACTTATGTCTCGCCGGGGATGTCTGGAACACTTCCGACCGTAAACGGCATTACCCCGACTGTTGTTCTTGGTACAGGTCCTGTTGATGATGCAGCGACCAGTCAAACTGTCATTCCTCGGGGTTGGAATGTGATCCAGACGACGACCTGTGGGCATGATTTCAACTGTGAGATTCTGGCTGCGGGTTCAGCGATTCCCAGCACGACTGCCTGCTTTCAGACGCCGAGCGTATTCTCGGCTGGTCAGGTCTTCTCGTCGATCTCGTATCTCAGCAGTCTGGCCGCGCGGGCACATGCTCCCCCAGCCGTACCAGGATTGTTTTTGTTTCCTTTCGACCCGTTTGATCTCGGATCGCTTCCCTCTGTTACACAGGTGACCTCGACCATTAACTATGGAGATCAAGCCCCACCATTGTGATAGGAAAATGGTCGTGAAAGCTTAAGGCAAGTGCTTCATCGAGCATTTGCGAAAGTGGAAAAGAGACTGCCAAATCTGCTCAGGCCGGATTTAACCTAATGCGTGAAGCGCAAGAGAAGCGTTCCGAATTGTCGATCGCGCTCTTCGTGGTGCAGATCCTCGGAGTACCAGTGGAGATCTTTGTTACTGGTTTTATCGCAATGGCCGTGTTGCCCGATCAGTTGGGGAAAGGACTTGGACGGACCCAACGAGGGATTATCGAGGATGTAGTCGGCTATTTGTTTTTTGCGTTCCAAGGCTTGATCTTTGGTTATAGTGTTCAGAACGGTGCCCCACGTTCAATTCGCTCCGGTGGAAAGTGGGTCTGGGTGCTGCCGATTTGTTGCGTTGTCTACGGGTGCCTTGATGCCTTGCTTGTGCAGCCAAGTGACCTCCCGGTGATGTTCTGGCCCGGTTCGAAGGGTTGGGAAGGTATCTGGTTTTTGTTCATAACCTTGCCCGCTCTTGGATGTTGCTTTTACTCGCTCGGAGTGGTGCTGGCGGCAATGCGTGCGCGGCGCTGATAAGGTAGAGAGAATTCACCGACTCTCTCAAAATGGCCTCCCAGAAATACGAACAGGCACAGAAGCAACGGATTCTGATGTGCACTAAACCCAATGAACTGTGAATGAAAAGTGTAGCCCTAAACAGCACATTGTCAGTCCGATAAGAACCTGGGGCGCGCGCGGGCCAAAATCCAAAATCTACCGATATATAATCGTTCGGCGCCAAATCTTTTCCACCATGTTGACGCCAGCGTTCTTAGCTATCTGCTGACAAGTCCTCCAGTTCTCGTGGCTGTCGTAAGTGCATTCGAGCTTCACATCGAAGTTAGTATCACGCGTTCCGCCAGCCATTGCAATCGTCGCACCGCTCGCGTTTAAGGTTGCCGTCAAAGTCAGAAGGCCTTGGGCGCTCGCGTACGTAGTTGTCTTCGTGTGTTTCACATCATCGTAAGTAA
>Ga0207008_10027_pt1 | contig 45283 bp, 86 predicted proteins | sample Alteio_BWMinCont_83_FD_153489 | JGI IMG/M metagenome (GOLD analysis project Ga0207008, IMG submission 153489) | Enriched cells from forest soil in Barre Woods Harvard Forest LTER site, Petersham, Massachusetts, United States -... | ecosystem: Environmental > Terrestrial > Soil > Temperate forest >... | reverse complement strand
GAGCAGCGGACTTTTAATCCGCGCCATCCCAGTTCGAACCTGGGCACCGGTACCATACGTGGATCGGTGCTTTTTTGTTGCCCCCCCCCTTACTGAAAGCTGGTCTAATGATACGTCTTGCAATCCCACCTCATTATGAGGCCTACTGGTGTATTGGTGACAAAAAGCTGACTTATCCCCAGATCACAAGACTTGTCGCCAGCGGCGATGAGCTGAAGATGATCCGTAAGAAATGCTCCGGCATTAGAATGATTGCCGGAACAGAAGTGGTGTGGTTTGGAGACGATGCGACGTTCATCTATCTCAACCTCTTGAAAGCCCCACTGTGACGGACCTACTCTTCTGGATCGCATTCCGGCTCGATGATCTTTCTCAGCTACTCTCTCGCATTGCCCACTACCGCGCTGTTGATGCAGGCAAACGGCGTTACCGTAAGCTCTAGTAATCCATGTGCCCTTGAAGTGTTGACGGTTACACACGCGCCTTCCAAGCATGGGTATCGAGTTCGAACCTCGACGAGGGCTCCATTTTCTTGAGGATATATGCCTGATCCGATCTACCTAAAAGATGCAGCCGGTCCGTACTTTAACGACTGGCGAGGCAATCAAGTCCGTGAAGGTGACAAGGTCATCTATCCCGCGTCCGGCGGCGACTGGATACAAGAAGCAACCATACTACAGATCACAGCGAGCAAATACGGCGTGTATAGCTCTGTCCCCGGCGCCGGCAATCAACTCGTCCCCGGTGCGTTCAAAGCAAAGATCAAAGTGCAGATCATCCGGCACTCATACGATGTGCTGGGTGCGTCTCAATCGCACGTATCGAAGCCGTCGTACCCCAACGCTAACAAAGTTACTAAGCTCGTTGTATCGAGCAGTTAGATTAAAGGAAACTATGTACCGTCGTAATCCGCTGCTCCGCACGGACAGCTATAAGTACTCACACTGGTTGCAATACCCGCCGGGCACGACCATGATCGAGTCCTACATCGAGAGCCGCGGAGCCAAGCACTTCGGCAATATGGGCATGTACTTCGGGCTGCAAGGCTTCCTGAAGGATCACCTGATGGAGCCGTTTACTCAGGCCGATCTGGATGAGGCCGTCGAAGTCACGACCGGCCACTTCGGAACGGATAAGATCTTCCCGGCCGAAGGCTTCAAGTACATCCTCAAGGAGTACGGCGGGTATTGGCCGGTCACGATTCGATCGCTCGATGAAGGCAGCTACGTTCCCTCAGGCACACCGCTCGTCGTGGTCAACTCAACGGACCCGAAGGTTCCGTGGGTCACGAGCTTCCTCGAGACCGCGCTGCTTCGTGCAGTATGGGCGCCGACGACGTCGGCGACGATCAGCTTCGGGATCCTCGAGCTCATCTGGCAGATGCTCGCCGAGACCTCGGACGATCCGATCAACGAGCTGCCATTCAAACTCCATGACTTTGGCGCCCGGGGCGTCAGCTCAAGCGAGAGCGCAGGCATCGCCGGCGCCGGCCATCTGATCAACTTCCGTGGCAGCGATAACGCCGAGGCCATCGAGTGGTGCCGTCATCTCTATGACGAGCCAGTTGCCGGCTACTCCATCCCCGCTGCAGAACACTCGACGATCACGTCGTGGGGTCCGGCCGGCGAGGCAGATGCTTATCGCAACATGCTCAAACAGTTCGGTGATGGTATCGTCGCTGTGGTCTCGGACAGCTACGACATCTTCAACGCAGTCGAGCACATCTGGGGCGAAGAACTTCAAGCCGAAGTCACTGCGATGAAGGGTATGCTCGTGGTCCGTCCGGACTCCGGCGATCCGTGCGCAGTGAACCAGAAGCTGATCAAGCTGCTCGATGAGAAGTTCGGTCATACGGTCAACAGCAAGGGCTTCAAAGTCCTCAATCATGTCCGGCTGATCCAAGGCGACGGCGTCTCCACCGGCGTCATCCGTCTGATCCTCTGGAAGTTCCGCGATGCCGGCTACTCAGCTTCGAACATCGCCTTCGGCATGGGTGGAGCGCTCCTCCAGCACATGGACCGTGACTGGCTGCAGTTCGCTATGAAGTGCAACCTGATCGAGGTCAATGGGCTACGGCGTCCGGTTTCCAAGAATCCGATCGGCGATCCAGAAAAGAATAGCAAAGGCGGAGCGATCGACGTCGTGCTTAACGGCGGCGAGTACACGTGGGTCGATCGTATGTTCCCGGGTACGTTCATCGGTTACCCGTCGGTCATGAAGACCCGCTATCACAACGGTGTCCTCTCAAACGAAACGACCCTCGCCGAGATCCGTCAGCGTGTTGGGCTCAAGCTGATCGAGCGATCGAAGGTTCTTGCCGAGGCATGATCCCTAGTCTCTATACTAGAGCGCTCGTCGCTAACCTTAAGTTAGCGTTCAGCGTCTACGTCAACTCGGATGACAAGGATGCTCTCGACAACCTAGGCTCAGCGATCGCCGCACTCGTCGCAGATGCCGAGGAAGTTGAATGAGTTCCGTAGGCACCGACATCGACAGGAAGATCCAAGAGCTGGCTCATCTGTGGGAAGAGGTAGCATCATACGTCAAGCTCGAGATCGATATCCCAAGAGATCTCTTGAATAAAATCACTTCTGTTGTTCAAGACCTGGAGGGACTAGCTCTTGAGTAAGCCCTACGACCTCGGGTTGATTGTCGGTCGCTTCCAGCACATCCACGTCGGCCACCAGGCACTGATCGACACAGCTCGCCAGCTGTGCGATCGGGTGCACGTCCTAGTGGGCTCGAGCCAAGAGGTAGGGACGTTGCGCAATCCCTATCCCTCGTCGACTCGTATCAAGATGATCACGGCGATCTATAGCGACACCAACCTCAGTGCGACCGATCTTCCTGACCTCACGAACGAGACCGACATCACGCCCCTATGGGGCAAGCACGTCCTTCAGGGCGTGAAGCAGATCTACGGCAAGCTGCCGGAGATCATGTTCTATGGGAACGATCAAGCCCGGTCGGGCTGGTTCGCCCCCTACGACATCAAGGACATCAGCGAGTTCATCATGAGCCGCGACCGGCTCGTGATCTCAGCCACTCAGATGCGAGAGTGGCTGCTACGCTCAGATGATGAACACTATCGTGAGAAGTGGTTCGCATATGTGCACCCTCGGCTGCACAAACACTTCGGTATGCTGCGAGATCAACTCCGCGGCGCGCCGGCCTATCATCAGATCGTCCAGAAGCTTGGGAGTCAGCCTCGAGAGGCATGGAACGATCGTGACGAGAGCTGGCTCAGACATGCTATGCTAGGTAAAGCCGCAAACCTAGTCACTAGCTAGTTGGGGATCAACTGTGACGGTCGCCTAGCCAGGTCTAAGGCAATAGCTTGTGACGCTATGATCGATGGGTTCAAATCCCTCCCGTCACCCCAACTCTTTTCTGGCAACACCGTATAGGAATTCAGAAACCTGAAAATTTCCGGAGCGAGAAAATGGTTTCGAAAGTGAATCGCTCAAAATCTCAAACACAAAGGACAAAAGGAATGAACGAGTCGTAGATTACTACACCAGCGCCTGAACCTTACGTCTATATCTTTATTCGTAAGGATCTTGACCCGCACTACCAGATCATCCAGCCCGCGCACGCCGCCCTCGAGGCCGGCTTCCGCTTCCCAAAGCCTGACAACGATGTCACGGCGAACATCGTACTAATCGGTGTCGACAATCTTGAAGAGTTACTAGTCGTGAAAGAACGGCTCGAGCGCAAGGGCATCGACCACTACATGTTCGACGAACCTGACCACGGTACGGGCTACACATCGATCGCGACCCGCCCGGTTTACTCCAGCAAAGATCGAAAAGTCTTCGGACTCTATCGGACCTGGAGCGCTTAGCTATGCAGACGTAGATACGCCCGCCACCTACAAAGCCTGTAGGTAACGCTGATGACGATCCCCTCTGCAAGCACAACACACAATTGATGGAGTACCCTACTATGAAAATGACACTGACCAAAGAAGTCTACCTACGAAACAAGGCCATCTGGAAAGCCAAAGCTCAAGCGAAGGATGCTACGGCGTTCGAGACGCTGGCATGGTTGATGATGGCCGATAAGAACATCGCCAAAGCATTCCAGGGTGTTCACACTGAGAAGGGCCTAGCAAAGATCGCTCCGCAGGCAAAGCACCCGCAGTACAAGCTCGAGAAGGCTTGGCTCGAGCTGCACTGGGCGATGACGGGCGCCAAGAAAACCAATGTCATCCTACTCCGTAAGCGCTTCGATGCCGAGCTGAAGAAGTTCGTCCCGCTCGAAGCATTCGAAGTCACTCCGGAGTTCGTTGACGAGTTCTTCGAGAAGTTCACGAAGTACGAAGACCTCTTGTATCCGCCGGCGATTCCGCTGCCCGTGATCCAAGAGATCGCACCGATTGAAGTGACGACGATCGCTGCAGCAGCCTGATTTCTCCAGCCGGTACGGGTGTGCCGGCAACACGGTCCTTTAGCTCAATGGTGGAGCGACACCCTGTCGAGGTGATGGCCGCCGGATCGGTACCGGCAAGGACCGCCAAGTCGTGTTAGGCAAGCCGGTTAAGCCACCAGGTTCTCAACTTGGACACCGCGAGTTCGATCCTCGCACACGACACCACACCGTTGAATGCAAAGAGTCGAGCGCCTGGCTTTTCACGTCAGCTCTAGCCAGTTCAAGTCTGGTCGACGGTACCAATCATCTCTGCACCCGTAGCTCAGCTGGTAGAGCAGAGACTTCTAAACTCTCAGGTCGTGAGTTCAAATCTCACCGGGTGCATTATGTATATCTATCGGATCGAAGAACAGATCGGCGAATGGGACGACTGTTACACAGAAGTCTATCTCGTTCGCCACAAGAAGAAGTTCACCCAAGCTGAGTTCTGTCACGACGTCGAAGAGTGCCGTAAAGAGATAGCCGGCAAGAAACGAACGGGCCGACAGAAAGACTGGGGCAATGTTGGTTACGAACAGTTCAAACATCTGCTCGTCAGTCGCTTCGAGTACGAACTCTTTGAAGCAACAGCGTCAGTAGAACTGTAATTCCATGCCGGTGTAGCCTAGCGGCCGATGGCTCGTAAGAACAAATCTGATCTGCCCGTGTAGCTCAGTGGTAGAGCTTCGCATTTGTAACGCGACGGTCGTCAGTTCAATCCTGACCGCGGGCTCCATCTTCCTATCATTTGTCTGTCATGTCCCAATGAAACTGCTCTGGGGAAGGTCTTTTGTTGTCCTCAATGTTCAGCGGATCATCGTAGTTCTAAAGTACTTCAAAGCTATATAGCCGCAGGTGTCTATCCTAAGCCTCGGTCAGCACGTAAGATATTACTTCAGCTCAACGGTCATCGCTGTTTGATCTGCTTAGTTGAGAACTGGAATAGCCAGCCTGTTGCCTTGGTCTTAGATCATATCGATGGGAACTCTGACAACAATAAGGCTGATAATCTACGGATGATCTGCCCGAACTGTGATGCTATGCTTCCGACCTTCAAGAATCGAAACTACGGACACGGACGGCACGCACGACGTCAACGGTACGCTGACGGTAAATCGTACTAACTTGCCCATGTAGCTCAGTGGCAGAGCGGCACATTCGTAACGTGCGGGTCGTCTGTTCAATCCAGACCTTGGGCTCCATCTTTAGAAGGTACCTGATGAAATGCTTTCGCTGGGTGTGCCGGCTCGTTGGGCATGACGATCACCTCACCGGTGTCTCCATGTCAAGAGCCCTGAAAGATCCGCCGGCCCCAACCTATGACACGATCTGTTGGCGCTGTGGTCTCAAAAAGACCCACGTCAATCACATCTTCATCATCACGCCTTAAGAAAGACACTCTTGTTCTACGCCCTCTTCACGGGAGCTCCGTTACTTGCTGCGCTGATCGGTAAGATCGGCATCAAGCTGATGGTCGGCCTCGCACTGCTCCCGTTCCTTCCCTTCCCGTTTAACATCCCGTTGATGCTGCTGATCTAATGTACATACCAGACTGCGAGCAATACCAAAAGATCCGTGAGAATCAGTACTTTTGGGTTACCGTTAATGGAGCATGTCTAGATGGCTACTTCTCTCAAGAAGATCTCTTCCACATAGCTGACCACATGACACCGGTGACGGTACAGGTCGATCTTGCCGGCCCTCACTCCTGCGATCAAGCCTGCTGTGCAAAGATCCCCGGCAAATATTGCGCTGATGATCACTGCAACTGTGGGCTACCAGGCAACCACGCGACGCTACCACCCGTATGAGCGACGATGACTGGGTCTGCCCCGAAGATTTCACATACTTCGAAGGGCCATGTACCTGTGAACATGAGCGAGAGCAGCATGGCTGGGGTTCATGCAACGTCGACAACTGTGAGTGTGAAGCCGGATGGACTGAATGAGCGAGCATTATTCCTTATGTGAGTTGTTCGGATGAGCTATCCGAAGTATCAACGTCACGATGAGCATTACGAGAACCCGGCGTATCAGCGTCCGCCGTTCTCCAGCGTTTGCAATATCTGCGGTGTTAATCCGCCGACGCGGCGCTGGGAACAATGCTGCATGGGACCGCGTGCTGAGTGCGCGGCCTATGATCAGCCGCCGGGATGCTCTCCCGACTCGAATCGCATGGCAACGTGCGGCGAGTGTCGAGCCAAGCGCCGAAAGAAGAAATCGTGAAACTGTCATACGTGGAGAAAGAATGAGCGACGTACTAAACCTCAAGCAGCTTCTTGAAGATGCCGAGACCGCCTATCTTAAACCATGCGAGCATCGAGAAAGTAAGGCGTGCTGGGGTTGTTATGTCGATCGCATCGTCGACTACGATGACCATGTCGTCGCACTAATTAACCGTATCAACACGCTCGAAGCAGAGCATGCCGAGTTGAAAGACTCATGGGTCTGGAAAGCTTACGACGTTGGGGCGCTGCCGGAAGAAGTCTTAGCTAAGAAACGTGCACTCACTGAAGCTCTGGCTGAGGTGGTCCTACTGCGTGGTGCGATAGCGGCTCAAGACGAGCGCGAGAAAGCGGCCGGCATACTATGTGGAGTTCCATACGAACAACACGGCTGTGACTGGCCTGACTGGGTGGCTGAAGAGCTGAACTATCAGCGCTCGCAAGCTGAACACTGGCAAAGGATGTTCAAGTCAGATGATCGTTGAGTGCACGAGCTGCAGAGGCAGTGGACGCAACCCGGTTTGGCAATGCGAGCAGTGTATCGAGTGCCACGGCACCGGTACGATCACAGAGCAAGGCTACGATGATGTAGACTTCGCCAAGGCCGTACGACCGATCTATCAACGAGCGATCGCCGCGGCCGAAGCACAAGAGAATGCTCAGCTCGCTCTCGAGCTCGAGATCATGGCAGACATGGCATCAGCCGGCTTCGAGATCAGCCAACCTCAAGAAGCATCACTCCGCGCTGCCGCAAAGGCACTACGAAAGGTATCATAGTGGAAAAGTATGTACTCAGAGAACAAGCCAAGGAAGCCTGCGAAAACCTCATCTTAGCTCTCGATAACTTGGTTAAGCTCGCCGATGATGAAGACTTCACGAGCCTCTCCAAGTCCCGGTACAACAAACTTCGCTATGATGCTAAAGAGCTGACGATCCGTGTTCAGGACGCTCTTTAATGTCACGGATAGGTAGAGCTCCGGCTCTGAAGCCGGCTGTCATCTGCCAGAGCTGCGCCAACAGCCGGCACACCGACTGCAAGCTCCGTAGCTGCGAATGCATGTACCCGATGCATGCCGGCAGGCGGGTGATGAAGTGATCGAGTTCGTTCATACCGATCCTCTGGGCCGCACGAAACCACTGCGTGACGTACTGGACGCAAGAGCTACAGCGATTGATGGGATGCCCTTCCTTCACGGCCCGGTCGCTGGCTGGGTGCGCGAATCCTCGTGCGTCATTCTATGAACGAGGACGAGCTCGAGCGCCGAGCTAATGCTGGACCGGAGGAGTTCGTTAGTGCTGATGAAGTGCTGGCGGAGCTCGATGCCCGGATCGAAGCCCGCCGTACAGGCAACAACGTTGACAAGATCTTCCTCGGTGCCGTCATGGTAGATGATCGCCGGCAAGACGATCGCCGTAGCTAATCAGGTATGGTAAGCTAGTAGAACGCTTAGGTCCCCTAGTGGTATGGGCCCTCCTTGGTGAGGAGGTGATCGAGAGTTCGATTCTCTCTCTAAGCTCCATGGGCCACTGGTGGAATTGGTAGACGCGCTGGATTTAGGATCCAGTACCGTAAGGTGTCTCGGTTCGAGTCCGAGGTGGCCCACCATTTGTTAGTCTAGATCTTGTAAGTGATAGGTACCTATGACCGTTCAAGATCTTCATGATCTCACCGCCAAGATGCGGGCCGCCGGGTTGAATCCGGACTTCGTACTTCAACATAACGGCAAAGAGTTTGATCTCAACGTCGACCTAAAGCCGGCGACTAAAACCGTCGCTGTCGAGCTCACCTACAGATTCTAAGAAAGGAAACGTGGTTGATGTTTATCTTGTAAGGAGGTAATCAATCATGCGAAGACGCTCACAAGAGCTGCGTACCACTTCGAATCCATCGGTGTGGACAAAGGCCAACCTAATCTATCGGTATTGGGAAGACGGCCGCACAGCAAAGCAGCGACGTCAGCCAAGATACGATGGCTACAAAAATCATCGTCGCGGCGAGACCTACAATACCAAGTGGCACTGTAAGCTATGCCGCGGGACCGAAGGTCATTACTATACTCGCTGCTCAGGCTTCAGACCGACGATCTATAAAGATAACAGCACGACCTATGCCTTGTGGACTAACAGCTGGAAGTCATGGCACGTGCCAAACCCGGAGTGGAATAGCAGTGATGATAATTACAAGCGTTGGATGTTTCCATTCGACGATCGCTTTTGAGAGAGATGATGTCTAAAGAACGCTTCTGGCAGCTGATACGCTGCAAGTTCGGGATCCATGACTGGGATCAGCTAACAACTCGAGAGATCGGTTGGATCGGCGACCGTGGAACAGTCGACTATACAACCAAAAAAGTTGGGCGCTACTGTAAGGTCTGTCCGAAGTTCAAGAAGACATAACCCGCGTGCGGTCGTGGCACAATTGGATAGCGCATCAGGCTACGAACTTGAGGGTTGGGGGTTCGAGTCCCTCCGGCCGCACCATTTCATAAAGGAGTACTATGTTCAAAGACACACTGATCGCAGCATTCAACGAGGGTAGCTATGAAGTGGGATCGTCCGACCCCTCCGTGGAGCTGGGAATTGACCGTGTTTTGTTTATCATCAATCGCACGATCAATGCGCTCCCTAAATTTGAAGCAGAGCTGGAGTCAACTGACGGAGACGCTGTCATGGTTGCTTCGGAATCTGGTGAGTGGATCAATGCTGTGGCGATCGCGGCCGTCCTCAAGTAGGATCGACCACGGTTATCAGCTGCCGTTCGATGACCAGCATTTTGTTGCGATAGTAGATCTCACTCCCGAAACATGGGTCGATCGCCAGCGCCACCGGATCGCAGACTTCTTCATGAGCCATTGGTAAGACTAGATCACAGCACGACAAAGCGAACCAATGACTACTGGGTTCAACCTCAAGATCATCGGAGCAATTCTTAAGTATACGGCGGAATTCATGGAGAAGAAGCCGATCGTCATCGATATCCCAGCCGAGACATCAATCGTCGACCTGACGGAATACAGTCTCGGTACCGTCCAAGTCGTTGAAGCAAACGGCAAGGTCACGGTCACGAAACTTACCTAAGGACGCATAGCTCAGTGGTAGAGCAATTGGTTGATAACCAATAGGCCGATGGTTCAAGCCCATCTGTGTCCACCATGTTGCCAAGTAAGACCGGAGTATGATAGAGTTGAGTGGTCATGAGTCTTTCACCCGTCGTTTGCCAGCCAAAGCAAAGCGCATCGAATAATGCGTGGTACTTTGCTATGGTGAACAGCGGGGCTTGAAACTCTAAGGCGACTCGATAGTCGACCTCGGTCTTCAAGAAGCCCCGCAGCCAACGAGCTAGCGGGGCTTCTTCTTTTCAAAGGATGTCTAATGAACTGGGATCAGGTGCTTTGCGAATGCGGGCATAGAGCAGACCAACACCGTGAGAGACAACGTGATTATCCATACAAGGATAAGGTTTGTGATGGTGGCGGCCTAAACGAGGATAGCAGAACGTTCAAATACTGTGACTGCAGTAAGAAGAAGGTCGAGGTCGTCAACGATCACTTCGAAGCCCGTCTCTCAGCCCTCGAAAACCAGCCCTACTTCATAGGGTAAATGGATCTATAGCTCAGCTGGTAGAGCAGGAAACTCTTAATTTCTTTGTCGCCGGTTCGATCCCGGCTGGATCCACCATTTTGAAACACCAACCACCCAAGCGAATGTCTCCCGATCTCAACGGCTTCATCTTCCCCTTCGATACGCAAGTACTCGGATGGGATCGCGAGGAGCGTTATATCGATGAGTACTACGATCCGATCGAATTCCCGGACGACTGGCTCGATTTGTCTAAGCGAGTGAATATATGACTATCGTCTCGGATGATGGATTGGTTCGAACGATCATAGGCCGCATCTTTCCATACGATTCGATGGCCGAAAGTAAGTGGCTTAAGTCAATCTCTCCTGAACCGATGTGGTACGGAAGTCTCACGCGTTTTTGGGAGTTCGAATCTCGACGAGCATCATGGATCGAATTTGATCGACCAATCTACCTAGGAACGTACCTTGAAAACTGAATCAAGCTCGAGCGCCATGGTGATGCCAGCACCATTAGGTAAGCCATGGCCGCTCCAGACATATCAAGTCATGCTGTTTCCCTTCGATAGCATTGTCGCCGGCTTCACGACTCCGTTCACACGGGAGTTCATTGTAAACCAGTACTATCAGGGAGGCCGAATGAACAGCTGGATCGTGATCGATCATATCTGTGGCCTATGGAGATAGATCCAGAGCCATTGTCTTACGAAGACAATGTCGTTGCATGCCGTATCTTTCCATATGATAATCTGCTCTGGCGTCAGAGAGACTTGATCACCTCGGCACGAGCGATATGGGTCTATGACTGGATCGCGGACAAGTGGTACAACCTATAGCAATCCCATGTCCGTCATCGTTAGCAGCCGCTCAATGATCGGCAGCTCCGCTCGAAGCTTACGGATCTCCTCGGTGTAGAGACCGATCCAATCCTGTGCTTCCTGTATGAGCTTCTCGGTACGGCTACGCCGCTCGAGAAGATTGCTTACGAATGGATCTAGCTCCGGCTCAGGAAGCTGTTCTACCGGAGGAAGGTCGCGTACGATGCGGAGCCGAGTCGAGACGCGGCGCCAGCAGCCATGACCAACCTTCACAATGCAGCGCCGGCGAATAAGTTCTTTGACGATCGCATTCGTATGCGGTTGCGAGAAACCAAACATATGGATCAAGTCAGCAAAGGTAACGGTGTGCCTAGACCCCTTCCGACTGAAGTAGCTTAGGATTATCTCGGTGTCTGGTTCTAACTCTGGGTCAGCCTGGTTCATCGACACATCCTTCGTACAGAAGCGTACCTAGTGCGATTACTAATGAGATGACGGATTCCTCCGGCACTAATTAACATTAGATGAACGCCAGACAACCTACCCAAGGGTGATTAGCTCAGCTGGGAGAGCGTCGGCATGACATGCCGCAGGTCGCAGGTTCGAGCCCTGCATTACCCACCATTTTAGAAAGAGAACCATGTCCGCAGAGACCATCGAGATCGATCTCAAGAAGCCTATGACTTCGATCGCTCGTGCGATCGTAGAGGCAATCATGGCACAGGATATGCCAATGCTCATCGACCTCAAAGTCTATATGGGCGCGAACCTCCCGTTCGATGACAATGAAGAGGTCGACATGCCCAATCAGAATGACTTGATCGGCCGCGGCCTCAAAGTCTTGGCCGGCTATCTCTTGATGTCGTCGATTGACGGCAAGCATGTCAAGGATTTTGTGCTCAACAGCACCGGCAATGGGGTCGGTATAGACGAGTACACAACCAGCCTAAGCTAGCAGGTAGTCTAACTAGCTAACCCCAACTAGGAGTATCATGGATCTGGACTGGTAGCTCAGTTGGTAGAGCACTCGGTTGAAGCCCGGGGTGTCGGCGGTTCAAGTCCGTCTCGGTCCACCAATTTCACACAAGACAAGGGGAAGTGTCGATGAGGCAAGCTTCACTTTTCCCCGATGACTTCGAGACGGTAACTGGGGCGATTAGCTCAGTGGTAGAGCGGGATCTTTACATGGTCACGGTCGGGAGTTCGACCCTCTCATTGCCCACCAATTTCAAAATCATACGGCGCATACCGATCGGCGAACGCATAGGTTATGCACTGCCGTTTGACAACCAGCACTGTTGGATCCTAGCAAATGGAAAGCATAAATGATCGTAGACCGTAAGCCGTTGTTTTCAGCAGCCTCGTCCGCAGAATATCAGGCCATGCTCGATCGAAAGGGTCTCGCCGACGACATCGCTAGGGCCTACTCATCGCTGCGTATGATCAAGTATGGATACGTCTTGCCCTTCGATGACCTCAAACTAAAGGAGCAGTATGGGTGATAAAGAGGACCCCTGGAAGCAGCTCGATGCTTCAACCGGCATCATCCTCCTCGGTGACTATCTGCATGGAGCCCCGCTATCACAGCCGCCGCACGTAAGTAACAGTACCTCTGGGTATCAACTACCCTTCGACGATCGTGAGAACTATGTCGTTATCTCCTGGACCTAACAATCATGGATAGCGGCGACCTCTACGATTTCGGTCTCGAGTACCTCAATCTAATGCGGATCGCACAACATGGGACCTTCATCGTTACGATCGCCGGCATGGAATGCTCTGTGAAGACTGTCATCAAGCACGATCGCCTATTCCCCTTCGACGATCTCGAGAACAACATAGTCTTTGAAGTCCAGAAGGCATAGCTAGCGCAACTAAATGCTAGTCTAGCCTGGTCAGTGCATTAGCAAGGACCCATCAGCTGGAGTGATCTCTATGAGTGAGCCGTCTACCGTGGTACCGTCAACGTAAGTACCGGCTGAAGGCGAACGCCGGCTGGATCAACGCACTCCTCGGGATCAGCGGACGCTACGTAAACGACTGGGGGACTATCGACAATGACCTCGAGCTCGTTAAGGTGGTGACCTTCAGTCTCAACGGCAACATGCCGTTGAGCGCCGGTGAGATCAGTGACATATGGGCCATGCATGATGAGCCCGGCTACTACCTACCTTTCGATGATCCATATGTCGTGATCAATCAAGAGAGAGCGCTCCAGAAACTTAAGCTGTGAACCATAAAGGACCGACACGATCGATGAAGTCGAACACGAAGATGGTCGGCTGGATCGATCACCGGCTTTCCAGACCCGGCTCTCCACCAATATCCAAAATCATTAGCGTCCGTAGTGTATACGTTCCGGATAACATGTGCCATGAACAGTCTTGTAAAAACTTCACTCGCTACTCTCACCGCTATATCTCACGTGTTGACCATGAGAATGTACTCATGGTAGTCATCGAACTCTGTGCACTGCACACGTACCAAGTCATGAACGGATGGCTGAGATATGGTTATCATCTTCCGTTCGACGATAGTGAACTGATGAAAGTCTAACTCGTTGCCTTGTAGCTCAGCTGGTAGTAGCGACGGACTGTTAATCCGTAGGTCCTTGGTTCGATCCCAAGCGAGGCAGCCATTTCTTCTAGTAAGGAACCCCCATGAGCGATCTCATTAAAGAAAAGCGTGACCTGTGTCCCGACTGCGGAGTAACGATCGGCAATCGACATCATGATGGCTGCGATATCGAACGATGTTCTGAGTGCGGCATGCAGCGTCTCATGTGTTCCTTCCTAGGTCAACTTGACCCACATCTACACGACCCGGATGCAGTTTTATGGACAGGCTATTGGCCCGGCGTACTCGAGTGCCACTGGATGAAATGGTTCACTCCTGATGGGCATGTCGATCTTAATCGACTAGCAACACTGCATGCTACTGGGATAGACAAACGCAAATAATCTGACCACGTAGTCGAGTGGCAAGGCGGCGGTCTGCAAAATCGCTTTAGTGGGTTCGATTCCCACCGTGGTCTCCACACTTTGGATGGGTGGCTGAGTGGCCTAAAGCACTCGGTTGCTAACTGAGCGGTCCCTTAAACAAGGACCCGAGAGTTCGAATCTCTCCCCATCCTCCACTCTCTGTTTGAAAGACATCATGGAAGTCTCAACGCTCACTACGTTCCTTGAGAAATCGCTCGAGGAGCTCTCCACCATCAGTCAACATCTTGACGTCGACGTCACTTATGGAGATGACTTCGAACTCATCATCGGCAAGAAGCTGGAAGTCCCATCCCACCTCACTCACTTCGTCAACCTAGTTTTGCCGACGAACGGCGCTTGTCGCTGCGAAGACCGGATCTAATGCCGATCGTATTCAAAGCTCGGCCGATGACACCAGAAGAAGAAGCAGAGATGGACATCATCAATGCTCAAGCTGATAAGCTACTGCAAGATGCTTCTAGGCAAGCTACTGCCGAAGAGAAACTGAAGAGAGAGAAGAAGAAACCATGACCCGACAACAAAGCCCGACGCAGTCTGTGCGATCCGGGTTAGCCAAGTAGGTAAGGCACGGCGCTTTGGACGCCGCATGCGCTTGTTCGAGCCAAGCACCCGGAGCCATGTTCCTTTGATCCCAGGTAGCTTAATTGGTGGAGCGCCAGGTTCTGACCCTGGAGGCTGATTGTTCGAGTCAATCCCTGGGAGCCAATTCTTTTCGTAGGCCGATAGCTCAATGGTAGAGTCCTGGTCTCCAAAACCAGTTGTTGTCGGTTCAAGTCCGGCTCGGTCTGCCAATTTCTCCACGAGAGCAATATGAACGTACCTAGTTTCATCCGCTGTGTCCGGTGTACAGCACTATCATCGAATGTACCCAAGGCAGCTAGGTGTCTCTACATATGTCGTCAATGCGCTGCCTTGACTATCGTTGGCTACGTCCTTCCGTTCGATAACCACCATGCAGCACTCTTCACCCATGACTGATGATTTAGTCGGACCACTTTCCACCAACGCCGATGGCGCGCTAAAAATGTCCAAGTGGACCAAACGATGCTCGAAGTGCAGTACTACAAGCACAGTCCGGCAGCTGGCTGATATGCCGGCACCGCGAATCATACGCTGCCGATATAGCCATTGTGGAGCGATCCAAGAGATGTCCGGTCTCTACTTCCCCTTCGACGATGAGTACTGGAAGACGTGGACAAAGAAGAAGACTTGAAACCAACGAGCTGGGATGAGTCAGCATGCGAGTCGTGTTGGGCTGGCCATGTCTCTGGCCTGGGTGATAGCCGGACGCAATATGTTTGCGACAAGTGTCATCAGATACTCCTCAACGCTTACGTTCTGCCCTTCGACAATAGAGGCTGGTACTATCAAACGTGAGCAGAAAACTCCAGCACCGTTCTGGCATGGTATTTCCTACTGCTGGATCTGTCCGGACTGCTATAAACGCTGTCAGGTAGACTGGCCGGAAGGTAAAGCGCTCGAAACACAAACCTGTGATTTCTGTAAGATTCGAGTAGACTACGGCTATCTCTTCCCCTTCGACTCCAATGATTGGTTCAAGTGTGAATAACGATCCTATCATGTACAGAGAAGGTCGTTACGCATGCTGGTGTCCTTGCGGATATCTCACGGTCATCTACACTCGGATAGCAACACCTAAAGAGTTTACCTGCAGACAGTGTAAGACGACCTTTAGCACATCCTCAATCTCTCCGCTGCCATTTGATGACAGCATTGAAATGAAAGCATCATGACTATCAAATACGACGGTAAGTTTCTCCAAGTCAACAGCGTCCAGTATGATGGGCATGAGTACGAGTACGTCGATCGTATGGCAGCCGCGGTTGTTATTGCACAGCCGACCGAAGACACTATCGTGCTCGTCAAGCAGATGCGGCCGGCGATCAGCGAGTTCGTCTGGGAGCTGCCAGCCGGCAAGGTCGACGCCGGCGAGGCGCCTGACATGACTGCAGTCCGTGAGCTTCAGGAAGAGACTGGCTATATAGCAGTATCATGCCGCTCGTTGTTCTGGTGCTTCATGAGCCCCGGCTACTCGACTGAGCGCATGTACTTTCTACTATGTGAATGCTTACCAACGCCGGGACCGACGAAGTTTGATGATGGTGAGAGCATCGAGACGAAGGTCGTCGAGCTGGAGGAAGCACTCGCGATGATCGACAGCGGACTCATCACTGATGCAAAGTCGATGCTCGCACTGAACTGGCTCGCACGCCAGTAATCCCTGGGGGTCTAGCTCATTTGGCTAGAGCGTCTCGCTTGCACCGAGAAGGCGTAGGGTTCGAATCCCTAGACCTCCACCAATTTCTTCGTAGGAGTCTCGCTAATGCTTGAAGGAGGCTACCGCGTTCAACGAGGGTATCTCTTCCCATACGATAACCGCATCGAATATACGACGCGAATGAAGCGCCACGTCAAGTGGATCCATATACTAAGCGTATGGGATATCGAGACTGACTATGGTTGGAGTGAAATGACTTACAAGTTCTTTCACCGGAAGACATGAACGATCAGATCAGGCGCCACTTCGTTATGCTGTTTCCCTTCGATGAGCTCGTTAGCTTACATCCAACATCGAAGTATCGTATGGCACGGACGTCGATCGTTATCACGGGCTATCTCGATCCTCGAGGTCAGGCGGGAGTCTTCCGAGATAAGAGAGACGGCTGCCGGATCTTTGAGGTTGATGTATGAAAAACGACAGGTACCCGTTAGTCTATCTCTTTCCGTTTGACTCTATGATCAAGCTTCACATTGTCGGCCTCGGTCGAGAGAAGACGTTCTTATGGTCCTATAAGGTGCGCGAAAATCCGGCACTCTGGGTGCTATACGAAGATACATGCCGCCTCTAACAGAAGAGCAGCAATTTCCTCCGGACAGTGTTCTCTTCCCATTTGATAACACTGTCCGCCTTCATGCACAGCATATCCGCTCATCACCTCTCATCATCACCCACTACCGTGGCTTTCAAAATCTCCTATATCGTTGGCACGATCGTGATGGTCGTATAATCTTTGAAGTGGAAGTATGATTACCCGGCATCCCGTGGACAAGTACATCTTCCCCTTCGATGAGATCTGTAAGGTCGAACAGATCTACAAGTCATCTGACTATAGCGTCCTTGCGATCTGGGAATATGGTAGATGGACTCATGAATTTGAGGTGCCGTTTCGGAAGCTGCGGGTATGACCTACAAGATCGTACGGGTAGCCAGGGGTCCGTTCTATCTCTTCCCCTTCGATGAAGAGATCCAAGTCCAACGCATCTCACAAAAATACTACAGCATCAGCGGTGTGTGGATGGCTATAAAATACGGTTGGGGCGGCCCGACTATCAAAGACGGCCGAGACTTTAAGGGATGGTTCCGTGGCATCAAACTTCGTCTGTAATACATGGCTCGGTAGCTCAGTGGTAGAGTAGCTGCTTCATACGTAGCGGGTCGACAGTCCGATTCTGTCTCGAGCCTCCAATCTTCTAAGGAGATAATATGACACCCGATCGGAAGAAAGAACTAAGGGTGCTTGCTGCAAGCAACCACACGTCAATGCAATTCGGTGGCGGACAGATGCCGCTCGGTGCCGGACTAGATGAGGCGCTTAACGAGATTGACAAGCTCCAAGCAGAGAACGCATCGCTCCGTGTATCGATCGACAAACTACTACAGAATCATTAGAATCATTGGTGATGTAGCTCAGCCTGGTAGAGCGGCCCGCTCATAACGGGTTGCGCGGTGGATCGAAGCCACCCATCACCACCATCATGGAGAGATGGTCGAGCGGTTAATGGCACCAGGCTGTAAACCTGGCCTGCGTAAGCAGTACGCTGGTTCAAATCCAGCTCTCTCCACCACTCATCTTAGGCTGCCAATTCCAGCTTCCCGTTGAGATCTAACACAAGAATTCCATGGTCGAATTCCCAGTGACAATTCCGGCATAACGGTATGATGTTCGATGGAGCGTTTATCTCACGCAGTGTCGCAGTTAGAGGAAACGATGTCACGCTCCGGATGTGGGCGAGCTCTACGTGCCGTGAGTATGCGCAGTTCGCACACGGAAGTAATGTTATAGCCTTGTTCCAAGCCCGATTGAGTATGCGTATATGAACGCTAGTCCAGCTAGGATGAGCGCCCTTCACTGAGTCTCGATCGCTATAGTTTCCCTTGGTGAGATCTTTGCGACTCTCGAGCTTGGCAAGTTTGAGCTGAACACACTGAGGACATGATCGTGCTCTACCGGTATACTTGCCGTTACAATATCGACATGTCCGACCAGTCTTCTGTTTCTTAGGGCTAGTCTTGTTTGATACGCTTGCAGAGCAGCTTCTAGAACAGAACTTTGGATTCGTTGTTTCTCGCCTGCAATGTGCGCAAATCATATAACCTAATGATATCATAATCACTCGTCGGTTGCCGGTTCGAGTCCGGCCGGCCGCACCAAAGGATTCATGGAACAACAAGACCACATCTGGTTCGATCGGACAAAGTTTATCGATCAGATTCGTACCGATGTTCACCGTGAGACTCGTCTTCAACAGAACGAGTGCCGGCTATGCTTCTACGGTACGTACTTAGCCGGCCAGGGATTTACGGAATATACCTGTAGAAGCTGTGGTACTGAGGGTACCTTCGGTAACACGCACACCCCACGCCTATGCAGAGACTGTGCTACTAACACCAGCCGTTGCAGACGATGCATGCATGAGGTAAACTGGAAGCCAAGGGACATATAAGATCTAGGCTACGGCCTAACAAGAAGTGCTGGATCGTACCCAGCCTAGGCTGGCGGAGCTTCTCGGACTTCGTGTCCATCTCGTTGCTCTCGTACAGGTGTGCGGACAAAACGTGTACGCTCATCCAGATGCCTAGTAGCCCAAAGAGACTGACGAGTCTCGTCCCGAGACGTGCGGGATGGTAGTGGCACAGAGACCCGACTAATACGGTTTGGCGTATTGCGTCGGCTAGGGTTCACGACCTAGCCGACGACTTTGCCATCACAATTCGGGATGTAGCTCAATGGTGGAGCGCTGCGTTTGGGACGCAGAGGCTGAAGGTTCGAGCCCTTTCATCCCGACCATTTCTTCTAAGGATCATCCATGCCTAACGAGACCAGTAAGTCGGCCACACGTCGTGCACGCCATGCGCGCTTCCCTCAACGCTACTTCGTCGGAGCCGGCATCGATATCGGAGCCGGCACGGACTCCCTCGGCAACGTCGACGGCCTTGGCGCACACCTCGATAAGTTCCCGCTGATCACTTCATGCTGGAACTGGGACATCGAAGACGGCGACGCTGGCCTGATGCTCGGGGTTGAAGACAACACCTTTGACTTCGTACATAGCTCCCACTGCCTCGAGCATCTCTTGAACCCGGTCCTTGCTCTCTATAACTGGTATCGGATCCTCAAACCGGAGGGCTACCTTGTAGTGACCGTGCCCGATGAAGATCTCTACGAGCAGGGTATCTTTCCGTCAACTTTCAACGGCGATCACAAGTGGACGTTCACGATCCACAAGGCGCACAGCTGGTCCCCTGCCTCGATTAACGTGACCGATCTGATTGCTCGGTCAATTCCTACCTCGAAGATCATCGCCATCGGTTTGCACGACCAGCACTACCAGTACGGTGCACCGCGGCATGATCAGAGCGGGGGCGATACCGAGGTCGAGATCGAGTTCATCCTACAGAAACCGCCATCTATCTGAGGTAACCTATGACGCCGCTACTCAAGCCCGTCTACGCATTCCAAGCAGCAGTTTGCAAGGCGTCATCTCATGTCTTAGCTCTACCCTCGGCGCTTGGCTTCCTGATGTTCTGGACCGGCATGTATATCGGAACCCATGGCGCCTTTGATCCCGGGTTAGGGATCGGTAACGGAATTCTCAATGCCTCTGCTTGGATCATTGGTATCGCTACCTGTTCAGTAGCCTCCCGTACGTCCGAGATGCTTGATCTGCATGCTAAGATCGACGCACTGCATAGGCGCCTCGATGCACCCCGTGATCGTTACATCGTCGACGCCGAAGCTTTGAGAGAAGCGCAGGCTGCCGAAGCGCTGCTGGAACATAGGACCTTAGCTGAGATGACCCATAGTTAGGCTATGTTGTGCTCTTGATCACAGCAAAGCTAGTTTGTAAAGACGAAAGTACAGAGAGTGTGAAAGATTTGACGGAAATCATTACAAAGAACTGAGGAGTTACGCATGAATCACAAACGAGGGAGGCCGAAAGATCGTAGGGCTGGGTGCCTACTCTGTAAACCACACAAGTCGAATTCCCAAAAAGACAGCTCAGCAAGCAAAACGATGCAGGAACGGAAGATCAGTCAGCGCGATCGCTACTGCTCCGACGAGTAAAGAGTTAATTTTGGAAGCTTGCCGGAGCGGTTTAACGGAACAGTCTTGAAAACTGTCGGGCCTTCGCGGGTTCCCTGGGTTCAAATCCCAGAGCTTCCTAATGTACATGCCGCGCTTATCTACAGCTAACGTGGTATGATTGTCTCTCCGCCGCTTATCAACACGGAGGTTTTGGTCTTTGTCTCTTCATCAAGAAGCAGAAGCATTTCTACTTCAAGTCGCGGACCACGATAAACTTCAGCGCATCATCAATGCGATGCCACCTGGAGTGCAGTGCATACTCATCGTACGACGTCCCCATGACAATGCCGTCGCATTCGAAACCTTTGGTACGCTGGACCCAATGGGAGTGTGCGATATGTTAGATCAGACCAACATCCAACTACGCGGATCCCAACAGAATGCCGCACTGGTCGCTTGATCTAATAGCTCATCGGATAAACAAAAGACCCGGACGAATAGCCTGGGTCTTTTCTATTTCTGTGCTATCATTAGCCTAGTTAGGCCCCATTCAATAGACTAGAGATCCTATGAGCGACGCCCTATTCTTTTGCAACCGGCGAGAGATGCCGGTCAACAAGGACTGTACCGATTGCATCGGATGCGGTCTTCGCGAGTACCCTACCCCGTGTAACCAGTATGCCGACGCCAAAACAGCGCTACTGCGAGGCAAACTAGGCTATGTTCCGGAGATCTTCCGGGATGTGGTGCCGGCGCCGGACGTGACTGAATGATCTTCACACTCGATAAGTATTCAGACTTCCTTCATAAGCCATGTGAAGAGGTCGATCCAACCAGCGTCGACACAGCCTTTGTCATCGCCGCCCTACGCAAAGAGGCCGAGATAACACCCTGCGCCGGCCTAGCAGCCAATCAGATCGGTCACAAGGTCACGATCGCCATCATGAAGCTCGACGGCGAGCTCCATGATTTCACCGTCACGATCAACCCTACGATCTTCTACATCACGACGGGTGATCCGAAGATCGATATGACGGTCTCCGTTGAAGGCTGCGTCTCGGACCCTGGTAACATGTATGCCGTCCGCCGGCACCAGCACATCAAGCTAGGCTACTTTGATGAAGCTGGTCAGCCTCATATGCTAGAGCTAGCAGGGTTCCCAGCTATCGTAGCCCAACATGAGGTAGATCACCTCGGCGGTATCAACGTCGTTGACGTTGGTATGCGCGTTCAATCCGTACCCACAATCACAACAATCTAGGAGCTAACACTTACCCCTTGAAGAATCTCATCGCCGCTGCAGCTGCGGCGCTAATACTCATGTCCTCAGCCATCGTTCCGGCTCAAGCAGCCGACACCGGTGTCCACCTCGACCTTTCCAGCGTGACCTCGGTCGACAAAGTTGCCGGCCAGAACGTCAACATCTACGACCAGTACGCCACACTCAGCTACCGTGCTAACCAGAAGCTGTTGCTGAGCGGCGATGCCGGTATGCAGCAGAACGACAACTCCAAGTCGATCATGTTCCCCTCGTTCCACAACAACGTGTTCATCTACGACTTCGGTGGGAAGTTCAACTTCAGCCGCGTCACGTCGGCTTCGCTGTACTACGGCTCGGTCCTCACCGATCTACCGGCGTTCAACAGCGCGTTCAACAGCGGCCGCGGATACACACTGACCCTTAAGACCCGCGTGTTCTAGAGTCCCAGCTGGTACGGGTGTGCCAGCTTTCTAACTAAGGATTACCATGCGCCTCAAAGTCGGTATCGATTGCGATGGAGTTCTCACTAGTGCTGCAAGCATTATGATCGAGCTCATCAACGAGCATCCCGAGCACAATCACAACCTATCAGCCGCGAACATTCAGGGCTACGACTGGGACTTCTACAATCAGTACTGCTCACCGTGTCAGAAGGCACTGCTCGTTAACCCGGAGTTCGCTCGCCGCTGTAAGCTCTATCCAGGTACTCGTGAGGCGCTTCAGCAGATGGCTGAGCACGTCGACCTCTACCTCATGACTCACCGTCGAGAAGAGATCCAGCCGGCCACGATTGAGTGGCTGCAAACCAATCAGATCTACAACCTGTTCACAAACGTTTGGTTCGAGCGCAAGAGCAAAGCGGAACGTGCCTTTCGTGAGGGACTAGATCTCCATCTCGATGACTCACCGAACGTGATCATAGACTGGAATCAGAAGTATGATGCGGCAGTGGATTTCCCGGCTGCCTACCCCGAGCTCGTAATCTATGACTGCAACTACAACCGGCATCTCTCTGCCTTTAGCCGAGTCAAAGACATCACAGAGTTTGCTCGGGAGATCGTTCATCTAGCTACTCACTGGCAACGATGACTGCGCGCCCGAAGACAAGCCGGGCAAAGCGCATACGGATCGAGCTGCTGGAACGAGATGGCACATGCTGTAAGCTGTGCGGCCATGAGATGCCGGAGGGTGACCGGACGATTGACCATATCATTCCCCGGTCCGAAGAGGGTAACAATGATATCAGCAATCTTCAGCTAGCACATGCTGCCTGCAATTCACACCGTATGTCGATGTCCATTGAAGAATGGAAGGTCTACTACGCTGAGCACCTCGAGATCGATTACTTTCTCGAACTCTATAAGCCGACCCATACGTTCAAGGTAAACCTGTTCGACCAAAAAGACCGGTAGCTGCAAGACCCAAGCTTAAGGCAACTGCTTCTGTGGTTGCCAGCTAGGTTTCACACACGTGAAAATGTTGTTCTTCGTTCTGGCTCTCACGCTAGGTGTTTCTCCGTTCGCGCTTGCGCAATCGGGGTCGCTCACCATTCCTGTTACCCTTCCGACCACAGCACCAACGACTGCGGCGACGTCAGCGCCGACCACAGCTCCAACCACGAAACCGACTACCTTCCCGACGACGAAACCTACGACTAAGCCGACGTCGTATCCGACCACACGTCCGACGACCTATCCAACTTCCTATCCGACGACTGCAGCCGAGACGCCGGTGCTCATTGGGCCCATCACCGAGCTAGCCTCGTATGGTTACAACACATGCCCGCCCGCCGGCCAGGCGTTCATCCCCGGCTATGGCTGTATCCCGATCACGATCAACAGCCGAACGACGATCGTCGGCACGATCGCTACGGGTTTGACAGCTCAAGTCTATGGTACGGTTAGCGGCCCGAACGTTACTGCGACGTACGTGCTAGTTAGCGGAGCACCGAGTGCGACGCCATCACCTGCCTCGACTCCGACGCCGTCAATCTTCCCGACCGCAACGCCAACCACAAAACCAACGACTATGCCAACGGCCGTACCGACTACGGCAAGTGGCACATTTATGAACTTTCAGAACGCACAGGATTGGGCATCGACCTTCAATCCGTGGGCACCGACTTCGGTTTGGAATACGCCTGTATCCGCCAATCCTAAGATCGCAAGTTACAGTGCGAACGTTATTAGCAATCAGTTTCCAGCGGGCCTCGAAGTAGGAATCCGTTCGACTGAAGCGGGGCAGTACGACTACAACCATGTACGCTTCTTCGCGAAAGCAACTGATCCAGTCATAAATATTGCTTGCAATCAGTTCTGTGGTCCACCGGATAACGGTGGCGTGCCGGCCACTATGCACATGCCAGCAGTTGCTCGCCCTGCCGGCGGCACAGATTCTGAGATGCATGTCGTTCAACCCAGCGGGACAGAGATTGATTTCTGGGCTGTCTACGGTACGCCTGGGAGCGATACGACCTGGAGTGCGCCACATGATATGCAGACACGCGACTGGCAGACGGGTGACACTATCACTGCCGGTAACGTCACAAATTGCGGCAACATGGCTAGCGGTATCGGATGGGTGATAAATGGACCAGGGCCTACGGCGGCTGGTTATTGTCAGAGCCCTGGTCAGGTACTTGCATCCGAACTAATCTCTGGGCACATCAACCACGCGCTCCACATTACGGGCGAGTGCGCGATAGGTAACCAATACCCATCACAAAACGGCGCGTCGACCCAGCAGTGCACATCAGGTGTCGGACCTCCGCTCGGTGGGCGTGAGTGGTATGACGTGCCGTGTGCCACGACGCAAGCTACCTCACTCAAGCCATGGGAAAAAGCGATTCTCTGCGCGCTCAATCAATACGGAGCGTTCTTTGCCGACAACGGCAATGGTGGAGCATTCTTTACTGGCGGTCTCGGGGCCGAATTTGAATCGGAAGAACCCTGGCGCGACTATACTGGCACGGGACCAAATAAGTCATCATACACGAGCCCATATGCACCACTGGCTGCACAGGGCTGGTCTCCAATTAGCATTCCGAACGCAATCGGTACTGCAAGTGGGCTGCGCTGGTTCGGAGCCGACCCGTGGAACATCTGGAGTGAGCTAGGTGAATCCGAAGCACAGTTTGCTTCGCATATCTTCTGGCTTGATCCATGCAGTGCTCAAGGAACGTGCTAACCCTACCCTGAGCTCCCTTACGAAAGAAAGACATGCCAAACCATAGCGGACCAACACGTACTGATAGCTCGGCGGCGGCACATGATGCAGATAAGCATGTGCCGATCGCCGCGGTCGAGGGCTACACTTCAACGCAGCGCGCTGTCGTAAAGAAAAGCCACACCAAGAAGGCTCGTGCTCACGACAAAAACCTATCGCAAGACATGACCGAAGAGCTTGCAGTGGTCGACCTCGCTATCACGATCGATGCACTGATGGAAGAAGATGTGGCTCCCGTTGCAACCACAGCGGTTGAACTCACGACGGAACAAGTCGAAGCAATCAACAAGCCCTTCCACGATCGCGAGAAGGCTCACTGCGGACGTATTGTTGACGCGGTCAACACGTATCATCGGTCGTTTGCGCATGATGTGAGCGCTGAAGATCTGTGGAAGATCATGCAAGATCTTGAGCTAGGCTTCGTGGCCTGGCACTACGCCGAAAAGCCGGCAACACTCATCGCTAAGGAAACAGATGAACAAACCGTACCTTCGTAAGCTCGCCTCGCTCCTGGAAGACATGCCGGTTGCGCGCAAGCAACTCTTGATTCCAATTCAAAAGCTTGATATGGAAACTTGGTTTGATACCCATGAGTTCCAAGAATGCGGTACAACAGCATGTGCTGGCGGTCTAGCTTCTCTGCATCCATGGTTTCGTAACCGCGGACTTAAGACTTCAAGTGAATCCCAATTTAAGAATATGTCAACCGCGAGGATCCATGCTTTCATTCCTGCTTATAAAAATGAATCAGGATACGACGCCTTAGGAATATTCTTTGGACTCTCGGACTCTGAAGTCAAGTATATTTTCTGTCCGTACACTTATACTGTTCGCCGAGGCCCGAAGACCGTTGCCAAACGAATTCGAGACCTTATACAGAACGGTATGCCGGCCTACGGATTTTGAGCTTCAATTGGGACGAGCTCGTAGGTCAGCCGAACGAAGAGTCTATCAAGTGCATCTGCCTCAGGTGTATGGACACGTTCGAGCTGGCCTACAATGTGATGGTCCGGTGTCCCAATTGTTTGGGTGTTCGGATTCCAGCACCTATGGTGGGTTTCACTCATGAATCGATCGGCAATGCTCAATGGGTTGTTCGCTATGACGACCTTGAACATCGAACTCGGCCGAAGAAAGACGACTCTAGTCCAGGCTGATGAGGTACTATGGAGAGGGCAAGGCACTAACCCCTTAGGTTAGGCGGACCTCTCTTGGCTAAGGCGAAGACCTCGGCGTTCGTACCGAAGAACGAGTCACAAACAGCACTTGCAGCAGCGATGGACAACCATAGCGTTGCTCTAGCGATTGGGCCAGCTGGCACGGGGAAGACCCATGCAGCAGTCGGCATTGCTGTCTCTCTGCACAAGGTGAAATACATCCACCGGATCGTGGTCTGCCGCCCCGCAGTCGGGGCCGGCGAGTCGAACGGGTTTCTCCCCGGGACACTCGAGGAGAAGCTGCGGCCTTACATGGTCCCGATCTATGAGTGCATCGGTAAGACTGCCTCTGACGTCCAGTCTGGTGGCATCCCCGGGTACGTCGAGCTCTGCACCTTTGAGCACATGCGCGGCCGCACGTTCGATGACGCCTTCGTGATCATCGATGAGGCCCAGAACGCTACCCTCACCCAGCTCGAAATGGCAATGACCCGTCTGGGTCAGGGCTCCAAGATGATTGTCTGTGCTGACCCTAGTCAGTGCGACCTCCCAGAGGGCCGGTCAGGTCTCAAACACATCATCGAGATGTTCAAAGACAACGAAGAGATCCCCATGATCCAGTTCCGTGAGACGGATAATCTCCGGCACCCACTCGTAGCTATGATGACCGCACGCTTTGCGGCCTATCGAGTCAGCAAGAAACAGAAACTGAACTAATCTTAGGTACAAGACCATCTATTGCGACCACAAATACCGGATCAGAACTCCTGACGGTATCACCTCATGCCTCGGCTGCGAGGAATCAGTTAACGATCAAGGCGAGCGCGTTGATCTGACACCAAAGAAAGCCGTGAAGAAGGCTAAGACAAAGTACCGCCGCGGCACCGACGACGAAGACTAGTGATCCTGCTCTTCGCCGGCACTCCGGGAATCGGCAAGACGACGATTGCCGGCGAGATCAAAGGTCTCTATCCGGAGACCTCGGTGCATTCATTCGACGAGTACCGGACTCGGATCGGCGTGGATAACACCAAGAATCCAGTCGCCGAGGATGCAATCAACTGGCGGATCATGGAGAAGACGGTCCTTACTTTGCGTAAGGATCCCACAGCCTTAGTGATCATCGATTCCCAAGGCATTTCACGCCGGCTTCCTATGCTACGATATGCATTAGGCGAGCATCAGCAACGAATGGTCCGTCTCACCTCGAGCTTCCCATATGCTTTGTGCCGACAGAAGTGGCAAGACGCATACTCGCAAGCGCAGTTCGACTTCTATAACGAGAAGGTGATGTCTATCAACCCCGACTACGACATTCGCGTAGACGGCAAGACTCCGCTCGAGAGTGCTCGGGAAATCCTAGCTCTTTTGTAGCGGATGCACGGACTCATCCCTCCATCCGGAGGTCGTTATGCAGTCACTACCCGTGTCATCAGCCTCAGACTATCAGATCGTTCCTCACTTCACGTGCGCCGGCGAGCTCGACGGTAACCAAGGCGCCTATGAAGTCATGCTCAACGCCATCCAGTCAGACGAGCTCGCAAAGAACAACTACACCATTACAACGGAGACCTGTCGATTATGTTACGAGACCTCAACGATCGTCTTAAGGCTGGTGAATCCAGTAAGCTGCCTATAGAGATTCCGGCCCACTTCGCAGCCGATCTGGCAGCCCGCTTTGTCGCTATGCCTAGTATGAACGTGGAGCCCGTCAGCGGCACACTGACGCTGCAAGGGAAGCCATACGCCTACTACCTGTCGACCGAAGATATCTTCACGCTGACGCGTCAGCATGAGCAGTGGCAGTCCGATGAGGAAAACAAAGTCGGCGGCATCCTTGAGATGATTGTTTCCGGTGCCGGCGAGGCATACACTCTCCTCTTTGATCCTTCAGATCTTGGTTGGGTGTTCTTCACGATCGATAAGGTCATCTCAGGGGCCGACTCCGTTCCGATCACTGGCTTTATCATCGCCGAACTCGAAGTTCCAGCTGAGCTCTAGAGGTACTATGGATCATAGGCCATCTCGTATACGGTTCTACTTCCTAGGGTAGCGCTGGAGGTGGTCTGCGCTAGCGCATAGCTCCTAACAGGAGAAGATCCATGCCTCTCTCAACCGAACATGTCACCGCTTCTGGTGGTCTTAACCACTACTTCGGCGACGACTCGATCGATGGATATCCCATCGGCCCGGTCAAGCTTGTCCAGAACCAAACGTTCTTTTACGATCCGCACGCCGGCGGAACGCAGAGTCTATTCTTCGCCGCTCAAGCAGCAAGCTACACCAGCGGTGTAGGCGCCGCTTCAGCTGGTGCACTTGGATCAGCGCTTCGGCAGCTGGCCTGGGGCCGCGATGGTTCCGGAATTCCCGGTCAAGAAGTCGAGTAACAAGACAGAACTATCAGGGGAAGGCTTGGCGAAAGCCAGGCCTTTTCTTTTTGGAGACGACCATGAGCGAATACTGTCTTTGCGGAGCTGAGGCTTCTATCGTTTGCGAGATCGATACTGAGCTCGAGATCTTTCTTTGCACGCCCTGCCAGATATCTCTGACGGAAGGAAGGCCACTCCGACTGAACTTCAGCCAAGTCTTTGCGCAGTCAGAGCGCCGGCCGGCACCCGATGCCATCATTACCCGAAGCGCCCAAGCCGAAGAGTCTTCTTAAGGCTGCCATTGAGCATACCAGTACCGACAATGAAGATGACGTCCCAAACGACGTCGTTAAGTTTTCCGATCGCGCTGCTGATTTCGTAGCGAAGTGGTACGGTAGCTGGGTTGCTTTCTGGGCATCAATGGGTGTCATCGGCGCCTGGATCCTTTTGAATAGCTATGCTATCCATGTCTACTCGATCAACGTCGAGCACTTCGATCCCTATCCGTACTTCATCCTGAACTTCTCGCTGACGATCGTTAGTACGATGGCTCAAGTCTTCATCTTGATGAGTCAGAACCGATCGGGTCAAAGAGACTCAGCCATTCTTGAAGAGATTACCATGACAACGATGCGCGCTGAGGCTGTCCTACTTGAGATCGAGAACGGTTTTGGTATCCTCTCAAGCAATCAACATGACATGCTGACGCTGCAAAGCAGCATCGTCGACGCTTTGACGGCACTTAGCAAATCGATCCGAACCAACACGGATATGAACATGGCAAATTCAGATCTGCTTATAACAATGAAAGAGATTCAGACTCCAATAAGCGAGGACAAGCACTAATGCCGATCATCTTACTTGAAGACATGGATGGCGCAACCCCTCGCTTGATTGAGCCGGTCATTCAAGAGTGGAACGGTGTTCCTCGCTCTGTCATCTATTCAACGTTAGTCGGGTCCGACTTTGCAGCAGGATTGGCGCCGGTATTAGGGCGCTATCCTAACGCCTCAAGCGGCAACATCCTTACCGTCTTACAGTTCACCGGAGTAGGCGGAGTGATCATCGATTTCGTCTTGAACTTCTCATCTACACATTTCCACCATATGCGAGAGATGTTCGACCGGTTTGCCTTCGCCGGCCAACTCGTGAACGATCAGCTTAATGTACCCGTGTATTTTTCCGGGCTGCACCTTGAGCTCGTGTTTGATGCGGCGTCCCTCAACATACTATTCTCAAATGTGCAGCTCGAGATCGCCGGCAGCACCTCTCAAGCGTGGAACACGATAGTAACCTTCAACTTTCTTGAGGACCCAGACAACAAAGGCAACTGGGGCTGGGCTGATAATTCTCCGATCAATCCGGGCAACGACGGCTAGCATAACCAAAGCTGGCTGTCTAGTCTTGTCCCTGGCTAATTAGCCGTCTATAATTGGGAGTCTAATGTCTTTCGAAGTTAAGGTAATTGCAGACAGCATTACCCCTTATCATAGTGCCCGCCTCACGACACTCCAGTGCACCTACCCACGTATCATCCATAGCGAACTGATGACGCACCGTATGTTCAGCCGCAATGCGAGCTCGAGCCGTGCGATCCCGCTATCGAAGATGATCAAAGCCGTCCAAGACAATCCGTTCTTGCCCGTGCACTGGGGCCGGAACCAGTCAGGTATGAGCGCTCGCGAAGAGCTCGGACCCGAAGAACAGGCAGAAGCAAAAGAGATCTGGCTGTACATGCGGGACCAGGCTGTTGCTGGCGCTCTTTCGTTAGAGGAAGTCGGTCTCCACAAACAGATCGCTAACCGCGCTCTCGAGACGTGGGCTTGGATCACCGTCATCATCACGGCCACCGACTGGAACAACTTCTACGTACAGCGTACGCATGAAGATGCGCAGCCTGAGATCCAACACCTAGCGAAGCTCATGCGAGACGTCTATGCATCAGCTGTTCCTGAAGAACTTGCAATGGGCGCATGGCACATGCCCTACCTCCAACGCGAAGATTACGTGCTCACCGGCGGTCATCTCGAGTCCCTCCGGAAGATTAGTGTCGCTCGGTGTGCACGAGTCAGCTACCTCACACAAGAAGGCACACGCGATCACGCCAAGGATCTCGAGCTCTACGAACGCCTGCGATCGGGCGGAGCAAACGGTCACTGGTCACCCTTCGAACACGTCGCAACGCCGAGTCCAACCCTTGATTACTCCGGCAATTTCCGCGGCTGGCACCAGTACCGCAAGCAGTTCACCGTAGAGAACCAGCAAGTAAACTAACCCAGCAAGTCCAGGAGTCTCAGTGCCCGCATATGGTGTACTAGGACCAGACCCCAACAAACAACTCTTCGCAGCTTTTGCACCAACCACCACCGAAAAGCAGCTACCGCGTAACGTCTCGTACGACTACCTAGCTGGCCCAATCCTCAATCAACTGCGACAGGGCACATGTGTCACGTTCGCATCGCTGTCGATTGTTTTCGGCGTCCTGACGAAGCGTCTCTACCCAGCAGCGGCACCTGACATGTCTGAAGCTGCGCTGTATGCGATGACGAAACTCAACCGCGAGACGTCGAACATTCAACAGCAGGGTCTCTACGTTCAAGACGCGCTTTGGGTGCTCGAGAACATGGGCTACGTTCTTAGCAAAGATCGTCCATATAAAGACGATGCCAGTTATATCCTTGAGCCCGTGCCTGCTGACATCGTTCATACGGATCATGAGATCAAGGGCTTCCAACGGGTTGGCGGCAACGAACTCGGTAACGATGCGCTGAACCTGGCGATGCAGCTAGCGCTCTTTGAGAAGGGCCCGCTCGCGATCGGCATCGAGTTCCAGCTGGACTGGGAAGGCACTGGTCCTGACGGCATCATGACCCCGAAACCAATTCGAGGTAATGCCGGCGGCCATGAGACTGGCCTCTGGGGCTACTCAATGAGCAAACGCGCTTACCGTATGCGCAACTCCTGGGGCACAGACTGGGCTGACCACGGCTGGTCATGGCTCAGTTTCGACTCCGTTAACTTCATCGACGACGTCTACACAATCGGAATCTAACACATGACCAACGACGGAACTTGGTTCCCAACTCTCGTCTTCACGAAGCTCGTACAATGGGCCCGCCTTCCAAAGTACATGACTACCGGTGCAGCTGGCGCCGACCTCACATCTTCCGAGAATCTAACGCTCTACCCCGGTAAGACTGCGATGGTATCAACAGGTCTATCAGCAGTCATTCCATCCGGATACGAAGTTCAGATCCGTCCACGCAGTGGTCTTGCTGCAAAGCATGGCGTCACCGTTCTCAACGCCCCAGGTACGATCGACAGCGACTACACTCTCGAGTGGAAAGTCATTCTCATCAACCACAGTGACGAACCATTTCGGATTGTCATCGGCGATCGTATCGCCCAGATGGTGATCGCTCCCGTCGTCCAGCTTCCTTTCGCCGAAGACGGTCCAGACGGCCCGGTTCTACAGAATTCTGTCTCCGATACGGTTCGTATCGGCGGCTTCGGCTCAACCAGCTAGTTTTTAATAACTCAGTGATCATTGCGGGTGGTAGTTTCGGCTACCGCCTAGCTTTGCTCTTACTCCAAGACTGAATCATCATGCTACTTACGCCTCGTGCAACATATGCCCCGTTCGAATACGAACAGGCACACGCATACTGGCTCCTGCAACAACAGAGTCACTGGCTACATACAGAGATCGCCATGGCCTCTGACATCAACGACTTCAAGCTTAACGTGACTGAAACTGAGCGCAACGTCATCGGACATATTCTCAAGGGCTTCACGCAATCAGAAGTATTCATTCAAGAGTACTGGTCACAGATGGTTGCCAAGTGGTTTAAGAAGCCCGAGATCCAGATGATGTCTGCTGCGTTCGCATCCATGGAATCGATTCACGCTGTCTCGTACGCGTACCTCAACCAGTCGCTGGGACTAGAAGATTTCTCAGCGTTTCTGCACGAGCCAACTGCGAAGGCGAAGATCGATCGGCTCATGATGACCAAGGGTAAATCGAAAGAAGAGATCGCCAAGAGTCTCGCTATCTTCTCAGCCTTCAACGAAGGCGTCAGCCTATTCAGCTCGTTCGCTATCCTCCTGAACTTCAAACGCTTCAACAAGATGAAGGGCCTCGGTCAGATCATTGCGTTCAGCATCAAGGACGAATCATTACACAGCGAGGCCGGCTGCTGGCTGTTCCGTACGATGATCAGTGAGTACCCTGAGATCTGGACAGATGAACTCAAGAAAGAGATCCACGATGCAGCTCGCCTCACCGTGAAGCTCGAGGACGACTTCATCGACAAGGCGTTCGAGCACGGCCCCATCGAGGGCATCGACGTTGCCGATCTCAAGACGTTCATCCGGCACCGTTGCAACACCAAGCTCCAAGACCTCGGACTCAAGACCAACTGGAAGAACATCGACAAAACAGCGCTCGATCGCATGGATTGGTTCGACGTTTTGAGTACCGGTCAAAGCCACTCAGACTTCTTCGCAGCACGCGTCAATGATTACGCAAAGGGCAGTATCGACTTCAATGGGATCGACTTCTAACATGCTACTCGACGAACTCAAAGCTGATGGGTCAGCACCGCAGTGGATGCAAGAAGAAGGTCTTGCCACCCTCAATGGTGGCTATCTCCTGCCCGATGAGACACCGCGTGAGCTCTATTGCCGGCTGGCACTGTCTGCTGGAAAGTATGGCGCTGATCGGCACATGAGTCAGCATTACTTTGATCACATGTGGAAGGGCTGGCTCTGCCCGGCCTCACCTGTGCTATCGAACCTCGGTACTACCCGTGGCTTTCCGATCTCATGCAACGCGATCCACGTCGGCGATTCCGTCGACTCGATCTTCATGAAGCAGCACGAGCTGGCCATGCTCTCAAAGAACGGTGCCGGCGTCGCTGTCTACATGGGCGACGTCCGCGGCCGCAATGCACTAATCACCGGCAACGGACGCAGCGAAGGCATCATCCCGTGGTGCAAATGTATCGACACGACAACAGTCGCCGTCAATCAAGGCTCCGTGCGCCGCGGCGCAACTGCAGTCTACTCTCCGATCGAACATCCGGACGTCGAAGAGTTCCTCAACATCCGGCGCCCAGTTGGTGATGCTAACCGTCAGTGCCTCAACATTAACCATGGCCTCACCATCACCAACGCATGGATGGAGTCCATGCTTGCCGGTGACAAGCACAAGCAAGGGATCTGGCGTAAGGTTCTCCTGACACGCATCGAGACTGGTCAACCCTATCTGATCTTCATCGACAACATCAACAACGCCAACCCCGAGTGCTACCGCACCCATGGTCTCTCGGTGAAGACCAGCAATCTGTGCTCGGAGATCGCCCTGCACACAGACGTCGACCATAGCTTCGTGTGCTGCCTCTCGTCCATGAACCTCGCCAAGTGGGATGAGTGGAAGGACACCAACGCGCTCGAGATTGGGACACGTTTCCTCGATGCGGTCATGGGCGAGTACATCGAGAAGTCCGAAGGTGTCTCGGGACTCGAGGAATCACGACGCTCAGCTGTCAAGGGCCGCAGCATTGGGCTTGGTGTCCTCGGCTTCCACTCGTTGCTACAGTCGAAGGATCTCCCGTTCGATCACTTCCAATCGATGACGCTTAACGCACAGATCTTTCGACAGATGCATACCCAGTCAATCGAAGCTAGCAAGATGCTAGCGAATGAGATCGGCGAGCCCGAGTGGTGCAAAGGTACCGGCATGCGTAACACGCATCTCATGGCCCTCGCGCCGACCGTCTCCAACGCTACGATCGCCGGCGGCGTCAGTCCATCGATCGAACCTTGGTCATCGAACTACTACTACAAAGAGGGAGCCAAGGGTACGTTCATCAGTAAGAACCCGTACCTCGAAGCACTCCTCGAGACCAAGGGGAAGAACACTACCGAGACTTGGAAGTCGATCAACGCCGAGCTTGGAAGTGTCGCGCACCTCAAGTTCCTATCGTCAGAAGAAAAGGCTGTTTTTCTGACAGCTCGTGAGATCAATCAGTTCACGATCGTCAAGATGGCTGCTCAACGTGCGCCCTACGTCGACCAGGCACAAAGCATCAATCTCTTCTTCGGGCAGAACTCTGACCCTAACTACATCCACAAGGTACATGTTGAAGCATGGCGGTCGGGCGTGAAGAGCCTCTACTACATGCGCTCAGCCGGCGTACTCCGTGGCGACATGGCTTCACGTTCAGCTGACGAATGTAGCGCGTGTGAAGGATAGAATCTCAATGATCTTTGGTAAGCCTAGCCAATGAGGCATCACCGAACGAGACCCAAGCGCAACGCCTCCCAGTGGATTGATCTCGGGATAGCTATAGAGAAGCGCCCAACTTGTAAAAGCTGTGTCTCTCATGGAAGTCCTGTGCGAATGAAAGTATGGGAGTATCAACAAAATGCCGCTTGGAAATGCCCAGCTTGCGGTTATCAGGTACCGGTCGACAAAGAGAAATACGAAGCTTACAAGCTAGCATATAAGGCTGGCTGGCTAGGCTAAAGGTAACCGGAGACGAGCTAATGAATTTAGAGGAGCGCTAGCTTAGCGTTCCTCTTTCCTTTTCAGGAGTAATATGCAGACAAGCATCGTGCAGCGAGCGTACAAGTTTACGAACGTTGAGCTCATCGACGAGAGTGAATTCCCCGCTTACCGTATCGACCTTAGTGCAACTGAGGTCGAAGCGCTTGTGAGCATGGCTCCAACTAACGTCATCGATCTCGATCCCATGTACCAGCGGGGTACTGTAGCAGCCAAAAACAAGGCACAGGACCGATTGGTGCACTCGCGTGAGCGCAATATGACGCACATCGAATCGATTCGCAAGGACCTGATCCAGACATCAGCCGGCGGCCGGTCGATGGCGATCCTTCCCCCGATCTGGGTGAATGCTCGCCACAGTCCGGGATCGGTGCTCAAGTACGATCCGACGAAGCGCGAGCTCTTTCTGATGGATGGCTACAAGCTATTCGTCTTCGACGGCTGGCACCGGATCCTCGCAGCGTGTGGTGCTGTCCGTGAAGGGCAGCTCTCTACTCGCCGGCTGACCTTCTACGTCTTCGATGCTCCAGTGGAGTTCGAAGCCCGGGCGTTCCGTACACTCAACTACAAGGCGCTGCCCGTCGATCGTACCCGCGTCGCCTGGGTCAGCTCGCCGTTCACCCTCGACCTCTTCCAGGTGGCTCGTGAGTTCGTGGAAGCCGCCGGCCTCGATGATCAGCTCGAGGTCACATCCCCACGCCTGGGCGGCGGCAGCGAAAAACTGTGCACGTTCCTGACGATCGTAAACGGGATCCTTCCCGATAGCATCTGCCCAACACGTTGGGCCGACGTCGATCCTACGAGCACGAACGAACGCCAGCTCGTGATCAACTACCTCATGGAGTTCTGGATGCATCTCGAGAACGTCCGGCCTGAGCTCATGCCTTCAAACGTGGCAACACGCAAACAGTACCGCCGGGATGTCCCAGTTCTCCTCAACAGCGTGACGATCCAGTCGTTCTTTGCGCTGGCGTATCTCTTTCTCCAGTGCTACCGGCCAACGACGATGACTATTGGCGAGACCGATATAGCTAAGCTGCGTGATCTGGATCAGCAAGGTCGGCCGGCGTATGACATCCTGTTCGATTCCCTGATTAGACTCCGCCTCGATCCACTCGATGCAACTGGAACTCGGGTCGACTTCTTTGCGCTGGAAAACCCGATCTGGGCACCGCTGATCAACTCTCAGGGCAAGATGTCTCTCTCTGGCTACGGTCCGCGCAATACGATGTTCAACCTACTCAAGGACCATATGGGTATTGGGCAACACAACTCGATCTCTACGGTGATTGCGACAGCGAGTGCTGCACCCCGCAACCGGATTACTGCCAAGAAACTGGCCGCAATAGCTGGCTAATTAGCCTCAAAGCTGGCTAATTCAAAGGGTGATTAGCCGGAGAATGTCGAATAGACTAGGAGTAATACCTAGCAACTAACAATATGAATTGGGAGCCTAATTTACATGGCAGGTCTACTCCAAGCGACGGGCGTTGGATATCTCGTTCGCGATCCGTACTACACCGATGTGAAGAAAGACGGAACGAAGCTCGAACGTCCGTTCTCGAAGTTCCGTATCCTCCACGAGCCGTACGTCGGCGCAAACAACACAGCCGAGACGATCGCGATCGATGTCACGGTCAACGGCCCGATGGCAAACACCGTCCGCGACTACGCTAAGAAGGGTACGAAAGTACTCGTCATGGGTCCGGTTAAGAAGGTCGAAGTCGCGATGAAAGACGGCCAAGTCGTTAAGGCGAACACCGGCAAGATCATCGTCAACTTCGAGATGGAAGCTCGCGAGTTCCAGCTGCTTGATTCCAAGCCAGCGAACGGCGAAGCATCCAATGGCGCACGTCAAGCGGTTGCTGCTGGCGGCGGGAACGAAGTCGTCGAGGACGATGCTCCCTTCTAGTCTCAGCTAGTCTCTAGTAGTCCCGGAGAGGCGTACCCTCGTGGTGCGACCTCTCCTTTCTCTCTCCGTAGTCGGGTAGTGCACAATGGTATTCCCCTTCGATGAAGATATCGAACGCTTATTCCATATGATCAGTAATGATTTGTCCCAATCGATCTACCTAGCGATATACGGCCGATGATCTTCCCCTTTGACGAGACCTGTATGCTTTATATGCCAAACCCTAGTCATGGGAACTCGATCTCACGAGTCAATGATCGCGGAGTCTATATTGTCTACTACAGAGAGCCTCGAATCAGGCCATCATGATCTTTCCCTTCGACGAAGGTAAAGATGAGATAATCAAGCTGTCTAAGCGCGACTTCGATCGCGTACTACAGTTGCTAACTGACCACTTTGAGACCATGTACTCGTGATCTTCCCGTTTGATGAGACTGGGATGGTTACATGGTCGCATCACCTCTTCGATCGCTCGATCTACTATGTGAGGCTAGGCCAAACATCGATCATCTACTCAGAGAACATCTACACGCACAAGAACGATCAGTATGATCCTCCCCTTCGATGACACTTGGGTCTTCCAAAAGATGGCCCTTGGTACGAACTCTTGGTCGGTGAGCTTCCAGCTCTATCCCGAAGAGCACTATGATAGCGGAGTTGTTGAGCTCTATTGGCCTGAAGGTCGTCCTGAGTTAATCAAGTTAGGCTGGTACCCAGATGATATTTCCGTACGATAATAAGTGCTTTCTCTGGCGCTACCCGAAGCCTAGTCGCTGTGGTCTTAGTCTCTTCATCTTCGAGCTCGAAGTTAATACAGATTTTTGGCAGGCTCTGGAGTTCAAGTGGACAGCCAGTAACGACGACCTAACCTGGATGGTCAAACAAAGATGATCTTCCCATTCGATAATCTTGTTCACTCATTCGATACGGGTCTTAACATCGCCGGACAAAAACTCAAGAAGTGGACATTCATCCTCCAGACGACGGCGAAACAGAATATGGTGGAGATCTTGACCACTACAGGCGGGGATGTTCTTGATGTCAAGCTGTGGCCTTGGTGATCCTCCCTTTTGATGACACTTCACATGCTCATTGGCCTGACGAACTCGACTCTGCATACATAACCTATCAGTGGGCCTTCTATATGGAGGTGGAGCAAGAGCTAGTCATGAGTCTCTTGGCTACCCCAGCCGACACCTTTCTCTCGTACGATCTTCACCCGGCTGTCTTCTAACGACGTGCAGAAGTAAAACCTCCGTCCCGGTGCTAGCCTAGCTACCCGGTATCCGTTAGCTACAACTCAGTACAGATTGGACTCCCTACATTGGCTCCTAAGAAGAAACCAGCCGAGAGCGATCTCGGTATGATGGACGCTGCCGCCCCGAACCTCGACGATCGCCTCGCTGCGATGATGAACATTGCTGAGAAGCAAGCAAAGAAATGGAACCTTCCTCACGCTGTATCGGTTCCGGGCATGCAGCCTCAGCAGTTTCGCCGGCGTGTGTTCTCAACTGGTCTTACCTCGCTCGATGTGAAGCTCAAGATCGGTGGCTACCCGCGTGGCTCGATCGTCGAGTTCTACGGTCCGCCGCACGCCGGCAAGACCCTCGAGCTCTACCTCGTCATCAGCGAAGTCCAGCACCAGTGCATGAAGTGCGAAGGTCGGGTTGACTATCGCGATCGGCTTGATGCTAAGGGTAACCCGGTCGTCGTCATGGTGCCGATGCTGGTGCGCGGCGAGAGCACAGAAGTCCCCGTAGTCCAACGCACATCAACCTGCCGGTATTGCAATGCAGCTGATAGCGGCGGGCTGTTTGTTCTCTTCGATCAAGAGAACAGCTTCGATCCTATCTGGGCTGCTCGCCAGAATATCGAGCTCACGAAGTTCGGCGTGTTCAAACTCCCAACAGGTCAGCATGCCACTGAGATGCTGCGAATGCTCATGCTTCAGATCAAGCCCGACGCCATTGGCATCGACTCGATCGCACAGCTGCAACCAAAGACCGAGCAGCTCAAGAGTGAAGTCGACGATGCAATCATGCCAGGCCTCCATGCTCGAGTCATGGCGCTCTTGTGTCGGCAGATCACTTCAATCTTCCTGATGGATCCAACGAATGCGCCACTCGTACTCTGGGTCAACCAGGTCCGCGCTGACATGACTGGCCATGGCGCTGACAAGGTCACCGGCGGGTTCGCCCCCGAGCACTACTCCGCGATCCGCATCAAACTGCTGCCGCAACAGCTCGTTAACCAGCTGAAGCCAGAGCAAGGCCGTAACGGCAAGATGACGATCAAGAAGTGCAAGGTAGCTGAGGGTCTCTACAACCAGACACTCGAGTACATCATCCTGCCAAGCGGCTTTGATACCGCCCTTGATCTGTACCTCACTGCGGTTGCTAAGAACGTCTTCCTCTCGACGGCAATCCTTAGCGGCGGACACTTCTGGGCCGATGACACCGATCGAGTCAACAAACTAGCGAGCAAGAAGGATGAAGCTATCGCTTTGATCCGGTCAAGCTCTACGTTCGCTGATGAAGTCCGCGAACGCGTCCTCAAAAACACCGAGTTCGAGCTCCCGAGTCAAGAGATCTACATCGGCGATGGAGCTACCTTCGATGAAGCCGGAGACGAGTCAGATGCCGAAGAGCTAATAGCCGTCGGCGATCCTGAGTGATGCAACAGAACGAACCCATCAGCACACTCTATGACGAACTGCTGCTGGAGATCCGTAAGGATCCCTCAGCGGTACTCCGCGAGCGCCGGCTCGACCAGCTCGTCTCACTCAAGCTCCTCATCCCCGACATCATCCGGGCCCACAAGAAGAACCGCCGTTATCACTACGAGATGTATGAGACGGCAAAGATGGAGATCGACAAAGCTAAGGCTGAGATCACGCTGGCTATCAAGACCGAGCGTGATCCGATCACCAACAAACTGGTCTTCGCTAACCGTGAAGCTCGTGAAGTCGAAGTCCTCGATCGCGTTGCATCTGATGCGGCCGCTTCCCGTTGGGAGTCTAAGCGCCGGCAGATGTACGCTCAGGCTAAGGGCCTCGAGGACGAGATCGATTACTACGAACGTATCGATCAGTCGCTCGTTGAGATCCTCGCCATGATGACCGCCCAAATTGAATTCGAAACTCGCTTTGAAAGAAGTTACACCGATGTCAGTAAGCGTACCCGTAGCCTCCAACGGACAAGCCGACGCGTCACCAGCGTGGCTCAAGGAGATCAAACAGAAACTCTTATCCCTGCCTGAGGCGATCGGCGATCAGGAAACCGTGCTGTTCACCGCAGCACGGGCCCTCGAGGCACAGGCGTTCAGCTTGAAGTCGATGGAGCTGGGCATGCTCAGCACGATCTCACAAGAGACCGATCCCTCGACGAGCAAGGCACGCTTCTCCAACGAGAGCATGCGCAACGCAGAGCTCATGGTCCGTAAAACGACCGATAAATACTACCTTGCCGCATCAGCTAAGAACGCAGCGGCGGAGCTCGACGTCCACGAAGCCCGCGTACAGCTCGCCTTCCTCTCGAACGAGTTCTCGGCTACAAAGAAGCTGGCCGACCTCTACGCCGGCTTCCTCCAGCGTCGTGGCTAGAGACCGGGCAAGAGATGGGGCGTTCGAGCCCCTCTCGATCGATGATAATGTCTGCCATGCTGACGATCTTTCACGCTCATTCGAAGGCGTCGTGATCCAAGTGCTGCCACTCGACTATCGTGTCGAGTGGCCGAAGGACGGCATTCAAACTCATCTCCGCGGAGAGCTCATCGGTCACGATGATAATGATGCCGATGGATAGCCCACAGTCCTGGGTCGTTGAGATCTTCGAGCAAGCCAACTCACCTAAGGGTATTCGTAATGCCCTTAGGTTCGATACCCCGGAGAATGCCAACCATTGGTTGAGTGATCTCTCAATGCGTTGGTTCGGCTTCGACCACGGCGTCGTCGTCGAAACGACAGACGCACCCAACCACACCATCATCGATAACAAGCTAACACAGCTTGAGGAGAAATCTTGAAGGGTTCATTCGGAGACTCGGTCATTCAGGTCGATCGCAAAAATCTGCTCGGCCGGATCAAGACCAACCGTGATGCGCATCGTAGCGAGTTCGAGAAAGCTTGGACAGGCTACGAGGCTGCTGTTCGTTTATGGTTCGAAGAGAAGATCGTAGAGATCCACGCCGGCCGTATGCCAAAGACGACCGCTTTCACCGGCCCAGTCCCTCAGGATCACACTGACGACTACGATCGCGTGATCGACATGCTCGAGATGGAAATCCGTGACGAGCTTGAGATCGACGAACAGCAGTTCAAGATGTACGTTCGTGATGATTGGTCATGGAAGGGCCAGTTCACGACGAGCAACGCAACTTACACTGGTCAATGACCCGTGAAGTATAGTGGCACGCCTAGCGGCTACTGTAAAACCTACGTCAGCCGCACTTCCAAATGCGGTCGGCGGAGAACTTTTGCGTGCGACGGGTGTAGCGAAGGCCTCTGCGACACGCATGCCAAGCCGTACCCATTCCCAGGTCAAGCCTCCCGCAATCTCTGCGGCCGTTGCGCCTACTTCTACGCTGCCTTGGGCCCCGTTCGAACGCTCGAGCTCTTCAACGCCACCAAAGCCAAACGTCCGTGGCGTCATATTTCCGTTTGGTATGAACCACCAACTCCGCCTTCTGGACTACCAGAGAGCTCTTGCCGCGCTGAAGAACTGTTCGGGATTGAGTTGGAGATCCTACGGCGCACCGACGCCTAACCCAGTACCTGCGATCGCGCAGTACTTCCGAGACCGCTATCAGTGGTGGTCGACATGGACGCAATCAGCTCGTGAAGCAGGAGGTTGGCTAGCATTAGCCTACCTAATGAATATCAGAGCTGACCTGGCTGAGTGGCTGCTCGAACAGAGCGAAGATTCAGACCTACATCCGGTGTTTGGCTATACTGACGCCGAACGCCGCGATGTCATCACTGGTCGCCTAGAACGAATTATCCAACGCATGGCTAGGGAAAACTGACCCTACCGTAGAGCGTTGTTGCTAGTCACTCCTACCTTTGGAGATCCTCTTACGTGAAATCTTACCTTGCCGCGCTAGGCATCTTGGGTTACCCATACCCGCAAGAGCGTGCGATGCATGCCTCTATCCTGACCGGTACCCCGTTGCTCTTGATCGGCAAGATTGGTGAAGCCAAGACGAAGGCCGCCGAGGCGATTGCTAAGCTGCTCTTCGATGAGCCGGAACCCGGCGAGCCCGTGCGCTTCCAAAAGATTGCGGCTGACAAAGCGCAGTTCGAGGACATGCTTGGCTTCCCGAATCCGAAGAGTCTCTCCGAAGGCAAGATCGAGTACGCGACGACACCGATCTCCATCTGGGATAAGCACATGATCCTGATCGATGAGATTAGCCGGTGTAATCCGCAGATGCAAAACAAGTTCCTCGAGATCGTGCTTGAGCGTCAGCTCATGGGTATCCCGACCGACATCAAGTGGGTGTGGGCAACCATGAATCCGCTGGATTACCCGGGCTCGCAGCCGCTCGATGGTGCGCTAGCCGGCCGCATGGGCTACGTCATCAACGTTGCCGAGATCATCCGGAACAGCGAAGCCGTCGTTAAGAAGGTCGCATCAGTTCGATCGAACGCACAGACGCCGGCGCTGAGCTATTGGGTTGGCGAGAGCCGTAACCACAAGATGGTCGTCGCGCAGTCCCTGCGTGAAGACTATCGTCGCATGATGAATCAAGCCGGTCAGATCCTAGCCGGCCTCGAAGATCATTGGCTCGGTCAGGCTGCTGATTACGTCACGGCCTTTGCGAAGAGCTTGCTTGCCACCGGTATGGTCCTCGATGGCCGACGTCTCACCATGATGGTGAACAATCTTATCTCGAATATCGCAATCCAAACGGTTCAACAGAGCCGCGGACTAACGATCCCCGAGGTTAAGGTCCTTGCCAAAGAAGTCATGCTGATGTCGATCCCGTGGCAAGCCACCGGTGTCAAAGACTTCGACGGCTCGAAGATCACCCAGGCCCATAACTTGGCCTGTGAGATGCTCGACAAGGGTGACGCGCTGCTGTATCGCATCGTCACCGAACAAGACTCCGTCGAGAAGGCTATGCTACTGCTCGAGAACCGTAACAAAATCGGCGATGCAGAAGCAACGAACCTGATCGCGTCGATCTATGAGCCCAAGCAATTCATCGGTGACCGCGAAGAGATCTGGAACGAACAGGCTCGCATCTTCGCACTCAAGGTCGCACTGGGCCAGCTCTTCTTGGCCATGGGAACCTTGCCGGCCGAAGCCACTTCAATCGTGGCCAAGCACTACCCGATCAAGTTCAGCCGACTTGGAAATCCGCCCTGCGCGACGTCGACGATCGCAAACTATCGTGAAGCGGTGAAGATCGCCGACTACTACCTCGAGTTCGCTGCGTCGACATCGCTTGTCGATGCCGCTGTGGCCTACTTCACCTTCCACACGAGCACGGGTCCGTTCTCGTATAACGATCTCCGGCTACGGTCGGGCTACGTTCGAGACGCCATCAACAACATCGCTATCCGGCTTCGTCCGTACCTTCCGGTGAAAGTAAACTTGCATGTCAGCAGTGGCTACAGCACCCCAGATCCGATCGAACTCGACATCCAGACCATCTCAAGTGAAGACTCTACTGGAACCATTTCAGTTGGAGGAACTGCGGGATCGCTCGATCGATTTGCTGCTGTCGTCTGAGCTACCAGCGACAGCCTCGCTCCTCCGTGTAGCTAACATAGAGTTCACGGACAGCGCTCGTATCCCCACGGCAGCCATGAGGTTCAACTCACGTACTGCCGTGGCTAATATCGAGATCAACCGTCGGTTCGCTACGGAGTTCGCTGATACGCCGCTCCGGATGTCGACGCTCATCTTGCATGAGCTGTTTCATCACATGCTGCATCACTTCGTGCTCTATCCGTCCGATCGGATCACGAACATTGCCCAAGATACCCTGATCAATGCACTGATCTGCCGGTTAGCTCCGTCGTTTCAGCAGTTGTTCAACGACGTCTATTCAAAGACCGAGTTCCCCTCAATGCTCTTGCGCCCAGGCGGAAACCTGAAGCGTATCGAGGACGAAGGTATTCGGGAATCCATTCGCCCTTTGTATCGTCGGATGTACCGCCGAGCGAACCGTTCGCTCTTGAAGTACTACCACGAGAACCCGGGCACGGATCCCGATACCGTCACGGTCGACGACATCTCATCTCTGCTCCTTGATATTGCTCAGAAGCAGCAAGACAAGATGAAAGACAATCTAGCCAACTCGAAGGACGAGATGGCTGGGCTAAGCGGTATGAGCCCCGACTGGTTCAAGGAAGAATCAGCGATGGACTTCCTGGGCTCACATGGCCTCGAAGAAGACGGCAGCGGCGCTGCTGATCCGTTCGCCGGCGATGAGCTGGAAGAAGATCACCTCAACGACTTCCGGGATATGCTCGAGGACCTCGTTAGGGACATCGGCTCGAACACCAATGCCTCAAGCCTGTTCAAGAAGGCGTTTGCGATCGACCAAGACCAGGCGCCGGACGAACTCGTCGATGCTATGAATGCAGCCTTGCGTGAAGATATCATGCGGGTCAAACAGATCGTCGAGGGTGTCGTCGGTCCACGTAAGGGTGACCGGTCCGTGGTGCCTCGACATATCGGTCGCAAGGAGACGCTACTCCTTGCCGCCGGTTTGTCACCGCTCTTCTATCCAGCCTGGACGCCAGAAGAACAGCACGCCGGCGACGTCAGCGTCTATATCGACGTCTCAGGATCGATGGGCGATCAAGCCGCTTTCCTACTCATGCTCCTCACTGCTTTCAAACAGCAAGTGGCGACCGAGTTTTATCAGTTCTCGACGGTCATTGCTGAAGTAAATTTCGGAGAGTTTCTCAACCAGTTCGAACAGACCGGAGAGGTCTTTCTGCAAACAACCGGTGGGACAAGCTTCGATCCGATCTTCGAGCACGCTGAGCAGAAGGGTCACAAGAAGATCTTGATCCTTACCGACGGCATTGCGCATGTCAGCGCCGAGCGTCAGCTCTTCGCCGAGTCCATTGAGACATATACTGTCTTTACTGAAAATCATCAAGCCGATCCACTTACTGGTCTCTCCCAAAATACCTGGGTTATGCCCCGTATTCACATCAACAAGTAGGAGCACCGTGTTTCAATTTACTACGCCGGCGTACCGCGCTACGAAACTGCAAGAGTTTCATAACCACCGCACGGTGTTCTTTTCTCTCTCACCTGATCGGTCCGTTGAGATGGACCGTATCCTATCGAACCGCATCGGCTTCGAAAAGCTGCCAGCGACTCTGAAAAACCGTCAGATCAACATGGGCATGGTCGACAATGTCAATTGGGCGACGACCGCTCGAGCTGATCTCATCGTTACCGA
>Ga0207008_10025_pt1 | contig 45689 bp, 44 predicted proteins | sample Alteio_BWMinCont_83_FD_153489 | JGI IMG/M metagenome (GOLD analysis project Ga0207008, IMG submission 153489) | Enriched cells from forest soil in Barre Woods Harvard Forest LTER site, Petersham, Massachusetts, United States -... | ecosystem: Environmental > Terrestrial > Soil > Temperate forest >... | reverse complement strand
CATTGGCGGCCCCAATTAAACACAGGCCAGTCTTCACTTGCGGTTTATTTCAACCCAAGCTCGCCATCGTACTGTTGGATAACCCCATAGCATTCGCAGGCGGACTTTTCAAGTTTCTTGCGATTCACGATCTTCACTGCGCCACGGGTATACGCGATGAGCTTCTTCTTCTGCAAAACACCAGCTGCCTCGCTCACGCTAGGTCGATCTGTCCCTAACATTGTTGCGAGAAAATCATGAGTGATGAGCAGCGACCCTGAATGCACTCTATCCTGAGTCATTAGCAACCACCGTGCAAGGCGTTGCCCAATATCGTGCAGCCGATTACACGCCGCTGTTTGTGCAACCTGCATACCCCGAACTGCGGCATAGCGGCATAACGTCAGTTGCAGGTGTGGAGCGGATTCCAACGTGTTCTGCAAAGCACCGACCTCGACCCGAAACCCATCCCCCGTGATTTGCACTACCGCATGAAGCGGGCTCCTGCTCAGGCCAACAGCCGCCAGTGTGCCTGTAAAGCCCTCATTTCCAACTATGCCAGCTTCGGCCGTTCTTCCATCTTTCATTACGACCACAAGAGAAATCAAACCTCGATTCGGGAAATACGCAAACTCCAGCTTTCCGCCCGGCTCATGAAGGACTAGATGGTTTGGCAAGCTGACGTATTCGAGATGGGGACGCAGTAACCCGTAGTCGCTATCGGAAATCGATAGGAGGATGAGGCTGCTGACTGATTTTCCTTGGGTATTCGTCCTCTCGCCAGACTGCACGATTCGGTTGCGTTTGCCCTCCATAAACCATCCTTTTGGATAATCGTGCGTTCACCTAATTGCCGAGAAAAGACTCCGGCTCATTCCCCCGAGGCTTCTCTCTGCGCTCACCCTCTAATGCGCAGCAAAGCTTTTCAATCAAAATCATCAGCTTGTGCGGGTCCAGTTCTTTACTAGCCTGCTCTGCGATTGGTCTCCAATCACGCTCTTCAAGGTGGGGGGCCATAGCGGGACTCTTCTCTCACTGCTCACGAAGTTACCTCGGATCGGAAAGCCGAGGCTGAGCAATAATGCACATTCAAGTAAGAGACACGTGTCGCGGAACGCAATCAAGGTGGTAGAGCAAGCCGTTGGAGCGCACTCCAAGGGGGAACTCAGGGCGTGCGCCGGAACAAAATCTACGTATGTAGGATGCCCGACAGACGTATCAAAATTGGCGTGTGTAGACTCCAGTTTTTATCCCTATGACAGCACTCTGGTACTCGTTGGCGCAGCAAAGAGGCAGCCATGAGCAGGAAGCTGGTATGGATTGAGCTGAAGCGTTTTCGGGGTTTTGGTTGCTCCGAATGTGAATGGCGGTTCAAATCTTCCGGTGCTCCTGAAGGCGAATCTTTCGATGAAATGATGCGCAACTTCGAGTTGCAGCGCGACAAAGAGTTCGAATCTCATGTCTGCGCCGATCACCCTGCCCGCAGGAATCCGGGATAGCGTACGTAACGAGGCCATTTCCATTGACCTGTCGATGAGTTGTAACGGGGATCTTGCAACAGCTACTTTCCGCGCCTACGAACTCGTGTGCGTGACCGGGAGGCGTTTCTACAGCATCGTGCAAATCATTGTCGCCTTGCGAATCAAATCAATGGACAATCTTAACGGAAGGGCGCGTGGAGACTACGCTTAGTCTCTTTTTGCACGGCCCGTTCCGAAACGAAAATTTGTTTTTCACTTCTTCGCGTAGCAGGTTATCGCGTTATAGAGGAACTGCTCATCATCTCCGCCGAGGGTCTGATATTCCGGCATGCTTGAGATGTAGATCGCCGTTGCGCTTTTCTTGTGGTAACCGCTGAGAACTCCTACGTAGTTATCCGATTCCGCTCCCGCAATTGCCGAGCCCAGGTTTCCAATCCACGATCCGCTCGAAGGGACCTGACTGTTAGGGTACCCGTTGGACATCACCGAAGGTCCAGGAATTTTATTGAAGAGGCACGCGTTCGCAACCTTTGTGAACTCGTTGGAAATGCCGACGAAGGTGTAACTCAAACTGGACGAAAGCCCAAAGATTGGCGCCAGTGCGCGGTTGTCGATGCCTTGGTCTGGGTATTGGAACGTCAGAAAGGTGCCGACTATCACATGCCCCGCCTTGATGTACTTGGCAATCGCAGCGACTTCGGCTGATGAGTATTGTTGCTTGCCTCCTGCCGGGTCGCTAAGGATGACTACATCGGCATTCGAGTTGACCAGATCTGCATAGGTGAAATCGCTATTAATCAGGGTCGTGTAATCGATGAAAACTGGAATTGTTCCATAGGTGGACCAGTTGACGTTCAGGTCCCCCCAAACGGGATTACTCCCCCACGACTTCACTATTATCGCCGCCACGGTGTTAGCGGAAGGTTCGGTCCTCTGCTGAACGGCCGGGGCTTCCTCTCGCCCGCTGCGGGGCGGCGACGCATCCTGGGCAATCGCAGCAGTCGACGCGATCATGAGCATCAAGAAGCTAGTAACCAACATCTTTGTTGACATGTTCAAATCTCCAGCGGCCGAATTCGACTAATCCGAGCATCCGATACTTTACACCCGAAATCGCCATCGTTACCCGGACAATTACTCTGGGGGCACAGAGGATACCATCTGTCGAAACCAGATGGGAGGAGAAGTCCGGTTCCGGACGGGAAGCCACACGCTCCCAAGTTATCGACGTGCTCGAAGCACAGATAAGTTCGGAAGCATGCCGCGCTGTCGCATCGCGCTGGTACCGGTCTATTCCATTTTGCTCGCGGCCGGACCCACGCCGGTGGCCTGCTTGGTCTTGGGGTCTATACCGATCAGCCCCACTCCGCCCACTCCGCCGCGGCTGACGGTTACCACATGGCCGCGAGCCCTCAAGTCGGCCTGCACTGCTTCAGAGAGGGTGGTGGGCACAGAGAGGCTACCCAGGCGAGCAGCGTCCTGACTGAAGGAGCTGATGAAATGCTCGGTAGAGAAGCGTGGCGCCTTAAACGCTTCCTCGGGACTCATGCCGAAATCCACGTAGTTAAGGATGACCTGGATCGCCGCCTGATCCTGCTGGTCACCTCCCGCTACCGAGATCGCCATCACGGGTTGGTTGTCATGGAAAAGAAGCGTTGGGCTCAACGTTATCCGCGGCCGCTTGCCCGGCTGGATAACATTCGGAGTTCCCGCAAACGTATTCAGGCTGCTGAGCCGGCTTCCATGAATAATGCCCGTGCGTCCGGCCACACCCGCTGTGCTCGACAGGCCGCTGGGAGTCGCCGCGATGACATTCCCAAATTTATCCGTCACACACATGACGGTAGTTCCACCATGCCAGGGTCCGGTGATGGTGGGCGGCTTGGTCGGCTTCATATTGTAGGGGTCGCCCGGCCGGAGCTCGAGAGATGCCTTTTTCGGATCGATCAGCTCGCGCCGCATTTTGGTGTACTGATCGGAAAGCAACTGCTGCATCGGCACTTTCACAAAATTCGGATCGCCGTAATATTCGTCGCGATCCGCTAGCGCCAGTTCCTCCGCTTCAATCACCGTGTGTATGTAATCCGCCGAATTGAAGCCCATCTTCTTCAGGTCGAAGCCCTCCAGCAGGCGCAGCGTCTGTGAGAGATAAGGACCCTGCGTCAGCGGACCGGCTTTATAGACGGTGTAGCCCCGGTACGTGGTCTTGAGCGGATCCACCTCGGGAGTTTTATGTGCAGCCAAATCCGCTTTGCGAAGGAAACCACCCTTTTCGATATACCAGGCTTCCAGGGCGTCAGCGATATCGCCGCGATAAAAGCGGTCCGACACGGCTTGCAGTTTCTGCTGTCGCGTACCCTTCGCGGACTTTTCCGACTCCACCAATTTGCGAAACGTCACCGCCATATCCGCCTGCCAGTTCACGCCGGTTTCGATCTTCTGCCCGCTGCCGGTATCGATATACCAGCTCGGGCCGCCAGCGTGCAGAATGGCCAGCGTCGGCTGCACGACCTCCTCGAAACTTTTCGTCCCGTAAAGTTTCAGCAGCGTGACGATCGCATCGATGGTGCTTGGCACCGCGGCTGCCTTAACGTCGCCGTCCGGGATTCCGTGCTCCATATACCACGCGATGGCTTTGGGATCGCGAGGCGCCTCGCCTACTCCCTCCAGCAGCTTCACGTTTTTCTGGTCAGCGCTGTAAACCAGAATCGGAACTTCTCCGCCCACGCAGAACGCACCAACATAGGTTACGGACAGCGCCAGCAGAGTGGCGGCGCCTGCATCGGCGGCATTTCCGCCCTGTTCCAGAATCTTGATGCCGGCCGCAGTGGCGGCAGGCCTCCCGGAAACCACCACACCCTGGCTGCCGGCGGCAACACTCGGTCCCCGCGGGCTGACCGGCGTTTTCGTGGCCTGCGCCCAAGCGAAGGGCGCCAGTAACGCCAGTAAGAGGATGGAAACAGATGATATCGAAATGATCTTGCGCATGAGAGGTCGACTCCGTTGCAGTGGCCGGCATCCATTGTCCGGGATGTCATCAAGGCTACATCAACTCTCGTATTCCGCGCGCCCGCGGCCGCGCGCAGGAGAACTGGAGCGCAAACGTTCCAACCTCGATCAGCCAGTTTTGCAGTTCCATGATTCCACGACTGTGTGATCTGGTCAGCCCCTCAACAGTGGTGTTTTCCAAACCAGTTCAGGCTCGATGAACCTAACGATTTCTGTGAGAGCATGCCACAGCACCCGTTGAGGGGTTATGAGTGCTGTCGGGATTTTTCATCAGTTGAAGGTCTTTCCCCGCCGCTTATCTTTGAGAATTTTCCCGTTCTACAATGCGCGGCAACATCCCGCATCAATTGGGACTCTAATTTCGCTGCGGGTCGGCCTGCGGAGGAATCTATGTTTCGCCACTCGTTCCTTATGGCCGTTAGTCTGGCCAGTTGTCTTTTTGTATCAGCAAAAACTTTTGGGCAGCGTACACGCTCGATTGGCCCAACGCCAATCGATGTGCTTTACCTCGTCAACCAAAACACAACAGACACCGACACTATCGAAACGTACAACGTGGATCCAGGTTATGGCGATGCCACTCTGGCCGGTACGTTCTCGGTACGCGTACCTTTGGGCCTGTATTGTTCGTTAGTCCCGGGAGCCAACGATCACTACGTCTATTTCTTTTGCGCCTATGGGGCTAAGGGGTCTGTTTTACAGGTGTATGCAACGGATTCGAATGGAGCACCTCAAGATCCGGCGATCCAGACAATCAACTTCAAAATGGCCATTTCTCAGTTCCTGATTGATCCGAACGGAACGTTGGCTTACGCGACACAGCAGGTACAGGGCGTGCAGGACGTGGTGAAGGTTGGAATTTTGGCGTTGGCAGTGGATCCTAAGACAGGGATGGTTACTGTGCCGACGAGTTTTATCGATGTTGAAACAGCGCCGATCTATTGCAGCCCCACGAACCCTTTTGGTCCGCCCAGTTTTGGTCTGATTGAATTCAATGTGAGCGGATCGCAGCTGATTGATGCCTGGGGGTGTTCAGGGCATGGCGATGGAACAAACTTTTTCTTTACTCAAGACGTAAATCAAGAAACTGGTTCGCTTGGTTGGCCGGTGCCGACCGTCGGCTCAGGATACAGCAATGACGAGTACAACTCGGTGTCGTTTACGCCAACTGCGATATTCAGTTTCACAAATTATGGGTATGAAGGCAGCAGGAACGAGCTTGACGTCTACTGGCCGGATGCCAAGCTGGATTTCTCGTGCACTTACACGATGTTTGATGCGTGCGCCTACTCGGGCGGGATTACTACGGACCGGACCGGCCGGTTCATATTTTTTTACACAAACGCGGGAGGGACGGAGGTCACCAGGCTGAATATGGATAAGAAGACGATCGAGCCGGTGGGCATTCCACTCGCGAATACGATCGAAACGTTCAGCCTTGATGACCGGCTCATTTATGGTTACCGTACTTTGTCGTGGAATGGCGAGTACGTTATCCCGGTGTACGTCTTCAACCCGGGCACCGGACTCGTTACAAATAACGGGATGGAGATAACGATGCCGAGCGAATATTCTTCCCTGATCCCAGCTTTGCGGTACTGAGATTTTCGGCGGCCCCGCGAAGGCCCAGCAACGTTCCTTGCAGCGCGCAGGTGCCTTCGCGCAACTGTTGAAGCCACCATAGCGCCAATGAGGGGTTATGAGTGCTATAGAGATTTATCACCAATTGACCTCAGAAATTGGACGTGGAACAGACGCCTAGGCCGCGTATATGGGTTCTTCTTAGGGAATCAACTGAAATGGCTTGTCGCTGTTTAACGTCCCGGTCGGCGTTGTCACAGTGACATACCCGCTCTGCGCACCAGGAGGAACCGTGGCGTGGATAAACGTGTCCGAAACAACTGTGAACTGCGCAGGTGTCCCATTGAGCTCAACGCTTGTAGTTCCAGTGAAGCCCTGACCGAGGATTCCGCCCGTCTGACCGACCTTGCCGGAGTACCGCTCGAGCGACACAAACGGAGCCAGACCTACGTCGAAGCTGTAAACGAGTCCATAATCGTTGGTGGTGCTGCCTGCGGTTCCATACAATTTCCCATCTGTTGCTTGTAGCAGTCCCCATCCTCCTCCCGTGGCACCTGAACCATCAAAAGTGAACATTGTTGTGAGTTGGCCACCCGTAGTAATCCTGAAGATGCTCCCGTTATTGCCTGGACCTCCATACAGGGTGACACCATATAGATTGCCGTCCGAAGCTTGAATCAATTTGTTCGGGTAACCTCCGTCTGTGCAATTTTGCAGGGAGCAGAAGTTGTATAGTGTGGTGAACTCCCCTTGCTTTGAAATCCTGAAGATGGTTCCACCCCAGGGACCAAATCCCGCACCACAATCTGTTGTAGTACCGTAAAGATTCCCGTCAGAAGCCTCGATTACACCGCCCATGGGATAACAGCCATCAGCCACCTCAAAGATATGGAGTGTGTCAAACCGGCCATCCCGAGAGAACCTGAACACGATTCCGCAAGCGGGGCATCTGTTGGTCCAGCCAAGATCGGCTGCGGTTCCGTAAAAGTTACCGTCGCTCGCCTGGATCAGGGGCCGCAAATCGGAAGTGACGACGGGAGCAGTCGGCGGGAATATGTGGAGGGTTGCTAACTCCCCTGACGGAGTGATTTTGAAAATCGTGCCGCACCCTGCGTCGAAATTGAAATAATCGGGACACGCGCCAGACTCGGTTGTGCCGTACAGGTCGCCGTCATCAGCTCGAACCAAAGCGGCGACCGGTCCCCATCCGTCTGGACAGCCGGGCTGTGAACAAAAGCTATAAACAGTCACGAACGTACCATCTTGGGCTACCTTGAAAATCGTGCCACATTTGTCTCCGTAACAACCGGGCTCAGTGAGCCCGCCCCCAGCGGTCCCGTAAAGGGTTCCGTCCGTTCCAAGGATTACGCCTGCCATGGGAATCGAACCGTCCGAGCAAGACGGAAATTCTTGGCAAAAGGTATGGAGTGACTCTATTTGTCCGCTGCGTGACACCCGGAACACGGTTCCGTGGTAGCGGGAGCCTGCGTATTCAGTAGTGGCATAGAAATCGCCATCGGTGCCTTGCGCAAGGGAAACATAGCCAGGACCACCCCCAGTGCTCTGGCTGAGGTTCGCCAGGATCGTAAACGTCTGTGAATACGCACAAATAGAAAAAGCGGAGATCAGCGCTAGAATCTGGAAGTGCTGAAGACAAATTTTTCTGACTGGACAAGGGTGCTCTTTCGCAGGCATGGCGATCCTCATTGCATCACAGCAGAGCCGAAAGTAAATCGTCGTCGCAGGTATGGCTGATACGGGTGGCTATACATACTGCTTCATCGCGCCCCGGGAATCCGAGTTATTCGCATGAGATGAGGCGTACGTCTGATGCCGTAAGTCCACCTCTTGTTGTCTACGAAGATTCCAGTTGTTGCGGTAGCAAGACGCAATGGCTAAGGATGGCGAAAACGAGCGAGTAGTTTCTGGATGTCTCATCGGTGGTCAATTAATCCGATGCAACCGACGAAAACAGGCCGTGGCGCTCATAGAGAATCGCTGGTGAAAGAGCACTTACACCACCGACTGCCGCTAGTCAAAGTCAATCTTCTCGAATCCCAAACCCTGCAGCAGACTGCTGATCGTAGAAGCTGCATTCTGCTGGGCAGTTCGCAAAATGCCATCGGCCATTGCTGCCTCTTGCAGCTGACGTTCCGCCTCCTGGCGCACTTGCGTTTCCAGATTCGGGTCGGTAGGTACCAGCAGCCCAGTTTGCCTGGAATAAACCCGCGTCTTCGCGCTGTCGATCCGGGTCCGGAATACTTGCGGCGCCGGAAGATGCAACTGAATCTGCTTCCCATTGACTTTGACGTCGCCCGGCTTTAGATCCGTGAAATCAATTCCGGCGACAACTTCGCCGTGCACCAGCATTAACAGGCGATCTCCTGCCAGGAAATCCGGGAAGATCGGGCTTTCTTTTGCGCCGGTCACCAGCTTGTCCGTGGTGTAAACCACGGTCTCCAACCGCTGCAAACGTTGGATACGATCGACCACCGTAGGCTGGCTTACATCGATGCTGAGGCTTCTGCCGGTCACTGCCGACCACATATGGCTCAACAGCTCCCGCCCGGAACTGCGAGACAGCATCGCCCATCCAATCGTGCCGACGGATAGTACACCTGCGAAGAGCCCGATGATGAGAGCAAACACAACCACCGCATAGGATGAAATTGGTTTTGCAGAGCGGGGGACTGCGTGAGGATCGTCAGGCATCTCGCAAGGCTATCACCAAGCGGACGGGACCGGCGGACCGGGAAACATGTCTGCTGATTGGCTGCTCGGACCGGTAAGCGCGAGTAGCTTTTCGAAACCCGGCGTTGCCCTCAGATCCCCTCAACTGAGAAATAGTTCGAACAGTGCGGTCCTCAGGATGAACTGATGAACTGGTGTCCCTGTCATAATTGACAGTTGCCAGTTTTTGTAGGGCTTGTACGCTTCTGGAAAATCTGAGCACCTCGGGGGGGAGATGCTCAATCTGGCGTCCCAAACTCGAATCGGGTTTGGGACTTTTTAGTTGAGAGCGGATCTAGTGTCCGTTTCCGTCCTCGATTATGTGGGACAACTCCGGACGGACCGCCATCGATCCTTCACTTATTGTTTGGCGGAAATTTCTGAAGCAGCTTGGAAATCGCCTTCTCGACTCTTTTCAGGCTGTCATTCTTCTGCTCAATATCCAACTTCTGCGTTACCGTGCCGCTCCACACGATCTTGTGCAAATTCGGGTCAACAAAAGTCAACATCAAATTCCCTTCCGGAACGTAAGGTGCCGAACGCAAATTGTCTGGTCCGGCGGCTCCGGTCCACATGGTCGCGTTTACCGAAGGCGGAGGACCGCTGTACGTGGGCAGGATAGGAACTCCAGCTGCGATATTTGTTCCGAGCTCCATTCCTCCAGTACAAATCAGGATTAGATCGCCGCTAGTGTCAGACGCCTCGAAGTGTTTCGCCTTGAGTTCGTTGTAGATTGCCCCCATCACAGTCGAGTAAAGCACGGGCCTTGTGGGCTGCATCGAAGGTTTGGGAATGACATAGGTCTTGTATCGCGAAAAGTCGATGGTCTTGTCGTATCCGACTGCCACTTTCTGACTGAACGCGGGATAAGCGACAGCAATCAGCAGTAGCGGCATCCAGAGTTGACGTTGATGCTTCTTCCCAGACACGCGATTCCACCTTCGCGGTCCGCGTTGACCACCATGCCGACAGAATAGTTTTGAAACGAAAGAGGATCGCGACACTTTCACCCCACTCATGATTGTCGGAGAGATGCCAGACGCATGGGCAGTGTCAAAAATACCAGCTCGCCCAAGCTCGGACCCCGCTCATTCACTGCCGAGCATTCTCTCTCGTGGTTGGCCTTGGAATGTATCCTCTCAACCGAGGGAGCCCAGACGGAACCGGACCGGACTACCACTCAGGGAAGATCGCCAGGAAATGCCCTCTCCATCTTCGTGTTTGGTGGCTTCTTTGCATGAGAGTAAGTTGACGAATTTTTTACAATTCGCAGACATCGCCTCTGCTCGCCTCGCGTAGGCTCACTCGCTGATTCCGAAGGCTGGAGGAGCAATGAAGCCCCTGCTGCGAACCCTCTTCTCTCTGGCGATGCTTTTCTCTTTCGTCGTGGCCGCGTGCGCCGCGAAGTCTGGCGCTGAATACAAGTTCCGCGGCGTTCCCGATGGCTCACAACCAAATGGCGGACTGGTGGCCGACGGAGCCGGCAATTTTTATGGCACGACTTCCGGCGGGGGCCGCAGTGAGTGCGGCTTCAGCACTCCCTTCTGCGGAACGGTTTTCAAATTGTCGCGGGGTGCAAACGGTCAGTGGAAGGAGACCATCCTCTACGAATTCACAGGCGGAACAGATGGCGGCGGTCCCTCGGGTTCGCTTATCTTTGACTCAGCCGGGAACCTCTACGGCACGACTGTTTCGGGCGGCAACCTGGGAGTCTGCAATTCAGCAGGCTGCGGAACTGTCTTCAAACTCTCCCCAAACCAAAATGGCACCTGGACTGAAAGCACCCTCTACAGTTTCCTCGGCAGCACCGATGCAGAACAGCCGGGTACAGGAGTGATCTTCGACTCGGCGGGGAACCTTTATGGCGCAGCCGGGGGAGGATGCATCGTTTTGTGCAATGGCACCATTTTCAAACTCTCGCCCAATCAGAATGGAACTTGGACCGAGAGCATCATTTATACGTTCCTGGGCGACACCGACGGCGGTTTTCCGAATGCTCTGGCGTTGGATGGGAAGGGTAATTTGTTCGGCACAACTTTCGGCGGCGGCGCTACGCAGCCGCCCTGCAGTTGCGGCACCGTATTCGAGATGACGTCTTCCTCCAGTGGTCAGTGGATGAAACAGATCCTCTACAGCTTTACTGACGGACTGGACGGCGGTTTTCCCAGCAGCGGAGTGACTTTAGACAGCGCAGGCAATCTGTATGGAGAAACCTATGACGGTGGATCGTTCGCTTGTCCGCAAAGTGGTTGCGGCGTGGTCTACCAGCTCGCGTCCGTTTCCGGTGAGTGGAAGGTCGGCATCGCGCACACCTTCAACGGACTCGACGGTTCCAAAGGAAGCCAGCCCACGGGCGGACTGAGATTCGATCCCGCAGGAAATCTATACGGCACAACCAGCGGCGGGGGCAACTTGACTTGCAACAACGGCAACGGCTGTGGAACGGTCTTCAAGCTTTCCCCGAAAAGCGGAGGCGGCTTCGCCTTCAGCCTGGTGGGGGCGTTCAACGGCATGCTTGGAACAGGCCCGAATTACGGTGTGATCGTCAATGGAGGAACCCTCTACGGGACGACGTTCTCCGGCGGAAGTCCAAATTGCACTCCGAACGGCTGTGGCGTCGCATTCGCGGTCACTCCATAGCTGGCGAGGCCCGCTTCGCGCCGTCAATTGTCGAAATCAACGTATTCACAACGCGGCGCAAGGTGCAGCGAGTTTTGGCGACGAGATCTCGCCAATTGAAAGGAGTAGCCTTTTGCCGGAAGCCACGTTGCAACCGGCTGCTCTATAGGTTCTCTTGGATGAAGCGGGGACTGAGGTGAATGTCGAGTTGTATCAGCGGTGAATCACCGACCGCCTTAAAGCTGTGGATCTCGCCGGCCTTGATAATAAAGATATCTCCAGCGCCGCCCTCGAAGGTCTTGCCGCTTACGGTCCACACTCCCCGGCCTTCGCGGATGAACTGGATCTCGTCATAAGGATGACGGTGCGGACCCGGCCCCGAACCGGGCTTCCCGTGGAATAGGAACACCGAAACACCGGTGTCGCCCTGCTCAGCTCCCACAAACTCATGCGAACTCCCGACAAAGGGCAGGTTTTCCTCGCGTACGTGATACATCTCTCGTCACTCTCCTTGCCATGGTTGGATGACTCTGGCCACGGTTTCGGCTCCGAGAGTACTCGCAGAGCCAACCGAAGAATCCAAAGTACACGGAATTTGAAAGGGCACGGCTCACAGAGGTTGCGGAAAAACTCGCTCAGGCGTTGTTTTGAAAGGGCGCGGCTTTCTAGCCGCGCCGTAAGTCTCGTCAAATCAGTGCGGCTTTAGCCGCTGAGGCACGCTTTCCACGTCGAATAGGTTTTCCAGCGGGATGAAACCAACCTGGCGCTGTCCTTGTTGTACCAATCCCCCGAATCCCATATCCTCGTTGCTTCCATACCAATGCATCGCGGAGGCTCAATGCGCAGCAAACCAACCACCCTGTTCGTGATGTTCCTGATGGCAATTTCCATCGTGGCATTCGCCTGCGTCCTGAGCGCCGCGCCCAATCCCTCCGCATATAAATTGGTCAACAAGGTCACGCTCGGCGGCGAAGGAGGATGGGACTACTTCGACGTCGATCCCTCCACTGGACACGTGTTCATTCCGCGTGGAGATCACATCCTCGTCGTTGACTCCAGTGGCAAGCAGCTTGCCGACATCGGCAATGCGCACGGTACGCATGCCATCGTCTTCGCTCCCGAACTGAAGAGCGCATTCCTGAGTGCCGATGAGTCCATCGATGTCCTCGACACCGACAAGATGCAGATCGCTCGCAGCATCAAACTGGCAGGCAAAGATCCCGACGCAATCCTCTACGACTCCGCTTCCAAACGAGTCTTCACCTTCAACGGTGGCGGCACCAAAGATGCGACAGCTGTCGATATCACTACCGACAAGATTGTGGGCAGCGTCCCGCTCGGCGGCAAGCCGGAGTTTGCCCAAACGGATGGCGACGGCCACATCTACGTCAACATCGAAGACAAGAACCAGATCATCGCCTTCGATTCAAAGACACTGAAAATCCTGCACACGTGGCCGATTGCTCCCTGCAACGAACCTTCAGGACTTGCGATCGACGTCGAGCACAAACGCCTCTTCGCCGGATGTCACAATCAGTTGATGGCGATGGTCGATTACACCAATGGCAAAGTGGTTGCAACGGTTCCGATCGGCAAAGGCGTGGACGCGAATCGCTTCGATCCCGCGACGGGCTTGGCATTCGCCTCTTGCGGTGACGGGACGATCACCGTCGCGCACGAAGACTCGCCCGACAAGCTGAGCGTGGTCCAGACGATCACCACGCAGCGCGGCGCGCGCACCATGACGCTCGACACCAAGACTCACAACGTCTACACCGTAACCGCCGACTATGGACCACCACCAGCAGCCACGCCCGAGAATCCTCATCCGTGGCCGACAGTGATCGGAAAGACATTCACGATCCTGATCTTCGCGCAGTAAGCGGACACCAGCGCAAAGCGCGCAATGTCGCGGCCGATACAACCGTGGAAGAGTGGCGCTTTAGCGCCGCGTTAGCGGCGAGCAAGAGGAGAGGCTTTAGCCCCAGAATGCTAGGGCAACTCTCTCACCCAAATGTTCCGGAAGCTCAGCGGCTCGCTCTTATCTCCATGCGCCTGCAGCTTGATAGGAGCGCCATCGAACTTCTTGTAGAACGGCTGTCCGATATATCGGGTCTCGCCCTTCAACTCGAAATGATTCTCCACCAGCACGCCGTTGAAGAACACGGTCGCGTACGCGGGCGTCTTTACCGATCCGTCGTCATTGAAGATTGGCGCGGTCCAAGCCACGTCGTAGACCTGCCATTCACCGGGCTTGCGCATGGGATTCGCCAGAGGAATCGCCTGCTTGTAGAGGCTTGCCGCCATTCCGTTCACGTAGGTCTTGTTGTTGTACGAGTCCAGTATCTGCAACTCGTAGCCCGCATCGCCGGGACCGGTCGACGCCAGAAACAGTCCGCTATTGCCGCGAAGCTGTCCTGAACCGGTGATGTTCTGGGGAACCTTCCATTCCATATGGAACTGATAATTCTTGAAGCTGCGCTTGGTCTCAATATTCCCTGCAGTCTTGCTCACCGTCAGGACGCCGTTGCCGACGATCCACTTCGCCGGAGACTTGTCCTGCGCCGAAACCCACTCATCCAGATTATTGCCGTCGAACAGGACGATCGCGTCTGACGGAGGCGCTCCGCACTCTCCCGGAGTCACCACTTTCGGCTCCGGCGACCACACTTCCGTATCTTCCGGTTTTGCTTCCGCTGGAGGCTGCTGTTGGGCGAAGACGGACAAATTCGCTAGAACTACTGTGACGAATACCGCGAACATCAAGATTGGTTTGCGCATAATGTCCAAGAGAATACACCCAAACCGCCATGACCTCGCACGTTCACACCCGCTTCGCGGAGGGGCTTGCAGACAGGTCGAAAATTGGTACCATCATCCGTCAACCTTGGAGGTCTGCTGATGATTACCCGCCGCAACTTCATCATCGCCAGCGGAATGACTGCGCTCGCTTCCACGCGCGTTTTCGGCGCCAACGACACCCTTCGCATCGGCGTCATCGGAGCGGGACATCGCATGCGCGGCCTGCTCGACGCCGCGGACAAAGCTGCACCGCCTTATCAGATCGTCGCGGTCAGCGATGTCTATGGACCGAATTGCGATGCCATCATCAAGCGGTCCAATGGACTCGCCACCACGCATCTCGACTATCGCGAGGTGCTCGACAACAAGGAGATCGACGCGGTGATCATCGCGTCTCCGGATCACTGGCACGTCCGCATGGCGGTCGATGCAATCAAGGCGGGCAAAGACGTCTACCTCGAAAAGCCGGTCACACACGAGATCTCCGAGGGCGACGTGCTCACCAAGGCTGTGCGATCGAGCAAGCAGATCCTGCAGTGCGGTATGCAGCAGCGCAGCTGGACACACTTCCACGATGCCGTCGATCTGATTCAGGGCGGAAGTCTGGGACGCGTCGTGCAGGTGCGCACTTACTGGTGGCAAAATTACGGGCGCAACTGGCGTCCGAAGCCGATTGATCAGCGGGGGCTCGACTGGAAGCTATGGCTCGGCTCCGCTCCTGATCAGCCCTTCAGCGACGAGAAATTCGCGCACTGGCGCTGGTTCTGGAACTTCGGCGGCGGCGCGATGACCGACTTGTTCACGCATTGGATCGACGTCGTGCACTGGGCGATGAAAGCGGATCAGCCGAAGCAAGCCTGCATGATTGGCGACAAGTATGTCTTCGAGCAATGGGAGTGTCCGGACACGATTCAGGCGGCATTCCGCTATCCGGGATTCGATGTGGTCTACGAAGGCATGATGAGTTCTTCGATCGACGACGGAGGCCTCGAGTTCCGCGGGACGGACGCAACCTTAAAGCTCAATCGCGAGGGCTTCACCGTGCATCGCGAGCATGTAGAGGAAGAGAAGAATCCGGTTCTCACCGAACGGAGCGCGCTCGACGGCACCATTTCGCACGTGGAAAACTTCTTCGACTGCGTCAAGAGCCGCAAGGAACCAAACGCGCCGGTCGAAACCGGAGTCGCTGCGGCGCGCGCGGGCCATGTCGGAAACCTCGCGTACCATCACGGAAGTCAGGCGTGGCCAGCAAAGTCGTAGACGGACTTTGATGTTCGCATCCCGTATCGCGAAGCCGTGCCTGTCGCGGTCGACCAAATCTGAATCAACTTTAGTGATCGAAAAACTCGGCCATCGAAGAAACTCGCTGAAGAAATTTTCGTTTCCGCGAAACGATTCTTGCCAGCGATCACTGCTTTTCGAGCAGCGCCTGCTTGTCTTTCGACAAGCCTTGCTTCACAATCTCCAGCTTCTGAAATCCATCTTTGAAGACGGTCTGTTTCGCATTCTCTTGCGTCACACAGATTGGCGTCAGCAGGATGGCTTTGATGGTCAGCGTACCGTTTGGCACTGCCACCTCGCCATCGACGCTTTCGTGGCGCGCGAGTTTCACGGCAGCTTCCGCGGCGGTCCGCGCTTCATTTCCGACCGGCTTGTACACCGTCATTAATTGAGAGCCTTCGAAGATGCGCTCGATGGCGGCGAGATCGGCGTCCTGCCCCGAGACCAGCACCTTGCCGGACCATCCTTTGTCTTCAAGTGCCTGGATGGCGCCGCCGGCAGTGCCGTCATTCGATGCGACAATCGCGGTCGGGGCAGTCGTCAGCTTGTTCAGTTCATTTGTGACCAGGATGTAGGCTTGGGTCGGGTTCCAGTCCGGCACCCAAACATCGGAGATGGTATGGATGTCGCCGCGATCGATGTAGGGCTGGAGCACTTTCATTTGTCCGGCGCGAACTACTTTCGAATTGGCGTCGAGCGGTGAGCCTCCCAACAGAAGGTAGTTGCCCTTGGGCGCGCGATCGACCAGGCTCTGCGCCTGTTCTAATCCGACAGAGAAGAGATCGAATCCGACATAAAGATCGACGGGGCCGCTGGCCAACCGGTCATAGCTGATCACGGGGATGTGCTTGGCGTGCGCGGCTTCTATCACGCGTCCGGCCTTGCTAGTGTCGTGCGGCAGAAAGACGAGGACATCGATGCCGCTATCGAGCAGGTCCTTGATCTGGCGAAACTGCAGGTCATCGTCACCACCGGCAGAGCGGGTCACGACGGCGCCTCCGAGTTCGTGGGCGCGTTGCTGAAACTCGTCGAGGTCGGTCTGCCAGCGTTCGCCTTTGACGTCTTCGATAGAAAAGGCGATCTTGATTTCCTTCTTCGGTGCCTGCGCGAAGCCCAGCGTCAAGGCGATGAGAACGAACGAAATTCCGGTGAAAATGCGAAACGAGAACCGCATGAAAATATCTCCAAGGTGCGCAACTCGCAGCACGGACGAATCCCTGAGCTCACAGCACGCTCTCGCGATGGTTGCACCGGCGGTAACCACGGTCAATTTACCTTCGTAACAATGGCGCGACGATCGCGGTCTCCGCTTGAAATCCCAGCGAGTGTGCGTGAGAACTAATCTTTCGCCCCTCTGGGGCTTGTTCGGTGTTACCACTTTTCCCACAGCTTGCGCCGTGGGCTGCATTCTTCCGCCGCTTCGCGGCTACGAGGGGCCGCCAATTGCTCCACAACGTGTTGGCGCTTACCTTGCAACGTTCACGCCCAACGGGCGCGCACATATATAACCCGGATAACGGATACACACGGAGCACCGCATCGCTGAATTTCTGGTTCTCACGGACACTCCAAAAGGCTGCGAACCATTGGGTAGGTCGTGCATGTGGCCCACTGGTTGTACACAGTCCGCGGTAGTGCGATCCAGTCGATTGTCGGGCATCCTACTGAGCGGCGATGTCCTCGGAAGAAATCATCAAAGCTCTGTGCATCCGCGCGATTTCGGCGGAAGCGGCCGACTTTGAATCGGCTGTCGCCGAACTGCATGCTGCTCTGAAAACGCACATCGAAAGCCTGAGAGCATTAGCGGCTGCCGCGCTCGTCAATCCACCGCCGCGTGGCGAAACTCCGGACGCGTAGCGAAGATGGCGCACGCACCTCTTGTCATGGATTTTTCTTCTTCTCCTGCGTGGCTTCGAAATAGGTTTTGCTGAGTGCCGGAAGATTCTTTTGGACGAGGGCGGTGATTTCGGCGCGGGCTTCGTCCGTGGTCGTGCTAGCGGCTGGCCTCCTGGGCTCGGATACGACTCTTCCGTCTTCATCGATATAGGCGTGGTAACCGGGATGCGTCTCGGACCATTTTCTCAACTTCTCCTGTGCATCCTGGAGCTGGCGAGCTCTTTCGCGAGCGGCAGCAGCGACGCGGACCTTACTGCGAGCATCAATGGCGGCGCGCTCGGCCGCGGCTTCGGCCTCTGCTTCGACTTCGTCCAGTTCCTCCTCCTCTTCTTCTTCAACCTCGAAGTCGTCATCGTCCCAGACTTCGTCGGAATGCAGCGGGCTGTCGGCAGCGTCGCGTGGATCAAGAATCACTTCGTGGCGGCGCGGCGAGAACCTGGCGAGGCGCAGGTTGGAGCTGGCGGTTTGCAGGGCATAAAGAAGAAGGCTGGCGGTTTTGTGTTCGATCTGCTGGGAGACGAGCAGGCGCATGACCTGCATGAGTGCGATCTGGATGGAGTTGGCGTCTTCGAGGACGGGCAGAATAAAGGTGGCGACGCCGCGGCGGGCGCGGTCGGCGGAGAGGCGGATGCGCTCGTCCTGGAAACGCTTGTGAAAAAAACAGAAGCGGTTGCGGCGGAGGGCGGGCGATCCGCACTGGGTGCCATTGACTTTCAGATGCTGACAGCGATTCGGATAATTTGACATGAGGCCTCCTCCCCCTCCCCTGGGTCTTAATGGAATCATGGGGTTAGGGGAAAATCTCGAAATAATCTATGAGCTGCAATCAGTTACGGGCAAAATCTTGAAAAGGCAAGGTTTCAAGGTTTCGAGGTTTCTGAGTTTCAAGGTTTCAAGGTTTCAAAAAGACCTTGCCTAAAATCTTGCCTTTGGAATTGCTGCTCACTCGGCCAAGTTTGCGGGAATGAAAATCGAGGGTAAAGGTTGGATGAACATTGCGAGAGAAAAATCTGTGGAAAACTGCAAGCTCCATCTGCGACCAGTTGAGTGAAAAGCGAGAGCCCCACTTCTTGCTTGGCACGCTAGAAATGAGGCCTTAGAGAGAATGCCCACTCTTCATCTTCTATGAATCAGCAGAAACGATCGGTTCGGTGACGGCTCTGCTTTATTGCGCCCTTCGCTCACGACGCCGGACGAATGCGTCCGAGGCTACATTACAGCGAGACTGCAAGGCCCGGTTCGTTTCTTTCGCCCCTGCGGGGCTGGCTTGATGCTTGATTCGCGACCCACAGCTTGCGCTGTGGGCTGCATTCTTTCGCCGCTTCGCGGCTTGGTGCGGGGCGGGGCTATGCGGCTGAGCGCGGCTTCGCTTGGGACCGAGATGCAGGGATGGACAGCCGAGGGCGGCTGTCCCCACACGGCCCGCTCCCGACCCGGTTTCTTTCTTTCGCCCCTGCGGGGCTGGTTCGATGTTTGATTCGTGACCCCAAAGCTTGCGAGGCGGTTAGGAAACTCGTGCCGTCCGCTTAAGCGGACTCAGTTGCTGCTGCACTTTCTGCATCCCAGCGCTGACGCGCTGGGCTAACGAATGGCACCGCTCCGCGGTTGGCAGAATGGTTTGGTACTACACCATCCTGAAATCGAGTTTCGGAGAAGCCTGTTGCGCTGTGGGTTGCATTCTTTCGCCGCCTCGCGGCTTGGTGCAGGACAGGGCTATGCGGATGGACAGCCGAGGGCGGCTGTCCCCACACAACCTGCTCCCGACCCAGTTTGTTTCTTTCGCCCCTGCGAGGCCGTTGCGAAACTCGTGCCGTCCGCTTAAAGCGGACTCAGTTGGCGCACTTTCTGCATCCCAGCGCTAACGCGCTGGGCTAACGAATGGCACCGCTCCGCGGTTGGCAGAATGGTCTGGTAGTGCACCATCCTGAAATCGCTTCGGAGAAGCCTGTTGCGAACGTACGGTCCCTCGCACGGCTATCGCCGGGCTCAGGATGACACCTCTGAAAACCACGAAACTGCACCGCCACCCCTTCCTGTTGTGTTTTGACGGGGTTGTTTTGGCCCTGATAGACTTTTAGTTTGTCCAGCCATCGCTCTTATCAGAAGGGAAGTCCGTGCGCGCAGAGACCCGCCATCAACTAAAGCAGGATGCATTCAGCCGTGTGACGATTGGAGCGGCCGAGAAAACCGCCGATTGGACGGTGGAGCATCGTCAAACCCTGATTATTTCCGTAATTGTCGCCGTGGTTGTGGTCGCGGGCGTGATTGGCGGCTGGTATTACCTGAACGCCGAAGACCAGAAGGCCAGCTTTGAGCTGGGGATCGCGGTGCGCACTATGGATACGCCGCTGCGTCCGGCGGGCCAGCCTGAGCAGCCGGATTTTCCGACGTTTACCTCGGCGAAGGAGCGGGCGGAGGCGGCCAAGAAGCAGTTCCAGGCGATTATGGATAAGTATCCGCACACGCGAACGGCCGACATGGCACATTATTTTCTGGCCGTGACGGCGGTGAACCTGGGGGACAACGCGGGAGCGGAGAAGGATTTCAAGGCAGTGGCGGCGGCGGGAAATCGCGAAGTGGCGTCGCTGGCGAAAGATGCGCTGGCCTCGCTCTACGGGTCGACGGGGCGCACGAAGGATGCTGCCGGGCTGTATCAGGAATTGAGCAATAAACCGACGGCGTCGGTGAACAAAGTGACGGCGCAGTTGCAGTTGGCCGAGCTTTATCAGAATTCCAACCAGCCGCTCGACGCGAAGCGGATCTACGAGCAGATTAAGAAAGAGAATCCGGGGAATGAGGCGGGGCAGTTGGCTACGCAGAAATTGACGGAGTTGAAGTAGAGCTGCTGGCTGCTAGCTTTTAGCTTTTAGCTCCTCGCCAAGCTCATGGGTTGAGCCCTCATCATTCTCTCGCTGTCCCCTCATCACAGCGCTAAAGCGCTGCGCCCTAAAAATCCGGGCTGTCCCTGCGGGAGGGTCGACCCGGGCGTGTCTCATTTTCTTTCGCCCCTTCGGGGCTTGTTTGAATTTGAGGTTCGCGTGACCCACGGCTTTGCGCCGTGGGCTGCATTCTTTCGCCGCTTTGCGGCTGGATTTCAGGCGCGGTTTTGGCGTTTCGGTTTTGCGGCTTCTGTTTGTTGCTTCGGTTTGAGGCGGCGGGCTGCGGCCCATGGATTGCGGGCTCGTTCATCTTCCGGAATCCGGTGCTGCGGTTTGCCAGACCGAACTTACTTCCCAAGTCAGATCAACTTCTTCAGATCGACGTCATCAGATCAACTTCCCCACCCTGTCTCGCCAAAATACGGCGAGACGAGGATGGGGCACCCGTCGGACTCTTCGTCGGTTTATTTCAATGGTGCGGGGCCTTCGTGATGCCCGGCATTTGCCTTTTGGCTTGGGTTGAGTACCATGTTGGCAGCATTTAGACCACATCCAGGGTAAACATGGCCGATATCACACTCCGCATTAACGGAAGTGAAAAGAAAGTCTCCGTCTCTCCTGAAACACCGCTTCTTTGGGTTCTGCGCGACACACTTGAAATGACCGGAACGAAGTTTGGTTGCGGCGCCGGATTATGCGGCGCGTGCACCGTACACGTGGAGGGCAACGCGATCCGGTCGTGCTCGACTCCGGTGTCGCAGGTTGCGGGCAAGAGCGTGACCACGATTGAGGGCCTCGGCGCGAACGGGTTGCATGTGCTGCAGCAAGCGTGGATCGCCGAGGAAGTTCCGCAATGCGGCTACTGCCAGACGGGACAGATCATGTCGGCGGCGGCGCTGCTCGCCAAGACACCGAATCCGACGGACGAGCAGATTACGCAGGCGATGAACGGCAACCTGTGCCGGTGCGGGACGTATGAACGAATCCGCAAAGCAATTCGCCGCGCCGCAAGCAGTGGAGGTGCGCGATGAGTCCACTTTCACGCCGTGGATTTGTTGGTGCGGGCATTGCGGCTGGCGCTGGACTGGTGATTGGATTTTATTTGCCACACAAGGGTGGGTCGGAGAGAGATTCGTTCTCGCCGAACGCGTATTTGCGGATTACGCCGGACAACAAAGTCACGATCGTGGTGGCGCGCTCGGAGATGGGACAGGGCGTGCGCACGGCCCTGCCGATGATCCTGGCGGAAGAACTCGAGGCCGACTGGAAGCAGATTGAAATTGAGCAGGCGGGCGCGAGCACGCTGTTTGGCGATCAGACGACCGGCGGGAGCGCGAGCATCCGGACGACGTGGGATCCGATGCGGAAGGCCGGGGCAACCGCGCGCGAGATGCTGATTTCGGCGGCGGCGTTGACGTGGGGAGTGCCGCGGTCGGGATGCATGGCGGAGAACGGGCACATCAGGCATGCCGCTACGAATCGTAGTTTGAGCTACGGCGATCTTGTGGGCAAGGCTTCGACGCTGCCAATCCCGAGCGACGTGACGCTGAAGCAGAGCAAAGATTACAAGATTGTTGGGCAGCGGCTGGCGCGCGTGGACTCGCCGTCGAAAGTGAAGGGTGAGGCAGTCTTTGGGATCGACTTCCGGCTGCCCGGGATGAAGTATGCGGTGCTGTCGCGGTGTCCGGTGATTGGCGGGAAGGTGGCGAGCTTCGATGATAAGGATTCGAAGAAGATCGGCGGCGTGAGTTTTGTGGGGAAGGTCGGGGACTCGGCCGTGGCCGTGATGGCCGACAGCGTTTGGGGCGCGATGGAAGGGCGGCGTGTGCTCAACGTGAATTGGGATGAAGGGCCGAACAAAGATTTGACTACGGCCGCGGTGATGGCATCGCTGAAGCAAGTAGCTTCGAAGAAGGGCGCGAATATGTATTCGTCGGGCGAACCGGCGAAGGCTGCGGGACGCCACATTTCCGCGGAATACACTTTGCCATTCATGGCGCACGCACCGATGGAGCCGGGGAATTGTACGGCCAGTTATCAAGCGTCGAAGTGCGAGTTGTGGGCACCGACACAGGTGCCGCAGGATTGCCGCGAATCGGTGGCGACGGCGATTGGGTTGGATCCTGATCAGGTGAAGGTCAATGTCACGCTGATGGGCGGGGGATTTGGGCGGCGGCTCGAGCACGACTACGCGGTTGAGGCGGCGCTGGTGTCAAAGGCGATCAACGCGCCCGTGAAAGTGGTGTGGACGCGCGAAGATGATATGAGATTTTCGACCTATCGTCCGGCGAGCATTCATCAGCTTTCGGCAACGCTGGATGGATCGGGATATGCGGTGGGACTCACGCATCGCATTATTGCACCATCGATCAGCGGGCAGAAAGGTCAGCCAGTGCCGAACGGCGTGGATCCGGATCTGCCGGATGAGGCGGGGCCGGTGTATGGAGTTCCAAATTATCTGATCGAGTATGTGATGGCCGAAACTCCGGTGCCGCTGGGGTGGATGCGGTCGGTGTACGCGCTGCAAGCGGCGTTTGCGCTGGAGAGCTTCATCGATGAGTTGGCGGTGGCGGCGGGGAAAGATCCGCTGCAGTACCGGTTGCATCTGCTAGCGAAGGATCAGGACCTGCCGTATTTCACGACGACCTGGAAGACTTCGCGAATGCGCGGTGTGCTGCAACTCGCGGGTGAGAAGGCGGGATGGGACAAGCCTTTGCCGGCGGGACACTATCGCGGTGTAGCGTGCTTTGGGTGCTTCGCGTCGTACATGGCGGAGGTGGTGGAGATCAGCATGGAGAATGGCGCTCCGCGAGTGCAGCGCGTGGTGGCTGCGGTCGATTGCGGGCAGGTGGTGAATCCGAGCATTCTTGAGCAGCAGATTCAGGGCGGGATTGTGTACGGACTGGCGAATGCGCTGCGGGCGAAGATCACGATTGAGAAGGGGCGCGTGGTGCAGGGGAACTTTGATGACTACGCACCGCTGCGGATGGAAGAGACGCCGACGGTGGAGGTGTATGCGGTGTCGAGTCCGGAGGCGCCGACCGGGATTGGAGAGCCGTCGGTGCCGCCAATCGCGCCGGCAGTGTGTAATGCGATTTATGCGGCGACCAAGAAGAGGATTCGGGCGCTGCCGATCTTGAGCTGAGTTGCTGGCGCGTTTTCTTGCTCTTATAAGTCAAAAGCCCCACTTCTCGCGCAAAATGCGCGCGAGAAATGGGGCACCCGCTTTTATTTCACTGCAGCCGATTTTCTGGAGGTGCCCTTGTTTCTTCGACGGGTGGCTTTTTGCCTATTTTTCGGCGGGTGTGTTTGCAGTGGGTTGTTTGGTCAGAGTGGTGCAACATCTTCGGTTCCGGCGTCACGGTCGGCGCATTTGCGGCGGGGGATCAATCTTAGCGAGTGGTTTGCGCAGGTTTACGATCCGAAGGGATATACCAAAGAACATTTTGAAAGCTGGACTACTGCTGCCGATATCGCGTTGATCAAGTCGGCGGGATTTGATCATGTGCGGCTGAGTGTGAATCCGGGGCCGATGATGGATGCGGCAAATCGTCAGAAGGGGATGACCGAGTATTTCGGCTATCTCGATGCAGCGATGAAGATGATTCTGGATGCGGGGCTGGCGGTGGAACTCGATATGCATCCGGATTCGGACTTCAAGGCGCGGCTGAATGACGACGACTTCGTGGAGCGGTTCGCGGATTTCTGGCGGGTGGTGGCGAAACACTATGCGTCTCCGCCGTGGGATTCGGACCGCGTGTTCTTTGAGATTCTGAATGAGCCGGAGATGAAGGATCCGTACCGGTGGTACGGCGTGGAGGCGAAGCTGGCGGCGGCGATCCGGCAGGCGGCGCCGGCAAATACGATACTCGCTCCGGGCGCAAAGTGGGATAACGATTACGACATGGTCATGCTGGAGCCGCTGCGCGATCCGAATGTGATTTATGTATTTCATTTTTACGAGCCGCATATTTTCACGCATCAGGGTGCATCGTGGGGCGCGTATTACTGGCATTGGCTGAAGGGGCTGCATTATCCGTCGTCGCCGGAGAATGCGGCGGCGGTGGCGGCGACTGTGCCGGAGGCGGTGCATCGGCTGGACGTGATCCGGTACGGGCAGGATCATTGGGACGCGGCGCGGATTGAGGCGGAGATTGGGCAGGTTGCGGACTGGGCCCGGCAGAATGGCGTGCCGCTGGTTTGCAATGAATTTGGCGCGTATCGGTATGGAGTTGAGGCGCAGGATCGCGCGGTATGGATTCGCGATACGCGTGGTGCGCTTGAACGGTACGGGATTGGGTGGGCGATGTGGGATTATTCCGGCAGCTTTTCGGTGGTGGTGAAGAAGGATGGGAAGAATGTTTTGGATCTGGATACGGTTCGGGCGTTGGGATTGAAGTGATGTCAGGAAAAACGACCACGGGGGCTGAAGCTCGCTGTTTGGGTGGGACGCTGACGCGGCCCTGGAAGGGCCGCTCTTCCACGGTTGCGCCCCCGCCCGATGGTGCGCGCCGCCGGCCATGGTACGCGTCCGCAGTTGCGGTGGGCGGGAGTTGAATCGCGGGTAGGGATGCTTCGACTGCGAACGAGCATCGCTATCGCGCTGCTCTTTCTTCGCTCTGCATGACAAGCTCATCTGCGGAATAGTGGTTCCCAGCCTTCGAAAATCGCGAAGGCTGGGGCAGCCGATGCTGCGGTGGTGTCGGCCGAAAAACCCCAAGTCTCGGGCTGGATCGTTTTGTGTCTCGATTGGTGGAGCGTTTTCTTGTTTGGCGGTGTCTAAGATTTCGGGTTCTCTCCGCGCTTCAGGTTTTCTGGGCTTCAGGTTTCTTGGGCCACGGTCTGCGCATCTTACTTGGCGAGGTCACGCCATGCTCGAAGCCGTACAGCTTACGAAGCGGTACTCGTCGATTCCGGCGGTGCAGGATTTATCGTTCAGCCTGCGAGCGGGGCAGGTGCTGGGATGCCTCGGTCCGAATGGGTCGGGCAAGAGTACGACCGTGAAGATGCTGACCGGATTGCTGGAGCCGACGCGCGGGCTCGTCCGGTTTGATGGGCGCAACATTCAGGAAGACCTGCCGGCGTACCGGATGAAATTGGGGTACGTGCCGGAGGAGGCGCATTTGTATCCGTACCTGACGGGGTGGGAATACCTGGAGATGGTGGGAACCCTGCGGGGGATCCAGCTGTCGGAGTTGAGCGTGAAGATCGATTCACTCCTGGAGCTGTTTTCGCTGCATCCGGCGCGGCATGCGAGCATCGGGACGTATTCGAAGGGGATGCGGCAACGGATTCTGCTGATAGCGGCGATCATGCACGATCCCGAGATTTTTATTTTTGACGAGCCGCTTTCAGGCCTCGATGTAACTTCAGCATTGATCTTCAAGAACCTGGTGCAGGCGCTGGGTAGCGCAGGCAAACTCGTCTTCTATTGCTCGCATGTGCTGGAGGTGGTGGAGAAAGTCTGTACGGATGTGCTGATCCTGCGCAAAGGGGTGGTGATCGCGCACGACTCCGTGACGAACGTGGGAAAGATCCTGGGAGAATCGCTGGAAAATACGTTCCTGCATCTGGTGGATGACGTAGACACGAAGCGGGTGGCTCGGGACATTGTCGATGTGATGAAGGCGGCTTGATATGCTCCGCGACATAGTGCGGCAGGAGTGGGACTATCACCGCGAGCGTCCATTTGGACGGCTGGTGCAGTTGTTCGTGGAGCGGATCTTTCGCGGCGGTGGAGACGCGGACACGGAGGGCCTGGATCTTGGGGTCGGGCTGGTGCTGACTTTGCTCGCGATGCCGGGCGGATTTGTGTCGGTACTCTTGTTCGACAAGTATGGATCGCTGCTGCAATGGCTGCGCGGGCAACTGCATGTCGATACGCTGCTGATTGCGTTGCCGGACGAATACTTCTTTATTGTGCTGTCGATGACGGTGACGGGAGCGGTCGCGGTCTGGCGGTGGGACGCGATCTTTCCCGACCGGCGGGATTACATGAATCTGGCGCATTTGCCGGTTTCTTCACGGACGATTTTTTCGGCAAATCTTGTGGCAGTGTTGTTTCTGGCGGGGCTGGTCGCGGTGGATGTGAACGGCGCATCGTGCGTGCTGTTTCCCATGGTGGTGTCGGCGGCGCAGGGCACACTTCCCTTCTTCCTAAAATTCGCATTCGTGCATGCAGCGGGAGTTTTGCTGGCAAGCATCTTCGCGTTCTTCGCAGTGTTCGCAGTGCTGGGGCTGCTTATGGCGGTGCTGCCTCCGCGGGCTTTGCGGCGGGTGTCGGGATATGTTCGCGGACTGGTGGTGATGTATCTGGTGACCCTGCTGTGCACGAGCTTTGCGATCCCGGACACTTTGCGACGGGTACGAGGTCCGGCCCCAGGCTGGACTTTCTTTTTTCCGTCGTGCTGGTTTGTGAGTTTGTGCCAGTTGCTGCGGGGACGGGCGAATCCTGCGATGGTGGAGTTGGCGTGGCTGGTTTTTCCCGGAGTTGTGGGTGTGATTGCGGTGGCCTTGGGAGCGTACGCGATCGGATACCGGCGCCACTTCGTACGCATTGCCGAGATCGCCGATGGCGTGGCCGTCTCGCACAGACCGCGACGCTGGCGGTTGGAATTTGTGGAACGATTGTTGCTGCCCACTCCGTTCTTGAGAGGGTGCTTTGGGTTTGTAGTAAAGACTGTGGTGCGCAGCGAGGCGCATCGGTTGGTTCTCACGGCAGTGGGTGGACTGGCATTGGTACTGGCTTCGCAGGCACTGATGAATGCGGTGCAGGGAGCGGCGTCGATGCGGCAGGCTGCGCTTACTCCGGATGCTCTGTCGATTCCGTTTATTCTGACATTTTTGCTGATCATCGCATTGCGAATCGTGTTTGAGATTCCGGTGGAAATCCGCGCGAACTGGGTCTTTCAACTGACGCTCGATGCAGACGGGCGGGAGAGCGAACCGCTGGCGCGACGCGTGATGCTGACGGCGGTGCTGCCGTGGGTTCTGGCTTTGACGTTTGCTGCTTACTGCTATCTGGAAGGGTGGTGGGTGGCTTCGCTTCACACGTTGCTGGTACTGATCTGGACGGTGTTGCTGACCAATCTGCTGCTGATTCGCTTCTGCAAGCTTCCGTTCACCTGCAGTATGCCGGTGTTCAAGCAGCATTCGATTGTGATCCTGATCGCGTTTTGTTTTGGATTTCTGATATATGCGGTGTCGACGCCGGAGTTCGAGTCGGCGGCGCTGCTGCAGCCGTTGCGATTTCTGAGTCTGGTGCCGGCGGTGCTGGTCGCGTGGTTCGTCCCGCGATATCTGGAGAAGAACACGATTGAACTGGAGCGGAAGCTGATCTTTGAGGAGACCGCGGTAAGGACCGTGGAGGGGTTGAGGTTGAGCGAGTAGCGGCTTCGGGCAACTCGAAGACATGAAACGCCTTCGAATACGCATATGTCGTCGACGATCGACAACTCTCGCTTTCGCAACATAACACCGGGCATCGATACGTTGCTCTGCAGCTTCAGCCTGCCGCGGCATCGCCATTTGCGTCCGTATGCGACGGTTGTGCTGGCGGGGAGCTTTGAGGAGTCGGGATATAACGGGCGGATATGTGCTACGGCGGGCGACGTACTCATCCACCCTGCGCTCGATTGCCATGGGAACCAGATGATCTCCGCAGGAGTGAAGCTGATTCGGCTGGATTGGCCGGATGCCAGCGGCATTGGTGGCCTCTTTCACCTGGATGACGTGGACGTGATCGCTCGAACTGCGGAAAAGGATGTTATTGAGGCGACGCATCTACTGGAGTGCGTTCTCGGAAAAAGGCGCTCGCGTTCTCCGGGGCAAAGGAATGATTGGCCCGATCTGTTGCTGGCTGATTTATCGAGGAATGCTTCAACGGAAATTGGGGATTGGGCGGAAATGAACGGCCTGGCACGGGAAACGGTGTCTCGGGGATTCGCCGCGGCGTATGGCGCCTCGCCGTCGATTCTGCGCGCTGAACTGCGAGCGCGTTTTGCGTGGCTTCGAATCACGAGAGAGTCGGAGTCCCTGTGCAGAATTGCGGCAGAAACAGGTTTCGCGGACCAAGCCCACATGACGAGATGGATTCACCGCATTACGGGAGCGCCGCCGACGGCATGGCGGAACGCTTCTGCTATGAATACCCCTTCGTGCTGACAGCGCCACCCCTGCAAAAATGGAGTGCGCCGCACCTTACCTGCCCGCGCCAGATTGCCGGTTCCTCTTTGACTTAGTGTTGGAAACGTCCTACCAGTTCGCCGCTCGCCAACACGTGACCATTCATTGCTTTTACGACCTGCTTCTTTGAGGCTCCGGGAGGCAGGTTCAGCTTGGTATCGAGCGCGTAGACGGTGAATACATAATGATGCGTTCCTTTTGGCGGACAAGGACCTACGTAGCCAATTCTGTCGTAGTCATTCTTACCCTGGCGGGAGCCATCGGGCAGTTGGTCCTGCTTCGGGGTATTTTCCAGCAACTCACGCTTGTCCGGCGGGATGTCGTAGAGCACCCAATGCGTGAACTTGAATCCGAACGGGGAGTCCTTGTCGAATACGACGAGCGCGAAACTCTGGGTGCCGCTTGGTGGCGCGGTCCACGACAGTTCGGGTGAAGCGCCGTCCTGACTGTCACAGGAAGAAGATGTTTTGGGAATCATATCGCCGGAGAAACTGCTGCTTTTCAATTCCAAAGACACAACGGGCGGCTGACTAGCGGCGTGGTTGCACCCGATCAGAGTCGCGCCGAGCGCGAACAAGAACCCGGCGCGCAAGCGAAGGTACAGTCTTCTATTTGCATTCCCCATCAGAAATTTCATGGGCACCAACTCTTTCGATGCGACATCGTCGGCAGTACGCACTCGCTGCGTTTGATTATCTTTGTGGAGCAACAATCCGTCTGAACGATTGTGACCATGCCCGAAAGATCTGCAGGAGGGCAGGTTCACAGGCGGAGGCCGAACCGTCTTTCGAGTTCATTCCTGCCCAGCCTTGTGATACTCAAGGCTCTGCTCTCTGGCTCTCGCCGCACCCATTCCCGCTTCGCGAAGGTTGTTAGCAGGGCTGTGCCGAGAGCTCCGCCGATATGGGGCTGCCTCTCACTCCAGTCAAGACAGGCGTACGCGAACCGGCGCCGGAGCGACCGGGTGGCTCGCAAGTCAATTCCTAGAGCTTCAAATGCAGCAGTCCCTTTTGAGGTGAGATCGTACGCATGCTTGCCATTTTCGCGACCTTCCGATAGCCATCCGAGGGCCTGGAGGCGATCGTGCAGGTGGACGCCTAACCTTCCTGCCATATGGTCGTAACAGGTTCGAGCCTCGCGCAGATGGCTCGGAGTCTTGGGCGTAAACGTGTCGACCACGCCGCCAGCGAGAACGGCCAGGGCTTCCAGCGCCTCGGCGACGCCCTGCTCTTCCAGGCGATAGTAGCGATACTTACCTTGTGGGAAGACCTTTATCAGACGCGCTCCCCTGAGGTGGTTCAGGTGAGCACTCGCGGTGGATGCACTGACACCCGCGACGGCAGCAAGCTCGGTGCTGGTACGTGCACGGCCATTCATCAGGGAATATAGAATGCGGACTCGCGCCGTCTCCCCCATCGCGGCGGCGATCCTGGAAACGGCGAGGTCGGCAGTGTTCGTCATACTCGCTCCTTTATTCCTTCAACTCTTTCGAGAGCCTAGTCCAGCCGGCGTATTCATACTTCGATCGCCAACGAAGTGTTGATGCTGCCTATCGAGCATAGTAGCAGTCATGCAAATGGCATCCGGGCGTGATGGCGTAAACCGGCGTGAAGCTCTTGGCCTCATTGCTGGCATGATTGCGCTTCCGTGCGCACGGGTCCAAGCGGCAAGACCACTTAACCTGAGGACAGCAATGACAATTACCTGTTTTATTCGCTATCAGATCGATCCTTTTCAAAAGGATGAGTTCAAGAAGTACGCAGAAAATTGGGGGCGCATCATCCCTCGCTGCGGTGGCCATCTGGTTGGATATTTTCTGCCGCATGAAGGCACCAACGATGTGGGATGGGGGCTGATCTCCTTCGAGAGTTTGGCCGCATATGAAGCGTATCGAGCACGATTGAAGTCGGATAAGGAAGCGATCGAGAATTTCACGATGGCGCAAAACAAGCGCTTCATACTTCGCGAAGAAAGAACGTTTGTTCAGGTGGTCGAGGGGACTTTCGACGTGCCTTCAACCCTCGCGGGACCATTGTGATGTCTTCCCTCGAGCAACGTAAGACTTACGACCAGGGCACCATCGACACCTGAAGTAACCATCGAGTCATTCGATCTAGCCGAGGTGATCTCCCACCTCAGATCTGACGATGAACAATCCCGGGCGCGATTCGACCAGTATCATAAAGCCGAGCGCTTGAGGTGCCTATGCACATGTTTACAGAGCCCGAACGAGAACGGATTCGCCAACAGTTGGTTTCGGCGGCCGAGGTGGATGCACGTATCGTCGCAGCGGCACATTTAGGCTCCGTGGCAGTGGGGCGACTGGATGCGTGGTCTGACATTGACCTGGCTCTGTGTTTAGCCGCTGATGCGGACCTCAAGGAAGTGCTAAAAGATTGGACGCAGCGCATGTACCGCGATCATGCCGCGGTGGCGAACTACGATGTCAGGCACGGTACGATTCTTTATCGCGTGTTCCTGCTAAGCAGCACTCTCCAGGTCGATCTTTCTTTCTGGCGTGCCTCTGAATTTCGCGCGATCGGACCCAAGTTCAGGCTCATTTTTGGCGCTGCTGGGGAATCCACTCCGGCTCCGGAGCCCGATTCGATGGACATGATCGGAATGTCTTGGCTGTACGCATTGCACGTACGCTCAAGTATCGAGCGAGGCCGACACCTGCAGGCAGAACACATGCTGAGCGGTATGCGCGACAACGTGCTGGGGCTTGCGTGTAAACGGCATGGAGTCACGGCTGTCCAGGGGAGAGGTCTCGACGACCTTTCAAAAGAACTGCGCGGCCGAGCGGCGGATTGCCTTGCCGGGTCGGTGGACGGAGTCGAACTCAAACGGGCGTTTCGCGCGACGGTGGACTTTTTGCTCGATGAAATGCGGCATGCGGATGGTGCACTTTCGGCGAAGTTGGCGGGCCCGTTGAATCTGATTGTACGTGGTTTGGATGAGGATTTTGAGAAATGACGGGACATCGTTTGGGTGGTCCTCATTACTCGCTTGGCGGGTGTGGAGTAGCTGGCAGGGCTGCTTCGACTGCGAATGAGCATCGCTATCGCGCTGCTCGTTCTTCGCTCTGCATGACAAACTATTCTGTGGAATCGTGGTTCCCTGCTTTCGAAAATCGCGACGGCCAGGGCAGCCGGATCGGGCGGTCTTCATTTGCTCCCGCTTGGCGGGTGTGGAGTAGCTGGCAGGGATGCTTCGACTGCGAAAGAGCATCGCTATCGCGCTGCTCGTTCTCCGCTCTGCATGACAAACCATTCTGCAGAATCGTGGTTCCCAGCCTTCGAAAATCGCGACGGCTGGGCAGCCGGATTTCGGGTGGTCTTCACTTGCTCGCGCTTGGCGGGTGTCGAGTCGCTGGCAGGGATGCTTCGACTGCGAGCGAGCATCGCTATCGCGCTGCTCGTTCTTCGCTCTGCATGACAAACTGATCTACGGAATCGTGGTTCCCAGCCTTCGAAAATCGCGACGGCTGGGGCAGCCGGATTTCGGGTGGTCTTCACTTGCTCGCGCTTGGCGGGTGTGGAGTAGCTGGTAGGGATGCTTCGACTGCGAAAGAGCATCGCTATCGCGCTGCTCGTTCTTCGCTCTGCATGACAAACTGATCTACGGAATCGTGGTTCCCAGCCTTCGAAAATCGCGACGGCTGGGGCAGCCGGATTTCGGGTGGTCTTCACTTGCTCGCGCTTGGCGGGTGTGGAGTAGCTGGTAGGGATGCTTCGACTGCGAAAGAGCATCGCTATCGCGCTGCTCGTTCTTCGCTCTGCATGACAAACTGATCTACGGAGTGGTGGTCCCCGGCTTTCCACGAAGGCTGGGGCAGCCGATTCGGTGATGGTGCTGCCGGTTGGGTCGGTTGCAGGGGAATGCCTCGTTTTACCGCGTCTTTCTTGACACTTTGAGGGGCTGGCCTTTATCCTAAGTCTTGCTCCTTGCGGTACTTACGCCTCTTGGCGTGCTTCCGCGGGCCTGACTGACAGATAGGCTGGCGCGATCGCCGCGGAGGTTTTCGCTATGTTCCTCGACATCAAAGATTTGGAACTTCATCCGCTGGAGTTCGCGGAGGAGTTTCAGCCCGATGTCATCGACCTGGGAAGCGAAGGCCGCCTGCGCGGACCAGTCAAGGCCTCGGGGCGTGCCGAGGTGGTTGAAGAACATCACGGCAAGCACGAGATAATCAAGGACATACGGCTGCGCGGTAAGTTGTCGGCGCAGTTGGAGTTGCAGTGCGCGCGATGCTTGGAGCCGCTGTCGCAGGATGTTAAGCGGGAGTTCGAGTTGCTGTACCGTCCGCTGGGAGCGGATGCAGGGCGCGACGAGCTTTCGGTGACCGATGCTGAAGCGGAGATCGGGTATTATCAGGGCAACGGTCTGCTGCTGGAAGACGTGCTGCGCGAGCAGGTGCTGCTGGCGCTGCCCTTGAAGGTGACGTGCCGCGAGGACTGCAAGGGACTGTGTCCGCAGTGCGGCAAGAATTTGAATGTGGAACAGTGTTCGTGCTCGATCGAGATCGAAGATCCGCGATGGGCGGCGTTGAAGGATGTACGGAGCCGGTTGGAACACTGAAAATCAAAATCCCCGCCCTGTCGCACAAAACGCGACAAGGATAGGGCACCCCTGTTCGGGTGATGTGAGAGGAATCGAATACCATGCCTAATCCTAAACGAAGACATTCACAGAAGCGGACGTCGACACGGCGTGCGCATGATGCTCTGAAGAGCCACAGCCTTTCCGAGTGTCCCAACTGCCACGAGAAGAAAATGCCTCACCGTGCTTGCCCGAAGTGCGGGTACTATAAGGGGCGCGAAGTCCTGGACGTCGAAGAAGCCAGCTAACTGAAAAAGCCATGCCTAGCGTCATAGCGCTGGATGCGATGGGGTCGGACCGTGCGCCCAAGCCGGAAGTAGAGGGCGCGATCCACGCCGCACGCCAATATGGCGTACGTGTGCTATTGGTGGGTCCGGAAGCGATCGTGAAGCCGGAGTTGGATCGGCATCCCACAGCGTCGCGGCTGCCCATTGAAATCGTCCAGGCCAGCGAATACATCACCATGGAAGACAAGGTGGAGGCGATCCGCGCTAAGCGGGACAACTCCATGCGCGTCGGCCTGCGCCTGGTACGCGAGGGACAGGCGAACGGCTTTGTGACTGCCGGCAACACGGGCGCGGCGATGGCTACCGCGAAGATTGTGCTGGGCGCGGTACAAGGAGTGGATCGTCCGGCGCTGGCCGCGGTGTTTCCGACGGCGCCGGGGAATCCCGCGATGCTGCTCGATGTGGGAGCGAATGTCGATTGCACTGCGAAGAATCTGGAACAATTTGCGGTGATGGGTGACATCTATTTCCGGGCGATGTACGGCAGAAGGCCGGGCTCGCCGGGACCTCGTGTGGGCCTGCTTTCGATTGGCGAAGAAGAGAGCAAGGGAAACGAACTGACGCGCGAGGCGTTTCAGTTGTTGAAACACCTTCCGCTGAATTTTATCGGGAACGTCGAAGGCCGCGATCTTTATAACGGGCAGGTCGACGTGATCGTGGCCGATGGCTTTGTCGGCAACGTTGCGCTGAAAATTTCTGAAGGCGTTGCGAACCTGGTGCGCACCGCGCTGAAGGAATCCCTGAAGGCGACAATTACGCGGCAGGTCGGAGCGCTGCTGTCGCGAAGCGCGTTCACTGACTTCAAGAAGCGGCTCGATCACACCGAGTATGGTGGGGCGCCGCTGCTGGGCCTGAAGGGTGTTTGCATCATTACGCACGGTTCTTCAAACGCGAATGCGATGAAGAATGCGGTGCGCGTGGCGGCGGAGTTCTCGCGCAGCAGCATCAATGAATCGATCGAACGCGGACTGGCGCTGATTCGTCCGGCTGCAGCCGAAGCGGTTACGCACTCCGACTAAATCCATTACTTATGACAGACGGCAAGATTGCACTTATTTTCCCGGGCCAAGGCTCGCAAGTTGTGGGCATGGGCAAAGAGCTGGCGGAGAAATATCCGGCAGCGCGGCAGGCGTTTGAAGAGGCGGACGAGGCGCTGGGATACAAGTTGTCGCACATGTGCTTCGAGGGTCCGGAAGATCAGCTGCGGCTGACCGAGATCACGCAGCCGGCCATTCTTACAGCATCGATTGCGGCGTTGCGCGTACTGGAAACGCAGATGCCGAAGCCTTGCTACGTAGCGGGGCACAGTCTGGGTGAGTATTCGGCGCATGTGGCTTCAGGAACGTTTGGCTTCGCCGATGCGGTGCGGACGGTGCGGAATCGCGGGAAATATATGCAGGAGGCGGTTCCCGTCGGTGTGGGAACCATGGCCGCGATCCTGGGGATGGACCTGGAGAAGGTCAAGGGAGTTTGTCGGGATGCGGCGCAGGGGGAAGTGTGCTCTCCGGCGAACATCAATTCACCGGACCAGATTGTGATTTCCGGAAATACGGCCGCGGTGGAGCGGGCGACGAAGCTGGCGGATGAGCGCGGCGCGAAGCGGGCGAAGCTGCTGCCGGTGAGCGCTCCGTTCCATTGTTCGCTGATGAAGCCGGCACAGGATCGGCTGGAAGGCGATTTGAAAAAGCTTAAAATGCAGAAGCCGGTCTATCCGGTGGCGTGCAATGTGGATGCCGAACTGGTAACGGATGATATGCGGGCTTTGGACACGCTGGTGCGGCAGGTGACGGGGTCGGTGAAGTGGGACCAGTGTGTGCGTCTGCTGATTGCGCAGGGTGTGGAGACATTTATTGAGGTTGGGCCGGGAAAAGTTCTGTGCGGGTTGATGCGCCAGATTGACCGGTCGAAGACGTGCTTGAATGTCGGAGATGAAGCGTCGTTGGCGAAGACCGTGGACGGTTTGACGAAGGCCGCATAGAGAGTTGAGAAAATTCAGCGAGGCCAGCGAGACGGTGGGACGCGCTGTGATGAGTGTAACGGGCTGTTAACTTCAAGCGTGCCCATTCACAACATATAATTACGCGTTTCATGCAGAGTCACGGCAAATCTGGCTACTTCTCCGGTTTCTCGACTCTCAGTTTGATTGTCGGCATCCTGTTCCTGTGTGTCTGCCTCATCTTCTGGTGGTTCACACGGCTCGGGGCAATTGTCTTATTCGGATTCGCGATGCTTTTCGGAGGACTTGCAAACGGTTTGGCATTCCATGTTTTAGATCGGATGTCTGAAGCTGGATACGAGATCGGCTACTGGCGTTGGTTTTGGCAGGACTTGAAAGTTTACTCTGAGTACTGGCGAATCGCTCCCCAAAAAGGCTGGTCAAGATCTGCTCTAACTGGAGCCTTGTTTTGCATCTTATTGGCGGCGGTTTTCCTGCTTTCGATACCGATTTTTGCTCCGAATGTGCCGAGCGTGTTCGGACAATGAGCGAAATGGCATGATTTCTTCATTTGAGAACAATCCGCGCGCGCGGCTGCAAGACAAAACCATGTGCATGGAGCGAAAAATCTACAATCTCCCCAACAATCACATCTTGATCATTGATTGCATATGGCTGGGTTGAGTACATGCCCGGATAGTTCCAATCCCAACTATGATGCTGTGCTAGCAGGCAGGCGGTGACGGGTCCACCCCGTACTACGTTGCAATTTCCCACTGCCTGGTTCAGATTGTTGATCCCATATGTTTCGGTTGTGGGAGTGCCCGTAGTAATTTGCCCTCCATAGAAGAAGAAGTTCTCGACCATGTCGCAATTGTAGTCACAGTACGTGTGAAAGTACCCTGAAACGATTCCTCGGTCATTGATCCCAAAAGCAGATGTAAAGTCCGCACCCGGGACGTCGAAGGATGTGAATACCTCTTGATCAAGGAGGAAGCCATGCCAGCCGCCGGTCTGGTCGGTATAAGCACCGACGACATCCCCCAGATTGTTGATGCCATTCACTTGCGTGCTGATCGCTCCGGGATAGGCGATCGAGGTGAATTGTCCATTCCGATACAGAAAGGAATGGAGGGCATCGGTGTAGTAGTACCCTACGATATCTCCTTGGTCGTTGATACCTGTGGCCGTGTCGCCAGTTGTACCTGGGTAGTTGATGTCTGTGAATGTGCGGTTGCTGAACACAAATCCAGAGCCGCCGGTTGCAGTGAGATATTGCCCCACCATCTGACCGGCCGAATTGATCCCATAAATAATGGTTGCGGTTGAGCCGGGCACATCGATCTGACGATAGTTTGCGGCAAAGCTCGGAAACGAACTCAAGAACAGCAACGAAACACAGGGAAGAAGAACCTTCCCGTGCCAATGAATTGCCATTGGGGGAGCCTCCCAGGCTGCGAGGTGCTTCTGATTTCGAAAATTCGGCGACGCAGCGCGGTGGATTCGATGAAACAGGACCTACGAAGGATGTCCGTCAATTGGCGATAAAATCGTCATTTCACTCAAACCCTGCCCGCAGGGTCAAAACGTGTAAATCACTCTTCAGAGGGTATCATTTGTAACAGCGACAAGAGGGAGGGCACAATGCGTCGAGAACGGGCGCTGAAAATCGTGCTTGTGGTCGTGGGCTTGCTGTTCGCGGCTGGCCTGTATCCGCTAGTTCTGATGGCGAAACAAGATCCCGCACTGGCGATGATGATGAGCCTTTACGTGACGCTCGGCATCTTCTTGCTAATAGCATCGCGCAATCCATCCGCGCACCGCAGCCTTATCGCCTTTGCGGCGTGGTCGAGCTTTGCGCACGCAGGAATAATGTCCTTGCAGGCGTTGCTGAACATGATCTCACGCAGAGAACTGATCGGGTCTGCTGTGTTCCTTACCATCGGCGTAACCCTCATCGCACTGGCTCCGGCAAAGGAGCCAGTCGAGCGAGCCTCTGCGGCGGCGGCATAGGGTGGACAGTTGTGAACTGAAGCACGGAAATCCGATTGTTGGAGCAAAATCGCCTTTCACTCATCGTCCGAACGTGCCGATTTGAATGAAATCGAAAGCAGTCGAAATTTGAGTGTTAAGGCCCGTTATCAATCCCTGAGTCTTGAGCCTGGCGCGTACCGATCGGCCATTCAAGTACAATTCGACGCTGCACGTAGCGAGGAGCTTGTATGAGGAAATTGTTGCTGTTACTGGTTTGTCTCATTTCACCAGCAATTGCCCAGACCATTCCAGAGGGAATTGGACAGGGCTACGATGGCGAGTTAAAGCATGTAACCAGTCAGCTGCTGGCCTTGGCGGAAGCCACGCCCACAGATAAGTTCGCGTGGCGGCCATCGCCGGGTGTGCGCTCCACGAGTGAGGTGTATATGCACATCGCCGTCGCCAATTTTTACTATCTCAGCGTTGTCGGAAAACAGACAATGCCAAGCGAGATCAAAGCGGGATTTGAGAAGTCGCTGACCGCCAAGGCCGACGTGATCTCCTGGCTGAAGCGTTCATTAGATGCCGCGCGCGATGCACGGGCTAGGGAAGCCCCCAAAAAGCTGGAGCGAAAAGTTGAGTTTTTCAGGCAAAGCACTACAGCCGACGCCGTCTATCTGCGCCTGATCATTCACTGCAACGAGCGCATGGGGCAGCTTGTCGCTTATGCCCGTATGACAGGCGTAACCCCGCCGTGGTCGAAAGACTAGGGCAGCCTTAGCCAGCAGTTGGCGAAACATCGCCATAACGCTCATTGACGCGGATCGGCCTCGCGTCGACGCTAGCAATTGCTTCGATCATACCCGCAGCCGAACTCCCTTCTGCGTCACCACCACGACGAGAGCTCCTACTGTCACCGCGAATGCCGCCGACCAGGCGACACCGTGCCATCCCGTCGTTCCGTCCGCCGTCAACGAATACACCTTGGGGATCAGGTATGCCACATAGGGAAGGAAATATGCCAGCAATGCGTTTTGCCCGACCGGTAGAATGAACCTTGACCACTTCGTCCAACCTTTCACGTCTGAGATCCAATACAGTCCCAGCGCGATCGCCAAGTTTGCCGCTATACAGTACAGACACCATGTTGGCGTATCTCGTATTTTCGAAATGCCCAACGGTCGCAGCAGCCAACCCGCAATCAACGCCAGCACTGCTGCTGTCAGAATCCATTTCCCTTTCGCAGACAAGGTCTCTCCCAATTTACCGTTGACAATTACCAGAGCACCTAACACCCCGGCAAGCGTCAACGATGCCAGCCCCGCCTCAAATAGCTTAAAGTATGGCGGCCAATTTTCGATCCACCGCAGCCAGCCTGCAACAGAGAAAGCATTCACCGCGACCAACGCCACGAACGCTCCAAAAAAGGCGCCGATCCGCTTCCCTAACAACAGATAAAAGGCGCTTGCCAGCAAATACGCCCAACCCAGCAGTCCCAGAATCTCCCAATCCGAAAAATCCAACCCTGCTTCTTCGCCTTGTGCAGTGACGCGGCGAAACATCACAAACAATAGAACCAGCAACGCAAGTCCGGCGCAACGGAACGCCAGGAGCAATTTCTTGTGCCTGTTGACTCCCGGCCAGCGGAGCAGCATTACCGCGATGGCGACAAATCCGAGTCCTGCCCACCACGGCTCACTCATCCCCGTGTACTTTGCATGCACTTCAGGCGCATTCGCTACAAACAACCCCATCGCCACGAGCGTCAGCGACCGCGTAATCACGTGCACCCACAATTGGCTCTTCGTCTGACCGCGGGCTAGTCGCGCATCCAGAGACAACGGAATTGACATTCCCATCAGGAATAAGAACAGAGGAAACACCATGTCCACGTAGGTCATTCCGTTCACATCGCGCGGCATGTGATTCGTCCACCAAGGCAGTCCCGCGACTAGCCCGAGGTTGTCGACAAAAATCATCATCAATACGTTCAAGCCGCGAAAGATGTCGATGGACACCACGCGGGGTGCTGCGTTCCGCCCGGTCCCCAAAGCTGCGCGCGATAGCGATAGAGGATTCTGCATTTTGATCTGCACAAGTACGAAAAACAGCGCCCATTCGTCCGCGCGGATTCTATCACTGGCATCTCCTCGTTAAGGGAAGCAAGTACGATGAGAAAACACTGATCCACGCCCGCGAGCGCCGAAACACAATAGCGTTTCTAATCGCAGCTAAAACAGCAATTACTGGGGGTCTGTGCAGTACATCAATCGAGAGTGTTTTCTACACCGTTTTCGTCGTAGTTGTTGAAATATCGTCATTTCACTCAGAACCTCTCAGTGAGCGCTATGGCCTGGTCACGACGGTTGGCAGTATCCTGTGCCTATGTCGGAACCGTATCGAGTCTTCGTTGTTCTTGATCGAAACTATGGACAACGCCTAGCGGAACTCGCTGAAGCAGGCCCGGTGTGGATCGTGGACACTCCTGGGAACTGTGCCGTCGCGCAGCAGATTTGGGTTGCCAATCCGAATCACAGCCATTTGGAAGGCGTTACAACTTTCAAGTTTGTAGAGGATAGCTCATGCGAAGACATCCTCCTCAACGAGCTAGACACAATTGACGATCATCACGGCACGTATTCGGCGAATCCGCCGTACACAATTATCGAAGTAATCGGGACGGGGATCGGTGACACAGTCAAAGCCAAACTGGCCGAGTTCGGCTTCGATCAATTCGAACCGACATTGCAGGGTTTTCGGGCAATCCGTCCTCTGCCGAAGGATTGGTCGCCTGATCGCTGGCGATAAATCGCCGACATTGTTATGGAATCATTCCACTCAAAATGTCCGGATCAGGGGTTCTGAATGTAATCGCATGGTGTCGACGGGTTATCGGTTTTGTCCCTTCGGACTGTGCGGCCTGGTGCTGTGCCGAAGCGTCTGATCCGCGCGGGGTGCTTAATGCTGTAGCAGGAATTGCCGTTGTGGTCTGCGTTCTTACCCGGATGACAACGAACCGAGGACTGCTTCTATTCCTCGCTTCGCGCGCCGTGCGATCCACACGGGATGCTACGACAACTATCCGTTAATTCCGGCGATCGTTTCGTCGAATCTTATCCTTTCAATCCAACCCCCATCGAACTGGAGAGCATCTGAGTTCCGGCCGAGAATCCTCTATGAAAAGCTCAAATCGACGCGCGCCGCTTCTGGTCATTACAGTGGTTTTCCTTTTCTGCGCAATCGGACGGGACGCCAATGCGCAGAGTGGGTCTGTGATCTACAGTTTCACCGATGGAACCAACGACGGTGCAGTCCCGGCGAATGGTCTCACGTTCCACAATGGAAGCATCTTCGGGGTTACCAATGAGGGCGGCGCTTATAACGGAGACGGCGTCTTGTTCCAGCTTGTTCCCGACGCTGATGGCGGCTGGAATGAGACCCCGGTGCATGTTTTCGAAGGCGGGTCTGATGGCGCAACTCCCAGCCCCGTCATATTCGATGCCGCCGGAAATCTTTATGGAGAAGCTGTATCTTTCGGCGCTTATGGGGGCGGTTTGATCTATGAATTCTCCCCAACCGGCAACGGCTGGAAGATGAAAGTACTTCATAACTTCATGGGAGGCTCGGGCGGAGCAAATCCTTCCGGCGGTCTTGTCTTCGACGCCAGCGGGAACCTCTACGGGACGACCGGAAGCGGCGGGTCTCTGACACAATGCCAAGGCTACGGCTGCGGAGTAATTTTCAAGCTTTCGCCGAAAACCGACGGAACGTGGACGGAATCGGTGCTCTACAGCTTTACAGGACAACAAGACGGGTATCTCCCGATGGGCGGCCTGACGTTTGATTCGCGGGGTAACCTTTTCGGAACCACGTTCTTTTATGGGTACGGCAGTAGTAATAGCGGGTTTGGGGTCATCTTTCAGCTCTCTCCGCAATCCAACGGCAGTTGGAAATACTCCGTGCTTCATCATTTTGCTGGCGGGGCGGCCGGCGAACTTCCTTTCAGCAACCTGGTTCTCACTGGCGGCAGTATTTTCGGAACAACTTGGCAAGGTGGCATGATGTCGGGTTGCAACGGCAATGGCTGTGGGGTGGCATACGAGCTTTCCACAGAGCCAACGAAATTCAGAATCCTGCACACGTTCACGGGCGGAGCTGACGGCGGCAGCCTCTTCAGCCCGCTCACGTTGGTGAAGGGAAAGTTATTCGGGACGACGCAGATCGGGGGTGACCTGAACCTCTGTCAGGGCACAGGGGGCTCACAGGGCAACGGCTGCGGAGTTGTTTTCGAATTGTCGCGGAGAGCCAATTCCGCGGATGGCGTGTTTCGCGTCGTCTATACGTTTGAGAACAGCAATAACAATGACGGTGACGGTTCCGACGGGCGAATGACCTTTGATCAGGCCGGAAACCTTTATGGTGAAACTCGGATCGGCGGAGCCTACGGTCTCGGCACAATTTTTGAGATTGCCCCTTAGCTCGAAGGTTACCGTGCCACACGGCATACCAACGGTTGTGCAATTGAAAGCAGCTCGGTTGAGACGCGAACAACCATCTCATATTTTCTTCGACACTTTTGCATTCTTCAACCAGCTCGGCGGCGGTAGTGGAGAACGATAGAAACCTTGTCACCTTCCGGCGCTCGCCGTTGAAGTTTCCACAAAAGCGCATCTCACTTTCTCCTTGACAAAGAACAGATGCGTGCTAGGTTTGTTCGTAGAATTCGGGTCCTAGCGTTTTCTTCCCCTCAGATAAAACTTGAGATATAGCGTTCGCCGATCGGCAATGCTGTGCGCAGGTGTGTGTACGGGATCGTCTTGACACACACTGGACACGCAGGCGCGCAGACCGATCCGCAACTAACCAACCAAAGCCTTCCCTTAAACCGATGGAGGTCACAATGAGAATCAAATCTGTGTCGCTAGTTCTCTCGATGGCATTAGCAGGCTTTAGTGTCGTTGCCTTTGGGCAGCAAGCCACAACATCCAACCAAGCCAACAAGGTTCTGTCAGGACAGGCTCGCGCCGATCTCGGGCAAGGCGCAGTCAGTGCGGCAATCGAAGTTAATATGGCGGACGTGCCGGCGGGGGCTCCGCGAAACGTGTTGCCGCCTCCTGAGCCGCGGGGCGGAATTAGCGAGGAAGAATACGAGGCGCGGAAGGCGGAAGCCGCCAAGGGCTTGGGCTTGGCGCCGGGCGGAGCAAGAGGAACTGCTCCTGCGAACGGGAATGGGCGCGAGACCTCTGGAGCCAACCCGGTATTCGCTGGACAATCAGAGCTGAACGGAGTAGCGCCGGCTGACATGGCGGTTGCCGTCTCGCCCTCGTACGTCGTCCAACTCGTCAACGAATCCATCGCCGTGTACAACAAGAGTGGCGTGATCCAGACTGGGTTCCCAAAACCGCTGGCTTCATTCTTTACCAACAACACGGGTGATATCGGCGACGTTCGTGCCTTCTACGATTGGACCACCGGGCACTTTGTCGTCCTAGCGGATGACTTTACTGCCGGAGTCATTCACATCGCGTCAAGCGTCAACAGCAACCCATTGGGAACGTGGCGCCAATACAGCTTCGCTCCTTGGGGTGCAGCAGATTGCCGAGCTTCGGGCAGCGCCTGTCCCGACTTCCCTCAACTAGGGTTCGACGATACCACCATCTACGTGGGCATCAATTTCTTCCCTTCAGCGGGAGGGATCAGCGACTGGATGTTGCTGTTACCAAAAGGCAAGATCTATTCTGGGGCGGGTTTCAGCTACAACATTTGGAATAACTTGAGTTGGGGCGGCGTTCTTGTAGATACGATCCATCCGTCCGTGCCACTAGCCGGTTCCGAACATCCACGGGCGGGTATCGCCGTCGGCAGCTTTAACATCAATTTCGGAGGCGGGCAGTGTCGTAGCGGCTGCAACGGGTTGATGTTCTGGGCGTTCTCGAACAATCTCGTCTCAAGTGGTAGCCCAGGTCCCGAGTTTAGTGCCGTGAGCGTAGGGACTGCGAACAACTATAGTCTGCCGGCAAACGCGAACGAACCAGGGTGTCCGAGCTGCATCGACACTAACGACGTCCGGATCAGCGGAACGCCAATCTATCACGCCGGGATGCTCACCGGCTCGTTGAACACCAACGGGTCCGACGCGCACGCACACGCCCTGTGGTTCCAGGCAAGGGTGTTCCTCAACGATAACGACGCGCGCTGCACGGGAGCGTTCACCAATGATTGCCCCCAGATTACCAGTGCGCAATTGCTCAATGAAGACTGCTTCTTCTGTGGTGGTCAGGGGGCCGCTGGCTCAAGCTTCTTTGGTGCGCTGGCTCCCAACATAGGCGGCGATTTGACCATGATTTACAACTACGCCGACAACAATACGAATGCGGAGACCGCCTACACGGCACGGCGCGCAACCCAGGCGCAGAACACTATGCATGACTCCGGCTTCGTCCTTTGCGGAGGCAGCAGCGCAGCCGTGGGGCGTTGGGGCGATTACGAAGCGAATGTTGGGGACCTTTCAAACGTGGTCCAAAACTACACATGGTTCTCCGGGATGAACGCCACTACCGGCGGCGCCTGGGGTACCTGCATCGGCAGGGATGGCTTTACTGCGATAAACCAGCCTTAGCCTGCGTGGCTTCCACATAACAACAATCCTGCTGAAGGTGGGAAAGTCTTCGGAACGACCGTCGGCGGCGGGATTCACGAGGCGGGTATCGTATTTGAAATAACGCCGCCTACGGCCGAATCATCTCTGGATAGTCCGGCTGCACCGCGGCGGTGATTCTTATTCACCCGCGTTGCGGTAGATGGCACATCTCATTGCGCCCTGCCATCCCGCTGGCCCCGCTTCGTCGTCAACGACCGCGCCGAACACGCCCAGGTCAGGATCGAAAACTCCGACCACACCCTAAGCTTCCCGCCTTCCGAACTTGCCAAGACAAAGAAGCTGCCGCACCAGCAAGGCGCGGCCCGGAGATGACCCCAGCGTATGGGGACCTGCCATCCTTTCCGTCTGGAATTTGAAGTCGAAGAGGTGCAAAATAGTCTCGGTCCAAGGGCCGTTTAGCGTGGGCGTAAGCATGAAAACTGACCCCATCCCCATGATGCCGCCCGACTCTGCAACGGCATAAAGACGACCAGCATGGTCGAAGACAACCGGGCCGACAGTGTAGTTTCCGTCGGTGCCACTCATCTCGTGCAGGACAGTTTCAGTCCAGTTTCCTTCCGCGTCTTTCGCCAATTTAAATACCATCCCGCAGCCTACGTAGGGGCAAGCGTTCGTATCTCCGCCAAAATACGTAGTGCCATAAAGCGCCGGACCGGGGCCGATGGTCAAACCCGATCCAGGTTCAAGCCCGTCGTAAATACTGAAGTTATGGATAATTTTTTCTTTATATCCGCTGCCATGGGGAATCAGTTCGTAGACAGCACCGTCTCCATTAGCTCCGCCGAATTCGGTGACCCCGTACAACGCTCCATTGCGGTCTATCACAACTCCGCCAATAGGCCCCTCCCCGTCAGGTCCCGCAATCGAGGCTGGGAATGTGTAGAGAATCGTCTCCGACCACCCGTCAGGGCCTGGGCTCAACTTGAAAATCGTCCCGCCTCTGCGCGTTCCACCGTTCTCTGTCGTTCCGTAAAGGTTTCCGGCGTTGTCGAAAATAAGGTTTGATTGCGGATCCCATCCATCGTTCCCGCTTCCGAAGCTGTGAAGGACAGTTTCACTCGATCTGCCCCCAGACGGACTCAGCTCGAAAACTTCACCAGCATTGTAGTCCCCGCCGCCGCCCATTCCGTAGAGGTTTCCGGCCTTATCAAATATGAGCGCAGCGGTGGGGTTACTGCCGTCGGGGCCATTGAAATTCCACAGAACGGACTCAGTCCATCCGCTTCCAGTTCGCGAAAGCTCAAACACGCACCCTTGCCCGTAACCTCCTCCTCGCGTCGTTGTGCCGTACAGGTTGCCCCGTAGGTCCGCCACTAATGCTCCGTCGGGTTCACCGCACTCCTCGAAGGCATACAGGACCCTTTCCCCCAGCTGGCCCGCCACTGGTTTGGAAAGCTCGCAGACGAACAGTAATAAGAGCGACAGCAAGATGCGAAATCTGTGAATACCGGGAGCGCGCACGTCTCACCTCGCACCGCGGAGCGTAGAGCGATTACGGGCTTGCTGCCATTAGGTCTGAACTGTACCCGGCAGTACAGGATTATCCTGATTCATAACGGAGGAAGAGTGTCGCCCAAAAAATCTGGATAGCACCCACTGACGCTGGACACCAGGCAACCACGCTCTATGCCGCTTCGCGTTCCAGGAAGCAAAGCGAAGGCTGTAGGTCAGGTCTGTCTGCTGCCGGCTTCACATTTATATGGAATGATGCTCGATCTCCAGCGAGCTTCGGGCCAATCACACTGGTCAACCTCTCAACAGTGGTGCTCAGGTCTTTGGCGTGCACTT